>JAESFX010000170.1_pt1 | contig 59492 bp, 45 predicted proteins | sample 9269501 | NCBI WGS metagenome assembly JAESFX01 (sample SAMN14515570, study PRJNA621655) | algae metagenome | isolation source: Desmonostoc geniculatum HA4340-LM1 and co-occurring heterotrophs from cave... | place: USA: Maniniholo cave, Kauai, Hawaii | collected 2009-07-28
TCCTTTGTTTTGTAGCTCTGATTTGGTATTTTAATGGGTGTTTCACAAACTCCATTATTTCCAAATTAATCTACGTAGAAGCAAAGCGACGTCGGTTTCGTTCATTATAACTATTTGATGGATTTCCACCCATTCTACGCGGTTTTGATGTCATTAGGGTCGTCTGTGTCCGTTACAATTTGTACAGGTCCTATTATTGCGAAATAGCGACCGTGGTGTCCGTTACGATCAGCCATAACTTAACTGTGGCGTCCGTTACGATCAGCCATGACTTAACTGTGGCGTCCGTTACGATCAGCCATAACTTAACTGTGGCGTCCGTTACGATCAGCCATGACTTAACTTTGGTGCCCGTTACGATCAGCCACGACTTAACCGTCCTGCCCTCCTCAATGAATCGATAGCCTCCTCCGGTCCGTTAGATTTGAAAAGCCGACCTATTCGCCTTAATAACGCCTCACGCCTCTAGTGTCCGTTACACCAACGCTAAAACATCCCATCCGTCTCGGCTTGCACGAAACCATGGCGTAACCTCAACCGACGTCATCGCCGTCCTCCTGCGGGAAGTCGCGACGATTCCGGGAACAAAAAAAGGCCCTTCCTCCCCGAAGGGACGGAAGAACCGTGGTACCACCCTAATTCCAATCGCGTCATTCCATGCTCGAACAGAACAGCATGCGATTGCTCAAGTCCCGGTAACGGCGGGAACCGTGCGTCTCTACTGACCATGCGACTATCGTCGTCACGGCCGTTCAAGCGCATGCTCCGGAGCGAACTTCGGCAGCCTGATTCCATAAGGACGCTCTCAATCCACGGCGTCCTCTCCCTGTGCGGAAGCACTGCTTACTCTTCTCCATCGTGGCAGAATATTAATCTTTATTATATGCAAGGATCGGAGCCGATGCAACCTCAAGTTAACCAATCGTCGATCACGACAAAATCAGTCTACGAATCGATCCTCATCATCATCTCTTCCAGCAATCGAATTCTGGCAAACGACGCTCTCAGCAGTCCGATGCCAATCTCCGGATACAGCCGGACCAGCCTCGACACGTCGTCCCCCGACAGCTTCAGCACGCGCGCGTCGCCGAGCAGGGACTGCGCCGACACGGTGGACGGCGAGCCGTCGAGCGCGGACGTGACGCCGCATACATCTCCCGGGCCGAGCACTCCGATCGTTCCTTCCCAGCCCGCGGCGGACACGCTGGTCAATTCGATATTGCCGTCAACGATGACGTACATCGCCGGATGAGGCTCGCCGCGTTTCAGAAGCGTATCTTCGTCGGAGATCGTTTCCTCCGCGGCCACTCCCGCGATTAACCCCAGCTCTTCGAGAGAGAGATCGGAGAAATAGGGAACCTGCTTCAGAAATACGACTTTGCTCAGCCTGCTCATCATAAGGCCTTCGTTTGTCATATCCTCTCCTCCGTTTCTATCCGCAAGCGCTTCGCTCGCCATTTCTTTCCACCAGTCGTCGGACCCGCCCCTCGCCGCAACCAGCAAAGCCCTTGCGTCCGCTCTACCCGGAGCGGAACGAGAGGAGGTTTCCAGCTCCAACGAAGTAATCATTGCCTGGGAAATTCTCCGGTCGCCGAAGCCTTCCGACAATACTTCTAAAGCATTGCTGCGGTATTCTTCCTCTTCGTGCGTGACTCCGGTTCTGATGACGTCTACGGCGCGCTCGTCGGTCATCTTGGCAAGAATGCTCCATAGCCCCCTGAACACGAACGCGCGCACCTCGTGCCAGCGCATGTCCGCAAGCTTAGCGAGATCTTCCCTGCCAAAGACGCGAAGCGCGGCGCCGTAATCTGCAGCTTTACCGAGCTCGGCAAGCCGGATTAACGCTTCTCGCGTTATAACGCCGTGAAGATCCTCCTCGCCTAGCAGCTCGGACAAGGCTATGACGGAGGCGCACCATTGTTTGGGAGATGCAGCAGTCAGGCTGGAAAGCAGCGGACGGACGGACGGCTCCCCGATGTCGACAAACGACATCGTGGACGCGGCCAGCATCTCTTCGTCCATTCGCGACAGCTTAGGCAGCAGCAGCGGCACAAGCTCCTCGCATCGCAGCTTCCCGAGCGCACGGATCGCGGATACTCTGGCTGCGGGATGCGGATCGTCGGTCAACCGGATGATAGCCGGAATAAAGCGGGTCAAGCCAAGCTCCGCGATCGCGGAACACATGTAGACGGACGCCTCGCCGCCCTCTTCCAGAATCCGTTCGATCACTTCCTTGCAAGCCTCGTAGCTTTGCTCGCGCCCAAGCGAATACATCGCCTTGACCGCCTCGGCCACGACGGAAGGATGGCGGTCCAGCAGCTTCTGCCGCAGGAAGAAGAAAGCCTGCTCCTCCAGCTGCTTCATGCGGGCAATCGCCCTGACGCCTTCCGTTCGAAGCGCATCGTCCGGCTCCTCTAGCAATCTGGCGATTTGAGCCATCGCTTGCAAATCCGCTTTGCCGAGCGACATCGCCCGGATCGCGGCAATCCGGATCCGATCGTTGGCATCGTCCAGCATGCCGAGCAACGCCGGCAGATCCCGAGGATCCTGCAATCTGCCGATAAGCTGAATGCCGATCTCGCGCGCCGAATCCGACGGATGCTGGAGCAATCGCCGCGCCTCGTCAATGGCTGCCGGGTTCATGCTGATCTCGTCCATGGACTCCGCGAGATCGTCGGCGCTCATGGAGCTGACGCTCCGCACCAGCTCGCGCATGTATAACCGACGTCCGTACCAAGCAAGGACAAGCAGGATGGCCGAGCCGGCAAGTCCGATAATGGATAGAGCCAGCCAGGAAAAACCTAGACCGGCATGCAGGAACTGCATCCCCGCGCCAAGCAGAATGCCGGCGGAAGCGGCGATTCCTTGAGCCGCGAACCGGTAGCTGTCGCGCTGCGCGAGAGGAAGCGTCTTAAAGAACAGCTGATAGGACGGCTCGGCGGAATAATAAAGGAGCAGATACAGCAGCATGTACCCTAAGGAAATAACGGGCAGAGCGGCTCCGCCTCCGCCGAAGAAAACCGCCCCGGCGAAAGACAATACGTATATGCCCGCGATCATCGTCAGCATTTGGCTGGCTCCGAGCTTCTCCATGAGCTTGCCGGATACGAGCTGCAGCAGAAACGCGAGCACGAATAGAATCATCGTGATCATGCCGAAATATTGGCTGAACGACTTCTCGCTCTCATACGTCACCCTGGCTACGCTCAGAAACTCGTATTCCATGAGGAAGTAGAGCGCCGGCATAAGCGTCATTAGCAAAATGACCATGAGCAAAAACGGCGAACGCAGCGCCTGCTTAAACACCGTGCCTGCGCTAACCGACTCCTCGGCGGCGGATGCTGCTTCAAGCCGCAGCGATATCGGCACCAAATAAACGGAAATTACCTTGCGATACCTGCTCCAAATGAGCAGGAGAAGCAAGCTTCCCGTCGTATAGATCGCCACCGGGCCGAAGGCTAGGCTGATCAGCTGCGCCAGCAACCCTGCCGTTGCCCCGCCTAGCGTTGCCGCTCCTACGAAGATCGGCATCAAACGCTTTGCTTGCTGAGTGGAGCAGAGGTCGATGGCGAGGCTCCAGAGCAATAGGGTCTGCTGCCTCACGACAAAGCTCGAAGAGATAAACAATGCGGGATAAAACCAGCGGGCGTCCATTCCGAGTCCATCCAACGCAAGCAAAATAACCGCGTTCGCGCCGACGATGCCCAGCATGATGCCGAACATGACCCTCATGAGCTTGGGCTTGGGCAATCTCGAGGCCAGCCAAGAGAGAAGCCACGCTTCGAGCGGCAAGATGACGGCCTCCGCCGCGTACACGTATGGTAAAAATTCGCTGCCGAACCTCTGGTTGAACAAGGTCATGAAGCTATTATAGTTCAGCATCTCCGCGATGCCGCACACAAAAAAAACAGGTGCCATCAGGAGCAGCTTGCGCTGATCCTCCGGACGGGCACCTACGGCTCGCAAAATTCCGTTCATGGCTCAATCTCCTTATAAAGCTATAACACGCGCTTCTAAACGTTCCCTATGTAATCTTGCGATGGTAGATCAAACGGTCTTCGCCTTCGTAATAATAATCGGGACACCGTCCTATCAAGCCGAAGCCTAGCTTCCGGAACATCTTCTTGATCGCGTCGTATTCGGGCAAATCGCAAGTATACGCCAGCAAGTAACGCGCTTCCCGCTCGCTCAAATACCGGAACATCTCGTCGATAAAGCTTGCCGCTAGCCCGCTTCTGCGATAGTCCCTATGCACGACGAGATAATCCCAGTTGTAGCCCCCGGAGCCCTGCTCGTTCGGCGCCATGCAGTTGATGCCCGCGATCGCCCCGTCCTCGCTGCGGGCGTACCAGAACACTTCTTCTCCGGCAAGCGCTTTAAGCGGAAGCTCCCGAAAATGTTTCAACTCGCCCGGCGTGTAACGCGTATCGTCGAACGAACTGTCCGACAGCAAGAACGAGCTGATTTCCTCCGCCGTCTGCCTATCCCCTACCAGCTCGATTCGACATGATTGAACCAGCATGTTCCTCCCGCCCCTCTTCTGCCGATTGTTCGGTCCTATACCGCCAGCGTTCCGTTCCAGCCCTCAGAGGAGCCCTTCTGATAATATTCGTCGCAGAGATAGAAATACAGCTTGGCCGCCTTGTCGAACCGGTTGACCTTGATAACCTCGACAAACGTTTCCCTTGCGTCGAAGAATCGGCCTTCCTGGCAGAGACGAATGCCTTTCTCGAACGTGGCTTTCGTGCGATCCTTAAGCTGACGCTCCTTGTCGGAATCGCCTTCGTACACGTCGTACAACTCCAGAGACTCGTCTTTTCCGTCCACGCCGATCCGCCCCAAATATCTGAACCGGATGCGTTCGGGAGCGCGAAGCTGCTCGAAATACGTCTTCGTTACAAGAAGCGACGATCCCATCGTGTCGGACAGACGCTCCAGCGCGGTCGTCACGTTCACGTCGTCGGATATGACGTTGCCTTCCAGGCGCTGCTCCTCCCCTACGATCCCGAGCATCAAAGGACCCTTGTGAATCGCCATGCCCATGTCGACAGGGCGGAAACCGGAGGCTTGCAGACTTTCGTTGTATGCGGCAAGCTCCCTGCGAATCGCGATGGCCGCGCGGATCGCGTCGTCCGCACGTCCCGGGAACAACGCCATGAAGCCCGCTCCGAGATATTTGCTTATAAGCCCCTCCTCCTGCCGAACGAACGGACTGAACCGCTTAAGGAAGCCGTTCATGAAGTCGAAGTTCTGCTTGGGAGACAATTGCTTGGACAGTTGGTTAAAGGAGCGGATGTTCGCCACCATGACCGACATATTGCCTTGAACCTGATCGCCGAGATGCACCTCGGTGATGCCCTTCTTGCCCAAATATTTAAAGATCTGCTGCGGCACGAACCGATGGGATGCCTCGCTGAACGTCGTAATGTCCTTGATGTACGTCCGTATATGCTGCGCCATAAGGTTGAATTGCTCGCCGAGATCACCGACCTCGTCCTGCGACCGTATGTTCACCTTCACGTCCCAATTGCCGCTTGCCATCTCCATGACGACCTTGCGCAGCTTGCGCAGTGAGCGAAGCAGCCAATACGTCACGCCTAGCACGAGCGCGATGATGACCAAGCTGATCAGTCCGATATTCCTCAGGATGCTTTGGTAGATGGTCGCGTTGGATTGGTAGACGACGTTAAGGTCGCTGCCCGTCTCGTATACGCCGACGATATTGCCCGCAGAATCGTAGACCGGACCGATGGCGTACATCCACTTGCCGGTGGAATCCTCCCACCGCTCGGTGACGATCGCGCCGCTCTCGACGACGGGACGGTTCGTATCGCTCAGCGCGAACGGCTTGAACATGTTGGCGCCGTCGTCGTCGTCCATGATGAGGAAGAATTCCCCGTTCTCGTACTTGTACAGCGTGCTGTACAAGCCTTGACGCACGGAAGGATCCTCGTTCTCGTACAAGAAGTTCATCTTGGCGCGCAGCGCCTCGTAATCCTCGTTTCCGTAATCGCTAGGCGACGTCAGGCGGTTCAGCTTCTCCCCGTCGATGATGGATTGTCCGTTCCGGGCAAGCAGCGATAGCTGCCGCTGCATATCCTCTTCCATCCGGCCGGAGAAGCTGTCGTAGATAAAGTTGGATAGAAGGAACATGGAAATGACCAGAATCGGCACGATCGCGAACACTTGCTTAAAGAATAGCGACAATCGCCGACCCAGCCAATGCACGTAGATCATGCGAAGCGCGGCCGCCGCAACGATGGCTAGCAGCACCGCGGCAGACCAGATGAGCCAACTCTGCCTGACTTCGCTTGTCCCGTAGGACAAGGACGATACGACGCGGGGGCTCGTCCCGTCCGCCCCGACGGACACGATCCGATCGCCCAGGGCGAGCTGCATGCCGCCCATAGAGTCGATCGACAAATCCATCATCTCCAGGCTTTCGGCCCCGCCCGCCTGCTCGGACAGCTGAGCTTCCGTCCACTCCGTGCGGATATCGGAAGGCTCCGCGACGCTCAGGCTCGTGACGGCATTAACAAGCCTGTCAATGAAATAGAGTCGTCCGTCGTGCAATTGCAGCGCTTCTGGGAAGTTGCGGCTGCTACGCTCCGTATCGGGCAGAGGATAGATTCTGTCGCTTGTCCCGGATTCCGCGACATGATAGACCGCTCCGCGGCGCGTGGAATAGTAGATCGAGCCAGTCTCGTAACCCACGATCTCCGATAAGAAACGATCCTCGGGCAGCTGGAATCTGAAAATCTCTTCCGCCGTTCCGCCCGTCACGGGAACCCGGTGGAGGCCGATCCCCTTCTCCGCTTCGTCGATGTAGAAATACAGATGTTCTCCCGTCGTCTGCACGCCTTTGATGACGCCGATCCGTTTGCTGCTGCCCGTCCCTTTGTAGGTATAGAGCACCGTCCCCGCTTTCTCTCCGGGCGCATAGCGGATGAGCTGTTCTTCCTGCACGTATAATCCGTATTCGTCGAGCACCGTGTCAAGGGCGATCATGCTGCCGTCATCGGCTGCCGCAACCTCGGTAAAGCCGTGGCTTCTGCCATCTCCCTCTCCCAGCTTGACATCCAGCTTCAGGACGTTGTCGCCGCCCAGCTGGATCAGCTCCTTGCGGGAATCCGCAATGGCGTGGACAAGACCGTCTTGTCCCGTTGAAACCTTGGATAAATAGGTAAAAGGGCGCTCCCTCTCGAACGGAAGTGTATCTAGCTGCGTCCGGTTCGCGGACACGAGCCAGCCAAGCCCGACCGCGATTACGAGCAGCAACAATATAATCGGGGACTTTCGCATGAACACCATCGCTTTCCGATTGCATGAATTTTCTATTTCTATAGTACTATATGTTTCTCCGCTTGGCATCCCTTTCCTATCAACTTTATGACGAATATTAGCCGATCGTGCAGGTTTATGTTGATGATAGAAAGAGGCTTATAGTACTATTATAAATAGTAATAAATGAGAAAAAAAAGAGAGAGGAAGTCCTAAAAGAATAAGTTCAAAAATTCGATTTCCGGTTTTTGAACTGCCTCCTGAAGTCTTCCTGCTCGCGGAAAGGATCGTCATGGGTCAATTAGTATGCGGCGGTGCCATGCTGCAATGCACGTTCGGAGTCGCCCCCAGCAGTCTTGTCACGCTGCCGGCCAACGGGGTCGTCAATGCCATGCCCGCGGCCAATATCATGGATAACAAGCCGATGGTTAACATTCTGCCCTTCGGCATGTGCAATTCGATGGCCAATCCGACGGTAGCGTCGGCAACTGCGGCGGCGCTCGGCGTGCTTACCCCCATGCCCTGCGTGCCGGTAACGGCAGCGCCGTGGGCGCCGGGCTCGCCGACCGTGCTCATCGGGAATATGCCCGCTCTTAACAATACCTCCAAGTGCATGTGCAATTGGGGCGGGGTCATCTCGGTAACTTCTGCCGGCCAAATGACGATAATGGTGCCTTGAGATGATTGAAGCGATCCTTAAGCCGATATTCAAACCGATCCAACGGATGATCATCCGTCCCATCAAGCAGGCCAAGACGCTTCCCAAACGGCTGCTGGCCATGCTTCGCAGATTTCTTGTCACGGCGATTTTCGGCCCTCTCCGCTCGCTGGACAATTATTTGCGTCTGGGAAGCTATTACATTGCAAAGAAGCTTGTCGCGATTATCGTAGTCCTCTCTCTTATCATCGTATATTTCGGATTCATCAACCCGCCCGCCTTTCTTAACAAGTGGATGGGCAAGACGCCCCAGCTTGAAGCCGCCGCTCTCGCGGGGAGCGGCTTCAACGGAACGGCGGCCGTAAAGGACCCTGACGGCAACCTTCTGTACGAAGGGGCGCTTGTCGACGGCCTCTACTCTGGCGAGGGCAAGCTCTATTATCCGGACGGCACGCTCCGCTACAGAGGCGCGTTCGACAAGGGCCTCATGTCGGGCGACGGAGAGCTATACGCCGAGGACGGCAATCTGCTCTATCGCGGCCAATTCCTCAACGACGCGTACAGCGGAACCGGGGCGCTCTACAACGCCGACGGTACCGTAAGCTACGAAGGCGCGTTCCTCTCCGGAACGTTCGAAGGGGCGGGCGTTGCCTACAATGCCGACGGCAGCATCAAGTACGCCGGCGCGTTCGCGCATGGACTGTACGAAGGAGAAGGCAAGCTCTCCGGCGCCGACGGCAAGCCCGTCTACGAAGGGGCGTTTGTCGCCGGCGTCTACGAGGGCGCGGGCAAGCTGTACGATTCGCAAGGCAACGCCAGCTACGAAGGCGGTTTTGTCTCCGGCAAGCCGTCGGGACCGGGCAAGGAGCTGTACCCGTCCGGATTTGTAAAATACGAAGGCGAATTCCTGCTTGGCGCCTATCATGGCGCGGGCACGCTGTTCGGCGAAAGCGGAAAGCCGCTATATGTCGGCACGTTCCTTGGCGGGGCCAAGAGCGGCACCGGAGAAGCCTACGACGATGCCGGCATTCTGCGTTATTCCGGCCAGTTCGCGGGCGGTCAATATCAAGGCATCGGTTCCTTGTTCGATACCGACGGCGCCCTTGCTTACAAAGGCTTTTTCCGCGGCGGCGCTCCTTCCGGAGAATCGTTTGTAGGCATTACGCTGGCTAAGCTTCAAGAAACGTTGGGCGCAGCGGATCCCGCTCCTCCCGCCGAGGAGCCCGTGCTCCCCGATCTCCCTGTCGCGGAGGAAGAAGAGGCTCCGACTGGCAACGAATCGACGGGCGGCGACTCGCCGGCCGGGGCTGAAACGTCGCCGGACGCAAGCACTCCCGGCAATGAAGCAAGCGAGCAGGCGGACGGCACGGCGGCAGGCGGCGTGGCAAACGCGCAGGAGGCAGCCAACGCAGTCGCCTCAACCGACGATCATGCCGCGGCTGGCACGATAAGCAGCGGCGGAGCTGCCGGCACCTCGGCAACCGCCGGCGCAGAACCCGCTGGCTCTGCTAACGGCCCTGTCGTTCAAGGGGAAGGGCTTCCGATCGAAGATCCTCTGCTGCCTTTGCTGCCAGCAACGCAGCAGCTCACGTATGCGGCCATGGGCATGACGTTCCAATTGACGGCCGACGAAGACAATCCGGAGCTGTTTACGGTCACCAAGATGGCTACCTGGAATTCTCTCGTGATGGAGCCCGCGTACAAGCGGCTCGTCGATGCCAAAGCCACCAGCGTCAAAGAGACGTTGGCCAGCGGCAGAACGAGCGTGCGATTCGTGAGTGGCAACGTGCTATTGACCTTTATCCTTAACAAAGACAAGCTTGTCCGCATGGAGCTCGAAGGGATCATACCCGAAGCATGATCCACTGCGCTTTATAGACAAGACAATCCAAAGAAAGCAAGCCCCCGATAAGCGCCTTCGCACGGCGCTTATCGGGGGCTTGCTTTTTGTCTATTCGCTGCCTATTATTCCTTGCCTGCCGCGGCCTCCGACCAGTCGGAATCCAGCTGTGCTTCTTGCTGCCCAGCGGCGGACTTCGCCGATGTGCCCAGGCTTTTGAAGGCCCACCAGCGAACCGCGATGACGGAAGCCGTGGACTCCGTTTCGCCCTGCAGCTTCATGCCGATGCGGAACGTTCCCTTCTCGGGATAAACGACCGTGCCCAGCGAGACGTTGGGAATATCGGGCTCGAATTCCGTACCTTTGAACACGTCGCTCTGCCCGTAATAGACCTGCTTTTTCGCGCCCGCGCCAGAAGCGTGTCCCGATTCGTCGGTCTCCTCCAGCCCTACGACGATCGAAACCTGCCCCTCTCCGAGTCCGTGCGCGATTTCGTCGGAGACGTAGTTCTTTTTGCCCCGGGAGAAAAAGAAGCCGCCCGTCTTGCCGATCGCCTCCAGCGCGACCTCCATCGTTCCCGTCGCGATCTCGTCGTATAGATGCTGCGGACGCGGGATGCCCAGCTTGAAATCGAATTCGTTGCGATCCGGATGGTATTGCACGTCCAGCGTAGGCTTCTCGCCGTATTCCAGATCCTGCGTCTCCGCGCTTGCGAAGAAACGATGAAGCGCGGCACCGCCTCCGCTGCGGGCAAGGCGCTGCGTCAGCGTCGTGCTTTCGATGTATTCGCCGTACGGCATCCGTTCGACCTTCTCGATCATATAGGTCGGACCCATCTGCAGCAGGCTGATCTTCGCCAGGCAGATGCTCTTGTCCGCCGAGCCTTCGACCGCCTGCTCGAGGCTCCGGTTATGCCAGTCTTCCAGGATGCGCTCTGCCACCGGAATCGTCACGACCTCGATCGTCTGCTTGACGCTGGCATCGATCGGTACGGGAGCGTCTCCGATCGTCAGCTTGGCGAGCTGGGCCGGAACGAGCAGCTCCGCAAAGCCGCCGCCTTCCGGCGGCGCCTTGAGCTGGTAGCTGACCGTATATTCCGTATCCTGCGCGTCGCCCGGCTCTTGGAAGTCGATAGTTCCGTTGGAGTCGCCGACATTCTGGAAGCCGGACAACTCGTAATCGTACGCGAACGCGATGCGCGGCGTCTGCAGCGTCTTCTCCACGACGAGCTTCACTTCCACGACCTCGCCCGGACCTACGTATTTCGGCATGCGCTGCGTAATGCGCACGTTGTCCTTTTCGTATAACGTCACGATGTTTTCCATCAGCTGCACGAATTCGAACGAAGATGGCGCGGGGGCCGTTTCGTTAATAAAGAGGCGATACGATTCCAGCACGCGATTGTATTCGCTGACCTCGTCCGAACGCACGGAGGCGTTGCCGACCGAATGAACCGGCTCCTTGCCTTTTTCGTCGTACGCGACGCAAAGGTACACGTTTTTTTTGTATTCGTTGTTCGTGAAGCCTTCGATCATGGACAGCTTCATCGTGACCGGCGCCGGAATGACGACCTCGCGGCCGATATAATCGATCGCCACGCCCATTTCGACGGAAACGGTTTTGTCGTCCACCGCGACGACCGACATGCCGGACAAGACGCCGCTGCCGAACAACAAACGGTTGAGCAGCCTTCTCTTGTCATTAAAATATTTTTGCTCCGACTCGAAATCTCTCACGGTAAGCAGCTTTCCGTAGAAATAACGGTTTCTCTCGAACGGATACAGCCTCGACTTCTTCACACCAACCACTCCTTTAGCGTTTGTCCGGTTTATTCAAGCTCCGAATCCAGCTCCAACCTTGTATGAATGTCCATTCGTTTCTCCATGCCCATCTCGACGATGAGCGTATCGTTAGGCATGCTGCGGTCCGGCCCCAGCAAGAGCAGCGACGGCTCCGTCAGCACGGTGTTGATTCCGAGGTACGTATGCAGATCTAGGTACATCCACGGCTGAAGCTGGACAAGCTTCGCTTCCGTATAAGCCGGCTTCTGCTCTTCGAGCAGCCCTTCGATAACGACGCGCTGCTTCTCGTTAAGCGATTGCTCGGGCTTCAACAGTACCGTGAACGAATACGGATTGTCTCCGTACAGCGCGTCCGTCAGGCTGCGAAGCTCGGCATGATCCCTCATTCCCTTGGTTTGGAACTGCTCGATAATGATGGGCCGAACGCCCGTATACATCTCGATTACGGCGCCGATGCCCCGCTTGGTGCCTCGATATCGATATAACTCGGGAGCGGCGATGATGAAGGCTCTTACCTGTTCGTCGGTCCAATAATCGTCCGTCTCCAGTCCGATCCAGGTCGCCAGCCAGCGCAAATGCTCTCCCGTGGCCCGGTATGGGTCGATGTAGCGCGACAAATCGCCGATTTCGTTCTCCAGCTCCGAAAACGCTGTGCCGAAGATCGACAGATAACGCTCCAGGAAGTCGCGGCTTTCTTCGTCCTCTTGATAGACGGCCGGCATATAGTCGAGATACGTTTCCCGCGGGAAATACACCCTTAGCTTCTCCACGGACGGCGAATGCCTCTCGGTGCCGATCCACTCCAGCTTCAGCCACAAGTAACGTCCCTTTGCTCCCATAAACAGCGCGTCCTTCGGGTTCGGGATCGGGGCCGACCAGAGATGGGAGAGACCCGCCAGCTTCTCCTTGTAAGGGACAGCCGGATCCGAGATCCAGTCGTCGACGGAGCGGTACGCCCCCGCGATAACGGCCCTGTCGTCGTCCAAGCTAAAGTACGACAGCCTCAGCTGCGTCCCTTCCGGAACAAACGTGTCGGCCGTCAGCTTATGCCAGACGGTGCCCTGCTCCGTACTGTCGAAGCGGCCGGACAGCCAGACCCCCTCGGGCACGCCGGTCTCCGGCATCGAAAGCGTCTGCGGCTGCAGATGCAGCAACGTAATTCTCGCGTCGTCTCCGCCGCCAAGCGCATATAGCCGAGCCGAGCCGTCCGTCAAGAGACGCGTCGTCTGTCCCCGGAAGCTCGTCAACGCGCCTGCAGCCTCTCCGTTTTTATCGAAAGAAAGAACGAAACGGTCGTCTTCGTCGTCTCCCTTGATCTCCCTGGCGTCGCCGACGTACAGCTTGCCGCTGCGGTCGCTGGCGATTCCCGCATACGTGCTTGACGGAAGCGAACGGACGTAATTCGCGCCGTTCCGGTACATGACCGTTAGCTTGGCGAATACCGTGTCCAGAACCGCGAAGCTGCCGTCTGCTCCGATCGTCATGAAGTAAGCGCCGCCCAGATGCTTAAGCTTCGATCTTACCGGCTGTTTCAACGACGGCAGCTCATGTCTTTCGGCCAACATTCCGCCATGCGTGAACGCATAAACGGACAGCCTGCTCCCTTCCGGAATCGCGGGCTCGTCCCCGCCGTCGTCCACTTCCAGAGGAGAAAGCACGTAGACCCGGCGTTCATCGGCGGCAATGGCGAGCGGGTAGAAGCAGGCCCCCTCGATCTCCCGTCCTTGCCGCGACCACATCGTCTGACCGTTGCCGGTATGGAAGGCGAGCAGAGAGCAGCCGCCTTCCGGATCGGCAACGAAGAGAAACGGGCCGGATGCCGCGAGACGGGCATCTCCCCCGAACAAGCCGTGGCCTTGCGGGAACAACCGTTTATGGTCGCCGATTCTCCAATCATAGCTCCAAAGATCGGAGCGGTCGTCAAGCAGATAGATACGATCGTGTTCGCCGACCGCCATATCTCTAACGGACGACAATCCCTCTAGCTCGCCTAATCTGAGCGAAGCGGCAATCCCGTACTTATCGTCCTTGCGGATGCCCAGTCCCGCGAGCCCCTGCTCCAGGTTGAAGGCGGTCCCCTTTAACCAGTCCTGTGCCCGGTTCACGGAGAAATATTGGTTTTGCTCCTTCAGTCTAATCCCTCCTTTGCCACCGATTTCCGCCGAAGCGGTTGTTCAACAAAACGTTGATTATAAACGGGTTCTGCTTATGAGCTCGATCTCGTGTTCTCCGGAGAATACAAGTCCGTGCGGAGGTATGACGATGTCTCCCCCAGCCGATCTGGTTACGTGGAGACCTTCCGCGTCGAGCCAAAGATCCTGGACGAACACGACGCCGTTGCCCTTCGTAAGCGCGCTGTAAATATCGCCCTTGTATACCGTTCTGCCGAACGCCCAGCCTCGTTCTCCATCCTTGCCGTCCAGCGGCCTGAGCAAGCCCTTGAGCAAGGCGATCAAAGCTTCCTTCTCGTCCGCGAACGGAGGCTCTACCACGATAACGGCATGCACCGTAACCTTGATGTATACCGGCGGAATAATGTGCAGCTCCGTCGTGACCAGCCGCCTCGGCTCCAAGTAGCTGCCCACCGTGCTAAGAAAGCCCGGGCTGGGCATCGGGGTAGGCGACAGGCTCTGCGGCACGACGACCAATGACAGCAGGCCATGCGCCTTCTCTTTGGGATAGTCGGCCAAGCCGGGCTTGTACAACGGAATGGCCTTCGCCCTCGCCACCTCGACTCCAGGCGTTCCCTTGGCGATCAGCTCGTAATCCTCGTCCGTCACGGCACGGAAGGCCAGCTTAAGCTCGGCCGCCGCTCGCGTCAGCGATTCGGACAGCGTCTCCGCTTCCGAGCCCCCTGCCGCATAGAACGGATTGGCGATGTCGATGCCGTGCCTGCCCTGCTCCTCGTTTACCCATTCCCGGATCAATCCCGGCTTCACGTTGCCGCGTTCTCCTCCCCCGAGCTCGCAGAATATCAAGCTGATGTTGTCATCCGGGCAAGCTTCGGGGATGGCTCCCCGTTCGCCATTGCCGAAGGTGATTCTCCGCTCTTGCGGATTATACGTAAAATGAGGATCTCCGGGGCCTGAGCGGTCAAAGTCGTCGACGGCCCTCCAATCGGACCAGATCATGGTGCCCGATTTGTCCAGCATGCCTACCTGCAATCCGATCGCGCTGCGTTTGCGGCAAGGAAGCTCGTAAAGCTCGAAGCTTTGATTCGGCAGCCCGTTGCTTCTGCCAACGGTTCTGTAACGGTAGAAATCAGGCATGCTGGCGATGATCCGGACTTTGCTCCCCTTCGTTAACGGGCCGCCTCCGGTCCGTGCCAACCGAATGTTCGTCGAGGCTCCGTCGTTCGTTCGTTCAACCTCGAACAAATCCTTGGACTGCTCGATCCAGCCACCGCCTAATCCGGCCTCCAGCTGAACCCGGATATCGCCGTACGCGGCCAGATAGGAATCAACGGCTAACGTTTCGTCCCTCTCGCCGGTAGACGTAACCTCGATATATTCGCTCAGCGTATCGCGTTGAACGACATGCGCCGTGTGAAGCATCAGGCTGGCGATTCTCGGCGGCATCTCGTAACCCGCTTCTTCTACCGTGCAGCAGATCCAGTATCGAGGGCGGTCGCCCGCCGGATGAACGGTCACGCTTCGCATGGGCGCCGTTGGCGCGATGCCGACGGTTCCGCTCACGGTAAAGTGGCGCGTTTCGTCATATCGAACATCCAGCGGCAGCCATCCCGCTTTGCCCGTCTGCTCGTCCCATCCGTAAGCCTTCCAGGACAGCTTGGCGGACGGGGCCAGCATCGCCAGCTCTTCTTCGCTAGCGGAATCATAGATATCTCTGGAGGCTTCGTCGGTCTTCAGAAGCTTGAAGGTCAGCGCAGTCGCGACTCCGGGCTGCAACTCCCTGTCGAAGGATATGTAAAGCTTGGAGCCCGCTCCGGCATCGACGCCGAACGGATAAAACGATACCTGAAGATGGTCGTTGGATGCCGTTACGTCGCTCGATTCGCGCTCCGTTCGGCATAATATCCGATCCAGCATAAGCGGCCGGAGCTCCGCCGCCTTCACCGTCTCGAAAACCTGGTCCTCGGCAAGCAGCTTCGTCCCTCTGGGAAGGGAGACGGGCTCCCGTACTCCCGAGAATCGTACGATTGCGCTTGCGGATGCGGTGTCGCGCGATTCGGCGCCGAGCAAATCGAGGAACTTCTTGCGATTCCGGTCCGGAACGCGGCCCAAGTAATACCGCTGCATCTCCGTCAGCCACGCGAACAGCTCCAGCATGGTCATGCCGGGATCATGCGCGTTCTCGTCCGTCCATTCCGGCATTCGTTTCGGAATGAGCTTCCGGGATTGCTGAACGATCTCCGCATATGTACGATCGTCTAACGGCAGCCTTGGCAACATCATTGTCCCTCCTTTCCGGATTAGCGCGACGCCCCGTCAGCCGGCACCGCCGTAATAAGGTGCGTGCCGCTCATGACTAGCCCGTGCATGACTTCGTTCATTTTGGCGGGATCCCATTCGGTTCGGATCCCGTTCTCGATTTTGACGACGTGTACGTAGAGTCTCTCGATGTATAACAATCCCCTGACGGAATGAAGAAGCGAATAGAGGAGAGACAGATGAAGCGGCTCCCCGATACCCCAGCCTAGTCCGTCCGTATTGCCGGTCATGAAGCTCAGAAACGACGTCAATTTGTCCGTGCACGCTCTCTCGAGCGGGAGCAGGCCTCCAACGGATTCGGACGCCACGGTGGCATGAACGGATACTTCCAGGTAAGCCGGTTCGATGACCGCGATGCCTCCTCCTACCGCCAAGACGCCGGATGCGCTTCGCAGCAGCTCGGCTTCTACCGTGCGCCGCAGCTCCGGAAACTGTGCCGCGTCCGCATATCCCCCGTCCGTGCATGCGACGACCGTAGCCGACCCCGGAGCTCTCTCGAGCACGGAATTGCGGTTGCCGAGACACTTCACTTTGGCGATGCCCGGGTACGCTTCGCGCGCGATCCACTCCACGTCCTTCGTCGTAACCGCTCTGCCGCGGTTTTTTAAGCGCTGCGGTCCGCGCAGAAGCACGGCGTCCATCGATTCCGTATGGCTGCCGCCGATGGCCGGTTTGGGATTCCCTACGCTGTCGATATAAGCGATCGGCAGCTGCATGCCCGTAATCTGGTTGGCGTCCACGCGCCCGACGGAGCCGGCCGTCGTGCGATAGGAAATGCGGGCGAGCCGGTCGTATTCGGCCGAAGGCGAGCGCCCCCGCATTCCATCGCCGAACTGGAGCAAGCCGCCGGCCCTGTCGGGCGAGTAGTGGCGATCGTCCGGGCGGGAATCCGCCAACGACGAGACGGCCTTCCATCTGACCCAGAACCTTACCATCCCGCCTTCTCCATCAAGCTGCGCGTAACAATGATCCGGCTCGGCTTCGAGCATCGCCGCGCGTTCGGAAGGCGTAAAGTCTCCCAGTTCGTCGAGCCAAACGGCCTCGTCTACGAACGCGGTAGGCGTAAGCACGACAAGCCCGTCGGCTGGAATCGTCATTTCCCGCTCCTGGCTGACCTGCTGGACAACGGTGATCGTATTGATGCGGATGCTCTCCGCGATGGGATTGCCAGGATAAGCGTCGCTGAAACGGCTGTCCCGATTAACAGCGCGGATCCAGTACCGGTCATGTCCGAACAGGCGGGCGACGGCCATCTGCTGCGGCCCCACCCAACTCCATTCGCCGCTGATGCCGAACCCGTCCGTTCCATCCTCGATCTTTAGCGGCTTCCACACGAAACGGCCGTTCTCGCGGCATAACGCCTCCCACTCCGTCCATGGCCGCTCTCCCCCGGTCACGTATCGTTGCGCGAGCTCGAAATGCAGGCGAAGCGGTCCTTTTTGCGGGGGGTGATCGAATGCCAAATAAACGGAAGGACATGGAGCAGGTATAGATTCGAACGGCTTGTACGGCTCTACTCCTTGAACGGCGGACAATCCCCTGTCCCTATCATCCGCATTGTTTCGGGAGTAGACATCCTGCGGAGCGAACACCGTCTGCGACCCGGTCGCGTACGAGAGCCTGGGCATCTCCAGCCACGGCGACATGTATTGCATGATAGGCGCAATAACGGGGTCCGTCTGCAGCACTCGCGCGCGCACCCAATATTGAAATACGCCGTTGACGTATGTTTTTTCCATATCCTCCGGGCATTCGAACGCTAGCGTAAACGGCTTGACGGCTTGCTCCGGCAGCTCCTCGAAGAAATGGGAGTACCGCTCGTTGCCCGGCAGCACGTTCCAGTTGCTGCCGTTCCAATATTCCCATACGACCTGCGTGATCCGGATACGGGGCGGATCCTTCTCATCGAATTCCGACGTTCGCATAACCATCTTCCATTTGACCTCGGGATCCGGCGCCAGGCGCAGCCGGTTTCCTTTGGCCATCGCCGAGAACGTAAGCTCCAGCTTGCTCCCCCGCTTGCTGAACGCTTCTTCGCTGGACAGATAAAAGACGGAATAAGGAACAAAATGCTCGCCGAAAGGGTAGGAGCCATCCTCGGAAAGCGCCATGTCGTTAAAATACAGATGCTCTGGCCGGATTCGTTCCAAATCCCCGGCAGCGTCATGCGAGACGCGGAGCCTCAGCTTGTCCATTTCGAGCTGCTTGCCTAGGATCGGAGAGGCGGCTCCGGCGATCGGCTTGACCGAACATTTGATCCAACGGCCCTCGATCCCTTGATGCGTCGACAAATCCAGCCTTCCCGGCTCGCTCTTGTGCAGCATGATCAGGTTGCCGGCCGCGACCGCGGAGTGGAACGGCTTCCACTCTTCGCCGCTGAAGTAGCTCCATGTCACGTGATCGGAAGCCAGCGCCGCCGCGAGCTCGGGTTCTGCGTACCGCTTCTCGCTATGAAATACGTTCATAAAGACGCGGCAAGGCCGATCCACCAATAATTGGTCGTCATGCCGAATGAACAACGTATGCTCCTGCTCGTTAGGCGACGATTGCGTATCGAACAGCGGGACGGGTGCCGCGGTTCCCGCCTCCAGCTTCTCGTCGTACGAACGGGCGACCGTTACGATCTCGTCCCTTGCGGGATTCACGTTGACGATGGCCGTCAGCTTGGCCGGCGTTGCCGCGAGCGCTCCCTCCGTTTCGAAGTCGAGCGGATCTCCCCCTTGCGGATTCGGTGCGGTCAGTTTAAGACCGGCCGGCACGTGAACGGGCTCCGTTGATCCCTCGCTCAGCCGAAAGACGACTCTTGACCTTGCAGGGCGAGGAGGACTCAGCTTCACCTCTATCAAATCGAGGAAGGAGAGCAGATGGTTCATGGGCGCGCCGTTAAGCCGCTGCGCCGTCTCTTCCAGCATCTCTCCGGCTATGTAGGCAAGTCCCGTTCCGGCGTCCGGCTGATCCAGCGAGAACCGCCATTCCGGCGTATAATGCGGCGCCATCTCTTTGAACTTCTCCATATAGGTGGATAAGTTGTTTGTATTGATTCTCGGTGGCCGACGCTGCCCGCCGCCTGTTCCCGCATGTGTCATGTTCGCTGCCCGCTCCCGTTATTTCGTGCCTTCCTCCAGATAGAAAGGATAGACCTGGTTAAAGAGATTGTTCGTCGATCTTACCGTATACCCCACCTCGAGCAGCACGCGGCCGTTGCCCGCCGGGTCCGGGCGGGCCGTCACTTCGATGTCCTTCACCCTAGGCTCCCAGTCCCGGATGGCTTCCTTGACGTCGCTCGCGATTAGCCGCATGGACATGTCGTCCATCGTGCCGAACACGAAGCCTCGGAGACCGCAGCCGAAATCGGGGCGCATCAGACGCTCGCCCTTCGAGGTCCGGATGATGATCCGGATCGCTTCTTCGATGTCATCTTCGCCTTCAGACATTCGAATGCGGCCTGTCGTTTTGTCTACCTGCACGGGAAACTTCCATCCTTTTCCCAAGAACGGTGCAGACATGTCGGATTCCCCCTCCGGCGCTAATTGATTTTGACCATGGAGCCCTTTATGTTAATGAGACCGTCCGACTTGATGTCGAGCATGCCCGCAGCTTTAAGCGACATGGATGCCGTCGCCTCGACCTTTACTTCGGTACCCTTGACCGTCAAGGAACCGGTGCCGCTGATCGTCACGTTGCCGCTTGATGTCAGCTCCACCTTCGAAGTCCCGGACAAGACGGTTACTTTTTTGCCGGTCTGGTCGAGCTCCACGCTATGCTGCGTGTCGGCCGATGCCGCTTTGATGCTGCCGTCTTTGTCCGACAATACGATGGAATGGCCCTTTTTGGTTTTGATCGTGATGGCCTCGTCGCCTGCTTTGTCGTTGAACGTGATTTCATGGCCGTATTTGGTCTTGATTTTGCGAATGTTGTTGCTGTCATCGCCGGCTGGCGGCTTGTCCTGCTTGCTCCACAACGAACCGATCACGACCGGCTGATCCAGTCGTCCCATCAGGAAAGCGACGAGAACCTCGTCGTTAACCTCCGGAATAAACAAGGAGCCCCTATCGTTTCCCGCCATCATCGTCGCCACGCGCACCCAATCCGATTCCAGCTCGCCTTCGCGTTGCGGGAATTTAAGCTTTACGCGGCCGAGACTCTCCGGATCCTTGTTATTGGTAACGATGGCGTTCCATACGCCCGAGAGCTGCTCGGAGGGCATGGATCGGACATGGTGGTCGAAGAAACCGGGGTACATGGATTTCATAACGAGTTCCCCTCCGCTTCGAATTGTACGGTATACCCGCCCGTCGAATCCAGCCTGTGCACGACTCTAGTCATCAGCAGGTTGCGATCCATGCCCGTGCCTAATCCCGTAAGCGAAATCAGCTCGCCCGGAAGCATTTCGGGAAATCCGACGCAGGTTCCCTGGCCTTTGATTAAATCGCGCGACAGCTTGTTCAACATCGAGCTCGCGAGATGCTTGGCTTCTTCAACCGATGATACCTGCGTATAGATCGTTTCGATCTTCTTCGCGGACAGCGCCCCGGCAAGACTAGGTCCGCTCTTCGCCCCGCTGATGGACGTAATCGTCTTGGCCGTTCCCTCCACCGGCTTCTTGGTCGCCGTATCGAAGCCTCTGACTTTCACCTCGGAGGTTTGTCCCGTCACGTCCACCGTAAACGTGAAGTCCATTAAGTTTAAGCCATACTTTAGCTCGACGAGCGGCGTTCCGCTTGTAACCCGTTTGCGGAAGTGGAGCTTGCTTGCGGTCACGTGGAATAAATAGTCGTTATCCTGCGCAAGCGATTGGACAAAATGGAAGTCGCTGACGCCGATTTGCTCGATCGTGTTTTTTTTGATCGCGAGCGCCTCTACATCGGCGGATAATCCGTACTCGGACGCGATCGTGCTGACCACGTCGCTATCCTTGACTTCCTTCCACACCTTGGATCTTGCCGTTCTCATCATCAGCATGGAACGATCCATCGCGGTTACCGTAACGGTCGGGCTGCCGCTCGAGGAGTAGTCGACGGAATAACCGGTGATTAACCCTTCGAATACTTGGCTCTTTTTGTCCACGTAACCAAACTTGACGATGAGCACTTTGCCAGGCGCGATCTTCGAGTTGACCCAGTTCAGCGTCGTGGTGCTCCAATCGTAAGCGTTCAGAATGGTAAATCTCGCAACGTCGGCTTTGGCGTCGGTCGTCAAATCCACCTCGACCCATCCGATTGCCATTTCATCCATTTTCACGGATTCGCCTTCAATCACGATTTCGCATTCCGGAGCGTTAAAATTGCCGTATTTGCCTTCCAGATCGCCGATTTTATAGGTTGGCATACCGCTCACTCCAGTCTAGGTATCGTCAAGTTCCTGCCCGCCGCTACCTGTCTAGGATTGTCGATCCCGTTGGCCTCGGCGATATGTCGCCATGCTCCGGGATCCTCGTATTCTTCGGCAGCGATGCTCCAGAGCTGGTCGCCTTGCTTGACTGTCTTGCGTTTCGTGCGATCCGCCGATTGGCGAGGAATCTCCTTGTATTGCTCTTTCATGGTCTGCGTGCTGCGCATGTCGACATCGAGCGAAGCGCGTACGGGAGCACCCGACTCCAAGAACATCGTGAATCTTTGTTTAATGGACACGATGACGCCCTTGAAATCTAGCGAGCCCCATACGAAACGGCATTCCGGAGGGGCGTGCAAGTCCGAATCCACGTCGAGAATGCCAACGATCTTGGAGGTGAATGCGCGCACGTCGGTGCCCGCTTCGTACGTATCGAAGAATAGATTGATAGACAATGTCGAGGCATCGCCGCCGACGAACTGCGTCGTAGGCGACTGCAGCCCCGGGGCGTCGTTCTCCGCATACTGGTTGCCTGCAGACAGCTCGTACTCCGTCGGGTTAAACAACACGTCGACGACTTCCGTATCGTTGCTCTTGTATATCCAGAATTGCGCTTTGCTTAATGCCACGCTCTCCGTCCTCCCTCTCCGTCATTTCATTGATGATGAAATCGCCTCGGGCGATAAATAAATTTAGTAACCGTTGCGCCGCTGCTCCAGCTTCATCTTGCGCTCCAGAGCTTTATACACCCTGTCCGCGATCGCTTCGGGATTGAGCTGAGGCAGCTTCATGATCATTCTCTGCAGCTTCTCCGGCTCCAGCTCCCGGGGCGCTTCGACTTGCACCTGGCGCGGCGGCTCAGCGGGAGCCGCCGGCTGCGTCCGATGCGTCAAACCTATCGGCTGCGATCCGGTCGGCGACAAATCGACTCCTCCTGCTTGCTGCTGGTAGGCAGCGGCGGCGGAAGCGCTGACGCCGGCGGAAGGAGCACGCCCATAGGCCAGCATGGCGGGCGGACGGCTAGTTGAGGCCGACTCGGAGTTGGCCGGTTCGCTCCGATACTCGAAGCTTCTATTATTCCAAGCGGGGGCTTCGCCGCCCTCCGTCCGCCTAGCTCCAACCGCAAAAGGTCGCGCTATAAGCGGAACGATAGGAACGAGCCTCTCCTCGGCCTTACGTCGTTGTTGAACCATGGTCGTCGGACGGGATGCTCCCTCCAACCATTTGGTCGTTGCGGCAGTCGTTGCAGAAGTCAAAGCCGCATTGCCGGTATTACGTATAGTTGCGACGGTCTGCTGCGCCGCCAAAGCCGAGTCGATGCCTGCAGCATGGCGAGCTGCCGAAAGATTCGAGCTTGCGTCCGGTGGCGTGGGCAGAGCATTATGTTTCCTTCCAATCAGCATGCCGGGGCTTAACCTAGGGCTTGCCGGCGCTAATCCACGAGCTGCTCTATTTCCTAGCGGGGCGGGCGACTTTGCCGCCATTTGATCCTGCGGCTGGGACAATGAAGTTCCGTCCCGACTCGTTCTAGCCCGCCGGACCAACGCGTCTCCGATTGCCGCCATGTTTCGTCTAAGCACCAGTCCCATCGGCCTGTATGCGGACGATCGATCGCCTTCTCGCGCTCCCGACAGCCTGCCTTGCAACACGTATTTTGCCAGCAACGATTGAACGCCGCCTGTTGTAGTCGGACGAAGCTGCCCGTTGGAATCGCGAGTCGACAACGGAGCTTGCGGGTGCTTACGGTTTGAGGCTTGAAGAGCATCGTTCCTCTGCCCCGTCCCATCTTCGCGTTGCGACAGTTTGCGGCTTGGGGCTTGAAGAGCATCGTTCCTCTGCCCCGTCCCATTTTCGCGATGCGACAGTGTGCGGATCGGGGCTTGATGAGCATCGTTCCTCTGCCCCGTCCCATCTTCGCGATGCGACAGTGTGCGGATCGGGGCTTGATGAGCATCGTTCCTCTGCCCCGTCCCATCTTCGCGATGCGACAATACGGGCGGCCGTGCGTCCGCAGAACCTGCCTGATTCGGCGCGACCCTCCGTTGGCTCGTACCTGCCGATGTCATGCCGTCCTTGTTCTTCTCGCCAGACGACGGCAACGTCCGACTGTTGACGGTATGGCGATCGCTTTCGCGGCTTGGTTGAATGGCAGCCGCACGGCGAACCCGTTCATAGCCGGGCTGACTGCCGGTAGTAACGCTCGCTCCTTCTAGTCGAGGCCGTCCGCCAGCCGTGCCGGGATCTCCTTGACGGCTCGCCTGTCGGTTCGTGGCCCGCGAATGGGTCGCAGGGTCTGTTCCGTTATGGCCTGTGCTTTGTTTTCGGAATATGAAAGCACTTCCCCGCTTAATTAGAGAAGGCTGGCTATGTAAACTCTTGTCTCCGGCAGAACGCGTGGGATCGGCCTTATGTCGTTCCGCTAGTCTAACGGCGAACCTTTGCAGCACGCTGTCTCTATTGCCCTGATTGCGTGCATCTAGTATCGTTGCCGAATGGCCTACCGTCTCACGAAGCTCCGGCCGTGCCGGTATGCGCTTGCCCTTAGTCGAAGCCATTGGGTGTCTCTCGTCGCCAAGGCTATGGTCACCGGAGTGGAACATCCCTTCCGGTTGCCGCGCGGGAGTTGACCCGTTAATGGCGCTAGAGCTTGTTTCCGCTGACGCCGAGAGCGTCTTGCCAGACTGCTTGGCGTTAGCTTGTCCGGAAGGCAACGACAAGCCGCCTTCTTTTTCTTTCGATGGAGTGGCCATCATAGGCGCCCGCGTCTCCGTCGTGCGTCGCTTCGCCCCGATTAACTCGGGAAAGCGCCTGCTTGCCAAGACGCTTTTGGGATGCCTCAGTTTCTTCAATGCGGAGAACGCAAAGCGAGCGGTCAAACCGGTGCTCGTTTCCCTTGCTGCTCGGAACGGTTCGGTCCGGTTGCTGCTTTCTTCGCCTTCGCGGCTCCCCTCTTGCAGGGTTGGCGCGCTTGGCCAACCAGCTCCGGCGGCTGGATGGGCTGACTTCGCGACCCGGCTATTCGCCGCAATCTCCGATGTCCCGGCCTGCCGGCTCGTGCGCTCCGCCGCCTGCTCCGCCTGCGCGGCCTCGGCCTCGCGGCGCTTCGCCGCCTGCTCCATCCGCGACGCCTGCCGGCTCGTTCGCTCCGCCGCTTGCTCCGCCTGTGCGGCCTCGGCCTCGCGGCGCTTCGCCGCCTGCTCCGTCCGCGACGCCTGCCGGCTCGTTCGCTCCGCCGCCTGCTCCGCCTGCGCGGCCTCGGCCTCGCGCCGCTTCGCCGCCTGCTCCGTCCGCGCGGCCTGCCGGCTCGTACGCTCCGCCGCTTGCTCCGCCTGCGCGGTCTCGGCCTCGCGGCGCTTCGCCGCCTGCTCCGTCCGCGCGGCCTCCCGGCTCGTGCGCTCCGCCGCCTGCTCCGCCTTCGCGGTCTCGGCCTCCCGGCGCTTCGCCGCCTGCTCCGTCCGCGCAGCCTGCCGGCTCGTTCGCTCCGCCGCTTGCTCCGCCTGCGTGGCCTCTGCCTCGCGCCGCTTCGCCGCCTGCTCCGTCCGCGCAGCCTGCCGGCTCGTCCGCTCCGCCGCCTGCTCCGTCTGCGCGGTCTCGGCCTCGCGGCGCTTCGCCGCCTGCTCCGTCCGCGCGGCCTCCCGGCTCGTGCGCTCCGCCGACGCCTGCCCCGCTTCCGCATGTTGCGCCTCGCGGTGCACGTACGTCAGCGGACGCTTGCGGGCAGCGACAGGCGCGGCCGCCGTTTCGTGACTCGCTTGCCGGGCAGCATCCCGCTTAACCAACGTCGGCGAGCTGCGCACGTCCCCTGCAGCTAATAAACGACGAAGCTTTTCTATGTTCCTTCCTTGCGTGATCAACGTTTGAAGTTGACTCTGGATTAAGGTTCCCAGCGGTGAAGCTGCGGGCTGGGAGCCGCTATGATAATCCTGACGCCTAATACCGGCTTCTTGCTGCTTCGCTTGGACGGCGGCGTCAGGGTATTGGCGATGTTGGGGCGTGGATTCCGACTGGACCGGCGCGGTCATGGCCAGCGCTCTGGCGGCCCGTTGATTGTCGATAATTCTCACGGCTTCACGTATAACGATCGTTTGGCGCTCCGTCTTGATCGTCTCCCGTTCGATAATGCGAGGGACGACGGGCTCTTCTTGCTTGCGATTCTTCTTTGGTTCCGCCGATCTTGGCGGCGTTACGTGAATATGGATGCGCTGCTGAACGCCAGCAGGCTCTCCCTTCGGCTTGGCATGCAGCATCGGCGCGCTGCCGTAGCGATCCCGGCCGCGTCCCGCTCGATGTTTGTTCAGAATGCTCCCGGCAAATGATTGGACGGTAGCCGCGGGTTTTGCTGCCTGTTCTCGCCTCGTTCCCCTGCTCCTATCCATCCGTTCGCATCCTCCTTAATGAATACTTTCTTTATTTGGCGAATCCGCCGTGCAAGCCCGAATGAATAATTTCCAGCGATTCCACCGCTACGTCGTTTGAAACGGCATTAAGCTGCGGTCCGCTCCACTTGACCGGATAGGCGTCGTAAAAATTCCAGCGTCCGAACTCCTTGCCATCCGGCTGCTGAAGAACGACCGAACCCGACTTGCGCGCAATCGTTCCGTTCATCGTGCTTTCGTACCAGTTCCATAGAACCGGGGACTTCGTCATTCCTCTGCGAAGCACCAGATTGGGATACCTAATGCCTCTAGGCAGCTTATGAACATAACCGTTCAAACCGCCCTCCCGGTATTCTTCGACCTCCGTCTCCGCTTCCAGTCCGGATACCTCCGAGAATCCCGCGACATAAATGCCGTCGAGCTCCACCCAAAAATGGAACGAGCTGGCCAGCCGGTGAATCCGGTTCACGCCTGGCACTTTGATTGCGGCCATGAGCCTCACCTCTTCCCAAACACGTCGAAGACGTTTTTCTTCTCTCCATCGTCGTTCATTTTGCGGTTAATCCTCGATATTTCGTCGCACCATCTCCGTCTCTCCCCATGCTCCATATTCATGATGTCATCATGGCTCCAGTGGAAATAGTACGCGATGAAGCCGACCTCCTCGTACAGCCGTTCGACGGGATAGGCTAGGAGAGGGCTTCCGTTAAGGACAAAAAATCGATCGCGACCTCATGCTCGTGATCGCACTTCGGACAAACGGCGAGCACTTTCGGGCTTTCCAGATCGTTAATCTGGCGGTACAGGTTTTGCAGGTAAGCAAGATCCGCCGTAAACAGCTTCTCGACCAGCCTCGTATCGACATGCTTGACGTCGCCGAGCTTCGTGACGACCCTTGCCATCAAAATGACGGTCAAATAACTGGGATTGGACTGGACTCTAGGGTCCTTCATCGGCAAGATTTCGTCGGCAGCCGTCGCGAGCCGCATGGTGCCGCGCCGATGCAGATTGCCATGCTCGTCGACATAACCGCGCGGGAGCTCAAAATCGTACTCCGTCTGGAACGCCATGTCTTCATCTCTCCATTGCTAATAAGATTGGTCTGACATAAATGCGGAAAACAAGGGGCGCCACGAGCGTCATGACGCCGGCGGCCGGCCCTTGTTTGTCCGGTGCGGGCTTCGCGGCCGCCAACGATCGGCGGCCGGGAGCCACGTTATGAATTAAGCCGTTCTCAGCAGACCTTCGTGCGCGAATTCAAGCATCTCGATAGCTACTTCGGCGCCAAGACCGTTGAAGGACGGAGCCGTGTAACGGGTCGGCCATGCTTCGATGATTTGCCACGTAGCGACGTCGTTTCCTTCTTCGTCGAGCGCGATGATCGTGATCGTCTTGCGCTCGATCGTCCCCTCCACGCACTCTTGCAGCCACTCGTAAAGCTCGACGGAATCCGTCGTGCCCCATTTGAGCGTAATGTTGCCGTATTTCGTCAGACCCGGCAGCTTGCGCGGCGTCGTCAGCTCGTTGCCTTCGCGGTACTCGATGACGTCGATGGAAGCGTCGAAGCCCGACACCTCGTTGAAGCCCGCTTGCTCCAGGCCCTCTACCTCGACCCGGAATCTAAAATTGCGATATGGATCCGTGCGATCTCCTGCCATGGGAATCCCCTTCCGTTATTCGTTATTAAGGTAGTTCAAAAAGTCCATACTGAAAACCGAACTTTTTGAACTTGATCTAATTAGAGTATTATTCCGAGCCGGTCTTCTGCGTCATGCGGAATACGACGAACTCTGCCGGTTTCACCGGAGCCACGCCGATTACGCAGATCAGTCTGCCGTTATCGATGTCGTCCTGCGTCATCGTATCGCGGCCGATGTTGATGTAGAACGCCTCCGACGGGCTTGTGCCCGCCAGCGCGCCATCGCGCCACACGCGCGTGAGGAACGCGTCGATCGTACGTTGAACGCGGGCCCATAGCTGCTCGGTGTTCGGTTCGAATACGACCCAGTTGGAGCCGTTCTTGATGGAGCTCTCCAGGAAGATGAACAACCTTCTTACGTTGATGTATTTCCAGAGCGGGTTGGACGAAGCCGTGCGGGCCCCCCATACGCGGATGCCTTGACCCGTGAATGCGCGAATCAGGTTGACGCCGGCCGGGTTCAGAATATCCTGCTCGCCGTTATTGTATTGCACGTCCAGTCCCACTACGCCGCGAAGCGTCTCGTTAGCCGGAGCCTTCTGCACGCCGCGCGTGGAGTCCGAGCGGGAATACACGCCCGCGATGGTGCCGGACGGCGGGATGAAGATGTTGCGCTTGTCCAGCGGATCGAATACTTGAAGCCAAGGATTGTACAGCGCGCAGTAGCTGGAGTCGAACAAATCGCGGTGGGACAGCACGTCTTGCACTTTAGTAGCCTCGCGAGGCAAATCCAGGATCGCGAAGCGGCTGCCCAGCAATTCGCAATGCGCGACGAGCGACAGTTGAACGTTAGGATCCGTAACGCCCGGAATCGCCATGATGCTGACGACGTCGTTGTCGATGAACGACTGGATGCCCGTTCTTCTGCCGGGACCTTCGTCGACGCCGACGAAATCCGATGAAGACAAGCTTGCCGCCGAGCCGTCGCTTCCGCCCGCTAGAGCGAACGAATACGATTCGGAATCGGAAGAGCCGGCGATCAACGCGTAAGGAGCTTCGGCGGAAGCGGCCGCCACCACGTGCAGATCGACCAGATTGGAGCGTCCCGTCAGCTTTTCGACGTAGTTAGGCGCTTCCGGATTAAGAGAAGCTTTCTCGTAAGTCTCGCTTTCGGTGCCGTAAGCCACTTGAAGCGTGAACTCCGAGGTCGAGATCGTCTTGGCGGGGACAAGCGTCGTGTCCGCTACGTCGCCGCTAAGCGTCGAAGCAAGCTCGATTACGCCGTCTTGCACCGTTACGACCGAATTGACTTGCTTGGAAGAGCCGTCGGCGAACACGACAACGTCCCCTGGGAAGAAGCCGGATGCGTTCTTCACGCGGTAGCGGTTGCCTTCCAGCACCTCGTAGATTTGAGTCTTGGCTTTGCTGGACGGAACGAATGTCAGACGAATCTGATTTCCCCATGCGCCCGGGTTCTTTGCGGCAACGGACAGCACTTCCCCGCCGCCTGCGGCGACCTTCGCGTCTTCAGGCGCAACGCGCATGACATAACAACGGGAGCCTCCATTCATGAAGAACTGATTCACAGCGTAAGCCAGGTAACGGTAGGAGCCGAAAGCGCTCTCGGACAGATAGGAACCGAAGGCGCGCGAGAAATCGGCAGGGCTCGTAATAAGCAGCGGCAATCCGGATACTGGCCCCCGTGCTGCAAGACCGATAAAACCGGCCGTGCTAGTGCTTACTCCTTCGAGCGGTTTGGCGCCGCTTTCGAATTCTTCGACGTAGACGCCTGGCGATAAATACTCAGCCATGTGTGATCTCCTCTCAAACGATATATGTATTAGGCTTTCGACGGGGACCTAAGGGCCCACCGTCAACCCCAAGACCGTGAACAACCTGCACTTGGAGCGGCTCGGCTCCGCAGGCTTCTGACTGTACGGGATGATCGCAGGCTCGGAGGCATCCATCACGGCCGCCGGATAGCCGGGGTCCGGACGCACCAGTCGGATATGAGACTCCTTGACTACGGGCCAAGCGGCGAAAAATGTCATTTTCATCTAGTATTATACTTCTTATACAACCATATGACTACGTAAATTTACGCATAGATTGCTAGAAAAGGTCTATAGTTGTCGCCCTGGGGCAGGAGTCGTCGCCAAATCCCCAATTCTCTCCAGTTTCCCGCTTTTTTTCGACAAAATCACCGCAAAGAAATAGACTCTCTTACCGTCTCGACAAACATAGCACGGCGATGTCGTCCGACTGCGGCGCGCCGTCCGCGAACATAAAGACGTCCATTAATAGGGCGTCGATGATTTCCGCGCTGGAATAGTCCTTCGTTAATGCGAGGAAACGCTCGAGCCGGCTCGTCGAATATTGCTCCTGCGCCCCGTTCTCCGCTTCCGTAATGCCGTCCGTGTATACGATCAGCCTGTCGCCTCGATCAAGCTTGAGATCGACGTTGGTATACGAGAATTCGGGGAACGAACCCAGCGGAATGCCTTTCTTCAGCTTGATGGGGATGACGGAACCGTCCGCTTTGACGACGTAAGGGGTACAATGGCCCCCGTCGCACAGGACAACCTCGCCCGTGTCGATCTCCAGTACGCCGCACACGATCGTAGCGAACAATTGTGCGTTATCCTCGCACAGCATGTCGTTGACCTTCTCGAGCAGCTCGCCCGGCGTCAAGCCGGCATGCATGCTGCCCTTGATCAGCGACAGCGTCATCGCCATGAACAACGCGGCGGGCATGCCCTTGTCGGACACGTCGCCCAGCGTGAAGAACAAATGCCGTTCGTCGATTTTGTAGAAGTTATAGAAATCGCCCCCGACCTCCTTGGCCGACTTCAGCAGCGCGCAGACGTCGAACGGCTCGTTGGAGGACGGCATCGTCGTGGGCAGGAAGCTGAGCTGTATGCTGCCCGCGAAGTGCAGCTCGCTCTCGAGCCGTTCCTTCGTAGACGTCGCGGAAGCAAGCTCGCTTGCCGACTCCTCCAGCGCTTCGTACCTGATCGCGTTGTCCATGGCAAGAGCCAGCGCCTTCGCGAATCGAACGAGCAGCTCCTCGTTCTCGCGGCCGATGGGCTCGCCGCCCCCGGCCACCTGCATGGCCCCAAGACGCTTGCCGCTTCTCTCGATCGGTATCGCGACCCGGACCTGCGTCTCGAAGCCTTGCTCGCTCCCGTCTCCGTAGGCGATGGACACCGCCGCTTCCCGCGCGCCGGCAAGCTCGCGCGCGGCCGCCTCTGCCGCCTTCAGCAGATCCGGCCGATTAAGAGAGGCATGCAGACCGGCGCTCAGCTCGAACAGCCTCTCCGCGTTGCGCAATCTCGCGGCCAAGCGCCGATTGGCAACAACCGTATAGAGCGCGGCACAAGCGCCCGCCGCTCCGATGATCAAATAGATTACTGACAAGGTAAGTACCGCCTTTCTAGCTCGTGCGACCGCAAGGGCATCCTATGCGCCCGCCTCCAGCAACGCCAGCGCTTCTTCCCTCGTCGCCGCGATTTCCAGTATGCTCGTGAAGCCCGACATTTCGAAAACGTCGTACACCTGCTCCGCCAGGCTCGCGCAGATCATTCGCCCTTTGGACGCGCGGAGCTTTTTGGCCGCTACGAGTACGACCCTGAGGCCCGCGCTGCTGATGTACTGCAGATTGCTGAAATCGAAAATGAATTGTCCCTTGCCCTCCGCAAGCTGGGTCAAAAAGACGGCCTCCGCCGCTCCCGCGTTATTGCCGTCCAGCCTTCCCTCCAGCGGGATAATCGTAATTCCGCCTTGCTGTTCCACTTGAATGTTCATGCTGTCTTCCCCTCCCGTTTCCTTCTTGCTTACGACCATCTCTTCCTCAGCCGCAGACGGTTCATGCCGTCCGCGTACTCATACTCGACTTCGTCCATCAGCCGCTTGACAAAAAAAATGCCGAGACCTCCGATCGGACGATCCTCGACGTCCATCTCGAGCAAATCGAGCGGATCGGGCTTCCGCAGCGGATCAAACGGCTTGCCATGGTCGCCCAAGGCAATTTCCACCTCTTCATTTGAAGCTCTCAGCTCGACCTCGATGATTCCTTCGCTGCCAACCGGATAGCCATAGTTGACGATGTTCACCACCAGCTCCTCGCACGCGAGGGACAGGTCGAGCACCGAACGCGGCGTCCAGCCGAGCGTCCTGCCCACCTCTTCAAGCTCTTCGTTCAAGCGCCCAAGCTCCTCCATTTCGTTGCGCAGACGGAGCGAGCGTTCGATCGTGTATTGCGGCGCATTCGACATTCGCGATCCTCCGATTTTCCCGGTCAGACTCCAGCGGCGGACGGACCGCGCGGGCTGAACGATGTTAACCCCTTAATAGTTCTCCGCGCAGGGGCGCAATCCTGCCGAACGCCGTCGTTTTTCCGACAAAAATGTCGCGCCCGTCAATCCTTGCTCTGAAGTCCGTTTTCCATGGCGTAGCGGGCCAGCTGGACGCGATTATCGAGATGAAGCTTCTGCAGAATATGCTTCAAATGATTTTTGACCGTATGCTCCGAAAGACATAGCTTGGAGGCGATCTCGCGGTTGGAGGCGCCCGTCGACACCTGCTCCAGCACTTCCTTCTCCCTGGCGGTCAATTGGTTCGCGAAGACGGCCGAGGACAAGCCGCCCCCCGCGCCGGGTACCGGGCCGCCGGCGTCCTGGCCGCTTCCGGTTCCGGCCCTTGCCGCGAACTCCCGCAGCATCCGGAACGCAAGCTCCTTGGACAACGGCGCCTCGTCCATCGCGATCGAACGCAAATAGCTAAGCCATGAAGAGGGAGAGACGTTTTTGAGCAAATAGCCCTGAGCTCCCCGCTTGATCGCCTCGAACAGATGCGTGATGTCGTCGGATACCGTGACCATGACGATCTTCGCCGAGGGCAGAAGCAGCTTGAGCCTGTACGTCGCCTCCAGTCCGCCCATGCCCGGCATGCGGATGTCCATCAACACGAGATCCGGCGACAGGTCCGACGCCTTAGCGATCGCTTCTTCGCCGCTGGCCGCTTCCCCCGCAACCCGGAAGGAAGGATCCCCCGCCAGAATATCCCGCATTCCTTCCCGCCCGTGCGGATGGTCGTCGACAAGGAGCACGCTGATCTGCTTTCCATTAGGTCGATTATTCATGTAAGGAGCACCTTCCTTCGATGTCGATGATCGTGCCGCTTGGTTCCCTGTGCCCGTACCTCAGCGTCCAGCCCATGGAAGCCGCCCGCTCCCGCATCATTTTGACGCCGTACTTGCCCTTGGCGACCAGCTCCTCTTCGCGGTATCCCGCCCCGTCATCCTCCACGACGCAACGAAATTCCGCGTACCTGCCATACTCGCGCATGATGTCTGCCCGAATGTAAGCTCTGGACGCTCCGCCGTGCTTCCTGATGTTCATCAGCGCTTCGCGCATGATCGCCAGCAGCTCGACCTTCTCCTTGCGGCTGAACCATCCGTCCGCGATTTCCCATTCGACGGTCGCTACCGTTCCGCCGGCGCTCTCCAGCTCATCCGCCAGCTGCTGCGCGCTCTGCAGCCAATCCGTTCGAGCCGCCGTCGGAGGCTCGTGCAAGCTTGCGATGGATTGGCGGACATTATCGTACACATGGCGGACGGTGCCTCTTATCCCTTCCATCGTACGGCCTGCCTCCTCCTTCGATTCCGCCCGGTCCAGATTGTCGAGCTTCACCGACAGCATGAACAGAGACTGCGAGATTCCGTCGTGCAGCTCCTTCGCCAGCTGCTCCCGTTCCTCGAGCGCGGCCTTTCCGACCTGCTCGCGCTTAAGCGCCTCCTGCATCTGCTCCAGCTTCCCGAACAACGGCCGAAGCAGCGTCACCGAAACGATAAACACGATGACCGGCGCCAGCAGGTTGCCGAGATCCATGGAGACGTAAGGCAAAAGAAACGTATGGCGGACGTATTCCCACAGCCCGATGACCGCCGTCGGCACCCACAGGATAAGCCCTTTCAGCCATTTGTACGTCATTTGCGACTCCTCTCTTCCACCACGTTTTAATAGCCTAGCTTAAAGGAGACCTCCCGGACGAGCTCCGTTCCGTCGGCTAACCGTACCGCCAATCGCGCCGTCCAGCTTCCGGCTCCCGTCAGCTCCGCATCCTTGACGACATAACGATATTCGATAAATCCGGGGAACGGAATGTCGGAGCCCGCCGGACGCCTAGCCAACACGGGACGGACCGCGTTGCCCGCCGTTTTGTCAGGCATGAGCGCGATCGCCGCGTCGACCGGCTCTCCTTTGCCGTCGGGGAGCCAGACTTGCAGCTCGACGTCGTTAGGCCCGGAGGCGTTCGGCTCGATTCGCAGCGTAAAATGCATGTCGCTCCCCATCCGGTGGTAATTGAACGGGTCGTTCGGCGGGGCCGGACTGATCGTCGTAAACACGGCCACCACGATCAAGATCGCGGCCATGGCCGCGCCGTCGAGCTTAAGCAGCGCGCTGCGGGGCAGTTCGCCGCGACGCGCCCGACGGCGCAGCGCGAACCCGATCGCGACGACCAGGAGCACCAATGCCGATTTGGCGAGCAGCCATCTCCCCCAGCTTCCGCGCCAGAGCGCCGTCCAGTCGGGCAGCAGCAGCCAAGCCATCGTCGCGCCGGTAATGGCCAGGATCACGATCATTAACCAAGCCAGGGCGGAGAAGGTTTCCGCGAAACGTCCCGCTTCCTTCCGGTCAGCCTTCCAAAACAAAAGCAGCAGCACGACGCCGGCTACCCAAACGGAGGAGCAAGCCAAGTGGACGAAATCGGACAATACCGCCAGCATAAGCTCGTCCGCCCCGGCGGGATGCCCGACAAAGCTTTCCGCCGCAAGCAGCAGCAGCGCCCAGGCCGCCTTCCAGACGTCGGGCAGCCGGGTCGCCGTCTGTCCGAGGATGGCGAGCGCGAGCAAGACGAGCCAGGCTTGTCCGGAGGACGTTTCGGTAAAGACGCGCAGCCAGCCCGATAATCCGCCATCCAGCCCGATCGCGATTCGGTTGGATTGCACGAATACGTGAACGAGGACGGCGAGCAGCATGGCCTTCGACAGCGGCGACAGCCACTTCTTCATCCATTCCCGCTGCGTATCCCCCCGATCTCCCGGCGCCACGGCGAGAAAGGTCAGCATCATGCCCGTCGTCGCCAGCAGCAATGCATAATAGATGGCTCTAAGGCCGTAAACAGCCGCTTCCTTTATCCAATAGGTTGCGCCGCCGTCTTCCCCGTGCGCGTGCAGGGGCTCCGCGACGCCAGCGGCAGAGGCGATATCGGGCAAAACGGATATGCCCACAAACAACAGCATCGCGACCGCGGCCCCCCCGATCCAGACGGGAGCGCAGCGACGCTTTCGTACGTATTTGATGTCATGGAGCAATGAATCCACCAGTCCTTCCTTACAAGTCAGCATAAGTGTACTAAACCCCGGAGGAAAGGACAATTGCCATGCCTGACTCGGCTCTGGCGCCTGCATAGCTTCATCCGAATTCGCCCATGATGAAGAAGTGGTCCGTCTTATAATAAAGGAGGTGATCGCATTGGATAACCGGTATCAAGTAGCCGAGCTTGGACAGCACGAGGATGCGCTTGAAGCCATTCGCCGGCTGGAGAACCGTCTGTCGGAGCAGAACGGCAAAGCAATCGCGCTTGTCGCCTATTCGGCCGAGCAGCCGGAAGAAGAGCAATAAATCCGAGAAGAGAAGGCGATCCGCACGTCGGTCCTTTTCCCGGCGTGCGGATGGTCTGGAACTCGACTAACCCTCCGCAGTCTCTACTTACGTTCCTGTTTGCGCGCAAAGTGTTCCGGCCAATAGTTGTCGGACACGGCTGGACACCCTCGGCTTCCCTCCCTCACGTATGCCCAACCGGACAACGAACCGTCCCGAACGTCGGAAACCCATACTCGCTCGTAATCGTTGTATTCTTCGATCCCGGCGAACTCCTCCAGCTCGTCCAAAGCGGCCAGACCTTGGCGGTCGATCGTGATCCATCTGCCCCGAATCGTCAGACCGCGCGCCGCCCGGTCTCTAATCGCCGCGGGATAGTCCCCGCAGTCGACGAGCCGCCCCTGGATTTCTCCCTCGAAGCTTTCAAGGATATAAGGCGCGGCGACGGAATGATTGCTTTGACCGGGGAGCAAGGAGCCGTATATAAACACCCGATGATTGGACAATGTAACGCCTCCCGTTACGCGGTTGATTTCATTTACAGACAGTATCGGTCATTTCGAAGTAGGAGGCAAGATATGGTACAATGGGTTCGCCGCACCCTTTTAATCCGAGTTCGGAAACACCACTACGCTTGCTAGGAGGACAATACCAATGGCTAGTCAAACCGGCGCAATCGTACAGCAATCGCTATCCGCTTTGATGGATGATTCTTCGTTTCTACCGCAATTGCAAGGCGAGCTTCGCGAACGTTCGTTCCAATCTCTTGCCGCCATCCTGTCCACGCCGAACAAGGTCCACAAGGCGTTTCTTCGCATCGCGCTCGGCGACGGCAACGTCGTCCGCATTCCCGCCTTCCGCATTCAGCACAACGACGCGCTGGGGCCTTACAAAGGCGGCATCCGTTTCCACGAGACGGTGAACGAAGAGGAAGTCACCAATCTAGCGGCTCTTATGACGCTCAAAAACGCGTTGCACGAGGTTCCGTTCGGTGGCGGCAAAGGCGGAGTCGTCATCAATCCCCGCACGTTCTCCGATAAGGATCTATATCTCATTTGCAAAAAATACGTCCAATACTTCAGCGACGTGCTGGGACCGGACAAGGACATTCCGGCCCCCGACATGGGCACGGGCGAGCGCGAGATGGATTGGATGATGGCCGAATACAAGAACATCCACCCCGGTTCCCCCTATCTCGGAAGCTTCACGGGCAAAAGCATCGTCAGCGGCGGCTCGCTCGGCCGGCGCGAGGCGACGGGCAAAGGCGTTTATTTCACCTTCCGCTACATGCTCCACGATTACCTGAACGAGCATGACGGCTGGTTGGCCGGCAGCGGCAACGCGTTTGCCCAAACGGCCCGGGAGCATGCCGGGAGACCGCTCGCCATCGCCGTGCAGGGCTTTGGCAACGTCGGATCGGTCGCCGCGCTGGAAGCGTACAAGTGCCCCTCGCTGCGCAACCGCGTCGTTGCGGTCAGCGACCGCAGCGTCACGCTGTACAACGAGGAAGGACTGGACATTCCCGCGCTGATCGAATTCGCGGCTGCCAACAGGGGCGATCTCCCCGCTAACCAGGACATTCTTGAATCTGCCGGCTTAAAGGCGCAGGTTCTGGGGCGCGAGGACGTGCTGTATTTGAACGTCGATGTCTTGTTCCTCGCCGCTTTGGAGGACCAAATTCGCGCGGATAACGTGGCGGAGGTCAAAGCCCGCATCATCGTCGAGGGCGCCAACGCCCCCGTTACGGGCGAAGCGGATGCCGTCCTGTCGGGCAACGGAACCATCATCATTCCTGATATTCTTGCGAACGCCGGCGGCGTGATCGTCTCGTATTTCGAATGGCTTCAAGGCCGGGAGACGCAATTTTATACGGAAGAGGAAATATTCAAGCAGCTGTACGTCAAGATGCAGAAAACGATGAACAGCCTGCTGCCCGCCTACTTCGGCAACCCGCATACGCTCCGCGAAAATTGTTACGTGCATGCGGTCACGAAGCTGTCGTCGGTGCTGTTCAGGCAAGGCAAGCTGTATTAATTGGGGCGCATGTCTAGCGCATGCTCTACGGCAAGCTGCGCGGCATGCTGCACGGCATGCTGCACGGCATGTCATCAAACGCATGATGTGTCGCATGATGTGCTGATTCTGGCGCAAGACGCGCGCTACATAGGAGTCTAATCCGGTTACGCACATGATCGCGGTATCTGGGGGTGGAAAGAATGGAAGTGGAAGTCATTAATCTAAGCAGCATTTCCGTAGCCAACGGGCAATGGGCGCTGCGCGAGATCCCGTTTGACGCGGCAAAGCTAATGCTCGTTACGCAGTACGGCGATAAGCTATGGTACATCGACATAGACGGCGTCACGGATTCCGAACTGATGGAGTGGCTTGCGAACAGCGAGGACATACGGATCACCTTCGACGCCGTATCCGAAAGCGGTCAACGCCTATCCGGAACGGCCTACGCCCATCCCAACATGGCGCATCGCGCGCTGGCGATTCGCGGCGAAGGGGAGCTTCGGCAATTGTAATAGCCCACCTTATGAAATATAGGCTAAAAGAAGGTGGCGCAAGGATTATCCTTGCGCCGCCTTTCTTGCATTCTAATCGCATGGGACGCTATGGCCGCAACATTATACTAGCCCCTCCACGTGGTTCTATAGCTAGCCTTGCTTTTTAATGCTAATGCAACTCCGGTAGCGCCACTCGGATCTGTAGCCTTGCTTTTCAAGGCTATCGCGACTCCGGTAGCACCACGCGGATCTGTAGCCTTGCTTTTCAAGGCTATCGCGACTCCGGTAGCGCCACTCGGATCTGTAGCCTTGCTTTTCAAGGCTATCGCGACTCCGGTAGCGCCACACGGATCTGTAGCCTTGCTTTTCAAGGCTATCGCGACTCCGGTAGCGCCACTCGGATCTGTAGCCTTGCTTTTCAAGGCTATCGCGACTCCGGTGGCGCCACGCGGATCTGTAGCCTTGCTTTTCAAGGCTATCGCGACTCCGGTAGCACCACTCGGATCTGTAGCCTTGCTTTTCAAGGCTATCGCGACTGCGGTAGCGCCACACGGATCTGTAGCCTTGCTTTTCAAGGCTATCGCGACTCCGGTGGCGCCACGCGGATCTGTAGCCTTGCTTTTCAAGGCTATCGCGACTCCGGTAGCGCCACTCGGATCTGTAGCCTTGCTTTTCAAGGCTATCGCGACTCCGGTAGAGCCAAACGCATGACTCGGGAATTAATCGAAAGTCTCCTTTTCCGGGGACTGAAGTGCTTGGAAGGCTAAGACTTTGATGGGACAAGCTCATAATCGGGCAAGACCGTCGTCTTCCCCTCTTCTAGCGGCCATTTCGTCTCCAGCACGCGGTCGCCATGGAGCAGCGCCACGCGGACGCTGCCCGATGACGACAGACGTCCGCGGAACGGCAACACGAGCCAGCCGTCCCGGTCGCTGACGGCCGCCGCCGCCGGAAGCAGCAGCGCATGCCGCTTCCAGCGCCCTGCCGTTGGCCGGTCTAGGCGCAGCTCCACGCCATCCGCGCCGTCCGCGCCGTCCGCGCTCTCGCTATCCCGCGGCAATACGCGGAACCACTCCGCAGCGGCGCCGTCCTTGCCGCGAACGGCCAAAGCGTCGCCGCCCAGCAACTTCGTCGCGCCGGGCAAGCAGCGCAGACTCTCGCTGCCCGGCGGCACCTCTTCGTCCAATATTCGGCCCCTTGCCGCTTGATCGTCGTCGGGGTAGGCGAACGCCTCGACATTCGCGAGCGGCTTTCCGTTCCCGTCGATCAACCTGCGCAGGATGCCGGTTGCCGCAGCCGGAGGGGCATAGGTTCTGCCGGGGAGCAGGAACAATTCGACTACGGGGTTGCCGGGAGGCAGCATCGAGAGCTCTACCCGCAGCGTACATGGCATATAAATCGCGGATTCCACGACGATGTCGCATGCCGTATCCTTGATGTCAAGAAAAGCCCAGCTTCCTTCGGACGTTCGCAGCGGAGAAGTCAAAACGTCCTTCAGACGCACCCGCACCGACGACGCGGCGGCCGGCCGGCCGGTCCATACGTCCGTCGTCCGGACGACGAGCGAGCAGCGGGACACCGCAGTGGATTGCGAACCGTACATGGTTTAATTCCCCCGTTCCTTTTCGCGCAGCGTAATCTTTCTCTCCACGACGCGGGTTGCCGGCTTGACCCGATTGGAGTCCAGCATGACGGGACCGATCTTGTACACGAGCGATAATTTGTAAGGCACGTCGCCGAACTGCCATAGCCTCGTCATATCTTCCGTTCCGTACTGCACCGGGGCGATCTTGAGTCCCGTGTCGGAGTCGGCGAGCGTGCCCTCCAGCATCGGTCCGCGCAGGACGCTATTGTCGTGCAGAATCTGGGCTACCTTGCCAAGCAGCCGATGCTCGTCCAGCGTCCGCGTCAAAATATCGGCGCTCGAATGCGCCGTGATCAAACATTCGAGATCGATCGCGCGCGGCGGGTACCGAAGCATGTCGCCTTCGATCAGCATGTCCGTGCGGCGCGACTCGTTATTTTCGAGCACGGAGCAAATATATACCGAAATCATCAAATCCCCTTTGTCGGCAGGGCTTGCCATGCCGATCAGCTCCGGACGGGACACCGGATCCGGCGCCATCCCCTCGCGCAGCAGCTTCAGCAGACTGGCTCCGGCGTCCGCGATTACCGTGTAGCTCCCCATGATCATTCTCCTCCATTATTCGCTATATGGCGCGAACGTGCCGCGCATCGGTATTTTGCCTAACTTCTGCAGCTCCGCCTTGGCCGCCCGAATCATGTGGCCCATGCCGATCGCCTCCCGCTCCGAGGCGGCAAGGAAGGCGGCCGCAAGCACGATGTTTTTGATATGCCCGCCCGAAACCTCCACGCGCTGCGCGAGGAACGGCAGGTCCAGCTCCTCGGCCAGCGGCGCGCCGGCGGGGAGCAGGGACGCAAAGATGCGCGCCCTGTCCTCCGCGCCGGGAAACGGGAATTTGACGATGACGCTCATCCGGCGCAGCAACGCTTCGTCGAGATTCTGCATCAGGTTGGTCGCCAGAATCGTCACGCCGTCGTACGCCTCGATCAATTGCAGCAAGTAAGCCGCTTCCATGTTGGCGTACCGGTCGTGCGCGTCCTTGACCTCCGTCCGTTTGCCGAACAGCGCATCCCCTTCGTCGAAGAAAAGGATCGCCCCGCTCTGGCGCGCCTCCTCGAACAGCTCGCGCAGCCGCTGCTCCGTCTCGCCGATGTACTTGCTCACGATCCGGGACAAATCGACGCGGTACAACGCGAGTCCGAGCTCGCCCGCCACCACTTCCGCCGCCATCGTCTTGCCCGTGCCCGGCGGCCCGGCGAACAGCATGTGAACGCCCGTGCCGTACGTCACCCTATTCGCGAAGCCCCACCCGTCCAGCACCGACTCCCTGAGCATATAGCGGTTGCAGGCTTCATGAATCAGATCGCGCGCCTCTTCCGGCAAAATAAGATCCTTCCACCCGCTGCGCGGCTCGATGGCGATGGCATGCTGCGAAAGCCGGTGGCGGAATTGTCCCCTCGCGGCCACCGCTAGATGGGCCCGGTCCGGCAATCCGTCTCCCCGCTCCGCCGCGAGGACCAGCGACTGCCGCCATGCGGAGGCAATCTGTCCCGGCGTGAAGTGGAACCGGCTCGCCAGCTCGTCCGCGATCGCATCGTAGTCCGGACGCTCCGGCGCGAAAATATCTCCCGGCAGCTCCTCCGCATGCCGCCGCCAAATGGCGGCGCGTTCGTCGGCGACCGGAGGCGGCACCTCCACGCTCCAGAACGGCGAATCCGGCGGCAGCGGGAACTCGCTGGCCGGGCGCCGCTCGCCCGCCGTCCAGCACAGAAGGGGCCGCTGCGCGAAATCCGCGTAGGCTTGGAAGGCCGATCTCAGCGGTTCCTGCGGCAGCCGGTCCTTCCACGATCCATCCGTTTCGCGCAGCGCGATAACCGCGTCCGTCAGCAGCGCCTCGCGGACCAGCTGGTCCAGCATGCTCCGCAAGCGCTCTTCTTCGACCGGAAGCGCCGAGAGCGACACGAGGAGTAGCCGCTGTCCGCGGGAGACGGCCAACCGGTGCAGCAGCGCCACCTTGCCTCCGCCTCGCGCGCCCCATAGCCCGACGATCGGCATGCTGCCGGCCGGCCATCCGCCGACGACCCGCCCCATCGTATCTTCCGTCGCGGCGGCTCCATCCCAGGCTAATGCCGGATTCTCGTCCGCTTCCAACGCTTCCACGACGCCGCTCAGCCTGCCGTCGATTCGCTCCGTCTGGAGCAGGAAGCCTACGACCCGCTCATCGAGACGAAGCGGCGACTTAAGGCCGTGCGCGGCGGCGTCGGCGCCTGGCTGCTGCAGCAGCCAGCGGCGCAGCTTGCCGTCGCGGCCCAGCAGCGCCCTGCCCAGCGTCCGATCCTCCTCCGTATCTCCCAGCAATCGCAGTGCCAAATCCACCGTCGCGGTCCTTGCGGTGGCGTCGTCGTTTAAGTACGCGTACCACTTCTCGTAATTGCGATCCAACTCCGCCGCGACGCATAAGATGACGCAGCGATACTCCCATACTGTCAGTCTTAGCGCCGCTGCCAGCTGGATAAGCGGCAAACCGGGGGCGCGGCTTGCCCGCTCGGCATTACGCTCCTCCGTCTCTCGCCGAAACGCCGCGTAAGCCTGCCAGGCGCTGGCGATGTCTAGCTCCGGCGAATGGGCGTCCGATACAAGTTCTTCCCTGTCGACGATTAACCCCCTGAACGCCGCTAGCGGATCCGTGAACGGATCGTTGCCGCTCGCGCCCAGCAGCGTGCGCAGCCCGGCATCCAGCCATGCCATTTCGTCCCGCAAATGTTCCATCGCGCCATAGGCGCGACTCGTCTCGTCCGCCGCCTTCATCCTTTGACCTTCCCCCGCCGTCGGCGCGGCTAACCCGCCCGTTGCTTATGTACTGCTTCTATTCCTGCATTATATCACATGTTTCGAGCCTTTAGAGGACGAAAGGACGGCGATCGACGGCGCTTTTTTTGCGAATAGGGATGTCCGGCCGCTAGGCGATGCGATATAATCAAATTACCATTATCAAGAAGAAGGTGGAGCCCATGAAGGAATCGGCGACCCGCCGCCATTCCGTGCTGCAGCGGTCGACCAGGTCTGCCGGATCGCGCAAGCCCGGCTCGGCGCAATCGCGCGGCAAGGAGAACGGAAGCGCGCCTGGGCATCTGGCCCGGCTGCAAGCGACGGCGGGCAATCAAGCCGTCGTCCAGCGATATAAGGATGATCTCGCGGCCGAGCGCGCATCCAACGCGCGGACGGCGGCGCCCGTTTCCGGCAATGGGACAAGCATGCCTCCCGAAGTCCAGGCCAAGATGGAGCAGTCGCTCGGCGCAGACTTCTCCGGCGTGCGCATCCATACGGGACATCAAGCGAGCGCGGTCGGCGCGCTTGCCTATACGCAAGGCACGGACATCCATTTCGCCCCCGGACAGTACAAGCCCGACAGCCCCTCCGGCCAGAAATTGCTGGGACATGAGCTCGCTCACGTCGTCCAGCAGAAGGAAGGGCGCGTTGCCCCTACCGCGGAGTTGGCAACCGGACAGCAGCTGAACGACAGTCCGGCGTTGGAGCGAGAAGCCGACATGCTGGGAGCCAAGGCGGCAAGCGCTCCCGAGTCCGCGCCCGCGCCTATTCAACGGTCCGCGGTCTCCGGCGGAAGCTCTCCCCAGGGCGAGCCGGTCGTCCAGCGCATGCCCCGTCCTTCCGAGGTCAGGAACAAGCTGGGCGAGCCAAAGGAGCATGTCAAGAATCCGTTCCATAACCGCTTCACCAAGAAGCTCGGAGTTACCGGCACGCTCAAACAAAACAGCACCCATTACCGCGCTTTCCTGCAGAAGCTCGAAAATTTCGACCGCTACGTGGACGGCGAGATCGTCGGCGATACGCCCGACAGCATCGGCAGCCAGCTTAATCAAGTCATGACGTTGTACGGAGAAGTGGAGCAGGTCAGCAACGCGTACATTAAACACAACGGCGGCGAGAAAAAGGATCCCAAAGTCGTCTACATCAAGAAGCTCAAAGAAACGCTTCCGTTCGAGAAGAAAGCGGTGCGCTCCGCCGCGGCGGAATACAAGCTGGATCTCGCCAAGGAACGTCCCAGCTGGAAGCTGCTGACGAGCACCAGCATGCTGCGATTGACCGACGCGATGAACACGGGAGCGACCGGCAAGGGCGGGATCAACACCGTATCCTTCTTCGAGATCGGACCCGATATGGAAGGCGTGTTCAAAGGCGATAAAGACACGCTGCGCAGATCCGAGGAAATGCCGGCCGAAGCTAGCGAGAAAGAAAAGGACGCGGCCGACGTCGAGTATATGTTCGCGACGATCGCCGCCGAGATTGATCCGGCCGACGCGCACATGGCGAGCCGCAACGTAGCCATGCATCGTCTGGACAAGCTGCTGGACGCCGGCGTCATCGCGAGAGCCGAGTTCGCGCTGTACAACTGCGGCGAGGGCATCATTAAGGGCAGCTATATGGACAAGGCCAAGGGCAAATCGGCCGACCAGCTTCTCAACCCGTTGCTCGATGATATCGAGGCAGGAAGAGAAGAGTCGTTCGACGTTAACGATCCCGCTTTCCAGCAGGCATTGTCCCGCCTGCAGCTCATCGATACGCTGGCCATGCAGGTCGATCGCCATGTCGGCAATTTCTTCATCCATCGCGACGAATTCGGCAACGTGCTTAGCGTCACGGGAATCGACAACGACATGGCGTTCGGCATGCAGACGGACCTGGATTCCAAGCAGAAGGAATATCCCGGCCTCAGCAAGCTCGTCGACAAGGAGCTTGCCGAGCGGATACTCGCTCTCAAGCCTGACGAACTGCGTACGTTGATGGAGGATTTGCTCAGTCCGGCGGAGGTGGACGCGCTCATAGACAGGCTGATCAAGCTGCAGACCCATCTCAGGAAAGAGACGACGAAGCTGCTCGAGAAACACGAGTGGAGCGAGGTTCACGATCGCATCCGCAAAGGCGACAAAAGCTATGCGGGGAACATCGACCTTCCTATTGAACATTCGCGCGGAATCGCCGAGAAGAAACGAAAAGATTAAGACCTGAAAAAAGGAACAGACAAAGGCGCCGTGCCGAAGCTGGTTTGCAGCTTCAGGCACGGCGCCTTATCGGTTGTTCCTATTTGACGATTTCCGGTGTCGTCAGCCGGTCGTAGAAGTCGACCGCCTTGTCCTTGTCGTCGGAAGCGCGAAGCGCCATCGCCGAACGAGGATGTTCGTCGAGAATGCCCGTGATCATGTACGGGATGATGTAGCCCCACTCTTCCCTCTCGCGGAGAGGAATCATGTACTTCTCGATCATGTCGAGCACTGGACGTACGTTGTATCTCGTGTTCTGCAGCTGCGAAACAAGCAATTCCGTGTTGCAATTGCCCGCAGCGCGACCCATGCCGTAGACGGAAGCGTCGAGCAGCTCCACGCCTTTGGCCGCCGCGACCAGCGTATTGGCGAACGCAAGCTGCATGTTATTGTGGGCATGGATGCCGAGTCGCTTGTTAGGGAGATGCTGCTGGAACTTGTCTACCAGGTAACTGAAGTCGTCCGGCTTCAGGCTGCCGTAGGAATCGACGATGTATACCACGTCGACTACGCTTTCGCTGATCGCTTTGAACGCTTCCACGAGCTGGTTCTCCATGACGTTGGAGAGCGCCATGATGTTGAGCGTCGTCTCGTAGCCGCGGTCGTGGAATACTTGCACGAGCTCGAGCGCTTTGTCCACGTCCTGAATGTAGCACGCCACGCGAATCAGGTCCAGCATGCTCTCGCTGCGCGGAAGGATGTCGTTCTCGTCCACGCGGCCGATGTCGACAAGCGCGGACAGCTTCGTGTTGCCTTTGTGCGGGATCACTTTTTTGAGGAAGTCGTCGTCCAGGAAACGCCAAGGGCCTGCGCTTTCGGCGCCTTTGAGCAGCTTTGGAGAGTTCTTGTAGCCAATCTCCATATAGTCGACGCCGGCTTCGTTAAGGCTATTATAAAGGTGCTGGACAAACTCGATGCTGAAATCCCAATTATTCACGAGTCCGCCATCACGAATCGTGCAGTCGACGATTTTGCAGTGACTTGTTTTCGATTGCATATCTGCTGCTCCTTCGATGTGAACATGAGTTCATTTTTAACTACCATCATACTTGAAATGACTCGGGAACGCAAAGCAAATCTGTCGGTTTTTGGATTCTCCTGGCGCGCCCGTCCATATAACTCCTCATTTACAAATGGAAATTTTAACGCTAAAATATTATGTAAACATCAACGCTTAATTTCTCCCCGCGGGGAGGAAGCGGGGGAACCAACGCGTCACGCACCGTCGCTGTTACGGCGAATGCGCGCGCAAGGGGTGAATCCGGGGATTTGTGCCCCCGGTAGGGTCTACTCTCTAGCCCGAATCCGACAGCTAACCTCGTCAGCGGAATAAGGAGAGATGAACATGTCTTTATTTTTGGCTAATTCCTTTTATCCCACCGAACAGCCCCAGCACGTCAACATCAGCCGCATCGAATTGTTTGTCATCCCCGCCCTCGCCATCGACGCCAACGGATACCGCGTATGTCTCAGATTAACCAGCGATCACGGCATCGGCTGGAGCGAACAGTTTATATGCGAGAATGACATCAGCTTCGATCTGACGCACTGGAGCGAGCTGCTTCAATCCTTTGTGGGCCGTTTTCCGATCTCCTCCGTGACGGAACGCTTGACCGAGCTCATCGCCTTGCGTCGCGATTCGGACGAACGGGTCTGCAGCATGTTCATCGCAGCCATGGATCAAATCAAGGCGGAAGGCGTTCAGGCCGTATTGGGCACGGGAGTCGCCGCCCAGGCCGAAGAATCCGTTCTTCAGCAACGCGCCGTCGCCTACCTTTCCCTTGACTGAGATTTTAAGAACGCAAGCTACGCATCGCAACAACAAGCCCCGCGGTTTCCGTCATGGATGCCGCGGGGCTTGTTGCGTACGATCACCATTATGAGCCCGTGGATCTGTAATGCCGAACCCCGATCATCCATACCAGAAGGCAGGGAATCAGAAACAGCAATCCGCCGAAGGGCACCAGCATTCCCGTCACCCAGGTCGCATCCCTTTTGTCGAGCAAATACATTAGCGGCAAGTAGCTCACGCAGCCGAACGGAATGACGAACGTAAAAAAGCGGGTGACCCACTTCTCGTAAATCGTGAGCGGGTATTGCGCCATCTCGCGTCCGCCGTCTGTAAAAACGTTGGCCACCTCCAGCGCTTGAACCGTCCAGAAGCAGAACGTCGCCGCCAGGATAAAGATGCCCGTGAAAATCAATACGCCGTTCATGACCATAAAAAACAACGTCAGCGCTTTGGGCAGCGTCCAGATTTGCGGCAAATTCGAGATGGACCAGATTAACACGATCGCGCTCTGCATCAGCCGTCCGATTCTCGTGAATTCGAATTTCGAGCCTAGCACCTGTACGATCGTGCTTCTTGGCCGGACCAGCAGCCGATCGAAGTCTCCTCCCGCCACGAGGCTGGAGAACGCGTCGAACCCCCTCGCGAAGCATTCGCTAAGCGAAAAGGACAAATGAATGACCGCAAAACACAACGTCACCTCGAAGAAGCTCCAGCCCTCCAGCTGTCCAAATCGCTCGAACATAAAGTACAATCCGCCGAATACCATGAACGGGATAAAAAATTGGTTCACGCTGAGCAGCATAAACGAAGCCCGGTACTGCAGCTGCGACTTGAGATGAATGCTTAAATATCGAAAATACAATGACATGGTCGTTAACCTCCTTGCACGACGACGTTGCGAAGCGCCCTGCGCATGAGCCATAATCCGACTGCGGCCAGCGCAAGAATCCAGCCCAGCTGGATGCCGAGTCCGACGACCGCCTCGACTTTGGGAATATGGCCGGAATAAACCCGGAACGGGAAATCCGTCGTCCAGCGGAACGGCAGCGCGTACGCAACCCGCTGCAGCCAGTCCGGCATAAGCGGCACGGGTATGACCATGCCCGCCAGAAACTCTCCCGCAACCGAAATCATCAGAATCGAGCCGGTTGGCGACATCGTCCAGAAGACGGAGATATAGATCATCATGGAAATCGCCACGATCAGCGTCAAGCCGAGAACAAGCGCCGCGACAAACAGCAAGAACGCGCCCGCATCGGGCGGCAAGCTCATCCGGTAAGGCTCCGGCAGCAGAAAAACGATTAGCATAATCGGGAAGCAACGGAGTACGCAGCTAGCCACCCGCTGCGCCATCAGCTTGGCGAACCAGAAGGGGTACAAGCCGAGCGGCCTGCATAATTCATAAGCGATATTGCCGCTCGTGATCATGGCGAATAGCTCGTTGTCGCGGAACCACAGCATGATCAAGGAAATAAACATTTGTTGGAGCCACACGTACGTAATCAAATCCTGAAGGGAGATCGGTGCGGAATCCCCGCCGCTCTTGTAGAACGCCGCGAAGATCATAATGAAGACAAAACCGAAGAATAACTGGGTAGCCATGCCCGCGAACGCCGCGGCGCGATATTGCATGCCGTTAATGAAACGAAGGCGCCAAATCGATGCGTACGCCCTCATACCTGATGCTCCTCGTACAGCTCGACGATCATCTCGTCGATATCCTTGGAATCGACGGAGATGTCGAGCAGCTCCACCGAATTCGATAGCTGCGCGATGACGTCGGCTAACACGACACGTTCCGTATCGAAGCTATAGACGGCGCGCTCCTCCGACCATTCCAGCCGGCTTGCGCCCTCGATGTCGACCGGCGCTCCTCCGTAAGCGCGGTAGTCGGCCGTGACGGTTCTGCCGGTGCCGAAGCGCCCGCGCAGCTCCTCCAGCGAGCCGTCGTAGAGCAGCGTGCCTTTGCCGATCATCAGAATGCGGTCCGCGAGCGCCTCGATGTCGCTCATGTCGTGCGTGGTCAGGATGACCGTCACGCCCCGCTCCCGATTGATTCTGCGGATGAATTGCCGGACCGCCAGCTTGCTGACGGCGTCCAGTCCGATCGTCGGCTCGTCCAGGAACAACAGCTTGGGACTATGCAGCAGCGACGCCGCAATCTCGCAGCGCATCCGCTGGCCCAGGCTGAGCTGCCTGACCGGAACGCCTAGCAAGTCGCCCAAAGCGAGCATCTCCGTCAGCTGCGCCAGATTGTCCTTGTACAGCTCATCGGATATCCGGTAGATGTCCCGCAGCAGCTCGAAGGAGTCGATGACCGGCACATCCCACCATAGCTGCGACCGCTGTCCGAATACGACGCCGATGTGGCGGACATAGTCCGTCCTCTCCTTCCAAGGCGTATACCCCATAATGGAGCAGGTCCCGCCGTCCGGGACCAGGATGCCGCTCATCACTTTGATCGTCGTAGACTTGCCGGCGCCGTTGGGGCCGATATAGCCCACAATCTCCCCTTCGCCCACCGTAAAGGAGATGTCCTTGAGCGCTTCCACGATCCGGTGCTTCCGCACGAACAGCGCTTTCATCGCCGGGAGCAGACCGGCCGTCCGCTCGGCGACCTTAAAGCATTTGCCGATGCCATTTAACTGAATAATGCCGTTGTTCATGGGATTGTCGTTATCCTCCTATTAGAGTCGGAAGAAGAATATAGCGTAAACGTCGGCCGATGTAAAGAGAAAATTGTAAAAACTGGGCAAGGCGACGCCAAGGACGTTAACCCCGTCCTCGCGTCGCCTTATTTTCTCCGTATTTCATTTAAACAGGGCGCACCATCATGCCATTATGCTCTCATGCCGATAAGCCGTCATTTCCTTCCCGCGCGTTATTCGTCCTCGTCTTTTTTCACGGCTACATGGATATGAACGCTGTCCTCGTAGAACACCCAATCGAAGCCGGCATCCACGGCCAGCTGCCCGAGACGGCCGAGCTTCTTGCCATCCTTGTCGCTGACGGTCAAATCGGCGCCGCGTCCTTCGTAATGGGTGCTGTGTTCATTGTGCTCGCCGTTTTCGTCCCAACATTCCGTTACCCGAAGCTTCTTGCCCGGCCATTCGTCCTTGACGAGTTTGGCCAGCTCGTTCATCTTCTCGTCCATCCGCTTCGACATCATCTTATCCGCCCCGGTGCCTTCCTCATCCTTGAAAATGATATCGTTGTTCGTATTCTCCACGAGCGTATCGAATTCCGGCGTGCCCCGCACGATCTTCGCCGTAATCGCGCCGACGACATCCTTCTCGGCTTTGTTGGGCACTTTATCATGCAATTTAAGCACTTGCTTCTCGGGAGCAGGCGCCGGCGGCCCCGGACTTGGAGACGATAATCCCGTCACCTTCCCGCTGTTGCCGAGCGCCGCTTGGGTCAGCACGCCTTCGCTTTTGGCAAGCGCCTTAGGCTGCGCGTCACTCATTCGTTTCTCCCGCCGCGGCCGCCGCGGCTACCGGCGGATAATATAGCTTGGCATAAATGTCCGCCGCTTCTTGATCGCGCGCGGCCAAGATGCGCTGAGCGGCGTTTTCGCGTTGCTCGCGTTCGCGCAGCAAATCGTTCTCCAGCTTTTTCGTCCGAATCGTCTCCCGCTGGAGCTGCTCCGAATATTCGTCGAGCGCGTTGCCTTGACCCAGCAACGCCTCGACGATGATGCCTTCGGTCCGCATGACGTGTTTGGTCGCGGCCGTAATAATGCCCTGCACCCGGATTTCCGTTCCCGAAGCATCGTCCCTGTACGTCGAGGCGTAATCCTTCTTGACGCGAAGATAGTTGGAGTACGCCACGTCTTTGCCTTCGCCGTCCTTCATGACGACATCCTCGACGAAGCTATGATGGCGGTCCTTGTAATCGAATACGTTGATGAGCTGGTGCAGGATCGCCTTGCGCACGACGGCTCTTTTGTCGGGAACGATGGTATCCGTCAGAAGCGCGTCCAACTGCGGCAGCGTCACTTCCCTGTACCTCGGCTCTTCTTTTCCGTTCACGATATCGATGCTGAAGTATCCGATTCTCACGTCGGTAAGGTGAAGCAGCGTAATAAACTCCTGGTTCATTTGCCTGAATACGAAATTAAGCGTTCGTCCGACGTTAATGTTTTCGATGTCCCTGACGATCGCCGACTCCTCGGTGGTCGTCGTTTTTTGTTCGTAGCTGGTATTCACCTGCAGATGACGGTTGGAAGAAGCCTTCGCCACGTGCTTCTGCACGGCGTTCGACATATTCTTCGCGAACTCCTCCCGCGCGCCGTTCGTCCCTCCGCTCACCTCTCCGTTGATGGACGCGCTGCCGAACCCCCAGCTCGCCTTGGCCTCCGCGCTAACCCGATACTTAAAGCTTTCGTCGTAGCCCTGCCGGTCCGATTGTTCGTTCGCCATCGATTTCTCCAAATCCACGGCGCTTTCGTCCGTAAAGGAATCCACGACGCTCGACGCGTTTTTGGAAGAAACCTCGTCTTGCGTATAGCTTTTGACGCTGATGGTCGTCTTCTCGCCGGGCAGCAGCGAGAACGTCTTCAGCGTTCTGCCCGCTCCGTAATTGCCAAGATAGGAGGAAAGCTGATACTGCTCCACGATGATGAGCCTCTTGAGCCGCGAGACGATTTCCGGCATCACGACGATTTTGATGGCAACGGTCGATATCGTAAAATTGCCAGCCCGGTCCGTCGTCTTGGCCTGAATCACCTGAAGTCCCGGCACTTTGATCAATAGATTGCCCTTCCACTCCGACCAATCCCCTGCCGACTTGGGCTGCGACTCCACCCATACCGGATTGGCTCCCCAGCTGAGCTCGACCTTGCGAATGCCGTTCTCGTCCTGGGAGGTGCCTCGGACCTCCACCATCGCGCCGTGAAGCTCCGTTCCCGTAAACTCCGCGTTGGCAAGCGGCGACGTTATCGTTATGCGGGGAACGACGGTATCGACGTGGAGAGACTGGCTATGCTGACCGACGTTGTTGTTGCCGTCCGTGGCCCGCGCGATTAGGGTGTGGGCGCCCGGGGAGAGCGAGATTGTCTTCGACCAGTTCGCCCATCCGTTGCCCGTATCGACTTGAACCGGCGCCAAGCCGTCTACGATCAGTTCCACCTTCGCGAGCAGCTTATTATCCGACGCCGTGCCCTCTACCTTGAACGTGATCGGATTGCTGGCGCCCGGCAGCAATTGACCCGGCGTCGGCGACACGATCGTCACCACCGGCACGGTCGTATCGGGCTGAGGCGCGATCGCGATCGTCACGCTGATTTGCCGAAAGGCGGTCGTTCCGTCCGAATGGGTCGCTCTCGCGGAGAGCTTAAGCGCTCCGGGCGTCGACACGACCACGTTGGCAAGCGTCCACGTTCCTCCGGACAAAGCGGCCGTCTGGTAAGCGCCGCTGCCTACCTGCACCTCGACCTTCCGAATGGAGCCGCCGCCGGACAAAACGGATGCGGTGCCCGATATATTCATCGAGGCGCCGGTATACGGGCCGTTGACCGTGCTCCCTGCCGCCGGCGACGCGATATCTACCGCGATTTCGGTAGGGATCGGCTCCGGATCGGGATCCGGGTCTTCGATCGGCCGCATCGAAACGATCGGAGCTTCACCCGCGAACGAATCGTATTCAAGCTCGCGCGCCGTCGTCGTGGCGACATAAGGTTCGCCTCCCGTTGACGGCGCATCGATGTAGCGGTAAGCCTTCTTGCCGGCCAGCGTCTCGTAGAGGACCAGCTCTTTTCCTTGGCTCTGCATGAGCTCGACTTCTTCCCTGGCGATGCCCAACTCCTCGAGCTGCGCTTTGTCGTAGGCTGGCTGCGATGCGGAGATCGACGCTTGCGCCTGCGCCTGCGCCTGGGGCTGCGTTGGTTTAAAGAAGCTTTCCGCGAATTGCAGATCGATAAAGTTGCGGCCGCTGTACGTCGTGCCTTCCGGCACGTTATAGCTGATGATGGGGGCTACGCCTCCCGGCTGCAGCTTGATCATCGGTTCTTTCTCGGGCATGTTGGATTCCTCCTGATTATGGGCGTGGCCTTGCTTATGTCCGTGTCATGATGGCTTCGATGACGCGTCCAAGCTCTTCCGGCGGGTTCGCATGATTGTACATCCCGAGGAATGCGCTTGTCGCGGGCGGATGCGCGGCGATCAACGCATTGACGAAGCTTTGCTCCGGCGAGATCGGCACATTGCGCGTCAGCTCGCAAGCGAGGCCGAACAACGGCATGCACGTCTGTTCCAGCCGGCTGCCGTATGCCTCGGCAAGCTCGCTCCAATCGACGTTCGCCAAGTCGCGGCCGGACAACAGCCCGCTCAAACATTTGGCGCTATACATGGCATCATGCATGCCCTGCCCGACGGCGGGCTCTTTGAATGACCAGCTGTCGCCGACGAGCGCCCAGCCGTTGCCCATAGGTTCATGCCAATTGTTGTCGTAGCCGAGCAGCCCTCTGATCGGACCCTCCAGACTCGCTTCAAGCAGCCGGGAAGCGAACGTGGTCCGCCCGCCGAAAGCCTCGTGCACGGTCTTCCGGAAGCCGGCTTCCGGATCGGACTTCATCTCCGCGATCCCATTCTCGTTCACAAGCGGAAACATGACTCCCACGACATGCAACTCGTCGCTCGTCGGGAATACGATCGCGATTTGTTCGCCGATACGGTACAGCTCTACCGCGGCCCCTTGCTCCTGGCGGAATCCTTTAAAGTAGCCGACATAGGAAGCATAATCCGTCGGAACCGCGTGCAAGCACTTGCTGCCCGCAAGCGCGCGCACGGTCGAATGTCTGCCGTCGGCGCCAACGACCAGCCTCGCTTTGATTTCGAGCCGCTCGCTCCCGTTCCGAACCGCTCTTACGCCCGTAACCGTCTCGCCCTCGTACAGCAGTCCGGTGACTCGCAGCCGCTCTACGGCATCGACTCCGGCAAGCGCCGCGGCATGCTCGAACAGGATATGGTCCAGATGGATCCGCCGTATGCACAAGCAATCCTCGTAGCCCTGCGCCTTGGGAAACTCTCCTGCGATGACGGCATCCTCCAGCTGAACATGCGCCCTTCGATAGACCGGTGTTCGGGTCGCCAGCAGCTTATCCAGCACGCCGAGCTCCTCCAGCATCGCCATGGAGTTGTTGAAGAAATTATGAGTGGACAACACGTCGCTTGGGAATTGTCCTTTCTCCGCAAGCAACACCCGATATCCGGATTGCGCTAGCCGATAGGCTAACGTCGAGCCCGCCACGCGCGCTCCGACCACTATGACGTCGTATTCGCTTCTCACCGCTCATCCTCCCTTCTCTCGCGTTACGTCCTTATCATAAGCGGGAGAGATGGCGGCGAGCGTCTAACCAAAGTTATACGCGAGGTTATATCTTCGCGATAATGCCGTTGTTTTCGGCAACGCGCACCGCATGCACGCGTCCCTGCGCTCCCAGCTTGCCGTAAATCCGGTTGAGATGAAGCTTCACGGTTCCGACCGTCACGACAAGCTCCGCCGCGATCGCTTTATTGGATAAGCCTTGGGCCATCAGAAGCAGCACTTCCCTTTCTCTGGCCGTTAACTCGTCTAGTTCCTTCCTCGCCCGAACGCGGGATGCTCTTCCTGCATCGTCTGGGTCGTCATCCGATTGAAGCAGGAGCTGCACGAACCGCCATTCGTCGCCGGGCCACGCGTATCCGTCTGAACGGGAGAACTTCATCCCGCTTAGTTGGTTCGTTATTACAGTTCCGGCTTCAAGGAACGGCCGGACGCATCCTAATTCGCAGCCAAGCCGGATCGCATCTTCCAGAAGTCCCCTGCCTTCCGCGCGATCCCCCTGTTGAAGCTTGATTTCCGTCCACAGCATTAACGACTGCAGCTCGCTTAACGGATTCCTCCTTTTTTGCGCCATCGCGCGGCAATCCCGGATCAGCTTCTCCGCTAATTTCCATTCCCCCGTTCCCATAAGCAATCGAATTCGAATAAAGTCGACTTCGTTCGGAAATGCGGACGGTTCGTTCGCTCTTCGTTCCGAATGAAGCACGCCATCCTCGAGCAACCATTCGCGCGCGCGCTCGCGATCGCCGCCGTCTAGCGCTAGCAACGCTATGCTCCCTTTCAATCCGCGGCGCCATTGGGAGGCGGCGGCATGACTTTGGCGAAGCTCCGACTCCGCGGATAGCAGCAGCTCCATCGCTTCCGCTTCGCGATCTTCCGCCAGCAGCAGCTTGACCATCACGCATACTCCCGGCACGTAGGACCCAATCGTTCCGAATTTGCGGCTGAGCCTTAACCCTTCTTCCGCATAAGACCATGCCGACATGAGCTCGTTTCGGAAGTAATGGACCTCCGCGAGCGCAATTTGTTGATAGGCCGTGTACGAGCTTTCGTGCAGCCCGTTTTTTTCGATAAACCACCCGTAAGCCGTATGATAGCGTTCCGCTTGTCCGATCGCTCCGCCGAATCCGAATAATCCGCGCACGAACGGAACGACTCCTTCGTTAAGCTCCAGTCCCTGACCTATCAGCAGCGGCGTAGCCCGATCCGGCAGATCTTCCCGCTCCCCGTATTGCGTGATTAAGGCATAACCTCTGTCAAAGTCGCCGATTAATACGGCGTAATAGTTTTCGGCAATTCTGGTTTCTTCGTAAAAACGGGCATATTCGCTCCGCTCCCCGCTCTTCAACAGCTCGTCAAGCGCCGAATCCAGCTCCTGCAAGAGCCGTTCGGCTTGTTCGGTTCGTCCTTCCAATAAATCGATCCAGAGCAACAGAATAAGTATGCCGGCTTTGCCCGCTTCTTGCCGCGACAGCTGCTTGATCCAACGGGCAAGCATCGCCGTCTCCCGATCCTTGAGCCAAATATGGGCATCCTGCTGAATCCACTTCGACGCCATGCTCTCTTCATTCGCTAGCAACGCATGCTCGATTGCCTCTTCCGGATTTCCGTTGTCCTTATGCCAGCCCGCAGCCCGGACATGCAGACCCGATATCCGGCCACAATCCGTTTCCATCAGCTTGTGCTGCAAGAAATCCGCGAACAAATGGTGATAACGGTACCACTCCCGCTCGTCGTCCAAAGGGATAACGAATAAACCTCTCCTGCCAAGTTCGGCGATCATGTCGCCAGCAGCTTCATCCAAGGTCAACGCCCTGCACAACGATGGGCTAAAGCGGGACAAAACGGAGGTTCGCAGCATAAAGAAACGCAGCTCGACGGGTAAATCCCGATAGACTTCTTCCATCAGATAGTCCGACACATGACGATGTTTCCCCGTAATCGGCTTTAGCGGCAAGCCCTTTGACGATACATGCGTCAACGCGGACAGCTGCAGCATAGCGGCCCACCCCTCCGTCCGCCGCGCGAGCTCGCGCAGCGTCGCGCCATCGGGAGAAGCCCCCGTGTGTTTGCTCCAATACTCCATCGTCTCTTCCTCCGTGAAGCGCAGATCGGACAAGCTGAGCTCGTTTAAGAGTCCGCGGATCCGCAGGGAAGCAAGCGGCAACGGCATTTCGTTGCGGCCAATCAGAATGACATGCGCCCGGGTTGGAATAATCGCCATCCAATCCATTAATCCTGTATGTACTTCAGTAGCGGTCACGAGCTGAAAATCGTCCAGCACGATAAGAATCGGCTTCTTCTCCAATGCGGCATCGGCCAATACGTGAGCTAGCTGCAAGGCGATGCTTTCGGCTGTTTCATTGATTCCGAATACGGTTTCGGCGGATTGAAGGTCCACTTCCCTCATGGCCGACATGACGGCCGCACGCATATATCGCCAGAATCGCAGCGGTTCGTTCTCTTTGGCCTCCAGCGATATCCAGCCGTATCGAGCCCCTGCATTCCGGATCCAAGCACTTACCAACGTCGTCTTGCCGTAACCGGGAGGCGCCACGATCGTCGTGAGCTTGCGGTTCAGGGCTTGGTCCAGCAAGCCGTCAAGCCTCGCGCGCGGTACATGTGAATGGCCGGGTTCCGGCACAAATAATTTCGTGCGGAGCAGCCGCTCTCCCATCTGCGGCGCGGATGTCGCTCTTTCCATCTGCATTCCCGATTTCCCTCCACCTGGATCATTGATTGATCGGCAACGTCCGCACAAAAAAAGCTAACCTTCTTGTGCGAGCAGGTTAGCGACGATGATCGGATGCGATGCCGTATTTCCAGCATACACCATGGTATAATTTGGTATCAAGAAAAAAATCCCTAAACGGATTAGGGTCCGCTTAAGGATGGATTAGATCTAATAAGAATTAACGCACAAGCCAACCGCCGTCGACGGCGAGGATATGCCCGTTCATGTAATCGGAAGCCTGCGAAGAAAGGAAAACCGCCGGTCCGACCAAATCCTCGGATGTGCCCCAGCGTCCGGCAGGGATGCGCTGCAGGATCTGCGTGCTGCGCACGGGATCCTCGCGGAGCGCTTCCGTATTGTCCGTGCTCATGTAGCCCGGCGCGATCGCGTTGACTTGAAGTCCCTTGGCGGCCCACTCGTTGGCAAGCGCCTTCGTGAGCCCGGCGACCGCGTGCTTGCTCGACGCGTAACCAGGTACGGTAATGCCGCCTTGATAGGAGAGCATCGAGGCGATGTTGATGATTTTGCCGGAGCCTTGTTCGATCATATGTTTGCCGGCAAGCTGACAGAGGACGAATACCGAATTGAGGTTCACGTCCATCACGTCCTGCCAATCCTCGTAGCTATGCTCTACGGCCGGCGTACGGCGAATAATGCCCGCGTTGTTGACCAGAATGTCGACGCCGCCAAGCTCGTCGACCGTGCGCTCCACAATGCCCGGAAGCTTGGAGCGGTCCGCTACGTCCGCCTGAATCGTAATCGCTTTGCGCCCCATCTCCGCGATGGCCGCGGCGGACTTGTCCGCCGGCGTCCGGTTCGTGACCAGCGCCACGTCGGCGCCCGCCTTTGCAAGGCCGAGCGCGATCGCTTCGCCGAGGCCGCGCCCCGCGCCGGTTACGATCGCTTTTTTGCCTGTTAGATCAAAGTAACCCATACCTACACCTTTCCTCTCGTTCGTCTTCCGCCGGGCGAAACCTCCGCTTTCATGATCGTCGGTCCCAGCGCCTCGTACTTCGCCGCCGTTTCGGGAGAAATTCCGTTATCCGTAATGATGCAATGAATATCGGGAAGCGACGCGTACGTAATAAGCGCGCCCCTGTCGAACTTGCTGTGATCCGCGAGCACGTAAGTTTTTTTGGCATTGTCCATGTACAGCCGCTTGAGCTTGGCCAGCTCTTCGGTAAAGATGGTCAGGCCGTATTCGGGATGGATGCCGGTCGTGGACAGAAACAGCTTGTGCACGTTCAGCCGGTTGATCCATTCTTGCGACTCTCCGCCGATCAACAGGTTGTTATGCCGATAACCGCCGGGCACCACGAGACGGATGGCATCCTTCATCGTCAGCTCCCGAATGATGAGCAGATCGTTCGTGAGTACCGTCAGCGACATATTGGGAAGCTGCCTCGCGAGCTCCAGCGTCGAGCTTCCCGCATCCAGGGCGATAATATCGTTTTCTTCGATGCAGCTCAGAGCAAGCGCGGCGATCGCCGCCTTCTCGCCCTGATGTTTCGCGTTGGGGTACTGGAGAGGAAGCAGGCTATCCTCGCCCTCCTGCTCCGGCACGGCCCCTCCGTGCGTCCGTTTGAGAAGCCCTTTTTCCTCGAGCTTCTCCAAATCCTCGCGAACGGTTTTCTCCGTCACGGAGAACAGCTCGCTCAGCTCCGATACCTTGACGGCGCCGCTCTCGCCCAGCTTCTCGATGATTTTTCGATGGCGTTCTGCCGCTAGCATGGCGCCCCTCCTCCATTAATGCTTCATGGAGCTATTCTACCACATAAGAATTTATAAGTTCCCGGACTTGTCCGGAAGCCTTAAATTCTTATTGGCGATAAAACCAACCATTAAACGCGGTCGCTCATCCTCGAAGGACTTCGATAGAGGTTTTCTCACCACATAGGATCCTCGAAGGACTTCGATAGAAGTTTTTCTCACCACATACGAATATATAACTTTTCGATATAGGCTTTCTTACTTCAGCCCGCTGGCCGGGACAACGTCCATATCGGTGAACGTATAGTTCTCGCCTGCCATGGACCAGCAGAACGTGTAGTTGCTCGTGCCCACGCCGGAGTGGATGGACCAAGGCGGCGAGATGATCGCCTGCTCGTTTCCTACCACCAGATGGCGCGTCTGCGACGGCTCGCCCATCATGTGGAAGATGCGGGTTTCTTCGGCCATGTCGAAGTATAGGTAAGCTTCCATGCGCCGGTCATGCACGTGGGACGGCATCGTGTTCCAGACGCTGCCCGTCTGCAGGCTCGTTACGCCCAGCATCAGCTGGCAGCTTTGAATGCCGTCGGCATGAATGTATTTGTACAAGACTCGTTCGTTGGACGTCTCTTGCGCGCCAAGGTTAAGCGGGTTCGCTTCTTCGCGCGTCATCTTGCGCGTAGGCAGCTCGGCATGCGCCAGAGCGGAGCAGAAGTACAGCTTGGCAGGATTCGAGGAATCCTTGCTCGAGAGCGTCACGTTTTGCTTGCCTTTGCCCACGTACAGCACGTCCAGCTTATCCAGCTCGTAAGCCTCGCCTTCGACCGTAATGATCGCGGGACCGCCGATGCTAAGGAAACCGATTTCGCGGCGCTCCAGGAAATATTCCGTGCGAAGAGCGTCGCCCGCTTCCAGCTTAAGCTCGCCGTTAACCGGCAGCGCGCCGCCGACGACCATGCGATCGTAGTGGGTATATGTCATCTTCAGCTCGTTAGGCACGAACAGGCTCTCGATCAGAAACTCCTGGCGAAGTCTCTCCGTGTCGTACTGCTTCACGTCGGTAGGGTTAGTCGTGTGACGAATGTCCATGTAATAATAGCCTCCTCAAGGTTGCTTCGGCACTCTCCGCAATGCGGTAGATGTACCGAATCGGTTTGTTTATGTTCGTTTTAATCATAACACACCGTTTCAAACTTAAAAAGAGGAGACTTCGTTTTTCATCTTCACCAAAACAAGGAACTCTATCGTCTTGCGGAGGATAGAGCGTCACAAGCTCTCTCTCCTGCCGCCTAAACAGGAGAGACTCTATTATTTGATTTTCCTATGTTTCTAAAATCTGACGGACACACGTGACCTTATTAGCTCCATCCGAGCAGCCATTTACGTTAAATTGGGAGTATTACGTCCATTGTCCGTTACAGAATTATAATGGATAAATACAGGTGAATAGTGGCACGTGTGAGGCTGTCGATTCATTGAAGAGGGCAGCGCAGTCCAGTCGTGGCTGATCGTAACGGACACCAGGGTCGCTATTTCGCAATAATTGGACCTGAACAAATTGTAACGGACACAGACGACCTTAATGACATCAAAACCGTGTAGAATGGGCGGAAATCCATCAAATAGTTATAATGAACGAAACCGACGTCGCTTTGCTTCTACGTAGATTAATTTGGAAATAATGGAGTTTGTGAAACACCCATTAAAATACCAAATCAGAGCTACAAAACAAAGGA
>JAESFX010000171.1_pt1 | contig 59233 bp, 43 predicted proteins | sample 9269501 | NCBI WGS metagenome assembly JAESFX01 (sample SAMN14515570, study PRJNA621655) | algae metagenome | isolation source: Desmonostoc geniculatum HA4340-LM1 and co-occurring heterotrophs from cave... | place: USA: Maniniholo cave, Kauai, Hawaii | collected 2009-07-28
CTACCTGCATTCGGCGCGTTTCACGGCCAGTTTGTCGGTCACGCCGACAAACTACCTGCATTCGGCGCGTTTCACGGCCAGTTTGTCGGTCACGCCGACAATCTACCTGCATTCGGCGCGTTTCACGGCCAGTTTGTCGGTCACGCCGACAAACTACCTGCATTCAGAGCGTTTCACGGCCACTTTGTTGGACCTTGCTTCCGGGCGTAAGCCAACATTGCCGTGAACCCCGCTATTCATACAAGCGGTCGATAGCGATAGAACATATCATAATAGATGCTAGATCGAAAGCGAGGTGTTTACATGCAACGAATTGCTCTTCACGAGGCGGCACTTAGACCTTATATCGGCAGAACGGTACAGGCGAAGCTCAAGGACGGCTCCGTTATCCGCGGGACGATCAAATCTTACAAAAACGGCCGACTCTACTTCTCCAGCATAGACAAAGGTAAGGGTCCCACTTATAATCGCATGAAGAAACGTCATGCCAAACGAAGCAACAAGAAAGCGCATGTTTCGTTCTTCTTCTTTGGCGCGGCCATCGCGCTCGCCTTTATCGCGGCGCTGTTCGTCATTCCTTTCGGCTTCGGCGGTTACGGTTACGGCGGATTTGGCGGCGGTTGCGGATGCGGCGGCGGTTGCGGGGGCGGTTGCGGCGGATTTGGCGGCTACGGCGGCTACGGCGGCTATGGCGGCGGCGGATTCTTCTAATCCCTCCATGCAGAAAAATCGGCAAAAAGAAGAAGCTCTCTCCAAAGTCCATGACTTTTGGGATGAGCTTCTTTTTTTCGCGAAAAAATGTTGACGAATTACGCTCGTACCGCCAAGTAATCGATCATCGAAGTCGCCGTCACGCGTCCCGCGGGAGCAGCGGCGCTTGCCGCCTCGCCTTCGGCGCGATGGCGGAATTCCACCTCTACAGGCACGCCGGGCAGCACGTCGAAGAAGTTGTCGGAGAACCGGCCGTTAGACTCGGCGCGGAGCCATACCTGCTTCGCTAGGGTATTCGCCGTTACAGTAAACCTCGTGCCGCCGCTGCCCGCCACTTCCGTTACGCTCACTTCCGCCGGTCCCAGCTTGAGCTCTTTGGCGTGCGAGAAGTAATACGGCCTGGCGCTTAATACCTCTTCGCCGCGTACAAGCTCCGCCACAAGCACGACCCGGTTGCGGTCGCGACCCGTTAGCCAAAATTCCTCGACCGTCGAATGGATCAGCGTCGAACGGTTGCCGTCCGCGGCAAACGAATGGCTTTCCCGCGCCAGAAGCTCTCCTTCGAACGACAGCAGCGAGAGTCGCAATTCGCCATCGATCGCCGTCAATCCGTCCGTGATGGCATAGACGCGCAGCTCGCCTTGCTCCGTGCGCTCGAACGATACGAGCGTATCCGCGAAGCTCGCCTTCGCGAAGTAATGCATCGCCTTCCACTTTCCGTAGTAGTCCATCCCCGACCAGGACGCGACCGGCCAGCAATCGTTCATCTGCCAGTAGAGCGTGCCCATGCAGCGCGGCATGTTTCTCCGGTGGGCCTCGATCGCCGTTTTCATGGCTTCCGCCTGCAGCACCTGGCTAACGTAGAGGAACGAAGGAAAGTCCTTCGGCTCGCTCATATAGATGTCCATGTATTCCTTGATGAGGCGGTTGCCGGCGCCGTTCTTCTGATGCGCGAGCATGACCTTCGATTCCAGCTCCATGTCGCTTTCCTCGGCAAAGGTTCTGACGGTGTCGTACTCCGGGAACGATTGGAAGCCGTATTCGCTCATGAACCGTCCGACCTTGACGTTGTAGTTCTCGAACGGCTCCACCGCATGCCAGACGCCCCAGTAATGGATATCGCCTTCCTGCGTCAGCGGATGCGCATGCTGCCCGCCGTCTCCCGTCAGATCGATCATCGGCGATGAAGGCCAATAATCGATGCCGGGAGCAAGCTCGCCCACGATCTCCGGCAATATGCGATGGAAGATGGCTTCGTAGCCGGCCCATATCGTCTCGCGCTGCTCGGCCGTATAATTCTTCTTCCAGCCCCAGCCGCCCGTCTCGTCGTATTGCGCCCAAGCCGAATCGATCTCGTTATTGCCGCACCAGAGAACGACGGATGGATGGTTGCGCAGCCGTTTGACGTTTTCTTCCGCCTCCAGCTTGACGTTCTCGAGGAACTTCTCGTCGGAAGGGTACATGCTGCAGGCGAACATAAAGTCCTGCCACACCAGGATGCCGTATTCGTCGCAAAGCTCGTAGAACGCGGGCTGCTCGTAGATCCCGCCGCCCCAGACGCGAAGCATGTTCATGTTCGCTTCGACGGCGGAGACGATCTCGTGGCGGTAACGGTCCTCCGTTACTTCCGTTATAAAGCTGTCGTTCGGGATATGGTTCGCGCCTTTGGCGAATACGGGAATCCCGTTCAGCTCGAAGTAAAAGCTGGCTCCGATGTCGTCCTTGTCGCGAACGAGCCGCACCGAACGGAGGCCCGTGCGAACGGATTTGACGGCGGATGGCTCCTCGGCTCCCTCCGCGACATATTCCGCGCGGAACGTATACAGATGTGCTTCCCCTAATCCCCTGCTCCACCACAGCTTCGGCTCCGCGATCTCGACCGGCACCTCGATCGTCGTGATGCCCGGTTTCAAGCTTGCCTGGACGGACCAAACGGCCGAACCGGCGGATACCGATACCGTGCCTTCGCCGGATGCTTCGCTTTCAATCTCGACGGCCACGGTCAGCTTGGCCAGCTCGCTCGTTACTTGGTCTTGGCGGACGAATACGTCGTTCACGCGGACATCCGACCAGCCCACGATACGAACCTCGCGCCAGATGCCGCTGGTTACGAACCGCGGGCCCCAGTCCCAGCCGTAATGATAAGGCGCTTTTCTGGCGAACACGCTGACCTTGTCGTGGCCGAGACCGCCAAGCTCCGACTGATCGTTGGATGCCGGCAAGTTATAGCCCAGCGCCGCGATTTTGGGCAAATCCTCTTGCACGGGGGAGCGGAATTTAATATGAAGCGTATTGCCCCTCTCCTTCAACAGCGGCTTGATATCCGAGCTCCAGGAGCGGAACATATTGTCGACGGACAGGATCGCCGTTCCGTTAAGCGTGACGTCCGCATAGGTGTCGAGCCCGTCGAATACGAGCTCGATCGCCGACATTTGCAGCCAATTGCCGTCCAGATCAAAGGAGGTTGCATACTCCCAATCCAGCTTGTCGATCCACTGCAGGTCATGCTCGTTGGTCGCGTAGAACGGGTCCTTGATCATCCCGTTGCGCAGCAGGTCGGTGTGCACGCAGCCCGGCACGACGGCAGGCAGCCACTCCTTCTCCTCGCAAGCCTTGAATGTCCAATCCCGAAGCGTCAGACTTGCTGCCGCCTGACCGTCATGAACCGCCGATTTGGATATCGTCATCTCCATCTCTCCCTTATGCATGCTGTATCCTCTATATGATTGCCCTAATAACTCCTCTACTCATAACAAATGATAACAGAACCTAATTTTATGGTCAACAAACAATTTTGTTAGGTTTTGTTAGGATACGTCAAGTTTTATTGTGTTGCTTCCGCCTTGCTCGCAGCGCGACAAAACAGTGCCAGGTTGCGAAAATCCGTCATTGGATGCTACACTTAGCCCATATCATCCGATCCTAACAATCCGAGGAGAAGGTTTATGCGAGGCAAAGTCACCCTGCAGGAAATCGCCGACAGCGTCGGCTTGTCCAAATATGCCGTATCCCGGGCGCTGGCCGGCAAATCCGGCGTCAGCGCCGAATCCAAAGCGTTGATTCTGCAAAAGGCGGCGGAGCTCGGCTATCGCAAAGAGCCTGCGGCTCCCGCTAGCCCCGGTAACGTCCGGCGTCCGCTAGCCGTATCGCGAGACCAAGCAGGCGAAAGCGGCGAACGCTGGACCGGCACCGTCCTTGTCCTGTTCCCCGACTTCCGGGCCCAGAATAAGGAGTCCGCCTACTGGGGTCCCTTGTTCGAAGGCATTACGGAGGGACTTAGCCTTAAAGGCATCAATATCGTTACGCTTACGAAGCCCGATATCGATTCCATGTTCTCCCTGCTCAATCCGGAGGCGATCATGGGCATGATCACCGTCGGCAACATCTCGTCGCCGATTCTGCACGAGGTCGGCCGGCTCGGCATCCCCGTCGTCATGGTGGATCATCTGGACGCCAGCTTCCGCTGCGACACGGTGTTCTCCGACAATCTGGCGGGGATGAACGACGTCATGTCGGACATGCTGGGCAGAGGCCTCCGCCGTTATCAGTTCGTCGGCAACATCGGCGATGCGCACAGCTTCTACGAGCGATGGATCGGCTTCAACATCGCGCTTATGGGGGCGGGTATTCAGCATGACCAAATACCGGAGCTGCTCGGCGTCGATTACGAGCATTTCAAGAACACGATCGGCGATGCCTTTGCTTCGCGGCCGTTGCCGGAAGTATTCGTCTGCGCCAACGATTATTATGCAAGCGTGACGATCGGGGCGCTTAAGGAGCTGGGACTGCCGACCGAGGGAATTCTCTTCACCGGCTTCGACAACATGCTGCCTTCCGTTCCCACCGTTACCGTCAACGTCAAGGAGGCGCTATTGGGCAGAAGGGCCGTGGACCAGCTGCTATGGCGGCTGCTCCATCCGGATGCCAGCTTCGAGCGCAGGCTCATACAGGGCAGCTTTATCGCATACGGCTGAGTCTGTCCCGCCCTTAAAACAGGAAGAGAACCCCCGCGCCGCGCGCAGCCTCCTAGAAGCTGCGCGCGGCGCGGGGGTTCGTTTTGTTGAGGATGGCGGGCTATACGTCGTATTCCAGCTGCTTCCGAGCCTTGTCTATAAAATCAAGCGGGGAAGCCACGGTCTCCGGATCGTATTGGCAGGCGCCGATGCGAAGCTGGAATTCGACCCGGAATCCGCCTTCTCCCTCCCGTTCGTTGAACTGCTCCAGATTCGCCCGCAGCCGGCTCGCGACGACCTTGGACCCCTCCAAGTCGGTGAACAGCAGCATGCCCCAGGTCGCGTTCTCCTTGTCGAGCATATATAACGAATCGTTGCTCCGGATGCTGCTCTCTCCTAGCTCCGATAGGCGAATCAGCGCGTCCGTTATGCCGTCGCCATCGATGATCCTTCTTACGTCTCGCCAATATCTCACCTGCATGACGAGCAGCGTAAGAGGAATGCCGTACCGCGTGGACAACGCCATGTAGACGGTGGCATCCTTTTGAAACGAAAGAATGGTGCGCAGGTTGGTGTTCCGATCCATCGTCGCAAGCCGTTCGTTCGTCTCCTTGAGCGATTCCGCCTCCGCCTGCAGCCGCTTCATGCCGCTCGTCATCATCCAGATCGCACCCGTGCAGAACGGCGACATCAGCAGCCAGAAGTAGGTCTGCGCAGACACCGCATCGCCTATCGCCATCGTCCGGTACAGCGTGAAGGTGCCGTATGCGAAAATAAACACGATGTTGAGCACGAGGCCCGTCGTCACATTGGTGAAGTAGACGAGAATGCCGATCATAAACGCGACGTTCAGCATCAGGATGTTGAACAAATAGTGATCCGGCTCGCTCGTCACGAACAGAATGCCGACAAAGCAAAACAGGATAAACGACACGAAGCCGCCGTCGGCGAGCAAGCCGCCACCGTTACGTTTCACGGTCGCCACCTCTCTTCTTGCGGTATTTGCGCGCGATCAGCAGCAGCGACAGGATGACCAGAACAAGCACGAGCGCGGCAGCCGTCAGAAATTGCAGCACGTCCTCCCGCTCCGAGATGTCGCCGATCGTCCAGGAGGGCTCTCCGGCCTCTGCCCGTTTGAATCGGTAGGCTTCCACCTTGCCGTCCGCATCGGCCAAGACGGCATCGCCCCACACCTTCCATCTGACTCCTTCGGAGGACAGCAGCTTCGAAGCAAGAAAAGCATATTCCGATGTGGAACCCGTAATCGCGAGCAGGCCGTTGCCGCCTCCCAGCGGGGATTCCAGCAGCTGAAGCATGCCGAGCCTGGAGCCGTAGCCAGGGTCGAGCGTCTTCTTCTCGTTGGACACAAAGGTCCGTCCATCCCCTCCGAAAGGGAAGTACAAGTCCGGATTCGCGCTCCGGATCAGCTCGTTGTCCCCATATCCCCCAATGGCGATGACATTGTAATCGCGGTATGCGTCCGGGCTGTCCCCCGCCTCGAAGAAACGAAGCTCTCCGGCGTTGCCCTCCGCGTATTGGCCGAGGAGGCTGAACAGATTCGACACGGCTCCCAGCGCGTAACGATCCTTCTCTTCCGGCAGCACGACGGCTACTTTGTGGAAGACGCCGTCCCTCAGGAACGGATACGGATAGTTTTCGAGAATGAGCTCCGTGCGGTCGAGCGTGTTCAGCTGCACTTCGGAATCCGCTCCGACGAACGCCCAAGGCATCTCTTGTCCGTTCCGCGCGCAAGAGCCGTTAATCAGCTCCAGATCGAATGCAGCCGTGACGGAGAAGTTGCCCGAGATGTTCGCGTTCCGCGGGATGGGAAGCGTCAGCGAATCGTTGTCCGCCCAATCCGGACTCAGCTTCTTGCTGCCGATCGGCCTTCCGTCGACGAGAAGCGTAACCATGGAGCGGTCGAAGTCCAGGTTGCGCGCATAGCGGAAGTCTAGCCGGATCTTGCTGGCTTCGGCGATCGATCGGTTCGCGGGCAGCGAAACGAAGTACGTTCGCGTCTGATGGTGCATGCCGAGCAGCGTATCCCCGGTGTCCGTCAGCCGGAACGTTCCGTTGACGGACACCGGGGGCGTGGCGACTTCGGACTCCGCCGTCACGACCTTCTCCTCGCCATTCAGCTGCAAGGACAGATCGGCGTTCGCCAGCAAGCGGCCGGCCCGCGCAAGCAGCTCCGGCTTCTCCGCCGTGACGATCAACGCGGAGCTCGCGCCTCCCTGGCTTGCGAGCCGGATCAGCGCTTCGTCTCCGCTCCCCGCGCCGCCGAGTCCCGCAATCAGCTCCCCGGGCAGCCGATCCCGCGAGGCGACGATGACCGCGTATGGGCGCTTCCGCCATTCGGCATCCGAATAAGACATCAGCGGAATGGGATCATCCTTGGTTTCGCTGGCTTTGGACAGCCCCGCAATGATGCGCGCCGCCGTTTCCAGCTCCGCGGCCTCGGCATCGTCCGGGACGACGACGACCCGGCGGTCCAGCGTCGCGGCGTCCATTCCGGCAAAGCGCTCATAGAAGCTGCGGATGCTCGGCTCGAGCGGCAGCTCCGCATATTGGATGTCGGCCGCGGACGACTTCAGGATATGGAGCCAATTATCCCGGTTATCCTCGGACAAGCAGCCTTCTTCGTCGTCGCCTGTCCGCAGCGCTCCCTGGATCGTGAGAAGATTGGAGCCGGCCGTCAGCAAATCGAGGGGCACCGCCACCGACAGGCTCGTTGGCCGATCCCCTTGCCGGACGGGCCGGAACGAATGGAACGGCGTGCCGTTCATCAGCAGCGTTACGCTGGATCGCCCTTCGATCGCCAGCTGAGAGGCTTTATAGTCCAACCTGACCGTGGCATTGTCAACCTTCCAATAACGGGGAATTTGGACGTAGCTTTGGAGGGAGGACCACATCCCTTGGAGGGACTGATCCGACGAGGTTATCGCCACGGGGTAATGCTTGGCTTCCGCGGCAACCGCCGCGCCGCTCCCCGCAGGCAACCACGCTTGCGTCAGCCATAATAAGACGAACGTCCACATCCATCTCTTCATTCTCTTAGACGCCTCCTTCCTAGAACCGTTCGGTTTTGTACCACTTCGCCTCGCGCTTGAACAACATGTCCCGAACGTAGACATACAATCCGTATGCGGCGACGGCCATCCACAGCTGGCAATACGTCACGTACATGATCGATACGAGCCACAGGTTGGAGAGGCTCATCTCCCCCTTCTCCGTCGTGAGCGTAATGAAGGTGCCGATGATAAACAGCACGATGGCAAGCGCCCACAACAAAGAGCTGAATCCCGCAATCGTCGTATAAACAAGCCCCAGCGCGTGAAGCACCAGTATCGCGTCGGATAAGAGCAGCGAGGTCAGGAGCAGAAAGTAGATCGATAGAAAATACAACAGATCGAATCGAATCGCCCTTCCCTCGCGCCGGAACAGGAGCGGAATGTTTTTGACGATGACGTAGATATTGCCCTTTGCCCATCGCGATCGCTGCTTGAACCAGACCGGCAAGGTCTGCGGCTCCTGCTCCCACGTCACCGACCTCGGCTGAAACTTGATCCGGAAGCCCATCCGATAGATGCGGAAGCTGATCTCGGTATCCTCCGCCAGCGCCTTCACGTCCCAGCCTCCGATCTCCTCGAGGATGGATCTGCGCACGATGAAGTTGGTGCCGGGTATGGTGCAGAGCTTGAACAGCTTCCATCTGCCCGCTTGAGCCATCCACTGAAAAGACAACGTCTCGATATTGACGAACCGTGTCAGCAGGCTGGCATTGCGGTTTCTCGTTCTGAACTTGCCGATCGCGGCTCCTAGCTTGGCGTTGCCCATGAGCTCGGCAACCAGATAGACGAGCGCTTTGCGCTCCGGCGTGTTGTCGGCGTCGTAGATCGCGATCAGCTCGCCCTTGCTGTGGCGAAATCCGATATTAAGCGCGTTCGACTTTCCTTTGCCGCCCGTCTCGGCATCCGTATGGATGAGAATCAGATTTCTGCCCGCATTTTTCTTCTGAAGCTCCGCAAGCCGGGCTTCGCTATCGTCGGAGGAGTTGTCGTTGATGACGATGATTTCGTAACGATGATGGGGATAATTCAGCTCAAGCAGCGATTGTACGGTCGGCACGATCACCTTCGCTTCGTTGTGGGCGGGAACCATAATGCTGACGAACGGCAGCTCTCCCGCATGAACCGGCTCCGGCTCGGTCTCGCAAGCGATGTAGTACATGTAGCCGGCTATGATCAAGAGCACGTTAACAAGCAGCAGGGACCATATGCAGAACACCGCGATGACCATCAGGATATCCGCCGTCGTCATGAAGCATCGTCACCTCCTCCCTTCAAATATTTGCGCCTGTACAGCCTGCGCCCCGCAAGCAGAATAACGCCGAACACCGCAAGCGCACACACGATAACCGTCAGGTAAAAATAATTCTGAACCGTAAACAGCCTCTCGAAGCTAGCCGGCCCCTCTTCCCGGTAATCGAACTCCGGGCTGACGCTGCCCGCCGTTCTGGCCAACCCGATTTGCTCGCCGTCGATGTACAAAATGCCGCCCTCCGACGCCATCGAGTGGCGCTCGGTTCTCGTCTCGTGGCGGCCGTTCTTGTAATCCGCGAACGGGATTCCGCTAGCCCGCAGCTTCCGGATCGACTCCGACATTTGTTCAGTGGTGGTATAAAAATCAAGCGTTATCGCCAGGTCGACAGGCAGAGCAGCCGATGGCTCTAGCCAATACGGCGCAATGTCGTCCCAGCTCACGCTGAGCATGGAGGAGCCGAACGCGCGTGTAGGCAGAGCGCCCGCACCCGCCAGCAGCGCCGGATCCGCGGGGGCGAACAGCACCGCCGAATCGAACGGATCCATGCCATGCTCCGAATACCCCATATCCTCCCGCCACCAATAGGCCGCATCCGCGCCGGTTCCCAGCGCGACGATTCCGTTCTCCGCAAGGACGTTCAAGAACAGAGCCGTCTTCTCCTCCAGCATGCCGGCCTGGATGCCGGCTGCCGGAGACAAGACGGAAGCGCCCGCGAAGATGCTTCCATTGCGGGACTGAGCGATTCGCAGCATTTCCATGTACCGCTGCATGGCGGGATAATCGAGGTTGCGATAGACCGGCCTGACGGAGTAGATATACGGGATGCCATGCTCGTAGAGCGCCCCGGACACCGCATTCAGCCGCTGCAAATCGGGAAAAGGATAAATTTCCTTATAAAGCAGATAAACGTTGCCCTCTCCGTTCAAGCCCAGCCAATCCCGGAGCAAGTAGCCCATGGCCACGCAGGACGGCCCGCCCGCGCGGAAGACGGGCACGTAAGCGGTGGAGCCGCCGCTAACGCCGAACGGCGTCGTTCGTCCCGAGCCGGACATCCGGATCTCTCCGTGTTTGTTACCTTCGGCGAAAGCGATGTAAGGCAGTCGCTCCAAGGAGGAGACGAAGGCGGCATGCCGCAGCGGACCCGCGTCAAGCCGGGCCGTCTCCGGCTCCGTTCTCCCTTCCCGCAGCCGCAGAAGCGCTGCCCGAGGCTGCTCCATTCCCGCTCCGACGTGCATAAACAGCCCTTCGTACCCGGCGAGCGCCTCACTCAGCTTGGAATAGCCCCCGTCAAGCTCGGGAACGTTGCGGACCGCGATGACCGCCTGATAATGACTCAGCGACAAGGCTTCATCGTCGCTTAGCCGCTTGAGGGCGGCCGGCACGCCCATCGCGGAAAGCAAACGAAGAAGCGCCTCCACATTGCCTTCGTTCGGCGTCCCGAGCGCGAGGCTGTCGTACGCGATCAGCACGTTCTCCGCGCTTCGCGACGACTCAGCCGCAGCTATTCCGGGAATCGGGGAGCACGGAATCAGGAGCATGGAAGCGGCGCAAGCGAGAAGAATCGCTTTTGAAAGCCGGATCGTCTTGTTCATGACTCGGCCTCCCTGCCCGCTCGCCTCTCCGAGCGCCAGTGCCGGCTGCTCGCGAGATCGGCGATCGCCGCGAACGAGACGATGTCGAACATGGCCGTAAACAGGAATTGATGCTTGGACAGGTCGGCATCCCCCGCGCCGATCAAGGAGACGGCGATGCCGGACAAGCCGATCAGCATGAACATAACCAGCATGGGCAGCCTCATCGCCCGTCTCCACGACTTGCTTCTGCATTGGCGCAAGAAGGACGGGACGTAGACGCCGATGACGACGACCATCCAAATGACGATAAAACCAAACGTCTTGGGTGCCATGGCTTCTTTTAGCGAGCTGTATCCCGTGAAAAAGGATGTCTTCGCGCCGTACGGCTTGCCCGCGGACCGTTCGTAATTGCCCATGGCGGGAGGACGTATAGTGAACGCATGCCTTGCGGCAAGGTTTAGCAGCTCTATCGCCTGAGAGGGATGCGACGCATAATAACCCGCTAGCGACGCGAAGCCGTAGTGGCTGTAAAACTCGTTCTCCAGCAGAGGCGAATCGACGTCGACGGTCGTATACCGCTCGTAATAGTTGCTTCCGGACAATAGGGCGTATTGCTTGTCGATCCCGAAGAATCGCAGCGTCTCTTCGGGATTGTCCGACAGCAGGAGCGCCCCTCTCGTCATCGCGTGGTACTGGTTAATATGGACGAATTGCTGCGGAATTAACGCATAAGTCGCCGCTCCTGCCGCCAAGAACAAGACGAGCATGGCGCTCGCCGCGGCGCGGTACGTTCGCGACTTGCCCGCGAACGCCAGCATCCATCCGGCCGCGCCGGCAACGACGCCGACCGGCGCGTTCTGTTGCTTGGACGTCGTCAGAAGCAGCATCGACACCGCGAACAGCGAGAGCAGGACGTAATCGTTGTACCGCTTCCGGCACAGAAGCAGCACGGACGAGACGGCAAACAGTGACATAAGCAGGACGACGCTTTCGCCGAAGAAGGAATTGAAGTAGGCGGTATACCCCGTATCCCCGAACACGAATACGGCAAGGAGCGCGATGGGATAACCAATCTTTCCGGGCGTACGCCAAGTCAGCCCTTCGACAAGCAGATAAACCGCCGCTACGAGCAATGTCCAATACACGGCGGCTTGGACCCGAATATCGAGTACGTAATCGCTAACGAACAATCGGTTTAACCAGAGGGACAGCCGGATAAACAAGGATTGCGAGGAGAACAGCGGCTCCGCGTGCTCGTTGAAATATTGCATGATGCCGTATTGTCTCGCGAAGTACCCGAAATAGTTCCCGTAATCCGGCGCGTTAAAGTAAATCCCGTTGCCGTAGAGGATCCGGGAAAAATCGCCGTTGTCCGCCATTCCGACGTAAGGAGGGACGAACAAGGCGATAAAGGAGATCACCCCGACCGCGGCGGCGGCTGCAACGGATGGCGTGGCATAACGCAGCAGGGTTACCCGCGCATTCGATATTCGGAACTTTGCTTCGGACATGCCTCCACCTCCGTATGCCGCCTCGTTTGTCGTTTTTCGTTCGTCATTCGTCAGCCGTAGTGAATGTCTTATATTGCAAGAGCAAGCAGCGCCATTAAATTATCGAAGGAATAGGCTTGTCCCGTAACCGGGTCGCCGAATCCCCCGTACAAGACGGAGTTCGTATCCTTGCTTTGAAATTCGGCCATTCGTTTAATCGCGTCCGCGTATAGCCCATCGTCGCCGATGGCGCGACCGATCAGCGCGGCAATCGCGTACAGCGCCGTGGAACGGACGTCGGTCAGCGGCGTGCCGTTCTTATCGTAAGCTCCGTACAGCTCGCCATCTCCTACCATCCGCTTGATCGCCTCGATGCTGCCGTCGCGCTCCTCGCCGATTTCCGCAAGGGACAGGATTGTCAACATGGATTCCACCATATTGATTTGCTCCGTCTCATATTGACCGCTGGCGTAGCGATACCTGGTCTCGTAGAAAGGAAACCGGTCGGACAGGTAACCGCCTTGCACGATCGGAAGCAGTCGTTCCGCCAGCTCTGCCGCCTCCCGGTCGTCTGCGGCCAGCAATCTCAGCGTGCCAAGGTCCGCGTAACATAACGTCAAGAAATCGTTTGTCGTCTTATGCTTCGCATCGTAGAAATCGTAGAGGTTGCCCTCCCGGACATTATAGGTCAGGAGCCGCTTGCCGTACCGTTTTGCTTCCTTGCGCAGAGCCGATTGCCGGAACGTCTCCGCGCCTTCGTAGAGCGCCCTTATGATTCGAAGATCGTCCACCGCGGCATTGACGTCGTACCTTTTATCGTCCTTGGGACTGTAACGGTAGCCGAAGCCGCCTTCTCCGTCGAACACCCGCTTGGTTTGCTCCCGCGTTTTTTCGAAGAGATGCTGATTGGGCCGTGCCGCGTAATACCGGAGCAGGAGGCCGGCGGATTCGCTTAATACCTCGTGACCGCTCGCCGCGTCCCCGGTTTGGCTGCTTTCCTTCCTGTTCGTATACACGCCGAAGTCGCCGAGCTGCTCCCTGCGGACATAGTCGATCAACAGCCGCTCCGACTCCGATTGTTGTCCCGGTTTCTCCCGCTCCCCCGCCTCTTGTTCCTTGTCCCCGCAGGCCAGCAGGATGAACGGCAACGCGAAGATCACGACCATCATTCCCCATCCACGCTCGAACACTCCATTCCCTCCTCATGCAGGTTTCATGCTCCATCCTTAAAGGTTAGTATGCCTATTTCATCCAGCATTATCAGCAGCTACAGCTCGCTTTCCCTCGCTGATGAAAGCATTGACGCCTTTAGACATAAACCAAACAGCCCTCGACTCATCGGTTTCCCGAACGAGCCAAGGGCCGTTAATGCTACTTTCGCGCCGAGCCGTACCGCAGATCGCCTAAACGCCCGGCGGCTCGCCGGAAATACGCAGCGTTTCATTCATAAGCCGGTTCATCACTTACACCTTACACTATTCGCGCGCCGCGTCCCGCTTCAACAGTCGGATGCCGCATGCCGGCAATTGTACAACCGCTTCCGCGGGCTCGCCGCTTTCGAGGTCGGCATACGGACGTCCGTCCAGCGCAACCTTCGCCTCTGCTCCGCTGAAATTCATCAGGAAGACGAAATCGGATTTCCCGTCGGTTCTCGCCTGAGCCGTGACACCCGCTGGAAGCGCGGTTTCGAGCGCGCGGGCGACTCCGGCTTCCCCGGCTACCGTCCGGTAGAAGTCGAGCAGGAAGTCGTCGGCAAGACGCGTCGCCATATAATACGCCTTTCCCTGCCCCAGCTTATTGACCGTGAGCGCCGGGCGTTCCGCGTAGAAGCTGTCCGTATATCGCCCCAGAGCCTCGGCGCTTTCCAGGTGGATCAGCTCGCACAGCTCGCGCGACTCGTAAGTGCCGGAGAGACCCAATGCGTTGCCCGGCAGCATGGACAGGCCGTTGCGCTCCCAATCGTGCAGCCCTTCGATCTCCTCGGCCCAGATGCCGAGCGTCTTGCGAAGCGGACCCGGGAAGCCGCCCAGGTGGCACAAGTCATGCTCGTCGACGACGCCGGACCAATAAGTCGCGACGAGCGTGCCGCCGCGCTCTACGAACGACTCCAGCTTGCGCCCCGTCTCTTCCCTGCACAAGTACAGCATGGGAGCGACAATCAGCTTGTACGGGGAAAAATCGTCTTCGCTGCCGATGACGTCGGTCGCAATGCCTTGCTCCCAGAAGGCGCGATGATGAGCCATGACCGTCTCTTCGTAATGCAGCCCCGAGTTGCGCGGACCTTGCGAATCCTTCACCGCCCAGCGGTTCTCCCAATCGAAGAGGATCGCCGTCTCCGCCGGCGTCGAAGAACCCGCCACCCGCGAAATATCGGCGAGCGTCTCGCCAAGCTCGGCTACGTCGCGGAATACGCGCGTATGCTCGTGGCCGGCATGATCCACGACCGCCCCATGGAACTTCTCGCTTGAGCCGCGGCTTTTTCTCCACTGGAAGTACTGCACGGAATCGGAGCCGTGCGCGATCGCCTGCAAGGAGGACAGCCGGTGCATGCCCGGCTGCTTCAGCTTGCTCACCGCCTGCCAATTCGTCATGCTTGGCGTGCTCTCCATGAGCAGGAACGGCTTTTGCAGAATGGAACGGAACAGGTCATGATAAAACGCGAAGCTCGCGCCCAGCTTGATGTCGTCCTTCGCGTCATGCCAAGTCGGGTAAGCATCCCAGGATATGACGTCCAGAACGCCGGCGAACTTGCGATAGTCCAGCCCCTCGATCATGTGCATGTTGGTCGTGGCGGGCAGGTCGGGATTCGCCGGCTTGACGGCGTCGATCTCGTGCTTGCAGAAGTCGATCGTCTGCTCCGTCACGAACCGGCGCCAGTCCAGATTTTGACCGTGAACCATAAACTCTCCGTGCGGAGCAGGCGATTCGATCTGGCTCCAATCCGTATACGTATGGGCCCAGAACGAAGTCCACCAAGCCATGTTCAGCGCGTCTAGCGTATCGTATTTGGCCTTAAGCCATGTCCGGAACGCGTCCTGGCAGAGGTCGCAGTGGCATTCGCCGCCGAATTCGTTGGAAATATGCCAGCCGACGACCGCCGGATGATGGGCGTAACGCTCCGCCAGCTTGCGATTGATGATTTCCGTCTTCTCGCGGTATACGGGAGACGTAAAGCAGTGGTTATGCCGAAGTCCATGCAGATTGCGGACGCGGTTCGCCTCTACCCGGAGCACCTCCGGATACTTGGCGGACATCCAGGCCGGCCGCGCGCCGCTTGGCGTCGCAAGCCAGGCATAGATGCCGTTGTCCTGGAAGCTCTGAAGCACCTTATCCAGCCATTCGAAACGGAATTCTCCTTCATTAGGCTCCAGAGAAGCCCACGAGAAAATGCCGATCGCCATTACGTTGCAGCCGGCCAGCTTCATGAGCCGGATATCCTCCTCCAGCACGGAGGGATCGTGCAGCCATTGGTCGGGGTTATAGTCGGCTCCGTGCATGAGCGCCGGCAGCTTCGGGCTAATTGGCGCATGTAGTATCGTCATCGTTATCTTCCACCTCATAATCGTTTTATTCGCTTATTCTATTTTGATCATAGTCCATAATCGGGGTATAATCATAGAACAGAACCGACAACAAATCGTCCGATCTTAACATGAGAATGGGAGAATAAGAGAATGGGAGCTGAAACGCCATGATGCCTTTTTTACTGGCCGATAACGCCAATCTGGAGCAGCGTCTGCCGCTGTACGTTCTGTGCGTGGGCAGTCATGAGCAGAAGGAGATCGACCGCAGGCAGCACGGATATCCCGCGCATCAGCTCTTCTTCTCACGCAGGGGAAAAGGAACGTTCCGCACGATCGACGGAGGCGTGTACGAGCTAACGCCGCGCATGGCGCTGCTGCTGCCTGCCCATACGGGACATCGGTATCGTCCGGACGACTCGGAGGACATATGGGATCTCGGCTTCATCGCCTTTAACGGCGGCGTCGCGGAGACTCTGCTGTCGCAAATGGACGGACTGAAGCCGCGCGCCGTTCATGCCCCCAATTTCGACGAGCTTTGGCTCAGACTAGAAGGCATCTGGCAAACGATCAATCAAGGCGGCGAGCATGCCTACGACGCATCGCGCCGATTGTACGACTTGCTGCTCGCCTTTATGGAGGGACAATACCCTGCCGCCAAGCCCACTAAGAAAATATACCCGACGGATCAGCCCAACCCGGCGCTGCAAGCCGCCGTCCAGCTGATTCACGACCATTACAGCGAACGGCTGCTGTTATCCAACGTAGCCAGAGCCGCCGGCTACTCGGTTCAGCATTTTCACCGCTTATTCGTTGCGGGCTACGGCATGACGCCGCAGCAATACATGCTCCGGCTGCGCATGAGGCGCTCGCTGCAGCTGTTCCAGGATTATCCGGGCATCACGGTGGACCGCGTCGCCGAGAAGCTCGGCATGGACACCAGCTACTTCATCCGCATGTTCAAGCGGACGTACGGCACGACGCCGAAGCAGTACGCGAAGAGGCGCGGCTAGATACCGAATCCCTTATTCCCCGCGAACCAGTAACCACACAACGGCTTGCCATCCGCGATCATTCGCGAACGGCAAGCCGTTGGTTTTGATCCGCGTTTTTCAGGTTGTCTTTTGGCAGACGGCACACTTCGTCCACATCTTCTGACTGTATGACTCCAAAGAGCTATAGCTGGAACAAGCCCGTTCCTCTTATAATTACGGTCGTACGAAGTTATGAATGAACCTAAGGAGGCCCCCATGAACCCCAATATTCCCCCCGCTCCGGAAGCTGGAGCCCCGGAAACCAACAAGCCGTCCTCCAAACTGCTTACCGCAATATATCAGTCCGTCTGGAGATGGCACTTTTACGCAGGAATCATTTTTGCCCCTTTCCTCATCATTCTGGCGCTCAGCGGCTCCGTCTATTTGTTCAAGCCGCAGATTGAAGGCTATCTCTACAAGGATATGCTGACGGTACGCGAAGTCGGGGCATCGGCCTTGACCGCCGACGCCATCATAGCCAAAACGGTGAACGCTTATCCCGGCACGACCGTCGCCTCGGTCGTATTCCCCGATGATCCCAAGGCAACCGTCATGCTGTCGGCAAGCCGGGATGGCGCGCCTATGACGATGTATGCCGATCCCTACACCGGCAACATAGCGGGCATGATGAACAGCGACAAGACGTTCACGGCCTTCTTCAAAAAAATGCACAGCGAGCTGGTCATTGGCGGCACCTGGGCCAATCGGCTCGTGGAGCTTGCCGCCTGCTGGGCGATCATTCTCGTCGTTACCGGCCTATACTTATGGTGGCCGCGCAATCGCTTCCAGATTTGGGGCACCGTTCTGCCCCGGTTCAGCAAGCCGGGCAGCCGCCAGTTCTGGCGGGATCTCCATGCCGTGCCCGCCTTCTGGCTTTCGCTCTTTATCGTCCTTCTAATTGCCGGAGGATTGCCATGGTCCGGCGTGCTTGGCGGTCAGATCGACAAGCTGGCCAATTCGACGAATTCCAGTTATCCGCCTTATGCGCTCAGCTTTATGGCGAAGCCGGAATCCGTTACCGTCACGAAGGATATAGCCGACGACGTGCCATGGGCCGCCGAGAATCTGCCCGTTCCGGAATCCGTCGCCGGCGGCTACGTCAAGCTCGCCGTTCAGGACATCGCCGGCATTGCCGACAAGCAAGAAATCGCCAAGCCTTATACGATCTCGCTGCCCCAAGGGGAGAGGGGCGTCTATACGATTTCGACCTCCCACACGCGTCCAGGCGATAATGCCACGTTGCATGTAGACCAGTATAGCGGCGCCGTGCTGACAGACGTCCGTTACGCGGACTACGGATTGATGGCAAAGGGCATTACGATGGGCATCGCGCTGCACGAGGGCCGACTATTCGGTCTAGCCAATCAGCTCTTGGGGTTGATAACCTCCCTGGGCGTCGTCCTCATGGCCGTCAGCTCCTACGTCATGTGGCGCAAGCGCAAGCCGGACGGCAAGCTGGGAGCTCCGTCTCGCGCCAAGGACAAGCGCATTACGATCGGGGTGCTCGTCATCATGCTTGTTTTCGGAGCGCTGATGCCTCTTGTCGGAGCGTCAATCCTTGTCATTCTTGTGCTGGACTTGCTTATCATCCGACGGATCAAGCCGCTAAGAGCCTGGTTCTCGGCCTAAAGGAGAGGATTACCCGACATGAACAATCGAATCGCGCGGCGCGCGTCGATCGCGGCTATGGGCCTTGCAGCCCTCTTGCTGCTCGGCGCATGCACGGCTCAGACCGGCCCGTCACCTTCGAATTTTGGCCGGAAGGACAGCCGGATCAGAAGGTATCCGCCCAGGGCGTCCCGACGTCGGATGGCGTCTATACGGCTCAATACGCCATGATGGACAACGGCATCTACGTCGTGCGATGCCTGGTGACGTCCGGATCGATGGAGGCGATGCCTGCCAAACGCTTCGCCATTGGCGAACAGGCGGTGCTTCACCTTGCCGAGGCGGAGAAGCAGGAAGCCGCCGGAAATTCCGGCGATGCGGCTGGAGCTGCCGGGCATCATCATTAGGGCAATTAAGGCAATTAAGGCAATCAACACGCTCAACAGGGACATATGTATGGCACGAAAGATGTTACTTTCGGCATCGTGCCAGATCACCATTCGATAAGGCCGACCAGGGCGGGCATGGACTCCATGTGAAGGATATATGAAACTAACTGTAAAATGTACTGTTATTATCCTTCAGAGGCTTCTGATCCATCATCTACCTGCAAAAGGTACAGTTAATTCAGCCACATGAACAAGCAACAGGAACTATCAAGTAAAACAAATGTACATTATGCATTAATATAAGGAACGTTCATGATATTTGATTAAAACAACTGTATGTTCTACATCTCAATCTGGTCTGGATCGCTTATCTAGTCTGGATTGCTTATCTGGTCTGGATCGCTTATCTAGTCTGGATCGCTTATCTAGTCTGATTTGTTATCTGGTCTGGATCGCTTATTTGGCCTGGACCGCCTTCACGATACGCGAGTGGTTACCCGGCTGGCATCTTCTACCGACTTTAAATGTTCGTTGCCGAAACAAAAAGCGATGTCTCCCTTCCCAAAGGTACATCGCTTTTTTGAATATAGGCTCTTTTCGATTGGTTATTTACGATTAGCTCTTACGATTGCCCTTTACAATTAGCATATCAACCCAATGAACGCTCCATTTATAAACGCCCCTGCATGGCCGACAAACCAAACAGCTCTCCGAAGGCTTTCTGCAAGCCCTCGGCGCCGTAACCCTTCCTGATCTCTTCGGTCCCGCCGTCCAGCACGACGGCTCCGCCTTGCAGGAACAAGATTCGATCCGCCAGCGATTCGGCAATAGGGAGCTGGTGGGTGGACAGCAGCACCGTGCTGCCTTCCGCGACCGTTCGGCGAACAAGAGCTACGAACGTTTCCATCCAATAGGGGTCCAGTCCGTTGGTCGGTTCGTCCATGATCAGAAGAGGCGGCCTCGCCAGCAGCGCTTGCGCGAACAACACCCGCTGGCGCATCCCCTTGGAGAAGGAGGCGACCGCTTTGGCTCCGGTATCCGATAAGCCTACGAGCGACAGCACCTCCTCCGCCCGTTCCTTGCCGAGTCCACGCAGGCGCGCCCAGAACAGCATCGTCTCCATTGCCGTCAGCCCCGCGCTGAACCTGTAATCGTCAGGCATGTAGCCGATCTTGTCCGCATAAGCCCGCCGGTTGTCGCGCCAGCTGATTCCGTCTATCGTGATGGAGCCGCTCGTCGGAAGCATGATCCCGGCCAGCATGCGAAGCAGCGTGCTCTTGCCGGCTCCGTTGCCGCCGCAAAGCGCGACCGCCGTCCCCCGACCGATGCTCAGGCTTACATCCTCGATAACCGTCTTGCCTTTGTATGCTTTATGCACCGATTCCAATTGTACAAAGCTCTCAGCCACGTCCCCTCCTCCTTTCCCATAGCGCAAACGAGACAAAGATGATCGCGCCGATCCAGAGCAGCGCGATGGCTATAAATGCGGGAGTGCCCCATGGCGATGTTATCCAAGTCATCCATTTGTAATATTCGGGTCCCAGCGTGGACCCTCCTCCGAGCTTAACGACCGTAAAGAGCCTTGTAAGCTCGGCCGGATTCAGAAACGTAAGGACGGTAACCGCGGGCTTGATCCAGGGAAAGGGCATCATGCCTAGCGAAGCGATCAGCAGCGAGGGCCATGCGATAATGGAGAAAAACCACGCTCCCACCGCTACCGTCAGCGCTTGCCATCGATTGCGCGCCAGCGTGCCGACAAGCATGGCGATCGCTAGAAAGAAAAGCGATAGGCACGTCGCGAAAAACAGCAAGCGCAGGTACGCGGTCCATTCGAAGCCGCCTCCAAGAAGCATGCCCGCCGTGCCGGAAAAGCCGAAGCCCGCGGCAACGATGGAGAACAGAACGATCGACAAGCCGGCGAACTTGCCCGTCAGATAGGCGCCGGTCCCGAGCGAGTAGGTGGAAAGCAGCTCCCAGTTCCCTTCCTCCTTGTCGCCCGTAAGCGAGAAGGAGCCTAGCATAAGGGCCATCAGCGGAAGCAAATAAAGCGTTAAATTGAGCATCGTGCCGCTCACCCCGGAGTACCCTTTGACGTAGCCCTGGGCGTTGATGAGCAACAAGCTCAGCATAAACAGCGTAAAGAGGGCCATAAAGGAATAGGCCCATGGATTACGAAATCCGATCTTTAATTCTCTTGCTGCGACATGCACCATCAGCCTCACGAAGCATGGCCTCCGCCGTTCGTTGCATGATTATCCCCATCATGTCCTTCTTCAGTCTCGGAGTGGCCGCCGGATGTTTCGCCATCATGGCCGTCCGCTTCTCCGTGTCCTTCCATGCCGCCGTGCTCGTGACCGTCCATATTCATCATGTCCATATTCACGGCCCAAGTATGGTTCGCCAGATCCGCGGCGGTCATAAGGGTGCCCGTGCCGTTCTCGGCGATAAACGATTTCGCTTCCTCCTCCTTCTCGAACGATACGATGCCGTATGCCATGGGCGTCTGGTAAGACGGGTAGTAGGCATAATAAGCCTTGTCGTATGGAAGCCACTGCTTCGTATGGAAATCGCGTACGAACGCAGCGCCGATGGTATCGGTGCCGTTCTCGGTTTTCCATGTGTTCAGGCAGCCGATATCGTCGAACTTCAGCGACTGGCCGTCCTTCGTGACGATTTGAGTCGCATATTGATCGTCTTTGATCGCCATTTTGCATATGACGCATATGTCGGTTTCTTCATTAATAGCCTGGGCCTCGTACTTCTTCTCGCCGCAAGCCGCAAGGGTCAACGCAAGCACCAGAATCAAGGCCGTCCAAGCCCATTGTTTTCTCAAATCGATCTCCTCCTGTTCGTGTATACCGCAATAATCGTCGCTGCAAGCAAAACCAGCCCGGCGATGCCGGATGCCATGGCGCTGGCGCGAGGTTCTCCCTCCCCGCCAATAGCCGGCGGCTCCATTAAAGGCCTTCTATCCGAGGACCATTCCTCGCGCCCCGTCTGGTACAGTCCTTCAAGAAATACCATGCCCGGCGATTGGAAAAAAAGCTGGAATGCCGCTTGCTTCTGCGTCAAGCCCTGAAAAAACGGATTGATGGAATAGGAGACGTCGCTGTAGCCGTCGCCGTTACCGTCGATGCCCTGAAAGCTGTCCCAATAGTTGCCGGAAATATCGTTGCTTCGGCTCCCCTTGGCCTGAGCGTCGGCTACGTTCCCTTGAAAGAGATTTCCCTCCAGGACGTTGTTCTCCGCCTCCAGCAATTGAAGTCCGATAAAGTTGTACGCGACCTGATTGCGCAGAAGCCGATTGCCCGTTGATTGCTCCACGTAGAAGCCGGCCCGGTTACCCTCTATCGTGTTGTTCTCGAACAACGAATCATGCGCGTCGAACAATAGAATGCCCTGCGAGTGAACATTCTCGCTTTGCTTCGCAAACACGTTGTTCACAACCTCGACCTCGCGAGTCGTCATGACCATCGCGCCCGTAATATTGCCGCTGCCCACGTTGTCCCGGATGACCGTGCCTGACGTATACATGCAATGGATGCCGTAACGGGAACGCTCGATCTCGTTGCCGATGACGGAGGTATCATCGCTGGATTCCATATAAATCCCGTCGTGCATGTTCCGGACGACGTTCTCCTCCACCCGCCAGCGATGCGAGCCGAACAGGTCGATGCCGTTTCCCTTCCGCGCCGTCGGGATGCCTTGCGGAGCCCATTCGATTTCGCCGCGCAGCACGAGGCCGTCATTGGCGTCCTTCGCGGCGATGGCATCGGCGCCCGTCGAGATACGCAAATCCCGCAGCACGACCCGGTCGCCGGCAACTCTGATCGTCGCCGCCTCCTTGAACGCTTCGTCCCTAATGTCGAGCCCCTCCACGGTTACATCGTCGGCTTCGATGGTTAACGCGCTCTCGCCGCTTTCGTTAATGAGAACCGATTCCCCCTTCGCCTCGGCCAGAAGCTTCAGCGGCTTACTCAAGACAGCGGGTCCGCCGTACATGCCCGGCGCAAGCACCACCGTATCCCCGGGCTTCGCCTTGTCCAAGATCTCCTGCAGGCTAATCCATTCCTTCTGTTCTCCGTGCTCCGTCGACGCCGGCGTGCCTTCGGCAAACGCTCCTCCCGCTTGCCAGCAGGTAACCATCACCAGAATCAAGCCCGCGCCGAGCATGGCGCGCAAAGCTCTTGGCGCTGCTTTATCGCAACCCATCATGGGCTAGCCGCCTGTCCTCCATTGCCGTGTATCGTCGCTTGAGACATTCTCTCACCGCCTTGCCCGTTAATCGTTCCAGCCAATCAAATTGTAGCAATGTCCTTCTCCTTCATATATAGCTCTTTCGGGTCATTGCCTGCCGCAACATCGACAGCTTTGTGACCGATTGAACCGCTATTCGAGGCTATTCTGTGGAAGCGATCCTAAAGCCTGACCATCATTGCCGCCTCGCCGTCCCGTATCTTTAACGTTTCCGCATCCAGCTTTGCTCGTACGCGTACCTGGCTAATTGAACCCTGTTCTCCAGATGAAGCTTTTGCAAAATATTTTTCAGATGGTTCTTGACGGTGTGCTCCGAAATATCGAGCGAGGACGAAATCTCCTTATTGCTCTGCCCTCTGGCAACCAGCCTCAAAATTTCGCCCTCCCGCTCCGTAAGCGGGTTATTCCGCTCTTCCTCTCCACCCATTGGGGACATTTCCTTCAGGATGCGGAAGGCCAGCTCTCGCGACATCGGGGCTTCGTCGAAGGCGATGGCCCGCAAATATTCATGCCAGGAATCGGGCTTCAAATTTTTGAGAAGATAGCCCTGCGCCCCCTTCTTTAGCGCGTCGAAGAGGTGGGAAATATCGTCCGATACCGTCACCATGATGACCTTGACGTAAGGCAGCTTTTCCTTTAACCGCTTGGTTGCTTCCAGACCGCCCATGCCGGGCATCTGGATATCCATCAGCACAATGTCCGGCATCCACTGCTCGCTGAGCTCGATCGCCTCTTCGCCGTTGCTGCCCTCCGCGACGACCTCGAAATCCGGAAGATTCTCCAGTATGAGTCTCATTCCTTCCCTCGCCATTTCGCTGTCGTCCACGATCAATACACGGAAGCTGGACAAATCAGATCCCCCCTTTCCGGATTTCCGCGATCGTCGCATTTGCTTACCACGCCCACGGGGAAGCCTTGATGCCGGTTGCTTGCCACAGTCTGCTCCACAGCGTTCCGAATGCAGGCTCCATGACCTCCGAGGTGCACGTCGATTCCGATCGATATCCTCTCTCGCGGGCCTTGGCCCACGTCGACTCCGTCAAATTATTCGTTACGTTTGCTTGATCGAAGCACGGCGGGGCCACATAGATTCCATTGGTATGATCAAGGATGATCCTTGTCGTTCCGGGCGGACCATAGGACCATGGAATGCTCATGGCCACGATGAACAGGACGAACAGAACGACTGCAATGACGACGGAGATCCGTATTTTTTTGCTTCCGGGCTTACTCATGTCGAATCTGTCCCATCAAGCTTAAAATATCGGACATGTCGGTCAGCTCCCCCTCGTGCCTCTCGAGAATGCGACCCTCCGCATCGATCACGATGGTCAGCGGAAGGCCCACCGCGCGATATTGCTTCTTGACCTGCAGCTCGCGATCCATTGCAATCGGGAAGAGCAAATCGTAACGCTTCGCGAACTTGCGCGCCGTCTCTTCATCTTCTCCAACGTTAATGGCAATCATATCTATGCCGGCCAGCTTATAGGCCTCATTAAGCAATGGCAGCTCGTTGACGCAAGGATTGCACCAGGATGCCCAAAAATTAAGCACGACGCCCTTGCCTTCGAAGTCGGTCGACGCAATGCCGGTTCCGTCCATTCCGTCGAGCTCGAAGGCCGGCGCCAAATCGCCGATCGCCGCGCCCCCCCCGGGAGCGGCCCTCGATTGCGTTACGGCATAGATAACCGCTGCAGCCATAATAATTAGAAGCATTATTTGAAATGGTTTTCTTCGAAGCAACGTTTTCACTTCTTGCACCTCGCTTGTTTCCATACTGCAAGCTTGTCAGCTTGCGGTTGCGGCCATAGCCCTAAAGGGCCATAGCATGATCCTGGGCGCTCATCTACAATAAAAGCGATATTCGAAATCGGGAAAGAGGTGAACTATAATGGCTCAAGCCGCGCGTTCATCCGGACGCCCTTATTTGATCATGGGCTTGCTCCTGCTCGCGGTAGCTGCCGGCTATTGGCTGTACGACAGCTACTTCCGACATCAGTCCCTTCCCGTCGTCATGGAATCCCCCCCGTTCTCCTTGTCCGATCTGGAGGGCAACACCGTGACGGAGCAGGCATTCGCGGGCAAGGTGCGGCTCGTTTCCTTTATCTTCACGCGATGCCCCGACATCTGCCCGGACACGACGGCCAATATGGTATGGCTGCAGGGGAAGCTAAAGGAGCAGGGGCTGTTCGGATCAGATGTGGAATTCGTGTCGATCAGCTTCGATCCGGACAACGATACGCCGGAGGTGCTGCGGCAATACGGCGATCGGATGGGCATGGATCAGAATGGCTGGACGCTCCTCCGGGGAAGCGAGGAGGAGATCGGCAAGCTTTCCTCCGCCTACAACTTATCCATCGTGAAGCTGGAAGACGGTTTGTTCGCTCATTCCGTAACCTCGCTGCTGCTTATCGACGATCGGGATCGCGTTCGCAGCATCTACAAGATGGGCGAATTTATGGATAATGACGTTATACTGGGAGAGATAAGCGCGCTAGCGAAAGCGAAGCAGCGCGACTCTTAAACCCGGCCGATAGCGGCTGTTCCGCGACTCCGAGGGACGCGTTACTTTTGCTCGGACAGCCATATCGCAAGCGAGCCGATATCCTCTTGGCTAAGCCTTGCCGCATACGCCGGCATGCCTCCCCTGCCGTTCGTTACCAGCTTTACGATTTCTTCTTCCGTCAGCCTGCTCCCCACTTGCTGCAGATTGGGACCTACTCTCCCCTGCAGCTCGCCTCCGTGGCAAGACATGCAGTTCTGCTTGTAAGCCGTCGGCAGCTGCATCGAGTCGCCGGCCGCTTCCTTCGCATCGCTTCCGCTGCCGCAGCCTGAGAGAGCCGCGGCAAGCAGGACGGCCAGACCAACCAATCGTTTTGTCTTCATTCCCAAACCTCCGTATCATCCCGCTTCTATGACAAGTTCGCACCCGCATCGGCAGATTTCGCTTACACCAGGCCGCTGCCAGGCCTGCATCCATGAGTGTCAGAGCGCTGATGCCGCATCTATCGCTGGCTACATTGTAACAATTGCGAGGGGCTTCCACCTATGACTCATTCGGGCTATTCTTCAGCCAGAAGTTGTCCAAAAAACGAAAAGAAGCTCTCCCGCAAGTCCGTCATCGGCTTGCGGGAGAGCTTCTTTTTATATAGGTTAAGGTTTAAGCTCTGGATCCCGAAAAATTCGGGCTACAGGCGACTATCGAGCAGCACAGACCGCTCTAGCCGCAGCTATGCCCTTGGTCCATCATGCTCCAGCTCGAGCTCAAGACGCCAACGGTAACTTTCGCCCGGCATCAGCTTGATCGAGGTGCCGTTGCGCGAGGCTCTGGCAAGCGAATCGTAATACCCGATGCCCGGCTCCAACGCGATCGTCGTCCGGTCGTTGTACATCCCCTTGTCGATCCAAATGCCCAAGTACGGCACCTTCTCTCTATCCGTTCTTACGTAGAGCCGGTTTCCCGTATTTAATCCGCATAGACCGGACCACCCCTCGTTCACGCTCCCGGGATAATAAAACTTGAGTCCGTTCCCGTCGAGCGCCGGATCGACGATCCACGGCTCCGGCGCTTCGAAGCCAGCGCCCGCCTCAAGCGCGCGGCCGCCAAATACGCATTGAAGCTCGCGCAGCCCCTCCGGCAAGAGAATCGCCGTCGGTTCGTCCACGTTGAATTGCGGATGGGCCGCCCACAGGAAGTCGAACGGAGCCGAGCCCGTGTTATGCGCCTCGTAGCCCAGCGTTAACGTGCGATCCCCGGTCAGCTCCAACGTTCGCGAGAACCGGTAAGGGAGCTGTCTTCCGGCGACGGAAGCGGCAAGGACTCCTCCGGCGACTTCAACCTCCCAAGGAAAGGACCAGAGCTCCCCGTGGTCCGGAAGCCGCGTGCTCCCGTCCTCCCCGACCTCGCAGCCATCGATCGTCGGGAAACACTCATCCCAGCCGCTCATGTCCCAGTCAGCAAAGCTGGAGCCATACGCCGGCGTTCGAAGCGGCCGGGCTCCGGAGTCGAGCAGCCATTCCTTGCCCGTCTCCTTGTTCAGAAGAGAGACGAGCTTGCCTCCCAGCCCCGGCACCATCTCCACCCGAATATGCCCGTTCTCCGCAACATGCGACGGCATGCCCTTATAGACGCTTTGATAGAGATCAGATGCCGTTCCGCTCATGTGATCTCCCCCGTTCCGGCAGGTGAAGGAAGGCTCCCATGTGATGGACGTCCTCTTGCAGCACCCGCCTGAACTCGTCCTCCGCTTCCTTCTCCTGCCCCAAGCCCAGCAAGCCAAGTCCCCGCATGAACCGGCAATGCATGGCGTTCTTGCGGTTCAAGTCGTCTTCGAACACGAGGAAATCGGGCAGCGATACCGCAAAATAATCGAACGTAACGTTATCGAACAAATGCTTCTCCGCATAGTCGATCAATTTATTGAAGCGGCGCTTCGCCTCGCGCTCTTCGCCGAGCTTCAGCCAGGCCAGCCCCTGGTAATAAATCATCTCCGGCGGTTGATCGTTGTAATACATCGCGCTGGTCGGCTCGTTAAGCCCTCTCGATGCGATTCGGTAGGCATGACTTGCTTCCTCCGCGAGACCGCTGCCCTCATAGGCGCAGCCCAAGTAATAGAAGATATGATTCTCCTGCGCGCCATCCAGCTTCCCTTCGCCCAAATTATGCGGGTAGACCAGCGCCTCGTTCAAGTGACGGATCGCCGCCTCGTATTGCTTCGTTTGGATGAAACGTTTGGCCAGCTCCGTATGGGCCAGAACGTATTGTCCCGTAGTCTTGCCCTCTCCGCCCTCCCAAGGATGGAACAGTCGCTCCGCAAGCAAGCGAAGCGCTTCTTCGTGCATGCCGAGCCGGTTAAGAAGCGTCACGTGCTCCAAGTATAAATCGTCGCGCTCGGCGATTAATGCGGCGTTTTCGTTCAGCCTCCGCAGTCTCTCGTCCGCGGCCATGCCGATTTTTTTGTACAGCTGGTCCAGCTCGAACAATACCCGCGCATCGTCCGGATCGCATGCGAACGCCTTCTCGAGCGCCGCCCGCGCGGCCCCCGCGTCGCCGCGTTTGTTGAAATAAGCCAGCGCCAGATTGCGGTGGACGACCGAGTAGCTATCGTCCATGGCTCGCGACGACTCCCAATGAACGATCGCTTCCTCATGGCGTTTCTTATCGTACAGCAAATTGCCGAGGTAGTAATGCGCTTTGGCATCTCCGGCTTGAACGCTCAGCGCATGCTCCAGCACGATCAAGTCGAACAGCGTATTCGGGAAGCAATAATCCGGGGACGCCTGGCTTCCGATCGTCACGTGCCCCGCAGACTCTTCCGTTTGTCCCAGCTTCCCGCACAAATATCCAAGCGCGTAGGAAACCATGGGATCCGCTTCCTTCGCCTCGCGATCGCTCCAGTCCGACAGTACCGCTGCCGCCTCCTCGTACAATCCGGCGCCCGCGTAATCCGCCGCGAGCTCCATCGCGTTGCGGGAGTCGCCCCTCATCAATCCGCGCAGCTGCCCGCGAGTCGACTCCGCTTCCGCGGCAAGTCCCTTGCCCTGCAGCGCTAGCGACAGCTCCAGCAACGAGCCGAAGTCCGCCGCGTCCAGGCGCGAGGTCTCCGCGGCGAACGCCGCCGCTTCATCCGGCTTGCCCAGCTTGCGCAATAGCGCGGCCTTTAAATTTCTTGTTTTGTAGTTGCGCGAATTTCGGACGAGCGCGCGCTCCGCCAGCTCGAGCGCTTCGGCATGGCGTCCTTGCTCCGTGGCGATCTGGGCCAGGGACGAGTACGCCGCGTCCTGCCAAGCCGCGCTCCATGCCGATTTGTAGAAGGCGGCGAACGCCTCGTCAAGGCGGCCTTGCAGCTTCAGGCTTAGACCGAGCTGGTAGTAGGCTTCCCCGTCATACGGATTGGGATTGCGCCAAGTGACGCGTTCGACCGCCTTGCGGAAGCAAGCTTCGGCATCGCGGAATTGCCCCCTGCGGAGCAGCAAAGTGCCGTAAGCCACGTTAATCCGGCTGTCGCCGGGATCCCGCTTCAATCCTTCGAGATAATACGGCTCCGGCTCGAAGGTCGCATGGCGATATTGCTCCAAATGCAAGCCGGCCAGATACAGCTCTTCGTTCGTCGCGAGCCCGGCAGGCTCCGGCAGCGGCTTGGCCGCGTCCGGCACTTGCTCGATTTCTTTTTTCTTCGGAGCATATTGAACGAGCACGTTGCCCGCAGAATCCGACACCGTCACAAGAAGCTCATGCTCGGCGACTTCCCGCTCCAGACTCATCTCCGACGCGAACGCGCCGAGCGGCGACAAGTCAGCCTGAACGGACGCGACTTCTCGGCCTCTCCCGTGCAAGGCGATAACGGCATTCTCGTAACGGGAAGTCGCGTATACTTGCACGAAGGCGACGCCTTTCTCCCCATCCAGCTCCAGATTGACGGCCGCTTCGGTCGTCGCGTTCTTGACGATTCCGATGTCCTTATACGGCATAAAATATTGCTTGAACGTCTTCTCCTCGTAAGGCTGCAGCCACGTGAAGTCCGGCTGGTTGTCGGTGAATACGCCCGTCATGAGCTCGATGTACGGCCCGTCCTCATCCGTCAAATTCCGGTCCCACGCCTGGCCGAATTCCCCGTTCCCCCACGTCCACTGCTTCTTCCCTGGAGATACATGATGGTTCGCGACATGCAGCAAGCCGGCCTTTACCGAATGATCGTAGCCGCCGACGAAGTTGTAATCGGATTTGTAGGCCATATAGGAGGTCGGGACGGGAATGTTCTTGTACCGCGAAATATCGACGCCCGCCGAATAATCCATCTTGTAGTAGGTGCCCGTCGCGATCGGGAACCGCGACACGTCGCGTTTGCCATGGTCGAATACGGCGTTCACGTCCGGCGGAAATACCGATTGGGTATGATCGTTGACCGCCACGGCGGGATTCGCCCACCAGAGAAACGTCTGCGGCTCCGGCGTCCGGTTGTACAGCTGGGCCGAAATCTCGAGGTATGCCTTGTCGGGATACAGCGTAAAGCCGGCCGTCACCTTCGTTCCGTACATGCGGTCGATCTCGCCGACCCACATCGTCGCGCTTCCGTCCCCGTTCTTCTCCAGCCGGTATTCGACGGGACCGTACGTGTTCGGACGGTGATGCTGCGGCCAGTTGAACTCGATGCCGCCGGAAATCCAAGGTCCCGCGAGTCCGACCAGGGCCGGCTTGATGACCCTGTTGTAGTAGACGAAGTCATAGTCGTTCGTCCGGTCGACGGCGCGATAAATGCGTCCGCCCAGCTCCGGCATGAGCTCGATGCGCAGGTAATCGTTCTCCAGGACGACGATCTTGTAAGGAACCGGCTTTTTCTCGTCCTGTATCTTCTCGATGACGGGATGCGGATATACTTTGCCCGAGCTCCCTTGATAGACCCGCTTCTCCAGGAACATCGGGTTTTTGTTCGGCTTTCCGACTCCGTACGTCGGAATCTCCACGGTCTCCTCCCAAATTCGGGTTGCGCCTGTTGATTTCGCCACTTTGCTTCCTCCCTTTCGAATTGCGTATTCTAATTCGGTCTTACTCCAACAATACGGGAGTTAAGCGCCTTCAACAATTCACGAAATTCGGAAGATGATGGACGATATTCGGATAGAGATTGACGAAAAATGTTTATTCGAGGATGATATTCTTAATTCAATGGATTTTATATCATCGAATCTTGAGGAGGCCCCCTGTCATGGAACAACAGCGGAAGATGGACGGCTTCGAGGCGCAGAAGCTGTTCTTGCAGCCCGAGTACATGCTCGCGGAGCTCGGAAGCAACGAATTGACGGCTTCCCTGTTCGTCAGCGACATCGGTTATTTCCCTAGAGCGAAATACCATTACCGAGAGCGAAGCGAAGGCTGCGATGCCCATATCCTGATCTATTGTGTCGAAGGCCAAGGCTGGTACTCCGTCGGCGGCGGCAAGCCGCAGATCGTCGGCCCCCGGCAGCTCGCGGTCATACCGGCGGGCATGCCGCATCGATACGGCGCGGCGCCGGACCACCCTTGGAGCATCTATTGGATGCATCTGCGCGGCGAACACGCGGCGGCGCTCGTGCAAGCTTACGGCCTGGATAGCGCCGCCGCATTGACCCTCTCTCCCGCTCTTCATGCCGGATGGCTGGAGAACTTCGAGCAGTGTTACGCGCTGCTCTCGGACAAGCCGTATGCGATGCCCGCCCAGATCCACGTTTCCCAGTGCGTTCGCCACATGCTGAGCCGCATTGGACTGAACGCGCGCGGCTCGATGCAGGACAACAAAAGAGAGCGTTACTTGGAGCAAGCCATCCGCTACATGACGGACAGGCTCTCTAGCTCCGTAACGCTCCCCGAGCTAGCCGAACGGATCGGCGTGTCCAAGCAGCACTTAAACCATCTATTCAAGGTCGAAACGGGTTGTCCTCCCGTCGAGTTCTTCCTGCGCCTCAAGATGCAGCGCGCGGGCCAGCTGCTCGCGTTGACCGATCTGAGCATCAAAGAAATAAGCGGCGCGGTCGGGATCGCGGATCCCTACTATTTCTCGCGCCTGTTCAAAAAAATGACGGGCTGCTCCCCCACGGCCTATCGTAGCACGCCCAAAGGCTGAAGCCTGGGGCTTGCCCTAAAACCTACCTTCACCTTCTGAAGCCGCAAGCAGCTGTCCCAGCAATCCCATCGTCATCTGCGAGATGACCCTATAGCCGCATCGCTGCAGCTCTTCCCCGTTTTTATTGCTCTGGGCGGTTCCCGTCATCAGACCATCCGGCGTCAGGAAGCTCAGCAGCGAAGCAACGGTCTGTGCCGCATCGGCTCCTCCGGTATAATCGCGAATTCCGATCCGTCCAGCTATAGCCGCCGCCGCCGCTATACCGGCAGAAGCGGAAGTATCTATGCCCGTCTCCGTCGCGTCTAAGAAGCAGCTCCACAGACCTTGCTCGTTCCGGTAGGAGTAAGCCAGCCGCAAGGCTCTGCCGAACTCCTCCTCGATTAGCTCCTCTTGCTCCGAGCTCAGCAGACCCTTGCGCTTGAATGCCTCCAGCGAGCGAACAAGCCCTAACAAATGCCAGGCGTATGCCCTCCCCCAGTTGCGGAATGTACGCGAGCCGTCATCACGTCTTCTAAGGAACAAGGCCCCGTCATCCCACAGCAAGTCTCTGCGCAGCAGCAGCTGCTTGAGCGCGACCTCGGCCAAATGCCGGTCATCTCGTTGAGCAGCAATGACGGCAAGCGGATACGCAATGGTATAGCTTCCTTCCGCCGATACCGTGTCGCCGTCTTTGATGATACCTTGACGATCGGTATGAGCCGCCATAAACTGAAGAGCCCGATCCGCCAAAGGGTGCGACGGCTCAAGCTTCGCCAGCATAGCGATCGGCAGCGTCGACTCAATGCCATAGAAGGCGCCATCCGCCGGACGGCTCCTGGGATCCTCATAGATGAACTCGTTGTTCGCCGTTATATACAGATCCAAATGGTTGCGTACAGTCGTCGTCATGCCGAGATCCATCTGTCCGTCCAGAACGCAGCCCTCCATCCAGCCAAATTGCTGAATGCTCGCGAGTGAATGCAGACGCTCCTTGAAGCTGTCAATCGCTGTTCCCGCTTGACCGATCAGCAAGTGGGGCATCAAGAGCGGTTCAGCAAGGCTGGTTGCTTCATCCTGCACGAAAAACCAAAGCGGCGACTTGCCCTCAATCATTCGGAGCCCAACGCCTTCCTTGACGACCGACAGCGCTTCGTTTAAACCAAGCGGCAGCTCAAACAGCTGGAATACGTGGGCAAAACGAATATCGAGTGTCCCTAGCAACCGGCCCGAGCGCAGCGTTATGACTTCGATTAATTTGTTCTCGCGCACGTCGACGGCAACCGCGATCCGAAGTCGGGCATGATCGCTCAAGAGACAAGTCCCGTCGTCCCAATTCCAATGAAGCTCCGTTATGTTCCCATTGCCCGGAACGACAGGCTTTGCGGTCCAGCCGAACGGAACCCTCATCCCGTCTGGAAGCACTGCCTCAGGCGATATAATCGTGTTTGCGATGCTGTACGTATACTCCACCTCCTCGATCAACTCCCGCAGCCCTTAGTCCCGCTTCATGTTGCTGCTATGCCCGGGAGAGAGCTTGGCAGATGGGTCCACATATACTTTAGCGTTGTTGATCGCCGTCGGAGCTTCTCCGAAGCCTACCGCAATCAGCTTCAGCTTACCCGGATAGGTCGTGATGTCTCCAGCGGCAAAGATCCCCTCGACGTTCGTCTCCATTCGGGTATCGACGACGATAGAACCATTCTGGATCTCAATGCCCCACTCTGCGATGGGACCCAGGGAAGATACAAAACCATAATTGACGATAACGGCGTCAACCTCCAGACGGCTTTCTTCTTTGGTCTTCACGTCTTCGAGCGTAACGGAATCTATGCATTCATCGCCATGCAGCGCTGTCAGTTCCTTCGGTGTAAGGACTCGAACGCTTGAATTCAGCAGCGCTTGTACGCTGTGCTCATGTGCCCGGAATTTATCCCGCCGGTGAATCAGCGTCACCTGCTCGGCAATCGGTTCCAGCATGAGAGACCAATCCACCGCGGAGTCTCCTCCTCCGCTGACGAGAACCTTCTGTCCTCTAAACTGCTGCAGATCGTCTACAAAATAGTGCAAATTCTTTTTCTCATATCTAGCCGCTTCGGGAAGCTCCAGGCGTCTGGGCTCAAAGGCTCCAACGCCTCCCGTAATGATAACGGCCTTGGCATGATGAACGGCCTTATCCGTCACAACCTCGAAGAGACGATCGTCATGCTTGATTACATTCAGTACCTTCTCCTCGAGACCGATAGCTGTCGGGAAGTGGCTTAATTGCTCCTTCAGACGGTCAACCAGCTCCTGTGCCGTAACCTTGGGGAAGCCGGCAACGTCATAAATATATTTTTCAGGATAAAGAGCGGCAAGCTGCCCTCCCAGCTGCGGCATACTCTCCAGCAGAAGAACCGAGGCTTGGCGCATGCCGCCGTAGAAAGCGGCGAACAAGCCTGCCGGCCCGCCTCCAATAATGATAATATCAACGGGATTGCTTCTTGTATAAATACTAGACAAAGTCGTACCCTCCACCCAATCTCTCATGTAATTGACTCTACTGCACTATACTACATCACAACGTAAACTTGACCTTCTTCAACCTCGACTTTATATCCCCGCAGCTTCACATTTTCATTCACCAAATGCTGGCCGGTCAACAAATCAAATTCCCAGCCATGCCAAGGGCAGCGGAGGATCTCTTGGTCCTTGCCGTATTTGTATTCATAGACCAAGGAAGGCAGCCTCGTGCCGCATACCGGACCTTCGCAGACGGGAGCGCCTCCATGGGGACACATATTTCTCCAAGCGTACACCTCGTCGCCAACCGCAAAAACGCCGATTTCCATCCCTTTAATCGTAACGATTTTCCGGCCTGCTTGCCTTAGCTCCTGGAGCGAAGCAACTTCGTATCGATCTTGCGTTTTTTCCATCCCGTTACGCCTCCCTGTTAACGGATAACGTTTCATCGCTTGGCGAGGCAGGCGCATCATACAAACCGTACAGCTCCATCGCGTTATCGACTAATATTCGTTGCCTCAAATCCTTGCGAATCGGCTGCAATGCCATCTTGGGATTGTCAAAGTCCCAATGCGGATAGTCGGAGGAAAACATAACGGTACGGCCGGCATCCACCATATCGAGAATTTGGTTAAGATGCTCTCCGTTTGCCGGCTCTTCGATCGGCTGAGTCGTCAGTCTGATATGCTCCTTAATATACTCCGACGGCAGACGCTTCAGCCAAGGCACGAGATCTCTTAAGCCCTTGTAGTTTTTGTCCATCCGCCACATCAGATGAGGCAGCCAGGCGATGCCGCCTTCGATGGCAACGAACTTCAGCTTGGGGAATTTCTCGAATACGCCTTCGCAGACCAAGGAATTTACGTGAGCCATATAGTTAATGGGAAGAATGTTGTGCCATTCGAAGTAAGACGTAGGATACCCCGACGGCGTCGGCGCGCCGGATATGCCGCGGCCCTCCGTACCGGGATGAACGGCTACGGGAAGCCCGTTGCGCTCGGCCGCCTCATAGATGGGATGATAAAATCTTTGACCGTAGAGCATGCGGGAGCCGCTGCACATAATGACCTGTACCATATCCTTATGGACCGCCATACGGTCGATTTCTTTGGCAGCCGCGAGCGGGTCCGCATGATTAACGAGAATAGAGCCTTTATACACCGGACTTGCCTTCAGCCAGGTTTCTACCAGCCAGTCATTGTAGGCGCTCGCCACGACATTGCCGTAATCCGGATTGGGATTGAGCGATATGCCCAGAATGCCGGAGCCCGTCAGCACGCCGTAATCAATGCCGTATTTATGAAAATGATGCTTAAGCATAAACTGCGGATCGCTGCCAGGGATGCCCCCGCCTTCCGGCACGGCATCAGAGCGCAGCACGCCGATCGGCGAATGCCACCCGCCGCCGTAGCCCGCTCCTGCCGACATCCAATATTCATGCCATACTCTGGGCAAATAAGGGAGCAAATCCTTGGAGTGCGCAATCGCGTTATGAACATCGGCATCGATGATTTTCGGTTTAGCCATTTCGTCCAGCTCCTTCTCGTCGCAATGTGTAATCGCTTTTATATGTACACTTTACAACGGCGGGACGCATTGGTACATGAAGAAAAGGAATGACAATCTGGATTATTGTTAGATTATTTTTAGGAGTAGTCCTCAAGACTTGCGAAAGTCTCTAGGCGACAATCCCGTTTCTTTCAGAAATAATCTGGAAAAATAAAAGGAGTCCTTGAACCCGCTGTCTTCTGCTATTTGCTTGATGGGGAGGGCCGTATTGCGAAGAAGCTCCTTGGCATAATCGACTTTAATTTTATTGAGATAACGGATGGGACTTACCCCCGTATGCTCCTTGAACAAGACGGAGAAATAACCGGGAGACAGAGACACGTGCTCCGCAAGCTGATCGCGGTTAAATTCCACCATAAAGTTGGACTTCATATATTGAATCGCCTTTCTGACGGCATATTCGGCGGTCGATCCATCCTCGTTGCTTGCCTCGTGCCGATGAATGAGCTCCATGATGTGCAGCAATTGAAGCTTCACATACCAATCATAACCATTGTCCTTCTCTGCCCACAGCTCGTAGCCCTTTCGAAACGCGGACTCTATTGGCTTTTGTTCGGCGCGGGCCTTATTTAGCTGTAATGGAAGCTTGCCTGCAGCCTCTCTGACCAACATATCGCCTCCATCCCAAACAACCGTCCGATACTGAAATTGGAAGGAATAGAAATGTAGAGGCTCGTTGCGGCTGGACGTGATGAGCATGGATTCTCCCGGCCATATTTGGAACAGGTCTCCGGCAGACAGCTCTTGCGTTTCCCCGGCAAACGTCAGCTTGCCCCTTCCTCCATATACGTAAGCTAGGGAGTGAAGACCGGTGCGTTCCCGCATGATCCTGTAATCCAGCGCCTCCCAGACCCCATCGTTTCGGTTCGCTACCTCAACAATACGGGGGGTGAAGCCGCCAAAAAATTCATAATCCATACTCACACCACCTTGCTTTTTTAGATAAACGGACTTCAGAAGCTACATCCTTTATTGTATTACATTCACTAAGGGAGAATAAACAAAAAGGAACTTGCAAACGAGCAAGTCCCTTGGAATTTAAGCATTCACGAGCGAATATTTCAATAAAGCATAAGCAAACTGGCCTTCGAGCTCAAACGTTGCATAACCTTCCTCGTCAACCTTCACCTGGTCTTGTGTGCCAGAGCCTAATAGGTTGTTCAGCTGCAGCACTGCATTCTTGACATTCCACAACCGGTAGCGGTGTGTACAGCCCATGTTCCGTTCTTTAATCAGCAACAAATATCCTTCCGTATTGGACTTAACGGATTGGAAGCCTGTCCATGTCGTTCCATTCGGCTCATTGCCGATCGGCAGAACATGACCCCCAAGAATGTCGCTTTGAACCTCTCGATATACCGGCACAATCCGTTCCAGAGTAGCCACTGACTCCTCGTCGAGACCCGTCTGTTCCATCCAAGCCAGCGGATTTGCGAACATCGTGATGGCAAAAGCATATTCCATTCCGCACGCTGATGGAGACAACACATCATCGCGGTACAATTCTATGTTTCGTTTCACATTCAGAAACTCCGCTTGAATCCGGTAGGTCGGATAATATCTGGAGAGCATCCAGATATTCCTTAACGTACAATGAGGGAAATAGTTCGGCCACGAGCCAAAATTGCCTGTAAATCGATTTTCCAGGAATAGCGAGCCATACTGCAGCTGCCCGTAATAACCGCTTCTAATGCCCGCCGTCACATCCATATTAAAGAATACTTTGCCCTTTGTATGCTCCAGCACACGTCTGAGCAGCTTGGTCAGGTTCTCCTCACCCGCTTTGGATGTAAATTCAATACCATCCATTTTGAAGGCAGCGATGCCATATTTATTGTGCAGTCCAATCAATACATCACTGTCTTTCTCCCAATTCTCGAAGTCATTAATGGAGTCCGGGGAAAACCATAGGCCCATTTTGATATTCTTCTTATTGGCAGAAGCGATGATCGGTTCAAGCCCGTTAGGGAATCTTCTGTCATTCACCTTCCAGAAGTCGGGGTTATGCTTGTAATAGCCCTTGCCCCAAGCGCCGCCTGGAAGAACCGAATTAGCCGTTGTACCATTTTGCCAGCCGTCATCGATTTGATAGAAGGTAACTCCCGTTCTGCTCGCCGCTTCAAGCTCAGCCAGCAGGAATTGCTCGCTCAGTCTGCCGTCAGAGGATTGGTCACCCCATGTGTTTGACATGATAAACGCATCTTTATCGGGGTTGAATATATGAATGGCATTATGATATTCTTTGAGCGCCGCAAGAGCATCTGTTTCATCACCGCTCCAAAGCAGAACCGTACTTCCATAAGTAGTCAAAGAAGTATGTTGATTCAGTTCATTGCGGCCAAAACCCCAGCTCGTTGTAAACACATTCATACCTCTTACAAAAAAGTCGCTTTCCGCTCCGCCAAGATAATCCAGCGGGGTCGGACCTTCTTTAATCAGCGTTAAGCCTTCGCTGGACAAGTGATCCTGCACGAACAACAGATTGCCTTTGACGAATCGGCGCTCACGTCTGGAGAACAGTCCTTGCTGCGTAAAGACAAGATTGTCAAAATCATCGGTCACATCGACCAGCTCTACGTTCTTCCATCCCATATGAGTAGGAGCAAGCGGATAGCTGTCCTGATAATCATCCGTAAGCTCCTTGAAGTGCGCTCGCTCAGCAGGTTCATCCACTGCTGTTACTGCAGGCTCTGGAAGGGTGACACCCTCCTTGAGGCTGACATTTACAAATGATCTTAATATGGAGGATACCGGATACACGATATGAATCCATTTTACGATGCATTTGGTATATTCAATACTGACCTCAACTCGCAAATGCTCTCTGGCAATCCCGCAATCATCATCAGAAGCAGCTTCAATCGTAAGGCTGGATGTTTCCTCGCTGACAAAGGCGGAATGGAAGAAGGCATATTTCTTATTTGCATTTGTTAACCAATCAAACGTGTCTTCCGTCGTAAACCACTCTTTGTTCGTCTTCTTGTTTCTAAGCGAAACGACGGCAGGAATGCCTTCCGATACATCCCATACTCTCTCGAGTGATTCGTTCCCAATTTTCAATAGATTGTCTTCCAATAAAACATAACAATCTTCATACGAATAATGAATTGTATTCATAACAGTCTCCTTTTTGATTCTTACCATTTGCCGTGCTCGCCCTTCCATCTTTCCTGCAGCTTAAATGCCGCAGCCTTCGGCTGTCTTTGTCTCGTGAAGATGCCTTTGCGATTACCCATGACTCTCGTCAGGCCTTGCTTTGTGGCAAAATCCGCAAAGGCCCACACATGCTCGCCGATGACAAAATCATGTTTGTCGAACGATTTATGAAACTCATTCAAATATTCGCTTTGAAACTCCTCCGAGAAGGAGACGGCAGGAATTTGGTGGAAGCCGGCAATCGTGTCCGCTCCATACTCCGAGATGATCACCGGCTTGCCGAATTTCTCGTACCAGCCCATCAGCTCGCGGTCCATATGCCGTTCGATCAACGATAGCTTGCCATGATCGGCATACCAGCCAAAATATTTGTTAATACAAATGACGTCCACCAGTCCGCCAATTCGGTCTACGGAAGGCCACATCGTTTGAACAATCGTAATCGGGCGGGAAGGATCCTGCTGGCGCGTAAAGCTCGCAACCTTCGTGAAATAAGGGACAGCCGCTTCCTCATTCGTCGCCGCTTCGTTGGCAATGCTCCACATAACCACGCATGGATGGTTCTTGTCCCGCGCGATCATTTCCGAAATGGCTTGCAGATGATGCGAGAGCGTCTCGTCATTGACCCGATCTTCTCTGAATACCGTGTTTGTCTCACTCCAGAAGCACATGCCCACCGCCGGAACTTCATCGATAACAACCAAACCTTCTCTGTCTGCAAGTCGCATGAGCTCTTCCGAATACGGATAATGAGCGGTCCGGAAGGAGTTGGCGCCAATCCATTTCAAGAGGTTGAAATCCTTAAGATTAATCGCCTCGTCAAGACCTCTGCCGCGAGCATCCGAATCCTCATGCTTGCCGAATCCTTTGAAGTAGAACGGTTTGTCGTTGATAAAAAATTGCTTGCCCTCCACCCGCACGGTACGGATACCGACCGGCTGCTGATAGCTGTCTTCTGCTTGGCCTTCTCCATTGAAGGTCTCGACCGCTAACGTGTAGAGATAACCCTTTCCCGGCTCCCACAGCGTTGCCTGTTCAACCGTTAACTGTCCTTCAGCGCCGGACGCTTCAGCGACTTGTTTGCCCTCGGCATCCAGGAGACGTACCTGAACCTTGTCGTGTATCCCTTCAAGCTCAAGGAGATAATTGACGATCCCATTATTTTGCTGAATCGCTGTCGTAACCGTAATATCTCGAATATAGTTCTTCGGTGTCGTATATAATTTCACCGGTCTGTGCAGACCAGAATAATTGTAAAAGTCAAAAAACGTTTCCTGCGTTTTGTACCCTTCCGGATAGCGGCCTTCACTATCTTCATACGTCTTGATTTCGCCGGAAGGCAAACAGGTCCAGTCCAGCTCATTATTGACGGCTATCGTCACGCGGTTCTCTGCGCCTCGTACGATCACATCGGTAATATCCGCCTCGAACGGAAGAAAGCCGCCTTTGTGCTTGACTGTCTCCTGGCCATTGACCCATACTACCGCATGGTGGGTTGCGCTGCCCACTCGGAGAACAATACGCCGGTCCGTCCAGGCTGCAGGAATATAAAAGGAACGCTCATACCATACATCGCCAATATGATCCCTAACGGATGCTTCTGTTGTCATATCGTTATAGCTGGATGGAACGACCATCGGGATGGGCTGCTCAAGCTTCTCGTTATGCCACTGCTGCTGCTTGCCCTCATTGCGCTCATCTACGCGAAAATTCCAAATACCGGATAAGTCCTTAACCTCTCTAATGCCATTATCAATTGGATATAACATCTGTTCCACTCCTTATTTTATTTATCTGTGTAATTTGTTAAGCTCTTGTTTCAAAGTCATAGCCATAGCGTGTTGAAGCGCATGAACGCGTGCTTGGGCCTCCACTGCTTTTTCTCTTGCCTTGCCATTGTGTATAGCAAGCTCTAGCACAGCTGGCGCAATACCTGTTCTTTCCTCCTCTTTATCCGTATCAAACAGCCATTCCCCTAGACCAATGTCCTTCCACATCCAGCCCTTGGACGTCTGTTCCTTCCAGCGGCATACAATAGCGGGGATGCCGTTGCCGATGCACATAATGGGAGAATGCATCTCGTTGCCGAACAGACCTGCTGAACGCACATAGACGCTTAAAGCTTCATCCGTCAGCCAAAAGGTATCGCGCATGACGACTCGCTCCTTGACATCCGCAGGAAGCTTGTCGTAAATCATTTCCTTGCCCAGCTCCATTTGCGTCATATCCTCAGGACAAATTAACACTTTATAGTCGGTCTGCCTGACAACCTGGATGATCGCCTTACGGAGTGTTCCATGATCCTGTTCCTTCTTTGCTTCATTTACGGCATGTTTGTCCTCACTGAACGGCACAGCCTTTACCTTCCAGAACGGCGTATTGCGATACCTTGGGATGCAGCAAAGAAATTGGTTTTGTTCCAGTCCATTGGCATCGAGATAGAACTGCGCCCGCAAATCATCTCTGAGATCAACGGCAAACGCTCCGTCAGGACCAAACTCCATCAATGGACTTGTAATGCCGTCGCTTATTGCCTTCTCCAAGGACACTGAATCTCTAAAATACAGAAAGGCGGCCTTTGATAAGATTTGCTTCATATCAGGCCAGTCCGATTCGTTGTAACCTCCATACGTGATGCCAAAAACGCCGAATGGCTTCTTATAATGTTTGTCATAGGCAATCAAGTCCTCATGACCCACCAATAACGGACCGGAACCATGAAGCAAGAAATCGGATGTATCAAGCGCCTCTTGAAGCGCCTTGTTGGCAGCTTTGCCATCCACGCCAATACAACCCTTGACGGCTTGCAGACCAGGAAATCTTCTTCTAATCATAGCTAGAGCTTCATCCGTAAAGTCATCGGAAGCCCATAGGACGACCTCTGCTTCCGGAAGATTAGCTTCAATAATAGAAAGCACTCCGGGTGTATGTGCGATATCTCCAATATTAACAACTTGCCAAGAAGAACGAAGAAGAATGGTCTGTTTTCTCAAGTGTTCTCACTCCCTTATAAACGAATATCTCTGTATAGGGTAGATGGCAAGAAGAAGCCGCTCGGCTTCCAACAGGGAAGCTGAGCGGCAACACTGCATAACCCTTTACTTCATGTCAGCTCCATTATAAATCCGGTACACCATTACGGCGACTTCAGCACGAGTCGTGTGATCAAGAAGTCTCAGGCGACTTCCATCGCCCTGAATGAGTCCTTCCTTCACAAGGGATGCTACGCTTTCTTCCGCATAATCGGCTAATGAGGCAAGATCCTCGTATCCGGTTAAATCTGAAGCTGCTGCGCTTGGCAGCTCCTTGCCTGCGACCTTCATTGCTCTTGCCGCAAGCACCATCATATCCTGTCTGGTGATGGATTGTTTCGGATTGAAATGACCCGTTCCATCTCCATTGGTAATGCCCAGAGCCTTTGCAATTGCTACTTCTTCATAGTAATAGTCGGCTTCTGTTACATCTGTAAAGTTGGAGGCAACATCTGCTTCAAGCTCTAAAGCCCGTACAAGCAGCGCAAGGAAATCGGCTCTTGTAATGTCTTTACCTGGAGTGAAAGTCGTATCGCTGGTTCCGTTGATAATACCTTTCGATACTAGCACCTCGACTTGCTCCTTCGCCCAGTCGAATCCGCTAAGATCCTGGAAGCTTTTCACTTCAAAGGCAACGGCATACAGACTAAAGTGAGTCGTTGTGAACGTTACTTTGCCCGTTGTTGCATCATATTTGCCCGATGGTACTTTGACAATCTTACCGTTGCCATCCAGATACCAGATGGAGATATGCTCCGGTTTTTTCAATTCTTCGGCTGTTGGCTCGTAATCGACGGATACGGTTACTGGCGACTTGTTGTTTTTCCATGCGATCCGCTTACCATCAACCAATACGGATAACTCCAGTACCGGCTTGCTGCCGATCTTTTCCTTCAGCTCCTGCTTCAGGCTGGACTTATCTGCTGCTGCTACAACTACTTGTACCGTTGAAGCATCTGCTACATCCTTTGCCTTCAGCATATCATCGGATAAAGTAATAGTACCCAGCTCCGACGATACCGTCAGTGAAACCTTGCCATCGCCTTCCTGGAACATTTGTGCCGGCAGGCCTTGGCTATAAGATTTGGCGTCAGCGATCGGCTTAAGTTCAATGGCTACTTTTTTCGTGCCCGTAGCATCGCTTTGCGTGTTCTCCAACAGCTCCTCGAGAAGCTCCTGTGTAAGCTCTGCCTTCGCTGCATCACCTGTCAGGCTTGGTGTCAACTGAATTGTAGAACCATCCACAACCGGTGTCGGTGTTGGCACCGGCGTTGTTGGTGGCGTCGTTGTTGGTGGCGGCGGTGTCGTTACCGGTGCTGCGGTTACCGTTACTTGAGCAACAGCCGGTACATTCGTGCCATTAACCACACCGTTTACCGTAAAGCTGCCTGCAGCCGCGTAGCTGCTTGGATTAACGCTATCCCATACGACATCAACAGCTGCTGTAGAGTCATCACTATATACAGCTGTTACTTGAGCAGGCAATACTGGAGCCGTACCTGCCGTCGTACTGACCTCAACTTCTTGTATACTTGTAATTGTTGCAATTTCCCCAGCTTCTACAAACGTTACATTTCCATACCACTCCGTAGATTCATGGGAATTAAAGCGCTGGTTGCTCCACATGGTTGCATTATCTCGGATGCCGTCATCATTGTTGTCATCGCTTGCTCCGGCATCGAAACCAATCATTCTGCCAACAGATCCTGTGATGGTTGTAAGTGGTAGCTTAGCCTCAATAATGTAGCCGCCATCTACTACTTTTGCCGCAGATGAGAAGCTGCTCGCGGTAATCCCCTTGCCACGATGTCCGCCTGTTCTCAGATTCTCGTAATTGACACGATAGTGACCGTCATCCAATTGGAATGCTGTCGAATTTCCATTGTTCTCATCCATGAAGAACTCCATGGAATCGTGCTCCCATAAGTTCGCACCTCTGACACTTAGGTTATTATCCTCAACCTCGGCCAGAACATATAGGTTATTCTCATCCCATAGCAAGCGCATCGTTGCCAAAGGCGCTTCCTTCGTTGGATCACTAATCTTCAATGCTTGGAAGCTTTCCGTTGTAGACCAGATGCTGTCAATCCCGCCATCCAATTCGGGTGTTCCTTTTGATGCGTTTGTTGTCAGAATTTCGTCCGGAATCGGCATCGTAATCTCAATAGAGTCATCTACCAAATATTCTGGATTGTTAAATGCTGTTTCATAAGCACCAATATCAATCCGGTTATGCGATCCGGCACCTGCATATGGACGATCATTACCCAAAAAGTCCTTAGCAAATTCAGAATCAATGCCAATTTCATCTCCAAAGCCTACAGCGATCATCGGTAATTTAGAGTAAATATCACGTGTACCGGTATCAATTGCAGGTGAATCAGCTTGCAAAGTGAAATCAAATTGGTTATTTGCTTGAGATACATTTACGAATTTCGGATCGATAACACGTTCATTCTGATCCAGGAACCGAACGTTTCCGCCGTAAATATTATTCGCAAACAAATTATTCCAACCGCTATTTAGATTGGCATATTCACCCTCTTCGTCTCTAGCAATGGAAATATTGTTTAACAAGATGGCATTGTCGCTAGATTGAGCATCCATATTAGGATATTTCAGATGCGGGCTTCTGCTGTTATGATAAATCGTGTTGTTGATGACATGAACATTGTTGCTTCTGTAAATATGGATACCGCCGCCGCCGTTGTTATAGACGATATTATTGAAAGCTAATTTCTTTCCATAATAGCCGTCATCATGGTCAAAGATGATGCCGTTGCCATCCGAGTACCCTTTGGTTCTTTCCCACTTCACTTTAGCTTCATTATCATAGATGCGGTTATTGCTCATGATGATCTTGTAATCGGTCGTGTTATTATCGAATGCCACATTGTTAATCGCACCCATGCCGCTGGTCGCGTACATGGAGTACCAGCTATTGCTGTGACTGATATTATTATCAAACCACAGATAGTCGCCTGCACCGCCAATCCCGCCGCCAGCCATATCATGGACATAAGAGTTTTTGACGACGATATGATGTCCTTTAACACTTATTCCGTTGGTGTTGGTCTTTGCATATTCGGCCCAGTTGGAACCGCCGGCAATTTTGTGCTCATAGCTTGCTTCTGCTTCCTGCAACGTGATATTCATATTATTACCTTCGACTTCAAGCCCATCAATAATGATGTAATTCGCTTGAATATGAACCATATTCCATATGCCTGGAACGTTATCCGCCAGTTTAAGCTTTGGCTTATTGGTCATGTCATATGCTTTGTACGTAATATAAGCCATATCGCCTGTTTTTGTGTTTTTTGCACCGGAGCGTGTAATGTTAAACCAATCACTTCCGTAGGTTGTGTTATTTGCTGTATACTCTCCCGGCATAATGTATACAGTATCTCCCGGGTTTGTTAATGCGGCAGCCTTTTGTATGGTTTTAAAAGGTGTTTGTGGCGTCAATCCATCATTGGTGTCTGAACCGACAGTTGTACCATTTACTGTACCACTGCTAACATAATAACTCACAGGATCGCCGATATAAGGAAGATCCACATAAGGCTCTCCAGGGTTCGGGTTAACTACTGGTGCTAAGCCACCCTCCATGGAACCTGAAAGCTTAATCTCATCAATGAGAATGGTCGAGTCCTCATGCGGACCGCCCTTCACTTGCAGATAGAAGGCCTTCAAGCCGCTTGAATAGTTTTCGTCCTTCATAGGCTCATGACTTACAATTTGTGTGTCGTTAAGGTAGAGATCATAGCTTTTTGTATCTACATGGGCTACCATCTTCATCTTATAGGACGTATCTACTGCCCATTCCGTTCTTTTGGTCAATGCACCATTTACGCTGTTGTCTGAACGAGCGTAAACTTTACCGTCCATTCCAAACACGAGCATTGGATTATTGAGCGAACCGGAGCCATTAACGAGATTGAATAAATAATTAGCATTTTGATCTTTAAACATCAGGTTAGCTTCGATTGTGTAGCTTTTCATCGAAACAGGAGTTGTCCAGCTCTTATGAAACGGGAATCCGATTGTTCCTGTTTTTAGTTCAGGAATTGTAACTTCAGCCATCCGGTTGCCATTGTCTTCAATTAATGTAACGACTGTATCAGAAATCGGATCTACAGGTTTACCATCTAATAATGGAGTTTCCAGATTAGCTCCAACTGCAGTCGCTGCAATGACAGGATCAACATCATCTGTCTCGAAGGTTGTTGTTCTAAAGGTTTGATCCCCAAGAACCGGCACGGACTCCGGATGAATTTCAATTCGGTCAATATTCGGCATATTTGCCGTTACACCGGCTAGAGTCAATTTAGGCTCTATTTTTATCGAATTCATTCCGGCATTTAAGGTGACATTCTTAATTTCTTGCATTCTCCAGTTGCTCCAAGCGCCAGTGCTTTCACCATTAAAACCTGGAACAGCTACATCATTAACCTTGAGATTTACTGGTCTTGCATTGGCATCGGCATTATTATATCTAAATTTAAGAGTATAGCTGCCTGTTTCCGGAATAGAAATGTTATTCCATAGTAAGTATGCGGGCGGTGTTCTGCCCCCTGGAATAATGACATAGCCTGTACCGGAAAAGCCCGGCGCAGCAGCTGTGTTAAAACCAAAAGTGTTGTTGACATGAGTTGTACCATGACCCGATTCACCTTCAATTAAGATCGTGTAAGGTGAGACGTCCAGATAATCAACCAGAGGACCGCCAGCACCCTCTGATGTCAAACGAATAACATTATCTCCTGGGTTGAGTGTAACAATTGCGTTCAAATCGGTTCCCGCTTGTGCAGTCGTAAACGATGCAACATCTTGACCGTTGACATTCAGATCAACCATGCCGCTCTCTGTGCTGCTGTATTTAATAGCGAGCTTATAATTCGCATACACGGAAGCGCTCACAGTATTCCACGTGATGCTGGATGCTTCTTCAGACATGTCTACATAAACATTGTCTGTTACAGTAGCATTGACTAGAGTTGCGTCCTCCGCTTCGTACCGATCGGAACCGCCGTCTGCGAGCACTTTTGAAACAGGCCCTACAGAATAAAATGAACCGATTAAAAGGGCAACTATCAAGATCTGTCCTAATAGTTTCTTCAATTCGTCAACCTCCTGTTGTGTTAAGATGACCTTCCTTCTTTTTAAGCGCTTACAGTGCGTACTGGCTGCAGATATCACCAACCTTCCATCTAGCAGGGTGTCATCTGAATCATCCAATCTACTATTTAAGCATACAGGTTCTTAGCCCGCTCCCACAGAATAAACTCTTAAGATTTGCTATGTTACTTTAAGGAGTTGCCTGCCTTTATTCAACCGAGACATTATCAATACCAACCCAGCCGCCCGAATATTGCGGTGCGGTAATGGATACTTTAATGGAGTCGTTGGCATTGGCCGTGAACGTAAAGGTTGCTTTCTTGTAACCGCCTGTAGCCACCGCTTGTGAACCCTTGTTGACACCATTGACCTCGATGTTTAATTTCACGTTACTCGGTATGTTGGTAGTAATGTAAGCGGTTGCGGTATACGTTTTAGTTAATGGTGCTGTTCTGGATTGTGATAATTTTGTTGCTGCCGTCGTACTGAAGGACGCTTTATGAGTGCCGCTATAAGTGCCGCCTAGAACAGCCGTTATGCCCGCCGCATTTTGCTCCTTGTCCCAGCCGGTCAAGCTTCCCCACTCGAAGCTTGGGTTTCCTACAATATTTTGGCTTTCGTATGCGCCCCTGTCAGGCGCAAATCCTCTTGGACGGGGGTTATCGCTGAAATCATTGTTAGGGGCTAGAGTAGAAGTTCCATTGTCAATCGCCTTGGAACCAATATGGACACGGAAATCTCCACCTGCCGCATTATAGAATAATGGATCTGACATAATATCGTTGGGTCCGCTTACTGCAGGCGTTCCGTTGAAATAGATATTATTGTTATAATTCACGTTGCTGTTGTTTGAATTTGATGTGATATGTCTTCCTGTACGCGCATACATAATGTTGTTATACAGGTTGACGTTGTTGCTGCCGTTTGCATAAATTTCTCCATAATTGACCTGAGAAGAATTATTGTAGGAGGTATTATTAATAATATCGACATTAGCGCTGGAGTAGGAGTGAATACCCGAACCGCCGTTGTTGTACGAGATATTGTTCGTCACCAGTGTTTTCCCTGTATAAGGCGCCAGTCTTCCATCCAGCTGACTATTTTTGTTATCATCGATAATGATTCCGTTGCCATCCGAATAATCTAGTGTATTCACCCATTTAATCAGTGCCTTGTTGTTGTAAACCTTGTTGTTGCGAACGATGTTTTTATAGCTGCTAGTATTGGTGTCCGAATTGTAGGAATGAAATACGCTTATACCGCTCGTCGCATACACGGCGTACCAAGCATTGTTGTATACGGTATTGTTCTGAATCGTGATGTAATCGGATTCTTCCGTCACAATGCCTCCGCCGGGCACATCATGAACGACATTATTCTCGATTACAATATGTCTGGGATTCGCGCTTGCGGTGCTTGTTGGCCTCACATAGATCCCGTTTGTATTGGTTGGAGCCATGTAATTCCAATCCACCGTACCGGATGGATAGTTTTGAAGATAATGCTGATAACGCGCTTCACCTTGGCTCACAGAGAGATTTCCGTTATTCCCCTCAATCTCAAACCCTTCTATGCGAATATAGGAAGCGCTGGCTACTAGAATGTGATTCCAAGAAGTACCTGTCGATAGCTTCGGACTATGTCCGGGATAGTTTCTATAAGTAATATAAGCATTTGAATTACCGGATCTCGTTATTTTCAAGATCGCTTCGTTGTTGGTTGTAGTATAGGTTCCATTCATGACATAGACGGTATCGCCCGGATTGGTTTGGTCAGCCGCATACTGCAGCGTCTTGAATGGGGTGGCGGGATCGCTGCCATAGCCGTCAATGTTCTGACCTGTTGGACTTACGTAATACGTTGCAGCTGCATATGCTTTATCCAATGCTACCCCGTACAAGTTCATACTCATCAACAACAACGCCGCTACAACAAGTTTTGCCAAACTGCTTCTCATCATTTTCTCCTCCTTCTAAATGAAAGCGATTTCATTATTTTTAATTAATCGGCCATGGAATTCACGATTCCATGGCCGATGTTCAGACCTGTTGCTTCTTACTTCCCTGCAGCTGATTTATACCATTCGTTAACCTCGGCCGTAATTTCATCACCGCCTGATTGTTTCCATTTCTCTACGAATTTATCAAACTCGGAAACAGGCAATTTATTGTAAATAATGCTTATGAACGTTTCGTGCTCCAGCTTGCGCAATGCTTCGCTCTTGGCGATCATCGTTTCCGTTGGGGCGCCCAAGAACAAATCAAACTTGGAAATTTCTTTTTGTTGAAGAACAACATCTACTGCTTGCCATGCTTTGTTCAATTTCGGATCTGCTTTCTCTTCTTCGGTTGCAGCATTAAACCATTGGTGTTCAACTGGCGTAGACGGCTTCTCTCCATTGTAGAACTTGCTTCTAATATTGAGCGTCAAGCTCGGATCGATCATTTTGGAAGTCGTCAGGAAGTGCTTGGATACATCGATTGGCGTTTCATCCGGGAAGTCCGCTCTTACTCGGCTGACTTTGCCATCCTTCATGACATAATCGTATCCTTCATGCCAACCATTTTCATAAGGACTTCCGGCTTCCGGATTGCTGTTGGCAAACAGCTCGTTAATGTACAGCATCAAAGCATCCATATGCTTGAAGCCTTCTCTAACCACTAACGACTGACCGGCGATAGTTGTTCCCGACCGTCCCGCCTCGCCGGAAGGTCCTGCCGGAATTGGATACGGTGTAACCTTAGCATCAGCGTTGTTCTTCATCAACGAAGCTTGAATCGGCCAGCCGTACATCCAGATCGGTCCCGCAATAATGCCGGATTGCTCGGACGTAAACTGCTCGGAGCCTTTACGCTCGTCCAGAAGGCCAATATCCGCGGAAAGGTAGCCTTTCTTGAACCAGTCCTGCATCTTGGCAAGCGCTTCCTTCACTTCAGGTTGGATGGAGCCATACTCCAGAGTGCCTTCTTCGTTCCATTCGTTCCAGTAGCCAGGAATAGCTCCGTAGCCGCCGAAGATCCAGCTTGCATCCGTCATATACGTTGCGAATGGGTTCACGTCGTTTTTCAAGCCGAGCGCAAGCGGCGTACTTCCTTTGCCAGCCTTCTTGAATGCCTCCATCAACTGCTCCAGCTCGTCAAAGTTAGTCGGAGCCTTCATCCCCACCTCGTCAAGCCAATCTTGTCTAAGGTATAAGACCGGATCATTGTTCATGGACTCGCTTAGCAGCGGCAGCCCATACTTCTTGCCATCCTTGGATACACCGTACCAATAGCTTGGATCTTGACCGTAAATCGCTTTCACTTGCTCGGAAGCATATTGGTCGAACGCTTCGGAAATATCCATGACTTTGCCCGCTTCGATGAGCTCGCCAAGCATCTGCTTGTCGCCGATCAGCATCACGTCGGGAAGCTCTTGATTGCCGGCAAGTGCAAGACGGATTTTATTGGCGCATTGATCGGGGCTTGTCGTCCAGTCGTAAGTAATATTGATGCCTAGCTCCTCTTTGGCCCAGCGTGTGTGAACATTGTCCTCGATGGACTCCCCTTCACGGAAAGGCAGGTTGTTGTTGCATTGGAAGGAGCTGATTTCAACGGCCGGATCGAATTTGCCATTCGTGAAACCTTCGCTTACCGCTGTTTCTGCTGGTTTGCTGCTAGGTGTATTTCCTCCGTTATTCGTGTTACTGCCTTCATTGTTACTCGAACATGCTGCCAGAGTGCTGATCGCACATGCGAGCACTAGCAACGTGGATGTAAGCTTGCGAGCTTTTTTGGGCCCTGCATTTCTGTTCATGTAATCTACCCCTTCAGTTTGTATTAGCTTGCCTGCCTTCCTATTTCAGCATACTAGGTGTACGCGTGAAACCACATAACAAACTTTTAACATTGCCTATGTTCGTTTAAGAACTTGATCTACTCCTTAACAGCGCCAAGCACGATCCCTTTGACAAAGAAACGCTGCAAGAATGGATAAACCAGCAGGATCGGTAGGGCGCCGATAAAGATCTGCGACGCTCGAATCGTTTTCTCGGACATCTGCGCCAGCGTCTCCGCATCCATTGCATTATTCGTCAGATCAGGAACGATAAGCATGTTCTGTAGCAGCGTGCTGAGCGGCCATTTGCCGGCATCCGATAGATAGATCAAGCCATCAAACCAGGAGTTCCATTGACTGACTGCAATGAATAGAGCGATCGTCGCAATGGATGGCATAGAGACGGGCAAGAATATACGAAACAAGGTGACCAGCTGTCCTGCTCCATCTATTAAAGCCGCCTCTTCCAGCTCCTTAGGAATATTCCGGAAGAAGTTGAGCATTAAAATAACGTTGTACACATTGACAATGCTGGGCAGAACAAGCGCCCATATCGTGTTGTATATATTCAACTCCAAGATGAGAACATAGCTTGGAATCAAACCGCCATTGAACAGCATCGTGAATACGAAGAACCAGGCGATCCACTTGCCGCCCTTCAAGTTAAGCTTGGATAATGGATAAGCCGTTAATATGGTGACCATTAATCCCAATGACAGAACAAGGGCGACCCGTCCTACCGAGATGAGGAGCGCATCTAAAAACTTTTCATCCGACAAGGTTTGCTCATACGACTTGAGCGTGAAATCAACGGGCCATAACGTTACCATATTGGCCGCAGCAGCGGATGCCGAGCTGAAGGATACGGCCAGAACATGGATTAATGGAAACAAGCAAACGAGAGAAATACCGATAAGGAAAGCCATATTTACGATGTAAAAGACTCGATATCCTTTATTCTTGTAATACATTCACCCGACTCCTCTCTAGAAGATGCGATAATTGGCGTATTTGTAAGCCAGACGATATGCGACGACGATAAGCACAAAACCGATGATAGATTTGAACAGTCCCACTGCTGTAGCAAAACCAAATTGACTGCTCAAGATGCCTACGCGATACACAAAGGTGTCAATAATATCGCCTTTGTCATATACAAGCACGTTGTACAGGTTAAAGATTTGATCGAAGCCCGCATTCAGAATGTTGCCTAGCGACAACGTCCCGACTACAACAATGATGGGGATCATCGCGGGCAATGTCACATACCAGGTTTGCTCCAAGCGCGTAGCTCCATCCACCTCCGCCGCTTCATACAGCGAGGGGTTCACGCCGGATAAGGCTGCAAGAAAGACGATCGTCGAGAATCCGAATTCCTTCCAGGTGTCGCTTGTAATGACGACAACACGGAACCAATCGCCATTCGTCAAAAACTGAATCGGTTCAATATGAAACATGGGCAGGATGACGCTGTTTACCAATCCTTTAGACGATAGCAGATCCAGCAAGATGCCGCCCAGAATGACCCAGGACATAAAATGCGGCAAATACACTAACGTTTGTACCGTTCTCTTCACCGACATATGCCGAATTTCATTCAGCAGAATCGCGAACGCAACGGGAATAATTAATCCAACCACCATCTTCAAGCCCGCAATGACAAACGTATTCCAAATGACCTGCAGGCTGTCTTCTCTAGTCAGTAATGACTGGAAGTGCTCCAAGCCGACCCAATCCGAACCGGATACCCCAAGCCATGGCTTGAAATTTTGGAATGCTAGCACCAAGCCCGCCATTGGCAAATAGTTGAATAGGATGACCAGAACAATCCCAGGAAGCAACATCAAATACAATACGGAATGATTTCGGTTCATTACAACTGCTCCTCTCTTGTTCTCGTGCCCATCTTGTTATATGTTAATTTATCATGGGCACAGAAGAGGAACTATAGCATCGTTTTAAGAATGCCTATGTTTGTTTAAGAAGTTGATCCAATACGCTGGAGGGGATTTTTTTGTATGTTAAGATGAATTTATATCAGAAAATAAACATTATTTTAATCTGTCTCCTGGTGCCGATCCTGCTGCTCAGCTTTTATTCCAACCATACCAGCAATACGGTAGTCCGCGAGGAAATCGAGAAATCCAGCGAAACGCATCTCGCCCTGCTGTCCAACCAAATCGACGCCAGCGCCAATCAAATGGCGACTCTTGCTTTATCCCTGAACCGCGACCCTTCCGTGCGTACGTTTGCCAACGACATTTATGCCAATGATGCGTATGACCGCTATTTCGTCACATCCAACTTAACCGAGAAGCTGAGCTTAATAAGTTCTTCTATTAATTGGAATAATACAGTTTCTGTATTTGTTCCTCATTTAAAGAAAAATGCATCAAGCTCCCTGAGTTATCCCAAATATGATGCCTCTTATCTTGAACATCATTTGTCCCCTACGTGGACCTATCATCGATCCGACAACAAAAATGGCGGAGACAATTATTTTAGGCGTCATTTCGTAGAACCATCGTACCAACCCGATAAGAGCCCAACGACTTATCATGTCATTACGGAGGTTTCATTCTCCGAGAAAAACTTGGTGAAAATTCTAGATCAGTTCAAAACCAAAAATAATGCAAATGATCCTTTGCTGTATAATCCAGGCGAAGCGCCTATTCTCAACGCTACATCTCAAAAGGAATTAACGGACGAATTACTGTCCAAACTAGACGCCGACCTTTTGAAGAAGGAAGGGAGCACCAAGATTCTTATAGACGGACAAGAATATATGGCGACGATTCAGCGCTCAGCCACGCTGGACTGGTATCTGATCGACTACGTTCCCGTTGACACGATTCTGGCTCCCATCAAGCAGACCAGCACCATCTTCTATATTTCAATCATCATTCTGATCGCGATTGGAACCTTCTTGTCCTATACGATCTACAGGAATGTCCAACAACCGATTTTGATGCTAGTCGGCAGTGTCCGCGCCTTGATGCGAGGGGACTATTCGAAGCGAATCGCTTACCAAGGACATCATGAGTTTCAATATTTGATCGAACAGTTCAATTTGATGGCACAGCAAATACAGGACTTGATCGTTAAAGTTTATGAGTCCAAGATTCGTATGCAGGAAGCCACCCTGAAGCAGCTGCAGTCCCAGATCGATCCGCACTTTTTGTACAATTGCCTGAACTTCATTAAGAATAGCGCAAGAATGAAGGATGAGGAGTCCGTAGTCCAGATGAGCATTAATTTAGGCGAGTACTACAGATATACAACCCGTCTGGATTCCGCAACCACCTCTCTAGAGCAAGAAATCAAATTGATCATTAATTATCTGGAAATTCATAAGCTGAGGCTTCACGGACTTGATTACGCGATAGACATTCCTCCGGCTATCCTGAAACAATCCATTCCGCGATTGCTACTGCAGCCCATTGTAGAGAACGCTATCGAGCATGGCGTCCAGTCCCGCACGGAAGCAGGCTTGATTCTGATTTCCGGAGTCGAACATGCCGGTTCCTTCAGCCTTACGGTAGAAGACAACGGTTCGGGAATGTCGCAGGACGAGATAGACCTGCTAAAGCGAAAGCTGCTCGACATCAATAACGAAGAACAATTATGCGGATTGTGGAATGTGTCCCAAAGAATGATGCTGCAATATGGGAAACAAGGGCATCTAGAGCTTGATGTATCTCCATATGGAGGCTTGAAGGTGACTTTGACTTGGCCTGAATTGACCGAGGGCTAGACGACAACTAGAATAGAATATGAACACACACGGAGGGCTTCAAGATGTATACGTTATTGCTTGTTGACGATGAGAGACTGGTCGTGGATACGCTCGCCAAGACGATTCCCTGGTCATCGATCCAGATTGAATATGTACACAAAGCCTATTCCGCGGAGCAAGCGCTCCAGCTCATGAATACGTATAGCATTGATATTGTCATAACCGACATTCGAATGCCGAAAGTAACAGGTCTGGAGCTCATTGAGCGGATACGAGAGCTGAATAAGCGAACCAAATGTATCGTTTATTCCGGCTTCTCCGACTTCGAGTATGCCAGACAAGCCATGTCGTCCCAGGTAGTGGAATACTTGTTGAAGCCGGCAAGAGACGAGGAAATTATTGCTGCCGTAGAACGAATGTGCGAGCAATTGGACGAAGAATGGCAACAATTCATTTCCGTGCAAAATGCGTCTGCAACGCTAAAAAGCAACATGCCGCTGCTGCGCTCCTCTTTCTTGAACGATTTGATTCAGGGCAAAAAAATGACGGAGCCGGAATTGGCGCAAAAGCTTGAGCTGCTTCAGCTTCCCTACCGGAAGGATGATCGTTGCGCCATCCTTGTCGTTCGTTTGGAAGAGGCCTTCTCTACTTACAATCTCCAAAGCTTGGCCCTGTTCGAATTTGCCATCGCCAATATTGCGGAAGAAACGATGAACGAGCACTTCTTCTCCATCTCGGCCAAGGACTCTTATGATTATCTCGTTTTTCTGGTGAAATTAAGCGATCTGAAAGCCAATCAGCTGCTATCGCTAGGCACAGAACAGACTGAAGGAGCACAGGTGCTGCTAGACCAAACGGCGATGAAGCTGCAGGAGAACGTAATCAATCTTCTGAAACGGAATATTTCGATCGTGGTAAGCAAGTGGGATGCCTTTCCCGCTAAAGTTCCCGACATCTATCAAGCCTGCGTTACCTCCATGCGGAGAAAGGTCGGCAATAACACGGGGATTTATTTGACGCTCTCCAGCAAACAGGAAGCCGCGCCCATCCAATCGTTGCAAACGCTATACGAGCCTCCAAGCGTCATGCAGCTGCTGGATATGGGCAATCGGGATTCCGTTTGCAATAAGGTTGATTCCATCCTTCAGGAATTAAACGGCAAATGGAAATTTTCTCAAGAGCATGTGATGGAGGTCTACTTTCATTTATCTTCGGCATTTGCTTACGGCGCCCATAAAAACGGAATCTCCCTTGAGAAGCTGCTCAAGGACGATTATGACTTTACGCTGCCGCGCCGGTCGTTTCTTAGCGTCAAACAGCTTGAAGAATGGGCGCTAGGCCTAACCGACAGGCTATTCCAAGAGATGAACGTAAGTACCGTCGACAACAAAACCAGCGTGGTTCAACGAGTAAAGCTATACATTCACGATCATCTTGCCGAAGATGTTACGCTTCAAGCGCTCGCTGATCATATTTTTCTGCATCCCGTATATTTATCCACGCTATTTAAATCGGAGACCGGACAGAATCTCCGCGACTATATTATAGGGCAGAAGATGGAAAGAGGCGCATGGCTATTAAAAAACACGAACGATAAGATTTATCATATTTGCGACCAAATCGGGTACCAGAACCCGCCCTATTTCATTAAATTGTTTAAGAAGCATTACGGCCAGACTCCGCAAGAATATAGAGAGCATCACTCGTCAAATTCGTAAAGCGCATCCGGGAAGAAGAAGGAGCAGGCTTTGAGCAGCCCGCTCCTCCATTGTATGTGCAGCTTTAGTCCAGCTTGCTCCAGCTTGACGCCGGCGCTCCAAAGTCGGGAATGCGCAACATCTCGCCTTCCTTGAGCGCGGATTCGTGGGCGATGATGCCCGGCGCGCAGTATTTGGCTGCATTCCACGCATGGATCGGTGGCAGCTTATGCTCCGCGACGGCCTTGACGAAATCGTCAACCAGAAACTGATGCGATCCGAAATGTCCGTTCGGCATGCCCAAGAACGAAGCCGGCAAGCGTCCGGCATCATGAACCTGGCTCAGACCGCTCTCGAAATCCCTGCGCAGATCGACAGGGATGGATGGGTCCGCATTCTGATTCACGTAATCGTTGCTATGGAGAAGCTGGCTTACATCTTGCAGCTCGCCGCGCCTGATGGAAGTCCAGATGGAGGATTGCCCATGCTCCTCGTAGCTGCCGTGCGTGCCGAACATGCTCATATAGACGCAGTTGTTGCCGGACCAGCCGACGCGGCGGAATTCGTTGAATCTGCACATTCCCCCGTCGGAGGTTCGAACCAGCGCCGTTTCGTTGCTGAAGGGATTGTTCCAATTGTTAGCTTGCTCCCGGAAGATCCCGTCTTCATGACGATCCCGGTAGCCCAGGCAAGATACATGAGTCGCAGCCGCGCCCGTCACGGACAATATCATACTAACGGAATGCGTTGGATAATACATGGGCGGGAATCCCGCCGCTTTCTTCCATTGCTCCCCGCCGGAGTGCTGGAACGCTTCGTAAAACCCATGCGACATATCATGAAGATATTGCGCTTCGCCATAGACGAAATCTCCAAAATCGCCTTTGGCGAAGCGATCCCGGCAATAGATCGTGCTTGGATAATAATAGCTGGTCTCCCCCGACATGTAGATCAAGCCGCTGCGAGTAACTTCGTCGATGATGGAAGCTACATCTTCGAGCGAATGAGCCATTGGCACCGCGCAGTAAGCATGCTTGCCCGATCGCAGAACCTGAAGAGTATGCTCGCCGTGCAAGTGCCTTTGGGTGAAGATGGCAATGGCATGTACGTCGCTTTTGCATAACGCCTCCAGCGACGAATAGGTTTCCGAAACCCCGAACTTGGCTGCTGCCTCCTTTAGTCGTTCCGGAAGCCTTTCGGCAAGCGCAACCTTCTCCACCAGCGGGTGAGCCATAAACAATGGTATAAAGGATTTGGCGAACATCCCGGCTCCTAGTATGCCTATTTTCAATCCCATTCGTTAATTCCCCCTATTAGACCGGATACCTTCTTCATATAGGATAACGAAACTCAAGGAGCAAGTATTTAGCCGCATGGTGCAAATAAGTTGCCAATTACACTTTTTTCGATAAGGAGATGAACGAGGATGAGCCGAATGGATATGGCGTATTGGGATCCGGAACAGACGATTAGTCATTTGGAGGATTATTTTGCTCCGCCATATATCACATTGGCCCATTTATTTCATGCACCGGAAGGTTGGGAGAAAAAGCCGGGATACCACAAGCAATATCAAATTCAGTACGTGTGCCGTGGAACGGCCATTTACGAGATCGAAGGGAACGTATATACCACGAACAAGGGAGATCTCATTATCCATCGCCCATACGAAAATCATTACGTCAGGACCGTGCCCGGGCAGCCTTATTCCTGTATATCGATTGTGTTTCACTTCGGAGATCGTTCCCTTCCATCGGACGAGCTGTACGGGAACAGGCATCGCTTCGGCCCCTTCTCCATGCACCCCATCCACGAATGGCTCCACCACATTGTCATGCACTACCATCAGCCAGGCGTCCTGCATCAAATGGACTGTCAGCGTTTATTGCTTCATACGCTTGCCGAGGCAGCCAAAAGCTGCAAACAGAACAGCCTCTCTCCCGTCCAGAAAAAACACGCGGCCATGTTGATGCATGTCAAAAACGTCATCCAAAGCAGGTATCATGAGGATATTCGCCTAAGCGAGCTGGAACAGGTGTCCGGACTGTCCCGCAACTATCTATCCAAGCTGTTCAAAGAAGAATTCGGCTTGCTTCCCATGGCGTACTTGATGTGGCTTCGCGTTCAGAAGGCCAAGGAGCTGGCCGTTCAATCCAACCTGTCGATCGGCGAAATCGCGGAGAAGGTCGGCTACTCCGACGTCCACGCCTTTGGCAAAATGTTCAAAAAAAAGACAGGCATGAGCCTGTCCCGGTATTGCTCGACTTGCTATATGACGGAAGGCTCTCGCGATCGGCTTCCGTGAACGACGAAGAGGCTTTTGTTATTCACGGCAATGTCTTTTGGCCGGATAAGCGTTTACTTCGAGGCGATTTGGGAAACAGCTTAAGAATAACGCCTATAGCCTTCAAGACATCAAGGAGCGATTGATTTGCTTACATCCGCGAGAATTCGCAACGGGCTTCTCTATTTTGTCATTTTGACTGTCATATCCTTGTTGATTTATGTTCCCGTTACGATCGGGCTTGCGGATAACTCCGACTTTTTCCGGACCATCAGCGCCTTCAAGCTGACGCCCGTTCATGGAATCACCTATTGGAGCGCCGAAAGCCTGTACCGAATATCCGACCCTGCCAGCGTCGTTCAGTATTTCAAACGAATTTTTTTCCCCGTCCAAGACAGCCCGATGGACTATTACTCCACGCAATTTATCTTTACGAAGGTGGCGCTGTTTTTAAACGCCTTAACCGGCAAGCTTTTGCATCGCGAACCCGGCTTGTTCCATCTCTTTTTTCAAACGGTTCAGTACATGCTCCTTTACGCCCTAGCCTTGACGTTGTTTTTGAAGGAAAAGTGGCTGGACAAGCCGTACGCGAACTGGGTCCTTAAAGCCGTTTTTGCCTTGATCCTTTTGGATTGCGGCTATTTGGTGTATTTCAATTCTTTTTTCGGAGAAGCGACGACGCTTATTTTTTTGGTCATGTCTTTTGTTTTCCTGCTGTACCTTCTTGAAAAAGATAAAAATACCTATTGGGTGTATTTGAGGCCACTGAAAAAGTCCGTTTGATCTAAAAGAGGTACAGACCTTCAAGAAATTGAAGAGGTTGTACCTCTTTTGTCGTATAATGGAGTCATTAAAAAGAGCGGGTGAGAGCGGATGATTCGGCA
>JAESFX010000172.1_pt1 | contig 58597 bp, 58 predicted proteins | sample 9269501 | NCBI WGS metagenome assembly JAESFX01 (sample SAMN14515570, study PRJNA621655) | algae metagenome | isolation source: Desmonostoc geniculatum HA4340-LM1 and co-occurring heterotrophs from cave... | place: USA: Maniniholo cave, Kauai, Hawaii | collected 2009-07-28
AATCTTGTAGTTTGGCGATCGCCTCCTCGTAGGCGCTTTGCGTAATTGTATCCAGTACTATTGTGTCTGTTGACTGTTCCTGCGATACTTCTACTGTCAATGTGGCAGTTTCTGGATGCTGACTTACTATTGTTAAGAGTTAGACCTGTATGCCTTACCGTATTCTCTCTTAGTCTTGTTCAGAAATCAAATAGGAGTCCTATATATATGATATACCTTGCGATAAAAGACGCAAAAAAGTATCAGATTTATTAGAAGGATATGGTCAAAGAGTTCAATATTCAGTATTTGAATGTATTCTCAATCAAAAAAAATATAATGAACTGCGAAAAAGACTCCAAAAACAAATAAAATTATCAGAAGACAGCGTGCGATTTTATCCCTTAAGCCAACATACATTTAACCAAATTGAAACTTGGGGAGAACCACCAGTCACGGAACTACCAAGTTCAACCATTATTTAATTTAAAATCAATAACTTTCGTTTTGAGCAACTATGTAGAGACGCGATTCATCGCGTCTTCAGCCAAAGATGTGTTGCAAAGATTGTTTGAATTGGTATAAATACGCTTGGGTTAAGAATTTCTTCCTTCTCTTCCTTTCTTATCGCTTGCAGCCTCCAGACGCGCTTGATCTTGCTGAGTAATATCTGGGTTATGCAATATCCAATAACAATCTAGGCGGTCATTAGTGCGAAACAAAAGTAGTGCCCCACTTTCTGTCCAAAACGGCCCGTGGGGAATGTGTGCAGGTCGCCAGTAATAACCATCTTTGCACATTGCTGTATAGCGTCTATTAAAAGGATCGTCGCTCATAGACCAATGTCCAAGCACATCTCCAGAAATAACATACGCCTCCTCAGTAGTAGGATGACCAGCATAGAAATTGCCTTCAATCCACATAGGTACTAAGCCGAGAATCCACGTAGCGCGTCCAGTTTTTTTATTGGTATACAAACTTTTACGCGCTGAACCAGGAGGCAAAAAAGTTGTACTTTCCCATTTCATTGCGTGGAGTTCTTGCAATGGAACATACTCAGTCATCCGTTCATGGGTCTGCATATTTGTGTGATACACAGAAGTTTCCGGGATTTGGGGAAGATTTGCGTAGTCTTCAGTCACATAAGTGGGCGTAGCATCTGGCATCCACAACAGAATAGTGTCTTCTTGGGTTTTCCAAGGACCAGTAGGTATACCAGCCGGGATGAAAGAATAACTGAGATTGCGTAATATAAACCCACCCTGACAAAGTGCGCCGGTTAAAACAAAAATTTCCACATTGGTAGTAAAATGACCAACAGGTGCGCTCCAACCCTTTTTCAGCACTACTCGCTGCGTAGATTCACCCGTACTTTCGTTGATGGATAGAACTTGGGCAGTACCATCTTGAGCAATAACAAAGTTTTTTACATCAAAAGGCACTTGTGGAAAGTTGAGAACTGAGTTAAGTGACTCTTCAGTTTCTACATGTTTGCGCCCTGTAAAGATATTCTTGTTCATTTCATTAAATTATGTGTAAATTATGCAATATATGTAACTATTTCAAGGTAATTACTGCTAGTAATTTTAAAACATAAAAACCAAAATTGTTTGAAGAAGAATTCAGAAGTCAGAATTCAGGAGTCAGAATCAAGACGCGACTCGAAAATACTCGCTACCGCTCCGCTATCGCGGACTCGCTCTAAGCGAAGCTATGCCGAAGGCTTTACGCTGCGCTATCCGCCAGTCATACAGAAAACATTGCTGAATTCTGACGACTGACGCCTTTATTCTGTTTGATAAAAGTTAGATATTAAAGGGGAACTACAATGACACAAAATTCAGAAAATACTTTAAAAGTTGCTCACCAGGCATTTGAGAATCTGACACACGGTATAGCAACAGGTGAATGGGAAGCATTATTAGATATGCTCTCAGAAGATTTTACCCTTTGGTTTCCTATGGGAAAATTCCACGGGTTGAATGTGGGAAAAGACCGAGCTAGAGAATTTTTTGAGTATGTTTCTGAATCCTTCACTGGTTTGAAGCTAACTGGACTAGACCGTATTACCAGCAATGAAACAACCGCTGTCTTTGAATTTCGTGATGAAGGACTTTTGTTCGGACAGCCTTACAAAAATCGAGTAGCAGTTTCCTTTGATGTGCGTGGAGACAAAATTTGTGGCTATCGGGAATATTTTGGTAGTGATGGAAAATCATATTAATTGATGTTTGTCATTGGTCATTGGTCATTCAATACGGTTCGGTTAAAGGGGAAAGGGGAAAGGAGAAAGGTTTCAAATACATCCTTTACCCCTTACCCCTTAACCTTTTCCCAGACCACAAGGGAAGTTCATACTGCTTATCCGAACCGTATTGATTGGTCATTGGTCATTTGTCCTTTGCAAATACAGCGTATTTCACGTAAATGAAGTACACGGGTAGGGGTACAGCCATGTTCCCTACGATTATCTGCACCTAACCAAATTTGCAATTTGCTGTAACTAATAACTAATGACTGATGACTAATGACAATTAATACGAAAAACTAAAAATGTGCAATTTAAATCACATTACTTGAGTGCTTGTTTAGTTTCTCTCAGGGTTAAGTTCATTAATTTCTTGACATTTAGCTGCCGCTGCTTGATATGCTGCTAAATAATCTTGACCACCTAACATCACATCACCGTAATATTCATAAGGTGGGTCACCATAAATAGGTAACGGATCGTCTTCTGGATAATCTTCTTTTGATTCTTCAATGATGGCTTTCAGTTTTTTCACTGTCAGCTTTTGTGCAGCAAAATACCAAAGTTCTTGAGGATTTTTGTTGAGGTGCGGTAATGTCGGATCGATAATGCGTATAAGAGAGTCATTGCTGGAAGTATCACCTACCTCAATCCAACTGTGTTCAATTGGTCTGTATGGCTTTCCAGCAAAAGTTAAAAATCCTTGAACATATCTTGCTCCCTCGGTGGACAATGCTGCTTTGTAAGCATTATCAAACGGGGTGCTAGCTCTGCTGTTTATGCGTTGAGCAATTTTGATTGACAGCGTTTCATCCAATAATTTGTTCATCAATAGCAAGGATTAGAGCAGCCATGAGAACATATTACCACTCATTGGGGGATGGGGGAGATGAGGGGGATGAGAGAGATGAATTAATAACTAATGTCCAATGACCAATGACCAATGACCAATGACAAATCTACTTTGTATTAAGCACCATCTGTAAATTTGTTAACAAGTCACATGAAGTGTAGGGCTTGGATAAAAAGGTTTTGACGCTTCTACCAAGGGTTTTAATCATTTCATGGTTGGAGGCTAAGCCACTGACACCAATAATTTTGATGTCTGGATTAATTTTTTTCAAGACATTGACAGTTGTTGTCCCATCCATGTGTGGCATCATCATATCAATCAACAGTACACTAATATCTTGTTGATGTTTTGTGTAAAGTGCGATCGCATCAATACCATCATTAGCCACTATAACTTTGTAGCCATTTTGTTCCAACCAGGTTTTAGTAATTTCTCGAATTGAATCTTCATCATCAACAACCAAAATTAATTCTCCATGCCCTGGAGGTAATTCACGTTCTCCAGATAATTTACTATCTGTTTCCATTGCTTGAGTGACGGGTAAGCAAACTTGAAATTCTGTGCCTTTGCTGACTTCAGTAACTACATTTATAAAACCGCTGTGGCTTTTGATGATCCCAAGCACTGTTGAAAGACCAAGCCCTGTGCCTTTACCCACTTCTTTGGTTGTGAAAAATGGTTCAAAAATTCTATCTACTATTTCTCTGGGGATTCCTATACCTGTATCAGAAACGGTAATCATCACATAAGAACCCACCTTAGCATCAATATTCATCCGCGCATAGTGGCTATCAACCCAAAAATTCTTCGCAGAAATCCCCAGAATACCTCCATCAGGCATAGCATCACGGGCATTAATACACAGGTTCATCAACACTTGGTGCAACTGAGTAGCATCACCAAAGATATTCCACAAATTTTGTGTAGGAATATCGATGCGAATTTCAATAGCTCTAGAAAATGTTTGTTTAACAATATTTTCTATTTCGGAAATTAAATTTCGCACCTGTAATGTTTTAAAATTACCTACAGAACCGCGTGAAAACCATAGAACTTGTTTAACTAAATCTGCTGCACGCTTGACATTTGTTTCCATAATTTCCAGCCATTGATGACTTTTTTCATCCGGAAGTTTTGCTTCTAGAAGTTGCATTGTCATCATGATGGGTGTCAATGCATTGTTGAGGTCATGGGCAATACCACTTGCTAATGTGCTAAGACTCTCCATCCGCTGAGCGCGGAGAAATTGGGCTTCGAGTTGTTTTTTTTCTGTAATGTCAGAGTTGACAATGAGAATAGATTTAGCTTGCCCTTCTTCATTATTTACGAGTGTCCAGCGGCTAGCAACTATCATCTCTTGTCCTTGTTTTGTGACTTGATGTAATTCACCTTGCCACGAACCACTTTCGGCTAAAATTTTCTGAATATTTTTCAGTTGGAAAAAGTTTTGTTTGCGATACAAAAGCTGATTAGCATTCTTACCCAAAGCTTCTTCTGCCATCCAACCGTAGAGATGTTCAGCTCCTTTATTCCAAAATTGAATTTGGTTACCCAAATCTTGAACAAGAATTGCATCTGTGGTGATGTCAAGTAAAGCAGCTTGCTCACGAATTTTTTGTTCTGCGTACTTGCGTTCTTGCAGCGCAACTTGCTGTTCGCTAATATCAATGACAAAGCCCGCCATCCGAGCAACTTTGCCTGTAGAGTCTAAAAAGATATACCCGTTGTCCTCAACTGTGATGCAAGTGCTATCCTTGCGACATACACGAAATTCTAGGTGGAATCCGTCTTTTGTAGATAAAACGCGGTCAATCTCTTCATTAAATACGTTTCTATCTTCAGGATGAACTAACTCTAACCAACGGTTTAAACCTCCTGAAATCTCAGACATGGAATAACCTAATATTCCCTCTACATTTCCACCATATTTGATATCGTTTGTATCCAAGTTCCAATCGTAGAGAATCTGACCACTTACCTGAATTAGTGCCTGATAACGATTATTCCATTCCCCTAATGCGGCTGAATCACATCGCAGTTTCTCCTCCATTCGCTGGCGCTCAAAGATTTCCACCTCCAAACGGTCATTTTGTTCTGTGAGTTTTTTTGTCAGATTTCGTAAACTTAAATGGATATTCACCCTAGCTAATACCTCTTGATTTTCTAGGGGTTTGGTGATGTAATCTACTGCACCAAGATTCAAACCTTTGACTTTATCTATCTTATCAGTAAGGGCACTGATGAATATTACGGGAATATCTTCAGTGGCTGGATTGCTTTTCAAAATTCGGCAAGTTTCAAAACCGTCAATTCCTGGCAATATTACATCCAATAAAATCAAGTCAGGTAAGGCATATTCGGCGATTTTTACTGTATTTTCTCCATCTTCAGCGACTAAAACTTTAAAGCCAGAATTTTCTAAGAAGTCGCACAATATTTTTAAATTAGTAGGAATATCATCGACTATTAAAATGACATTATTTTCATTTTTATTAAAATTCATAGTTACTTATGATTATTGCTAATTTGGGATATTACATCTTCTGCCAAATTTTTGAGATATGCACGAATTGTGTACTTGAAAGTTAAAAGATTTAATTAAAAGTAAACTCTCTCCAGAAAATGCTTACATATGTCAAGTAGACTTTGTATAAAATACATCCATATATATATCTAAATTTATTTGTCAATTTTCCTGGCTATAACACTGTCAAAATAAATAAAATATTTGCGATTAATATTCAATCCAAACTAGGGATTAAAATTTAAATAAATTCCCAGACGCGATAAATCGCCGTCTCTACAATAATCAATCTTTTGTAGAGACGGCGATTTATCGAGTGTCTTATCTTAACCTGTAGGGTAGCACAACTAGCTGTGCTACCCTACAATGTCTATCTAAATAAATCACGGAGTTGTGACAGGATCGAGTTTTATCCGGATTTTATTCGGACGACAGGGGCTTCCCCAACAAACTTGTCCAGAGGGCATACTAGTAAAAACACTACTACGAGCGCCAATAACGGCATTAGCCCCAATTTTTACTCCCGGTCCAATAAAGCAATCTGTCGCCACCCATGCGCCATTCTCAATGGTGATACTTGCTGTTTTCAAGCCAAAGGCAGGGTCTTGGATATCATGACTACCTGTACAGAGGTAACTTTTCTGGGAAATTACGCAGTGTTCACCGATGTTAATTTCATCGAGGCTGTATAAAACTACGTTATCTCCAATCCAACTGTAGTTACCTATGATAACTTTCCAAGGATAAGTAAAACGGGCGGTGGGTCGAATTAATACGCCTTTGCCGATACGAGCGCCAAATAATCGTAGTAGAGTACAACGTAGAATATTCAACGGTTGAGGAGTCAGGGGAAAAGCGATCGCTTGTACAAACCACCATAATAAAATGTACCAACCTGGACGACCGCGATCGAACCAAGATTGGTCATATTTGCGTAAATCTACGAAAGGTTTGTCATTAGTCATTGGTCATTGGTCATTAGTCATTGGTCATTGCTTATTCCCCGCGTCCCCGCGTCTCCTCATCTCCCTCATCACCCTATCTCCCTCATCTCCCTCATCTCCCTCATCACCCCATCTCCCTGCTTTGGTGTAGTTGCAGTATTCAAATGACCACCACAGCTCCGTAATTCGTAAAGTTTAACGCCAATTTGATATTCATATTGACTCAACAAACGTGCATATATATATCCGGCTTTGCCATCCAAAAAACCGCGCTGGATGATATAAAATAACACAAATCGCAAAATTGGTTTAAATGGCAAATGTACCCAGACTTTTTTCAAAAAGCGTTTGCGTTGCACTGCATCACCAAATAAATTTGCCCCAATTGTGCCGCTATCATCTTGACCTGTGAGAATATTAAAATAAACGCGGGCTTCCCAATTTGAATAGCGGTTATGCCGTTCTAACCAGTGATAAAGATCGCGGAAATCCTCGTGGAGCATATCATTTTTGAGATACCCAACTTTTCCCTGCAAAATTACATGTTCGTGAACTTCGTTGTCACCTGTGTTGGGAATATCTTCTGTATGGAGGTTTTCGTAGCGCCCTTTTTTATGCTTAAATAAACGCAGATTCCAATCGGGATATTTACCACCATAACGAATCCATTTTCCTAAGAAAAATACCCGGCGATTGAGGTAATAACCAGTATATTCCTCGTCATGAACTGCCTGCTCAATTTCTTCCCAAAGTTCGGGAGTGATGCGTTCATCGCAATCTACAATTAGGACCCATTCGTTGCGAAAAGGTAAATTATCTAAAGACCAATTTTTCTTTTTAGGCCAATGTCCATTGAATTTAAATTGGACAACATTTGCACCATAACTTTTAGCAATTTCAACACTATTATCGTTACTTTGAGAATCGACTACAAATATTTCATCTGCTCTGCTGAGGCTAGTGAGACAAGCTGGCAAGTTTACTTGTTCGTTTTTCGCCGGAATTAATACGGAAACTGGTATTTTAGATGACATATGAGTATAATTTATGATATTGGTGACTTATTATTTGATGTGGATAAAAGACCTTGAATAGCAGCATTCAAGTAGCCAATTTGACCGTAAGTATACACAAGTTTATCAAATCGTTCTGCTGGGTCCCAGAAATATTGCAATGCTTTGTACAAACCGCGCAAAAATCTTTCGCCGCCTCGGTGCAATTGAGCGATACCAGCTTTGCCAGCGAGTTGTTCTCGATAGCATTCACTGATACCTTGCCACCAACCTCGCTTTAAAAACCAAGAGCGTTGCAGACGTTCTGGAGCAACATTGTGAGCAACTAGTGCTTCGGGAAGATAAGCAACTTGCCAACCACGTTGTAGGGCAAATTCGGTCATTAGTAGTTCTTCGTTAGATAATAGATTTTTCCCCACTCGACCAAGATGAGGATCGAAACCTCCAATTTCTTCCAAGAAAGTGCGACGCATGGAGTAATTTAAGCCTCTCGGTGTTGAGCCAGGTTGCTGAATGTAAACGATATCGTCACCCAAGTCGTATGCACCCAGATTTTCAGTTAGTCCTGAGGATAGCCACTTTGGTTGTTGGATTCCTTCAGGCCAGATGAGAGTGACTTTGCCACCTGCGATCGCTAGTTTAGAGTTATTGTAATAGGCAAAATATAAAACTTGTAGCCACCCCTGACTCGCAACGGCATCGTCATCTAGATAAGCCAGAATATCACCACTAGCCACTTTTGCCCCCGTGTTGCGGGCAACAGATAAACCGATGGTGGGTTCAAAGACATACTTCAGGCGAGGATTGTTAGCCCTTTGTTCTACTACTTCACGGGTGCGATCGCTAGACCCATTATCAACTACTACAACTTCAAAATTAGCAGCAAAATCCTGCGCTAAAAGACTATCAATAGCAGCCCCTAAGTAGGTATCTCGATTGTGGGTACAGATAATGGCAGAGATTTGGATATCTGGCATAGATTTAATTTGGGATTTTAGATTTGGGATTTTAGATTAAAATCTTAAATCTAATGCACATTTACTCCTCGTTAATCTAAACCAAAATCGATCCACCCACCAACCGAGTTTTTTCGGAAATAATCTTTAAAACTTCACGTTTGTTGAATATGACTATGTAAAACTACAAGACTTTGAGCAAGTTGAGCCAGACGGGTTTCTAAAGTTTGCTTACGCCCCAACAGTTGACGTAACTTTTGGTAACGAGCGATCGCTATGCTAACAGTAGGAACCTGATCTGCTGGACATGGGCGCGACCAAACTTTACCAGAATCGTCCACACCGCACAGGCGATAGCTAGTAGCAGACGATTGATAGGATACTTTCCCACCATTGGCACAAATTTCTTCCACATAGTTCATTAGGCGGTCAATTTCTGCATGGCGGAGTGTTGCAGTTCCTCCTGGTTCTGGTTCGGTGGCATTGCATTCTAACCAGCCATTGACAATTGGACCTTCTAAGTAAATATCCTGAATTTGCTGCAAAATATTTTGCAGTTCTGTTTGCCAACCAGCGACATTTTCCTGAATTTCTTGCAGTAGATTCATCGCCAAGCCCGGATTCGCACCGTGGCGATGGCTACTGATGCTGGGAGTTTTGAACTTGGGTAGGCTGGGTGTTTTACTACCGTTGTCTTCTGCTTGAAAGGTTTGCACAGAGTCATGGTGGGGAAATAAATTTTGTTCAGTATCGACGCCAAGACCAACTGTTTGTCCTTGTGGCTTTACTTCACCATCCCCAGAAGATGGAGTTTGTGTGCTGTTTGTGGGTTCGTTAGCTGTGACGCTGATTCTAAAGGAGAAAGGCCGTTTGGTTGAATCTCCTGCTTCGCCAGCAGAAGCACTGCCGCGAGTCCTCAGATCGTGTAGAGTTGCTTCAATACGTTTTAAGCCTGTTTTCATATATCCTAAAGTTTGCTGTCCGGTTATCGGTGGGGTTTGAATCCCGACTTGAAACATACAGCAGAATTGGTGAATTCTCAAAAGTCAGAAATAAAATAAGCTTTATCTCTGGCTACCAGACTTAGTTTGTCTACTTCACCAACTTAAAATCTACTGTAATTATTAATTTTTAATGATGCTGGTGCTAATTTTATCTCCTAAAAGTTATTTAGAATCAAAAATCTTACTTTTGAAATGAAAAACTGCGTTCAGTAATGCCCAGTCTTAAGTGAAATTCCTGAGATAATGGGCATTGGGTATTAGGCATTGGGTACTCATACCAATTCTGTATGAAGATCCATAGAAAGAACCCCACCGCCTGCGGCACTTTCCCTTAGCAAGGGGAGGTTAGGAGGAGTCAAAATAATGTGCAGCTTCATAGAGAATTGGTATAAGTCCCTAGAAATTTAGTAGAAATTAGTGGATAGTAGGCTGAAAATATTGATTTTAGGTGATCGTAACAACTTTGGGTAAAGTCATCTTAGTAACAGGTCCCGCCCGTTCTGGTAAAAGTGAATGGGCAGAAACTCTGGCCATGCAGTCGGGGAAAGCAGTTATTTATGTAGCAACAGCTACTGATAACCCAGATGATGAAGAATGGCACAAACGCATTCTAGAACACCAAAAACGTCGTCCCCAAGACTGGGTAACCCTGTCTGTACCTGTGGAACTGTCTGCTACCCTTGCTGATGCCAAACCCCATACCTGTGTTTTAGTTGATTCTTTAGGTACTTGGGTTGCTAATTTCCTAGAACAAGATGACGAAACCTGGGAAAATATCGTTGCAGAGCTATTAGAGACAGTGGATCTAGTGGCTGCTGATATGCTGTTTGTAGCAGAAGAAGTGGGTTGGGGTGTAGTGCCAGCTTATCCCATTGGCAGGACGTTCCGCGATCGCCTGGGTTCTTTAGTACGTCAGCTGGGTGCGCTGTGTGATAGTGTTTATCTAATAACTGGCGGCCACGTTCTCAATCTCAGTCTTCTTGGTTCACCATTACCAGCGCCAAAGTCTTAATTCAAAATTAAACATTCAATCTCCGAAATATCCTCATTAAAATCTAGAATTATGCTATGGCTACCAAACAAGAAGTTAAAGCATATCTTGCCTACTGGTTTCAGTTGGGTAAAAGAGCGATCCTAAGCAACGGTCAGGCAAGCGTTTTGCCTCAACGAGTGCTAGATGGCGATCGCTATAGCGAAGAATTTGAAGAATGCTGGGAAAAAATTCTCTCCCCAGAATCTGGTGACTGTTATTTAGAAGGTACACAGGAAACCATTGCCGAACTGTTAACATCGGCATGGGATATGCTGCCTTGCTGTCGCTGCACAATGCCACTAGCTGCGCGAAACATTGGGATGCCACCTTTGTTGTGTCCCTGCAATGATTTACCTAACTGGCCTAATACTGAATTACCAATACCACGAGATCCAATTAAGACTCAGGAGCAACTCCAAATCATCCGCGATCGCTTGTTAAATAATATCGCTTAAATTAACAACCAATTTGTGAATCTGACGGATTTTTCTAATATTAAGCAATGGGCAATAGGAAAAGATTAATTGCCTCTTGCTTCATGGTCTAAATTATTTTTTCACGCAATCAAATTTGGCAGACTTTGTTTATCAGCTATTTATATAGTTTAATTAGGAATATTTTCTATTCACCTATGCCCGGTTTTTAATCAAGATTACTTGGATAATTTGTATTGCTATCTCACTGGAAACACCTAAAGCTTGATATAAATCATTTAAAAAGTTTTTTTCTTCTTCAGCTACTATGCCTTCAGCCAAGACTAAATCGGTGGCTACTGCAAAAGCTGCTTCGCGCAAGTCTTGAGATAGAGAATCTTTTGCAACATTAAATAAAGTATTAAAATGATCCCCCCGGAAAATAGATAAGATTTGATCGAACATACTCTTGATCGTTTGGTGGGGATAAGTTTTAAAAAGTTTTATCCGAGACAGCACGCAAGTGATAGAATTTGCTTGCTCGATGGAAAGGTAACCTTCTGAAGCTGTTGCCATCAAGACTATAACAGCAAAAGCTTCGGCTGAATTTAGTACTGGTTGAGTTTGATTTCCTGTAACCAACACAGCATCGAGTAGACCCATTGTAGTAGCTCCTTGGTTAAGGTCTCAATAGCGATACAGTTACCTGTGTATTTGCTGGACTTACAGGTGAGACTGCAACGCTCTGAGACTTTTAGTTTAGTGTTCCCAGGATTGTTTCACAGCGAACACTTGTACCCAATGGTTTTTGACAATAAGTACACTGCTATCCGTGAACTTAACGTTCTCCTGTCTTTTCTATGGTTTCAATTACTGCCAAACCTATACCTGAAGCTGCTATTAACAGTATTGCTGATAGCAAAAAAGCGTTGGTCAGCATTCGTAGGGCTTCGTCGAAAAAAATGTAGGTGGTCATTGCTTCACCCTCTAAACTTTGTGCCGCTAGTACTTTTTATTTCTCCACATAGTGATAGGTGAATTTCGCTCAAAAAGTGCTAGCAATTGCATCTTAACAAAACTTTAGCTCTTTCAGAACACTGCTCAAACTTTTTATTTCTGAAGATTTGATGAACTTTAGGGATAATTTGTAAAAGAAATTACTGAGGCGGAAATTCAAACAAAAGTTGTTACACCTGAAACTTACGTAAATATTGTTTTGAAATTCGTTAACTCAGTTACAAATAGCAAATAAACTAAATATCGACAAAAAGCTGATTTTTCGAGGCTATTTTGTGAAATTAACAAAATATATTCTAGAGAATTTACTGATAAAACTACTAGTTATGTGCATCTATCTCAGTGCATATACAAAAGCCGAACAATCAATGATCCCAAGTTTATACTGAGAAAAAAGAAAGCTCTAAAAAAGTTTCAAATAATAAGACGTTATTTTTTCCCAGACCGATAAAAGCTGTTGATGGGCGATTGCCTCCGACACGCTACGCGATGGCACCTGAGAAATGTAAAGAAATGTTGCAATTTTTTAGTCAGGCTAAAGTAAACAACGTTCAATGGTGGCTAGAACCGATTGAGAAAGTGCATCAAAATCGTAGCCACCTTCCAAGCCAAAGAGAATTTTACGAGTTAGCCCCAGACAATAATCGGTAAACAAACCATAATCTTCTGATTCCAAGTTGATACTTGCCAAAGGATCTGCCACATTGGCATCATAACCAGCACTGACAATCAATAAATCTGGAGCAAAGTTAGTTAAAAACGGTACTACCTTGTTTTCAAATAACGGCTGATAGACTGTAATATCACTACCGGGGGGTACTGGTAAATTCAATACATTATTATAAAAGCCGCGTTCTGTTGCTCTGCCAGTACCGGGATAGCATGGATATTGATGTAGGGAACAGTAGGCAATTTGCGGATGAGTTTCGACGATCGCTTGAGTACCATTACCATGATGTACATCCCAATCGAGGATGGCGACGCGGTTAATTCCGGGTTGTTCGAGGGCAAAAAAAGCGGCGATGGCGGCGTTAGAAAATAAGCAAAAGCCCATACCCGCATCACTTTCGGCGTGGTGTCCTGGTGGACGCGCCAGTACAAAAGCCGGATTGCCCGATTCTAATACAGCCTCAACTCCATCTAACCAAGCACTCACCGCCAACAATGCCACATCATAACTGCGCGGCGAAACTGGGGTATCTCCATCCAAAGGGCCGCCACCACTAGAAGCGATTAAAGAGAGTTTTTTGATGTAGGCTGGGCTATGAGCCTTAACTAACAAAGACATCAACTGTGCCTGTTCTGGTGCTGGTGTGGGCGATCGCCATACAATTTTATCTGCAAACGTAGCTGTTTTTAGGGCGTTAGCGATCGCTGTCAACCGTTCTGGTTTTTCCGGATGGTATTTTCCAGTCTTATGATCTAAAAATTCGTCGGAATAGATGACTGGCAGCATAGGGTGAAAAAGAGTACCAACACTGAATGCCATTGTATCTTTGATTAAGAATAATTCAGAACTCAGGAGTCAGAATTCAGAATGAATTTGAGTCCGGCTCTTTGATGAATATTGGTTTAAAACCAAGCCTAATCGGGGGCGAAACCAAGTTTAAACATTATTTTTTATTAAAATTATATGTCTTTATGGTTATAGTGTTTACATATTCTGAATTCTATTCGCATCTTTGGTTATCTTCAACATCTGATTTCCACCTGGTTGGAGTTCATATTCCACTTGTTCAATATTTATGTTGTAACCTTTTGCAGTGTAATGTTTAATTATTTTATCTAAATGTTGGGAAGGCTTTGACATTAAAGTGATTAGGGGAAATATTCTGATTTCTTCAGCAATACGCAGCATTTCACCCACGGAATTTAAGTGAAAATCATAATCCAGATGGTCTGAATATAAAAACAATAAGTGTGAACAAAGGGCTATGTCAAATTCTTGATGACGATATGCCAAGTTTGGCAATTCACCAAATATGTATCTGTTGGTCTTTTTGCCATTATCATAATCAGATATGAATTCTTCAATGACTTTCACTCGATTGTGTCGTAAGTTATCTGGAGATTTATGATAGCTCCATACCCAATCGTTAGGTGTAGCCTTGACTTGGTGAATAATATTATCTACCACGTCATTAAATCTTTGCAATATTTCATCACCGGAAAATTGGTAGAGTAGATCGACAGAAACTACACTTTTACTCTGACGTGTCATTTCAGCATTAAAGCTTGCGGGACCATCACCAACCCCAATAATTTTTTTATTTAAATCCGCGTTTGTTAAATTGAAGATTTTTATATATTCATCCATTGACCTGCCAAAAGGAACTACTTTATCTAAAACCATTGCCATAGAGTTTGCCTCGTAAATAGACTGATTATACAAGACTCTTATTTGATTATTCAGTATACGCAGGGAAACCAGCCGCGCAGGGTTAGCGACGTAGGAGCGTCGGCAGTCCGCTCTTGGGGGTTCCCCCCAGGAGGAACAGCAAAATTAATGGTGGAAAGATTCGATGAGAATTCGGTGATTCTTACTCGTCAAGATAACTCAGGTGCATCAATTGGGTTGTCAGCACGCTATGAGGGCAGACCTAATGGTAGTCAAATTCAGAATGCTACGGTTACAGGAAGGTGGCATTGGAATAGTGGAAGAATGCAGACTAAAACTTGGACTTGGAGTGCAAGTTGGTAGAAGCTTTTTTACTACAATGCGCGGTGTGCAACTTGATATTTCATTACAGTGCGATCGCCAAAAGTATTTTGTAGTATGGCTGTTAGTAATAAGTGGTAAAAATATGGTTATAAATAAGAAATATTAGTTTAAATCCTCCTCTGAAACTTTCCTCAATGCGTTAGTTTTGAATTGTTAACCATGTTCTCTAATCACCTGGCTAAACTCATTAACTGCATCATATTGATCCGCCATGCGCGAATACTGCGCCAGCATTTCTATATCTAAGTCTGGAAAAAAAGAACTTTGGGACACTTTTTCATATTCCTCATCTCGTAAACAATATACCGAAAGTAGCCCATCTTCCCAAAACCAGACTTCTGGAACTTTCAGACGCTTGTATATCTCCAACTTATTAATTCCGCCGCTGGTGACAGTAATTTCAATAATCAAATCTGGAATCGGTTTTTTAGTCCCAAAGTTATAAGACTCATCTGGTTCTCGTCGCGTGCCATCTTTGCGTTTGCCGAGTGTAGCACCTCCTCTAACATAAAAGCGGATTTTCTTTTCTCTCAGATATGCCTCTAACAAACGACTTGTAGTACTTTTAGCATCTTCATGGTCATCGGAAACTGGGGACATAATTTCTAAAATTCCATCTAAATAAGTTAGTCGCGCACCTGTATTTTCTAGGTCTACATCTAGCTTTTCTAGTTGATCCCAACTGACGTTATACAGCAGAACATAGGAAGTTTTTTCAGTGACAGGTTTGGAGATGACTGGGAAATTCATGGGGCGATCGCTCCTGGAAAGGTCTATAAGTATTACGATATAGTAATTTTAGGCAAAATAAAGCGATGGCTCCTAAAGAGGTTTTATGTCTCTGACGCTTGAAGACTTGGAAAAAATGCAGCAACAGCATCCCGACTATCGCATGGAACTAGTCAAGGGTAGTATTATTGTTATGAGTCCATCAGGATACGAATCAGATGAGGTCGCAGCTGAAATGGTAGCCCAGTTACGTAACTGGGTTAGACCGCGCAAACTAGGAAGAACAGCAGCTTCTAGCGCTGGTTTCAGATTGCCAAATTCAGATTTGCGTGCGCCCGACGCCTCATTTGTTTTAGCCGAACGCTTGCGTCGCAGTCCCAAGTCTTTTGCTCAATTAGCTCCCGATTTGACTGTAGAGGTAAAGTCCCCTAGTGATAATTTAGAGGATCTCAGAGCCAAGATTCGAGAATTTCTGAGTTTGGGAACTAAGGTAGGAATTTTGCTCAATCCAGATGAGCGGATTGTTGAAGTTTACAACTTTGGACAAGAGGCAATAATACTTCGTGATGGCGATATTTTAACAGTTCCGGAATTGCTTCCAGGATGGGAAGTACCAATTGTAGATTTGTGGCCTCCAGAGTTTGACTAGGATAGTGATGAAAAAGAAGGAAAAAGGGAACCGATGTTTAAATAATTCGTAATTCGTAATTCGTAATTCGTAATGACGCTCGAATACTCGCTAACGCTACGCTAACGTAATTTGTAATTTGTAATGGGCTAAGCCCCGCTTCTCTACGAGACGCGCAAGGGACGCTAACGTAATTCGTAATTTTTATTAGACATTCAGTCGAACTTTAGGCGATCGCTTTCAGTGCAGATGGCAACCTTTGGTTAGTGGTAGTCAGGATAAAACTATCAAGATTTGACAACAGCCGTAGTGATTTAGTCCCCGATCGACTGAGGAACGGTAGAATATACCTAATTTTCGTAGCTTCAAAGCCCAACTATGACGATGCATTCCACACTCCAACGTGCATTTACTAACCGCCGCGCTCTGAAAGCGATCGGCGGCTTAAATAATTTCGACGCCGCTAGCGTCGCCGCTACCGTCAAAGCTGCTGAATTTGGCGGTGCTACTTTTGTTGATATCGCCGCCGATCGCGCCTTAGTGCAGTTAGCTAAGAGTTTGACAAATTTACCAGTTTGTGTTTCAGCAGTAGAACCAGAGAAATTTGTGCAAGCTGTGGCAGCTGGTGCTGATTTAATTGAAATCGGGAATTTTGATTCCTTCTATGCTCAAGGACGCCGTTTCGGGGCTGCGGAAGTCCTAGACTTGACTAAGCAAACCCGCGCTCTCTTCCCGGAAATCACCTTATCTGTCACCGTTCCCCACATCCTGGAACTAGATCGACAGGTACAACTAGCAGAGGAACTGGTGAAAGCTGGAGCGGACATTATCCAAACCGAAGGCGGTACTAGCAGTAGCCCAGTTCACCCTGGAACTTTAGGATTAATTGAAAAAGCCGCCCCCACCTTGGCAGCAGCTTATGAGATTTCCCGTGCAGTGACAGTACCGGTATTGTGTGCTTCAGGCATTTCTAGCGTTACCGCACCATTAGCGATCGCTGCTGGTGCTGCTGGTGTTGGTGTTGGTTCTGCCATCAACCAACTCAATAGCGAAGTCGCAATGATTGCCGCTGTGCGTGGTTTGGTGGAAGCGTTGGCAACTGCAAATGCAGTCATGAAATAAGTTATGAGTTAGGAGTGATGAGTGATGAGTAATGAGTGATGACTTGAAGAAACTTATTCATTCAAAACTTTTAACTCCTAACTCTTAACTTCTAACTCCTAACTCATAACTTCTTTCAGCGCATAAATCACCTGATCTTGCTGTTGTTGTGTTAGTTCTGGGAACATAGGTAGGGATATGACTTCGTGGCAGGCTTGTTCTGCCAATGGTAAGTCTCCAATTTGATAGCCCAGGCTTTGATAAACTGGCTGCAAGTGTAAAGGGTAGGGGTAATAAACCATTGAACTGACGCCTTGCTCTTGCAATTGAGTACGCACCCAATCTCGATATTTGGCGCTGGCACCATTTCGTTGTTCGCCTGATATGCGAATAGTGTATTGGTTCCATACGCCAATACCGCCTGGTAATTCTTGGGGCGGCACAATTCCGGGAATTTGACTCAGGAACTGATAGTAATAATTGGCAATTTCTCGGCGCCGTTCATTCCAAATATCTAAATAACGCAGCTTAATTTGCAAAATAACCGCTTGTAGAGCATCCAAGCGGCTATTTACGCCTATTTCTTCGTGCAAATATCGAATTTTACTTCCATGATCCCGTAGAATTCGCAGTTTTGTGGCGATCGCTGGATCGTTAGTTGTGATTGCTCCGCCATCACCGCAACCACCAAGATTTTTGGTAGGGTAGAAACTAAAGCAACCAATATGCCCAATGTTTCCGACTTTTTGATCAGCCCAAATTGCGCCTGTAGATTGAGCGCAATCTTCAATGACTGACAAATTGTGAGCAAGAGCGATCGCCATCAATGATGTCATATCTACTGGTTGCCCAAATAGATGAACCGGGATAATCGCTTTGGTTTTTGGTGTAATTGCCGCTGCTATTTGCTCTACATCTAAGTTAAAGGTGGTAGCATCAATATCGACGAAAACAGGCTTGGCACCAACAGCGCTAATCACTTCAGCAGTAGCGATAAAAGTGAAAGGCGTTGTAATCACTTCATCGCCTGCACCAATTCCCAAGACTCGTAGAGCTAAATAGAGCGCATCAGTACCGGAATTACAAGCTATACATTGATTAACACCATGATAGGTGGCAAACTGTTGCTCAAAGCCTTCGACTAAGGGGCCACCGATATAACGACCAGAAGCCAGAACTTCTAAGACGGCTGCACTTACTTCTGCTTCGATGCTGGTGTATTGTTGCTTGATATCAAAAGCAGGGACGGGATTTACGCTTTGGATCATGAGTTATTATTTTATCGGAAGATACACAGGATGCACTTCGAGGTCAATTTTTGCTGATTGAATTGTTACTCAAAGAGGTGTTAAAAGACTATCGCCCAAATTTCGCATCTATTAGGGTTTTTGCTTAAATTGTGGTGTAGTCAACTACCGCACGTTTAATTTACAGATAATAGTGTTACTAAGTTTTTGCCATGTTAAGGTTGTACCATTTTGAATTTTGAATTGATGAAGGTGATATATATCAACCAAGAGCCAACACATTGAATCAAAGTTCCTCTTGTGCGTGCTGCTTGGAAAAAAAAATACCAGGAGATAGAAAACCCGTGCAGGATCTGATCGAGCTGGATTTCGTGGATTTAGCTATTGCTTTAGGATTAATGGCGATCGCCATTGGTGTATCTAGCTGGGAAAAATTAGGACTAGAGTTGAACTTAGCCCTAGCTACTGGAAGAACCATCTTACAACTACTTGTATTGGGATACATTTTAGATTTCATCTTTGCTTTGGGCAATGCTTGGGCAGTTTTGGCGATATTAGCAATCATGCTGACAATTACGGCGATTGTCGCACGAAATCGCATCAGCCAAAAAATTCCTTATGTATTGCCTTTGGTGTGGGGTGCAATTTTCATCAGTACCGCCCTGACAATGCTTTATACCAACTTCTTGATTCTTCAACCAGACAGGTGGTACAAAGCGCAGTATGTGATTCCCTTGGCAGGGATAGTCATAGGTAATGCCATGAATGCAGCGGCGATCGCCGGGGAACGCCTTGTCAGCACCATTAATTCCAGCCATCTAGAAATAGAAACCCACTTGAGCTTAGGCGCAACTCCAGAGCAAGCAGTTAGTCAGTACCGCAAAGACGCCATCAGAGTCGCTTTGATTCCGACTCTCAATCAAATGATACTTATAGGTATGGTGGCAATACCAGGAATTACCACCGGACAGTTACTAGCTGGTGTCAAACCCTTGGATGCTGTATCCTACGAAATTTTAATTACGTTTATGGTTGCTTTTGCTAACTTAATGACAACAGTTTTACTTACGAAGGGATTGTGTCGTCAGTTTTTTAATTCCGCCGCCCAGTTAGTTAGGTGAAGTAGTTATAGCGATTCCCAGTTAAGTCAGGTAGAGATAATATTTTGAAACGCAGAGGGGCGCAAAGTAAAACGCTCCAGGTACGCAGAGATTTGTACCTCAGCAGACTAGGATAAGACTTACGCAAAACTACATGCGGTAGGGGCAATTCATGAATTGCCCCTACCTGGAAATTAGGGTTTGGGCTATTTTTTGCGTAAGTCCTGTAGGAAACGCTATAATCTACATCCAAAAGTATTTCATCATCTTTGGCAAGGTAAATTAAAATGGCATTTAGTAATTATAAAACTATTAGTGCAGTCATTAAAAAGTTTCAAATTAAATATGTTCAGTCTAATTTTATGTTGGAAGTAGAGTTTCCAGTGAGAGAATCTTTCAAAGAGGAATTAGAGTTGCTATTTACAGATGGAGTTATTGATAATTCTGAAAATGCTATTTGTGAGAATTTCATCTATCCAGTATTGAAAGAAGTATGGAAATCTTACCGAAGTAAGTTAACACTTTGGAGTCATGAAACATTAGCTTACGATGAAGATTTATCAGGCGTTCCAGATTATACGGTGACACAGCGAAATCCTTTGGGTACGATTGTTTTTGATAAACCTTATTTTTTGACGGTTGAAGCTAAACAAGACAAATTTGAAGAAGGTTGGGGTCAGTGTTTAGCGGAAATGATTGCAGTGCAGCGAATTAATGATGATTTTGTCAGTGATATTTTTGGGATTGTTTCTAACGGCAAAATATGGCAATTTGGAAAGTTGATTGCTGATGTGTTTACTCGGAATAAAAATTTGTATGTAATTCAAGATTTAGATAAATTATTTGCTGCGGTAAATTATATTTTTCAACAATGTGAATTAAAAATACAAAAATAAAATGAGGGTTTTAACCAGCTCTGTATATCAACGCAGTCGGGTTATTAATTCTGACTCATGAATTTTCAATTTTGAATTATTGCCTGACTATCCAAGCGACACAATCTGACTTTGTTAATAATTTTTGCACCTATTCTTTGATAAAATTTGATTCCACGCTCGTTGGATACAGCCACAGTCCAATCAATTCTGCCACAACCTTTTTCTTGACCTATCTGACGCAAACGTAGTATCAGCGCCTCACCAATTTTGTGATTTCGATGTTCAGCTTTCACATATAAATCATCAAGCCAAATTCCAGGTTTGGCTAAAAAGGTTGAATAAATAAAGTGATAGGTTGCCAAGCCAATAGCATCGCCATCAACCTCAGCCAAAAGAACAAAAGCAAGAGGCTTTTCTCCAAATAAATCAACTTCTAGCTTTTGAGGAGTTGCTTTTACAGATTCAGGACAACCATCAAATTCGGCTTTCAAATAAATCAATTCCATAATGGCAGGAATATCTTGCTGGTTTGCATGTCGAATTAAAATATTTGTGCCTGCCATTTCCTTAAAACTCGTATTGGGGAAGAATTTCTGTTTCACTCTTTGCTGCATTTATCCACTCTTGCATGGCGCTTAGTGCCAAAACTGTCTCTACGTAATCTCTAGAAACGGTATCTAACTGCACATCATAAGTTACAAACCGCAAGACAACTGGGGCAAAAAACGCATCAGCAATTGTGAAGTTGCCAAACAAGAAATTGCCAGCAGTCCCAAATTTTTGACGTGATTCTTGCCAAATACTGGTAATGCGATCGATATCTTGTTGTACGCCAGATGCTAGACCTTTACCAGGATATTTAGTCCGGCAGTTCATCGGCATATTCTGACGCAAATTTTGAAAACCTGAGTGCATTTCGGCAGTAATAGAACGAGCAAATGCTCTTGCTGTTTTATCTTCTGGCCACCATTGCAAAGTCGGAAATGTTTCAGCTAGGTATTCACAAATAGCAAGAGAATCCCACACAGTTAGCGTATCGTGTATTAGTACAGGTACTTTTCCTGATGACGAGTATTGCCGAGTTTTTGATGAGGAATCTGAACCATAAAGCGGAATTCGGATTTCATCGAATTCTAAACCAAATTGTTTCATCGCTAGCCAAGGACGAAGTGACCAAGATGAATAATTTTTATTGCCAATTACCAAAGTTAGTTGTGTCATATTTTTAGTACCTGTAAAGCTGTTCAATCCACATAGACATGTCAACTTCCGAACCGGAAGCAAAAGATTTTCCGGTTACAGGGTCGTAAGCTTGCCAATAGATATTACCGTGACGGTCAACTTTTTGTCTAACTTGTAATTCATTAGGGTCTGCTAGAAGTTGATTGAGAAAATTTTTCCAAATACTATGTAGAGATTCCCAAAATTTTGAGTTGACTTTTTTCTGGAATGAGGGGCTACAAGTTATGTCTATTTTTTCCGTTTGTAGATATTTAATGTGATTATTCATAAAACTATTCCTGACACTTGCTGTTTGAAGTAGTCAAAATTCTGAATTCTGACTTCTGACTTCTGAATTCTGCTGTCAATAAAACAGTAGCAACGTTGCAGCGAGGAATCAAATCATGGCTTGCATAGCTTCTATAAATATGATTTATAGATATGAGAAATCATGAATACAAGGTTTTTGTCACAATTAAATCAGGATGCGTATACCGTTGTTCTCATCAATTGCCCATGAAACTCTCCCAACTTCGAGCCATAGTTGCAGTAGCAGAACGTGGTAATTTTAGTGAAGCAGCCTTAGAATTGCAGCTTTCTCAGCCTGCAATTAGTCATGCGATCGCCACCTTAGAAGAAGAATTAGGCGTGCCTTTATTTGCTAGAGGTCGTCACGGTGCAGTGTTGACACCTGCTGGTGAGCGTATACTATATCATGCGCGTCAGGCAACGCAACATCTAGAGATGATGCAAAAGGAAGCAAATCTACATAAAGGTTTACATGGTGGTCATGTAAGAATTGCAGCTTTTCGCAGCGTAGCTACTCATTTATTACCAAAAGCGATTGCTCAGTTTCACCATCAATTCCCAGAAGTTGCTGTCACCATTATAGAGTGTGCTGCCTTCACCGATGTAGAACAATGTTTGCGTGACGGACGTACTGATATTGGTATTACTTGTCTACCAACTAGTGATGAGTTTGAGACTTGGGAAATTTTTCGGGATGAATATCTAGCTTTACTACCACCACAAACCAAAATTAACAGCAAAGAAATTACTTGGGAAGACATAGCAGCCTATCCACCTGTTTTGCTTCCTTGTACACCCTGTGGACGCATTGTTCACAACCACCTTAAAACTTTAGCAATTTCCATAACTACTGCTACCGACATTCAAGAAGATTCCACAGTTGTAAGTATGGTAAATCAAGGACTAAGAGCAGCTATTATGCCGCGTTTAGCAGCTGTACCCATTCCGCCAAAGGTACAAGTATACAGTTTACCTGTACCCATTGAAAGAATAATTGCAACAGCAATTTTATCTAATACCTTGCAAGTACCTGCCGTGTTCACATTTCTGGAAATGTTGAGAAAATTTGATTTTTATACTTTAGCTAAATCCACTTATTAATATAGGAGTAAAGACGCGATAAATCGCCGTCTCTACAATATCAATCTTTTGTAGAGACGGCGATTTATCGCGTCTCTTGCCTTAACCAAAGTTTTACGTCAGTCTGTTTTTAACTTCCTCTGCCAAATTTTCTAGTAAAACTTCTACTTGTTCGCCTGTTTTCAAATCTTTGAGGGAAGATTTTTGTGCTGCTGCTTCCTCAGAACCAATGATCGCACAAAATTGAATTCCTTGTTTATCTGCTAACTGAAATTGTTTCCCCAAAGGACGTTTATCAAAGTTAGTGATAACATTAATTCCTGCTTGACGCAGTTGTTGAGAAACTTTTAAATAAATCGGCATTAAATCATCTTGCATATTTACTACCATGACTTGGGCTGGTGTTGCAGCTAAGGTACTCAGAATACCTGCTTTGAGCAATCGACTAATTAAGCGAGTCAAGCCAATAGAAATGCCAACACCAGGCATTTTTTCGCCCAAAAATACTCCGACTAATTCTTCATATCTGCCGCCAGAACAAATACTGCCTAAGGCTTCATGTCCTAATAATGTTGTTTCGTAAACTGTGCCGGTATAGTAATCAAGTCCACGGGCAATGGATAAGTCAATACAAAAACGATTTTCGGCAACTCCCAGATTACGCACACCTGTAATTACCGTTTCTAATTCGGTAACTCCCAAGGCCAATTGTTCGGTTTCTGGGAGGTTGTTGGCGAGGTGCTTGAGTTTATCTAATACTTCATCAACTGAACCATCTATTTTAATAAATTCAATTATTTTTTCAGCTTGCTCTACTGAAATTCCCTCTTTTTCTAAGTCTTGTTTTACTTTATTTTCACCAATTTTTTCTAGGGTATCTACAATACTAATGCAGGATTTAATTTGGATTTCGGCAATTCCCAGTGATTTAAAGAAACCTGTAAGAACTTTGCGGTTATTGATGCGGATAAGAAAATCACCGATGTTAATTGCTTCAAATATTTCAGTGATAATTGCAGGCATTTGAGCATCATAAAGCAAACTCAATTCCCGACGAGCAACTACATCAATATCGCATTGGCGGAACTGACGAAAACGCCCATCTTTTGCCCGTTCTCCGCGAAAAACTACATCCATTTGGTAGCGGGCAAAGGGAAAGGTTAATTCATTGAGGTGACGAGCAATGTAAGCTGCTAATGGCACTGTTTGGTCAAACTTTAATGCCCTTGCTTCTGAACCTGTTTCGCCGGATTTATCTTTTTCGGCTTGGCGATTTGGTGGCAAGATGGGGTCAATTCCATAAATGATATTGTCGCCTTGGTTTCCTTTGGCTTGCAGCACTTCTAAACGTTCTACTGCTGGGGTTTCAATGGGTGTAAATCCATAGCTTTCATAAACTCTACGGATGATGTCTAATAAATATAATTCTAGGCGCTTTTCGCTAGGGAGAAATTCTGGGAAACCGCTAGGAGTAGAAAAGTTTATTTTGTCACCTTTTGCCATATACAATTTTGGATTTTAGATTTTAGATTTTGGATTGGCATAACACACCCTACGAAAGAATGTCGCTTACTTAAGCAAAAGTAGCTGCCCAGATGTCCGACTTCTTGAAAAAGTCGGGGATTTAAATCCAGGTTAAGTAAGCGACATTCCACTCTACGAAACTTCTAAATTCTGAATTCTGAATTCTGACTTCTGAATTCTTCTTCATTTTAGCCGTTGTTCTTGAATGAGGGTGCGTTGAAATATTTGACCGTTCTTAAACCAATGCCAAGTACGGGCACGGTTCTTATTGTCAGGACTAATGTAAATCATTTCATATAAGCTCATTTCTGGGTTTGTTTTATAAGCAAACCACAAAATCACAATAGAATCGTCGGCTTCCCAGGCTTTGCCGTCAATGCGATCGGTATCAAACCAAAGTTTATTATCTTTATATATTCCGGGAAATTCGTATTCTTCTTTTTTACCATCAGCCCATGTGTAGCGGTTGATTTGGTAGTAAGGATGAGGGCCGTTTTCTGGAAATTGACAAGTTAAGTGAGATTCGTAGCTGTCAAGGATTTTTCCGGCTGTATCAACTAATGTATAAGTGCCTACCCAATCTCCTTCATGACGGGCAAGCACTGGCATTCCTTCTTTAATATTAGACATTTTTATTGACCTTTTATTGTTCTAACATTTTGAAAAATCGGGTAAAGTAATCAGGAAATGTTTTTGCTGTACAACCTGGGTCTTTAATTACAATCCCTGGAACTTTTAAGCCTGTGACAGCAAATGCCATTGCCATGCGATGATCGTGATAAGTTTCAATTGCTGCTGGAGTAATTGGGCTAGGTTCAATCTTCAATCTATCGGCAAATTCTTCAACTTGGACTCCCAAGCGACGCAATTCGGTTACCACGGCGTGAATGCGGTCGGTTTCTTTATAGCGAATATGTTCGACATTCCGAATGGTAACAGGTGAGGTGGCAAAGGGAGCGATCGCTCCTAAAGTTTGCACCAAATCTGAGATATCATTCATGTCAATATCGATACCCTGCAATTGCTCTGGGCCTGTGACTTCGGTGTAATCATCACCCTCACGAATTTGGCAACCCATTTGTTCTAAGACATTCAGCCAAAGAATATCGCCTTGGCAAGATTGTTTGGTCAAATGTTTAACCCGCACTCGCCCACCAGTGACGGCGGCGGCGGCGAAAAAGTAAGAAGCATTTGACGCATCAGGTTCTATTGTGTAATGCCGAGGCTGGTAACGCTGGCCTGCTGGAATTTGGAATTGATTTTCGCTGATTTCATTTACCTGTACGCCAAAATCCGCCATCAACTTACAAGTCATTTTCACGTAAGATTGAGAAACTAATGTCCCCTCAACTTCAATGATTGTGTCTTCTTGAGCATAAGGCACAATCATTAATAACGCTGAAAGTTGCTGACTTGTTTGGTTGGCTTTCAAGCGAAAGTGTCCCCCAGAAAACTGCCCACCGTAGATGGTGTAGGGCATAAAATCGGGATTTCCTTGAAAGTTAACGGTTACTCCACTACTTTGCAGCACCTTTAGCAAGTCGCCCATCGGTCGTTCTCGCATCCTGGGAACGCCATCTAGCCGATATTCGCCATTACCGAGTGCTACCAGCGCCGAAATAAACCTTGCTGCTGTACCTGCTAAGCCTACAAATAAATCGGCCTGCTTCGCCGGAATTTCGCCTCCTTTTCCTGCTATTTGAATTTGAGCTAGGTCAGGATTTAGGGTAATGGGGATGCCTAATTGTTCTAAACATTTGGCAAAATAATTGCTGTCTTCACTAAATAAGGCATTTTCTAAAATCGAGTCGCCTTGTGCCAAGGCTGCGACAAGTAATGCCCGATTAGTAATACTTTTAGAACCAGGAATCTCTACCGTGGCGTCTATTGGGCGATTCAGAGCAGGGATTTCAATGGTATCCACTTTTAACCTCTGTGCAGGTGGTCAGCTACAACTTAATTATGTTCGCATATTATGAGTGGGGATTGGGGATTGGGGATTGGGGATTGGGGGCAGAACAAATTCCGTTTTTCTTCCAAGCGATCGCTTTTCCCGTCGGCTTCTAATGTTTCGGTTGAGCGGCTGCAACTAACCTCTTTATCCATACCAATATCTTTCGCCAGTTGACTGTGCGAATTTTAGATTTTAGATTGCCGATTTTAGATTCTTTTGGTTCATGCCCTGTCCCTAGTGGATGGAAAAAATCTAAAATCCAAAATTTAAAATCATAATGCCCCGTACCCTCTTGTGGCGCGGGGTCAATCTAAAATCCAAAATCTAAAATCCAAAATTTGTTGACTGTTTTATTGTCCACGCTCTGGCTTGCAATCTGCAAAACCCAACGCCTCTGTGTCGAGAAAACTTGCGATCGCCATCTCAATAACTGCTTCGATTGGATATTCAATTTCAGTAGCACGAGCAATTAGAGCGGCGCGAATTCGTTCAGGTAAGCATCCTAAAATAACTTCGGCATCATTGGGGGAAAGTTGCTCTTGGAGTTTGGCTTGCATCGCTTTACTATCTTTCGGTTGGAATTTGGATGTTGTAAGGAGGTTCGGTGGCTCTTGTTTAGATATCCTCTTTATCTTTGATCGCCCGTTGCTCATATTCTGTAATGATGCTTTGAATGTCATCTGCGGCAATATCGACTTGTTCAGATTTTGCATAAACAGTCAGCAAAATAATTCCCGTTGCTGTCTTGACGTAGTAAATCAGACGATAGCCACCGCTTTTACCTTTTTGAATGTCACTATTTCGGACTCTTAACTTGAAGACCGCATAACCAACCCCAGGTATTTGATCTCCTGGCAACTCTCCCTGCTCAAGTTGTTTGATAACGGGTTGTATATCATTCCAAATACTGCGATACTTCTTGGCAAGAGTGCGTAGATTTCGGTTGAATGTTGGCGAAGCTTCAACTTGAATGAAAGGCCGATCAGTCATTTTCAAGCCCTTCCCAAAGTTGAGCCACCGGGATAGTTTGCCCAGTCATGGCTTCGTGCCAAGCTTGCCGGAAATCTGCTAAGACTTCTGCTTGAGATTGATCGTTCAGAATTTCCTCTTCTGAAATTAGAATAATAACTTCTACGCGACTGTTTTTATCTGTTATGAGAGGATGATCTAAGGTTAGTTGTCCTTGCTCATTAATCGTTGCCATGACTTTAAGTGCTTTCATTGCTACTCCAAGATGTTAAGTAGTAGTGGTTAAGTTAATTCCCAAGGCTTCAAGTTGCTGATTGATCCAAGCCGTTGCTGTCGCTTCATCGGTTTGGATCGCTCTTTCTACTCCTGTTTTAGCAATTTCTAGTAATTGCTTGGATTTTAGTTTTAATGAAAATGATGAGTTTATCTTCTCAACAATCTTTTGCTGTTGGGGTTTCGGCAAGATTGGGATTACTAAATTGGCTAGATCGGGCTGAGAAATACTGTAGTAAGCCACGCCATGAACCCTGCGCTCAACCTGTAAATAACCAAATTTTGAATTCATAAATAGGCTGATATACTCTGGGAAAATTTCTTTTTTAGAAGCTGAAGTCAAACGTATAAGCATGATTTCACTGCTAATAATCCCGTTAACTTCTAGTTCTGTAACAACTGCCGAGTTACCAAAACTACCTTTACGAGTGAAAAGAATATCTCCGACCTGTAAACCTACGGGCTTATCAACATCAGCCATTGTAATTGGGATTCTTACAGCACTTTCAAAATTAATTTGTCCGTTTTTAACATCACCAACACGAAAGTCTTTGTACCCGTGTGCGGCTTAAATGTATTGCCATGCAGCCCCACCACCGCCAAAATCCGGCAGCGTTCGGCAATGAAATCTCGAATATTCTTATCCGATGAATTGTTAAACCGTCCTTGAGGCAGCACGATCGCCATTCTACCCCCCGGTTTCAAAAAGTCCAAATTGCGCTCAATAAACAAAATATCGCGCCCCACCTTGGTTTACCACTTACCATCGGCCTTTTTTGCCAAATCATACAGGGCAATCATGCGCGGTTCTTTGATATCTCCCGCAAAGGGCGGATTCGCCATCAGCACATCAAACTGAAATTCTCGAAAATCTTTATTCCCTTTCGGTCGCAACCGTTTCAGCCGTTTGAACCCAGCATTATAAATGTTATCCCATTCTTCTTGTTCCGTTACTTCATTCATGTAGACTGTGTTCGGACGATCTTTGTCCATCACCACAATGTCTGCCCGTTTCACCTCCCGCCCAAAGTTCACCCCATACTCAACTTGAATGCGATTGAGAGGATAGTGGAGGCGTTTATTTAAAACCTGTAAATATAGCTGCCGAATTGCTTCCTCTGGCGTCAGCTTAATTGCCTTCTGACGCACCAAACAAACGATGTAAGGCACTTCGCCACTTTTGGTTGCTTTCAGAGTAATGCTCTGCTCTAACTGCTCAATTTCCGCCGTAGTAAACTGCGACAGTTTGTAATTTGAGTCTTTGAGGATATCGGCTAGGTTCATCAGGCGCTACAGGATCTACATAAAGGCTTAGTCCGTTATAGAGTGTAACGCTATTGTAGAAACCGACTTATAGATTTTTTCTAATACTTTGAATAAAGACATGGGAAGTGCCAAATTGAAGCATTGATGCGATCGCATCTTCTCAAGAGTGCGATGGCAAAGCAATGAGCATCATTCACCGTAGTATAGCTACGAAGCTCACTGGAGGCAGATAACTCTATCCACTGCATTTAATTTGTTATGGGACTTCCAGAAAATAAATTATCCAATTTAGTCAAGTCATATTTTCTGTTTCTCCTCTGCTCCCCTGCTCCCCTGCCCCTCTGCTGACTTAGCGATAGTATATTTTTTTAGTTGGAAGTCCCTATGTCGCGCTCATTCATGCACTGGCGCTACTTCGCGTGATGCTAGGAAACCAAGGACAATTGCTACCAAGATCAATGCTGGAATATCGCCGAACAGGTGTCCACGTTCCGCAGGATCAATCACTGCGTGTACCGCCATAATCAGCCCGTGGACAAAACTCGACCAGACGGTGAACCAGATTAGACTCAGAGTCATCTCGTATTCGCGGCTGTCTTTGCCATATTTCAACGCCACACCACTAACCAAACGTTCTGAGATTTCGCGGATGGTCTTTTCAAGGGTTTGTATTTTTGCCTTTGCCGAGTCAAGGGCGGTTAGCATCATATTATACTGAGCGATCTCGTTGTGGAGTTGCTCAGCTAACTCAGTTAAATGGTTTAAACTGATGGAATCACCAAAGTCTAGGCTGGAATTAATTGATTTAAATCCGATTATTTTCTGTTCGGTTTTTTCTAGGAGAGGAGAGGTTTTTTGTTTGCGTGGCATTAATGCACACCTTTTACTAAACTTATCTTTCTAGGATGTCTCAATAAGAGAATGTAGTGGTTCAGTAAAACTTGCAAAAAAAAGTGTTTTTTTTAATAAGATTGCATTGCTAGCTCAGTAATTATACAACGCTAGATAACAAATTGTTAAGAACAGACTTGTGTTCTGAACGAATCGACTTGTGTTCTGAACGAATCGACTTGTGTTCTGAACGAATCGACTTGTGTTCTCAAACAAAACTATAAAAATTCTTCCAGGTGCTTTGGTTATCGTGGGCGAAACTGGGGCAGAGGCGATCGCCTTTTATGAAACAGATATTTTGAACAGGATGAAAATGCGATCGAAAAACGATCGCCGCAATTGTAGAGACGCGATGAATCGCGTCTTCTTCTTTAAATGCCACAATATATAGAAGTCACATAGAAGTATTATGACTACAGCCCAACGATTGACGTTTGAGCAATACCTAGAGATAGATGATGGGACGGAAAACCGTTATGAACTTGTTGATGGGAGGCTAATAGAATTGCCGCCAGAGTCAGAACCAAATACATCCCTTGCAAATTACCTGTTTTTGCTATTAGTTAGTGCTGGAATGCCTTTTCGACGGGTACAGCCTCATGCTTGCGAACTTCAAGTACCAGTCCTTGAGGCTGGCGATCCTGCAAATCGCTACCCTGATTTGGCGATCCTTCGGGAGGAACACTTAGAGCTAACCCGGAAGCGGTTGACTATTACTTTTGACGTTCTTCCACCGCACTTGGTAGTTGAAGTGGTGTCTCCTGGTCAGAGCAATCGGGATAGAGACTATGTGCGGAAGCGGAAACAATACGCAGCACGCGGTGTTCCTGAATACTGGCTGATTGACCCAGAAGAACAGGCGATCGCTATTCTACAATTGTCAGAAGGCAGTTATCGTGAAGCTGGCAGGTTTACCGAGAGTACGCAGATTAAATCTCCAGAACTGGAGCGCTTAGGTATTCAGTTACAACTAACAGCTGAACAAATTTTTGATGTCGTTAAGTAGTTTGGTGGGATTCAAGTCCGACTCAGCCAACCCATCACTAATATCTCGTGCTTCCTGCTCTAAACGTGACTGAGAATGCCACAGATACACATGCCTAAACCCTTGTAATATCTGGCTTTCTTAATTTTGAATTTTGAATTTTAAATTGGTATCACTCTCCATTGCCAAACCACCAAGGGTCATTACTCGCATTGGTTTTAATCAAAAAAGCTTTTTTCCGCAGAAACCGCTTTATTGCTGCTGCACCCATGCGCGAACCTCCGAGTCCGGAGAATTTGAAGGCGTTTTTCTCTCCCTCGTGCATGATGGCGGTAAGTGCAGCATCGTTGATACTGATAGCACCTGCATCTATATACTGGGCAACTTCTAAGGCTTCTGCTTCTGATTCGGCAAATACCGCTGCACTCAGTCCATATATGGAGTCGTTTGCTAAAGATACTGCTTCCTCAACTTTGGCAAAAGCCATGATGGGCATAATGGGGCCGAAAGTTTCTTCGGTCATCACTTTCATGGAATGATTGACTTGAGTAAGCACTGTGGGACGACACCACCAACCGCCTCCTAAGTCTTCAACTACACCGCCACAGTGAATGATTGCTCCTTTTTCCACTGCATCTAAAAGATGGTCGCTAATAATTGCTGCTTGTCTTTCGGCAATGATGGGGCCAATTTCTCCACTTTCAACTGTGGGATAAGCTAGCTTCAGCCGATGGGCTTTAGCTAATAGTAAATGGTAAAATTTTTCAAATATGGATTCGGCAACGTAAATTCGCTCAATTGATAAGCATGACTGTCCGGCGTTGACGACGGAACCCCACAATATGGCTGAGGTTGCTAATTCTAAGTCGGCTGATTCTAAAACGATCGCAGGATCTTTTCCCCCTAATTCCAAACAAGCTGGAATAAATTGTTTGGCAGCTGCTTGGGCGACTTTTCGTCCTGTTGCCACACTACCTGTAAAGCATACCAAATCTACATTTTCAATTAAAGCAGCTCCAGTTTCTCCTGCTCCTTCAACAAAAGTTAAGACATCACGCAATTTGGGTACAGCGTTGAGTGCTGTAATCAGCGGTGCTAGGAAGCGGGGAGCGATTTCGCTGGGTTTGACAATCACTGCACAACCCGCCAACAATGCGGGAATGGTATCAATGGTAGAGAGTAATAGGGGGAAATTCCACGGGCTAATGATGCCAACTAAGGGATAAGGTACTGATGTTTGTTGCAAGGCAATGAAGGGAATTGCTGTGTTTTTTGCAGATTCTTGCAGCAATTCCGGTGCTAACTTACACCAACGGTCAATACTAGAAAAGAAAGAATCGATTTCTAATACTGAAGTTGATAATCTGCCAGTATCATTTACCAAAGCTTCCGTTAAGCGATCGCGTGCAGATAATATCGCTTCCTTCCACTGTTGTAAAGCTTCAATTCTCCCCTCTATACCCAATTGTTGCCAATGAACCTGCGCCCGACGCGTGCGTTTACATTGCTGTACCAACAGCCTGGGAGGCGGCGGGATAATTACGTAGTCATATTTGCCAGTTCGGGGGTTGCGGACTTCTATTGGTTTTGTCATTTGTCATTTGTCATTTGTCATTTGTCATTGGTCATTGGTCATTTGTTATTTGTTATGACTTCCAATGCCCCATGCCCTATGCCCCATACCTAATTCAAATTATCCCCAGTTTCGCTAGCCGTTCAATGGTGGCTTGCTGTGTTTGGAGGAAGTGTTTGCGGTCTACTTCTGTTTCCAGCATAGTATTAGGGGGGTAAAAGTGTGACTGGCGATAACTTTCGGCGTAGAGTTCAAATCGTTGGCGGGCGAGTAAATTATTTAACCCTGGCCGGCGGCGATCGCGGCGTAATGCTGCTAAATCTATCTCGGCAAATGCTGCCATACTTTCGCCTGTACCTGTCTCTGCTAGGACGATTCCGCGATGGTCGATGATTTTCGAGCCACCATCAGCCGAGGCAATGGGGATAGCAATATTAGCGATACCTGCGGTGTTGGCTGATACTACATAGACCAAATTTTCTACGGCACGAGAAATTTTTGCCGCGTCTTTGGGTGTGAGGTTTTTGTTATACACTTCTGAGGTGGAATGGACAAAAATCTCTGCTCCTCGCATGGCTAGACACCGCGCAACTTCTGGATACAAAATTTCTTCTGATGCTAAAGCTGCTAAATTACCAATCTCAGTTTTAGCAACGGGGAATACTCCTTCTAAACCATAGCAGTCAAGATATTTATCCCAAACGTCATGGGGAGTGGGAGCAAATAAAGAATTTAACCGCCGATAACGTAAGATAATTGAGCCAGAAGGATCAAGTACGAAGCAAGTTTGAAAGTATAATCCGGGAAAATTGGGGTCAACTTCGTAGGCGTTACCAGCCAAAAAGATTTTATGCTTTTGGGCAATTTTCCCCAGTGCTTCATACTCAGCACCAGCCATTTCCACACAGGCTTTTTCTGCCCATCCTCCGAGAGTATCTCCCATCGGAAAACCAGTGAGAAAATATTCTGGCAGGACAATTAAACGACAATCAAAGCCAATGAAAGCAATACTAGCTGCAACTTGTTGTGCTAGGCGATTGATAGAGTTTAGCATCAGCGATCGCGCTTCCTGGCAATCGCTTGCTTGGTTGACTGCATGGCAGGTAACTTGCAGCGCTAAGGCACGGTATGATTCTGGATTGGGCATTGGTCAATTGTTATTGGTCATTAGTCATTGGTCAATTGTCATTGGTCATTGGTAAATAGTTAAGAGTAAATATTTGGTTGACTTTAAACAAAGGACTAATGACTAAGGACAAATGACAAATAACTAATGACTAATTTTGCGATCGCCACCCCAGAGCGATCGTATTAGTTTATCTGTTAATGGGGTGCCAAAAAGTTGGGCGGCAAATTTGTTACCAGGGTCGCGTTCAGCTGCGGTTCGGCGTAGCAATAAGTCACGATTTGCTAAAATTGTCCGTGAATCTTCTGATACAGGTTCGGCTGCGTCTACCCAAGTTAGCCAGCGTTCTAGGGTTTCGCGTGCAACTGCGCGAGTAATTTCGAGGGTATCAGAAGTAGGTGCGCCGGTGTAGCAGAAATTAACAGGGGATTGAAACAGGCGAACATAGACGCTTTTGCTGGTAAATGCCTTTAGCCGCGCATCTTCTTGCAACTGCAAAAATGCTTGGTTAACTGGTTCATAATAGCGATCGAGATATGCCAAATCGGTTAAAAGCTCAGTCCGAGGAATGTAATCTATGTAAAATAGAATATCTGCATTTGGAAGTGTGCCAAACTCAAACGCTAAATGGGGAACCTGGATATACGACGCTAACCAAGTGGTGAGACGCATGGTGCTAAACTTGGATTTTTCGGGGTTTCCTAACCATGAATGCACTAGCCAATCAATTTCTGTTCCCGAAAATGCACTCAGGGAACCGTTGATATTGCCATCAAGACTGCTGTATTGCTGTAAATCTTCTACTGAAGGATCTGGATTTAACTCAAAACGAGCCTCTAATTTTTGGCGGAGTTCTTTTGTAATTTCCCACAACTGCTCAAATACAGTTTTATTGTCTAGAACACTTGGTTGGTGAGTCATAGTTGGAGTTTGTTGGTTTTGTATAGATTATGGGCGCACAGCTAGCTTTGCGTCTCTACCAACGCCTATGTTACATCGCAGACTGCGATCGCTCTCAAAATACCAACTCAACTGAGACGCTGTAATTTTAGGGACTTCCAGTTAAAAAAACATCAAGATTGCTGAATTGGTGAATTCTGTATTCTTCTTCAATTTTTGTCAGTCCCTTAGCTCTCGTCTAAATATTTTTTAAGCGATCGTACCATCTCTCGAATGACATCGCTCTTTGTTCGCTGCACTTTCTCACAATATTGTTCCAAAATTATTTTTTCCTCCACCGAGAACTGAATTGTTAGATTAGCAGCATTTTTTCTGGGCATTGTCATTGACTTTTAAGTACCATATCTAAAATTTCAGTAACTTCAAAACCTTTGTCAGTTGAAAGAATGAGGGTTTCAACCGATGCTTTGCGGCAGATAAAAGCATTTGTTTGCGATCGCAGCCGAGTCAATTTACAACAGAGTTACTAGAAAAGCAGATTTTAAGCTTCATATTTTGAAGTTTAAAGAGGACAAAACACGGCCGTAAGGGTCAATCTTTCGGAAAAAGGTTGCATTTTTTCTGTCTGTTTGCTGATTTTGAGAGGATGAGAGGAATTTAAAGTGATTTATATTGCATGGTTGTGCGTATCTGTTTTTCCTCTCAGCCAAGTAATTTCCAGGACTTACGCAAAAGATAACGAAAGTAGCGGTAATTCATGAATTACCGCTACGTAAGAATAAGGTTTTCGGTCATGTCTTGCGTAAGTCCTGATTTCATAAATCAAACAGGATTGCTATATTTAGGGGAACTCCAAGAAATAGGGACTTCCAGTTAAAAAAAACATCCCATCGTAGGGGCGAACGGCTGTTCGCCCCGACAAATGCAGAAATAATTTAGGATAATTTATTTTTTGTCAGTCCCTAAATTACTACTGCTTGTGGGCTGGGCTTCTAGTCCACTCCACAAGAGTTAATTGGATGTTTTTTTATTTGGGAGTCCCTGGTTATGGGCGATTGCCTTTTACCTGAGAATTACTAATAGAAAATCCCCGACGCATAGGCTTAATACTAGCTAACTCCACCTGAAAACTTATCTTATCCCTCATTTCGCCGCTTCTCGCTTCCAAAGTCCAATTACCTGCACGCAAATTCCAAAATAAAGAATTAGCTGAGTTTGTATCTAACTTTTCACCATTTAACCACCACTCCACAGATGCCGATTTATTTCCCCCTAATTTGAATTCCAATTTTTGCTTTCCTGCTTCACCTGGATACAGTAAAAATAAATCGCCATCATGGGGAGATAAAATTCTCAAATTATCAGAAATTAAATGCGATCGCTGTTGTTTTGCCAACCACTCATCATACTCTGGCGGCAAATCAAATTTATTTGCAGTTTCGTAATTATTCTTATCTTCGGGATAGAAATATTCCTGCACCACTGAGGTACAATCTGATGTTGGTTTTAAACCAGAAATCGCACAAACAGGTAATTGTATTAAACCTTCTGGAGATGGAAAAGCTGCTGGTTCTTGATGTTCGTGCAGATGTAACATAATTCGGTTCCATAACGGTGCTGCACCTGTAACACCTGAAACCTGACGCATCGGTTCGCCGTTGAAATTACCTACCCAAGTAGCGACGGTGTAATCTGTGGTGAAGCCAACTGTCCAAGTATCACGAAAATTAGAAGAAGTGCCAGTTTTAACAGCAGCGGCAAAGGGTAAATTTAACACCGAGTCTACACCAAAAGCTGTTGCACGAGCATGGTTGTCACTAAGAATATTAGTAATTAACTGCCAAATTCTCTGATTTGCTATTGTAGAGACGCGATTCATCGCGTCTGCGGTATTGCCAAATGTAGTTACTAAAGGAATAGCGTCTCCTTGTCGTGCTATGGTTAAGTATGCTCTGGCTAATTCCCAAAGACTGACTTCGCCACTACCCAAAGTCAAACCTAAACCATAATGTTCTGGAGTTTGATTGAGGTGTTCAAATCCCAATTGATGCAGACGTTCTAAAAAAGTTTCCACGCCTACTTTTTCTAACACGCGCACTGCGGGTACATTGAGAGAATTTGCTAAAGCGATTCGCACCCGTACCGGGCCGAGAAAACTTTCGGTATAATCTGTTGGGCTGTAAAGTTTCGCGCCGGGAATAGCGTAATGGGCGGGTACGTCTGCCAAAATGGTGTTTGGGCGAATGAGATTTTTTTCTAAAGCGAGTTCATAGACAAAAGGCTTGAGGGTAGAACCTGGTTGACGTAGCGCCTGTACTCCATCATTGCGTCCGAGTTTGGCTTCATTAAAATAATCAGGTGAACCGACATAAGCCAAAACTTCGCCGTTGTGGTTGTCAATTACCAACGCAGCCGCATCGTGGACGTTGTTAGGGGCGAGAGAAGAAATGACTTGCTGTACCTGTGCTTCGACAAATTGCTGTAAAGGACGATTTATGGTTGTGCGAATCACAGAATTTTCCAGACGCGGGGAAATTTCTTGTGGTTGCGTCTTATCAAACTGATTTGCTAACCAAAATAAAAAGTGTGGGGCGGCGATAATTCCCGGTGGGCGAGATTGAAAGACAACTTTTTCGGTGGATGTTCGGGCTGCCATTGCCTCACTCACATAGCCTTCGCGTACCATACGATTAAGCACATATTTTTGCCGCTGCTTTAACCGTTCCCAATGTTCATAAGGATTAAAATAAGTGGGATTATTAGGAATAGCAGCTAACAAACTCGCTTGGGCAAGATTCAAATCACTGGCTGGGATGGAAAAATAAGTCCGCGCTGCTGCTTCTACACCATATATATTCCCTCCCATTGGCAGCCGATTAATATATGCAGAGAGAATTTCATCTTTATTCATCCCCGCGACTAACCGCCAAGCTAGCCAAATCTCTTGCATTTTACCAGACAAAGTACGCGGCACAGGATCTAACATCCGCGCTAACTGCATAGTAATAGTGGAAGCACCGGAAACAACTCGTTTGGCGTGGATAGCTTCTTTGGTGGCGCGGATAACTGCTTTCATATCCAAGGCGCCATGTTGATAAAAGCTAGCATCTTCAGCCGCTAAAATCGCTTGAATAAACTGCGGCGAAACTTGATTTAGGGGTATTACTGATGTATGCTCTTGGTCACGAGTCAGCAATGTGCCTAATGGTAAATTATTGCGATCGCTAAATTGCATTGCCAATTGATTTTGGGCTATATCTGCGGCACGAATTGGCGCAAAATAAGGTAATAAGCGCACCACCAGACAGATTAGCAGCACAGCCAGGATAACCTTTGTGTGCTTGATTTTGATTAGCGATCGTGAAATGAGTTTCATCAGTGCCCAAGAAAACTTACCTTAATTCTGACGCACCGATTACATCTACATCAGCAAATATGTCAAACCCTTAATAATTAATTCGCAATAACTTAGGAGATGTAAATTAATGTTTATGTAAATTCAATACTTCTTAATAGTTAAGAATTGTAGTTATTTATTGGAACAATCACACTGAATTAGTTATCTATATAAATAAACACAATTACATTCAACATTTGGGCACAAATCATCAGCGATCGCGTCCTTTATTCGTCTTGGTATTGCCTACTTAATTAAGGAAATCTAAACTTGTATTCGCTATAATTTATTAATTTTTAATTTTTAATTACTAAAAATATGCTTATCAGATTTTTATTCCGTTTGCACTATACAATTGTCCATCTTTTCGAGACGCTGCGCGAACGCGTCCTTGGCAGTTCGTTAAAAAAAATCAGTCGTTCTTCGAGACAGAAGAGAATAATACAGTTTCTTCTTCTCTTTACATTTACACTAGCAATGACAGGGTGTAATTTCTTTGGTATCAACTCAACCAAAGAACAACTCCCAATAGTTTCCCAACTCACCCCACCAAAACTACCAGACTGGATTGAACAAATAAGCCCCATCGGAGATGCCAAACCCCTCAACCAAATCCGCATCCGTTTTAAAGAAGCCTTAATCCCAGTTGAGAGTCTTGACAGTCCAGAACAACAAAAATTATTACAAAAATTTGCCATTTGGCCGCCTTTAGCCGGAGAATTTCGCTTTTTGACACCGCGCATGGTGGGATTTCAAGCCCAGAAAGCACTGCCAAAAGTGACACGATTACAAGTTACCCTCAAAGCAGGTTTAGCCGATTTAAAAAATCATCGACTAGACAAAGATTTAGCTTGGACATTCAACACCGAATCTATCAACTTAACTAATTTACCCGGCGTTAACCCCATTGAAAAAGCTGATGCCGAACCCATCGACTTACAACAGAAATTACAATTCACTTCCAATGTAGAATTAAATTTAGGTTCTGTACAAGAACATTTACAGTTAATTCCTGAAAGTAAAAATCAAGGTGTTCGCTTCAAAGTCGAATTAAACAAAGAAGAAAAGCCATCAGAAGACGAAGAACCTGTAGAAAAATTTGACCCTTCCGCACGTAATTGGATATATAATCTCACCCCACAACAAAATCTCGAAAAAGCAACCCGTTATCGCCTAGTATTTTCTCCTGGAATACTTCCTGCTGATGGTAATCTAGCGACAGAGAAAGAATTTGCTAGTAAGTTAGTAACTTATTCACCTTTAGCATTTCGGCAAATTAACTTTTACGGACAGCCAGATGCAGGGGGAACCTATGGAAGATTTATTAAAGGTAGTCCCCAGTTAGAATTTAATAACGTTTTACTACCAGATTCTGCCAAAGAAAATATTACCATTAATCCCGCACCAAAAGATATTGCGAGAATTCTCCAAGTCAACGATGAAGATAGAATTGTCGGTATCAATCCTCATGCCCTAGAACCAGCCAAAACTTATACAATTACTATTGGTGGCAATCTCAAAGATAAATTTGGGCAGACTTTAGGTAAACCCGTCACAATTAAATATGATACTGGAGATTTAGCCGGGGATATCTGGGTACCATCAGATTTAAATATTTTCCCCGCAGGTAAAGATTTACAGTTAAATATTAGTACAGTAAATCTGCCAGAATCGCAATATAAAGCAGCTTATCAAGTAATTAAACCAACAGATTTAGTTTATTTTAACTATAGTAATGATTTCTTACCAAAACCTGCCCAGTGGGAAAGTTTCAAAGTATCAGGTAAGAAAAATCAATCAGTTGATATTGCTGTTCCTCTCCGAGAAAAAATAAATGCCGCTACAGGAATGTTAGCTTATGGAGTGCAAGCCCGCACGAATAAATATCAAGACAATGGCAAGGAATTGTGGCGGGAACCAACGACTTATGGCATGGTTGAATTGACAAATTTGGGCGTATTTACTCAGTGGTTTCCAGAGTCAGGATTAATTCGCGTCAATCATCTTACTGATGGTTCGCCAGTGAAAGCTGCTAGTATTGAAATTTATCAATCAAAATTACAAGCAAAATCTCGTCCTGAACCTGTACCTTGTACAACAGGTAAAACTGATGAAAATGGCATTTTTAAAGTTACCCGCGAACAATTACAGCAATGTAATTCGGAAAATCAAAGTTCTGTTAAATCACCCCAAGTATTAGTAATTGCCCGTGAAAATCAAGATTGGGCATTTGCGAGAGTCGAAGAATATAGCGGCGTTTATGGCTACGGAATTGATGCAGGTTGGCAAGATAATAAGCCCGAATCACGCGGGGTAATTTTCTCAGATAGACAGTTATATCAACCAGGTGAAAAAGCTTGGTTAACCGGGTTTGCTGATTATTTACAAAATGGTGCAATTCAGCAAGATAAAAATGCTGTTTATCAGTTAACTCTCTTCAACCCCGATGGACAAAAGACCAACTTAGGCACGCAAACTACAAATGAGTTTGGTACGTTTTCCCTAGAATTGCCCATCCAAAAAACTCAGCGCTTAGGTTACTATACAATCCAAGCAAAAGGTAAGAATGGGCAAGAAATTTCTGGGGAATTTCGGGTAGCTGAGTTTAAACCACCCAATTTTAAAGTTGAACTCAATTTAGATAAAGAATTTGCTCTCATTGATGAGAAAGTTGATATTAAAGCCACTAGCAATTATTTATTTGGCGCACCTGTGGAAGGTGGAGAAGCAAAATACTTTATCACTCGCCAACAGGCTAATTTCATTCCCAAAGGCTGGGAGGAATTTAGTTTTGGTAGGCAATGGTTTTGGCCGGAAGAATCTCCGACTGTATCTAGTGATGTATTGCAAACTAATGCCCAACTAGATGCTAATGGTAAAAGTAGTCAAACGGTAACCGTGGCGAAGGATTTACCATATCCCATGACTTATCAGGTAGATGTGCAAGTTGCAGATGTTTCTAATTTATCTGTAGCAAATTCTCAAACTTTTACAGCCTTACCAAGTAATCGCTTGATTGGGTTAAAAAGCAATTTTATCACTGATGCTGGTCAGGCTTTCCCTATTGATATGATTGTTACCGACCCTACAGGAAAAACGATCGCAGATCGACGTGTATTGGTAGAATTACAAAAGATAAAATACAGCAGTGTCACACAATTAGTTGAAGGTAGTCGGACGCCAAAAAATCAAGTCGAATATCAAACAGTGGGACAGCTAGAAATTACATCTGGTAATGATATACAATCGGTAAGTTTGATACCTCCTGAATCTGGTTCATATCGGATTAGAGCTAATTTTAGCGATGATAAAGGCGAATTAAGTGCTACAGATTTACAAATTTGGGCAACTGGAGAAAATCCAGTATTTTGGGGTTCGAGAGACAAAGATGTTTTAGAAGTTAAGCTAGATAAAAAAGAGTTCGTACCTGGTGAAACTGCCACTGCACTAATTCAATCTCCCTATCCAGATGCAGAATTATACTTTGCTGTCATCAAAGACAAACCCCTTTTTCAGCAAATTACCAAAGTTCAGGGAGGCGCACCACAAATTCAATTCCAAATTACGCCAGAAATGTTACCGAATGCAGCGGTGGAAGCTGTATTAGTCAGGCAAGGTAAACCGATTAACCAAGTGGAAGCGGGAAGTTTAGATAACTTGGTGAAGATTGGTTTTACACCTTTTAAAGTTAACTTGGCAGATAAATATTTAAAACTCCAAGTTAAACCATTGCAAGCATCATTAGAACCTGGTGCCCAGGAAACAGTACAACTAGAATTGAAGGACAATCAAGGAAACCCCACCAAAGGACAGTTTACAGTCATGGTGGTGAATGAAGCGGTGTTACAACTTTCTGGTTATCGTCCGCCCAATTTGGTAGATACAGTTTATGCAGAACAGCCGATTTCTACCCGCTTTAGCGATAATCGCCCAGATGTCATCTTACAACCACAAGATGTGGCGAAACCAAAAGGTTGGGGTTATGGCGGTGGTTTCTCGACTGGCGCAGCAAATACTCGCACTCGCACAGACTTTCAAGCCTTAGCTTACTACAACGGTTCTGTTCTCACCGATGCCAATGGTAATGCACAGATAACCTTTAAATTGCCGGATGACTTAACGACATGGCGAGTGATGGCTGTGGCGACTGATGGAAATCTGCGTTTTGGTAATGGCGATGCGACCTTTATCAGCACCAAACCACTGCTAACTAATGCCATCTTGCCACAATTTGCCCGTCCAGGCGATCGCATTCTCGCCGGTTTATCCGTCACCAACAACACCGGGAACGCCGGAAATCTCTCAATTAATGGCGAACTTAGCGGTACAGTGAAATTTGCCGAGAAAAACCCCACAACTACTACTTTACAAACCAAAGCTGAATCTGCAACTCACGCTTATCGCTTTCCAATGGTTGCGGATAATGTCGGCGTTGGGAAAGTTCGCTTTACCACTCAGCTAAATAATACAGCCGCAGATGCTTTTGAAGTTCCTTTGGAAGTTAAACCAATTGAAATTACCGAACAAGTTGTAGAAACTGGCGTCACTGCAAAAGAAGTAAAAATTCCCCTAAATGTTGATAAAAATACCTTCCCTGACGCGGGAGGTTTAGATATTCAATTGGCGAGTACTTTAATTCCTGAAATTAAAGCACCAGCAAAGCAGGTTTTAGAAGATAATGATTTACCTTTTGCAGAACCAGCGGCTAGTCAGTTAATAATTGCTGCTAATTTGCAAACTATTGCCCAAAAATACGGTCAAACATTTGCAGAATTTAATCCCAGCCAACAAGCAAATTTAGCAATTGAACAATTAGAAAAACTGCAAATCGCCGATGGTGGTTTCGCTGCTTTCCCCGGACAAGAAAAATCTGACCCTTGGGTTTCTTCCTATGCGGCTGAATCTTTGGTAAAAGCAAGTCGCGCATTCCCCAATTTAGTTGATTCTGCAATGCTGTCTCGCCTCAAAACTTATTTGCAAAAAGTTCTGGCGAACCCCGGAGAATATGATTTTTGCAAACAACTACTATGTAAAAGACAACTGCAACTGAAAGCTTTAATTGCGATAGCAGAATTAGGTGAAAAACGCAATACTTTTCTGGGGGATATTTACGAACAGCGCAATAATTTTGATTTAGTAACTCAAATTCAACTAGCGCGATATTTATCTCAATTCCCAGAATGGCAAGACGAATCTCAACAACTACTCAACAAGCTGCAACAAAATATATATGAAACTGGTCGCACAGCAGTTGTAAGTTTACCATCTAATTGGGGATGGATGAGTTCATCTACCGCAACCCAGGCGGAAGCTTTACGTTTATTTATTGCCAAACAAAGTAAGCCCGAAGTCATAGATAAGTTATTCCAAAGTCTTCTCGTATTGCGACGGAATGGCACATGGCAAACTAACTATAATAATGCCCAAGCATTAACAGCTTTGGTAGATTATAGTCAACTGCAACCCACACCACCAAATTTTGTAGCCACAGTACAATTAGCTGGGAAAAAGTTAGGAGAAAATCGCTTTGAAGGCTACAAAAATCCTAGCTTACAGCTAAATGTACCGATGAATCAATTACCTCGTGGGCGTAATGATTTAACACTACAAAAATCAGGTAATGGCAATTTACATTATCTGGTTGCTTATAATTATCGCTTACAAGGAAATCAACCAGGCAGGTTTAATGGGTTACGCATAACACGAGAAATTAGTCAAGTAAATGAAGAGAAAGTTTTACAAAAAACAGGACTTTATGCTTTGGATAAACCCTTGACTTTAGCCCCTGGACAAGTGTTTGATATTGGTTTAGAAATTATCTGCGATCGCCCCGTGGATCATATAGTAATAAAAGACCCACTACCAGCAGGTTTTGAGGCAGTAGACGCGAGTTTTCAAACTGCTACGGCTGCATTACAAGCAAAAGCCGATAGCTGGGAACTTGGGTTTAGGGATGTGTACCGCGATCGTATTATCGCCTACGCCGACCACCTCGAACCAGGAGTTTATAGTCTGCATTATTTAGTCCGTTCTGTGACACCAGGGACATTTTCTTGGCCTGGTGCCCAAGTTCATCTGCAATATGCACCAGAAGAATTCGGTCGCACTGCTGAGTCTACATTAATATTGGAAGAAAATAAACAATAGCCGAATTGAGACATTACTTTTTGGCAAATCGCCAAGCTCAGGAGGCTTTTCAGGCATATTTGGATAGGTTCAATCAGCCTCCCAAATCAGTTATTGCCAGCCCAGGCGACCCCGATTTTGACGAAAAGATTCAAGCAGCAATTCGACAGAAATTGGAAGCATCGAGTAGTGGTCAGCCAGCTAACAAAGCAGTGGAGGAGACTCAATAAAGTCTTTTCGATTCAGTTTGGTTTTGGCAAATGTATCAGAGGTTGTTTGAAAAGTCCTTGGCTGTGATTTTAATTGCATTCTTACCCCCCTTAATCCCCCCAATATATTGGGGGGAAACCGGAAAATCTAGTTCCCTCCCCAATACATACGGGGAGGGTTAGGGTGGGGTAAAAATAGGTTTTTGCCTCTCTATGCAAACCAGTTGTATAAATGACATTAGTGGTCAAATTTGTGGGTATATCCCTATCTGTTGATTGTGCTTTTGCTGGTGAAATATTGGAAGTCAGGAGAATTGCACCAGTAGCTATGAAACTTAAGAAGATTCCTACTGAAAATAGAAAATTTTCTTGATTATGGCGCTAACATAATTTAATTTTTGACATGAGATAACTCCAAGGATATTTATTGATAACGTGAATGAGGTCTGATGATTTTTGGATCGTGTTTTCTAATTATCGCGGAGAAGGTGGCGGTGGAAATATTGGTATATCGATATTATTAGTAAATGGGTAGCTTACTGATTGCTCACCAACTATTCCATCAATAGAATCAGCACGAATTTTAAAAGTGCTTTCTCCATAAGGTCTAATCTTGGGCAAGTAACTCAATGGTAGACTATAAGTACAACCTTCACCGAGATGATTTCCTGTAGCTGCAACTGGTTGACCTACAGATCGCTGTGTAGGAACATTAAATTGACCCGGTTTAGGTTCAGTGGGAATAAACTCTGTCAGACTTACATTAATTCGCTCGCAAAAAATATTCTCAATTGTGGGATTTCCTTTCACTATATTTCCTTGAATTGTGACAGTTTTTTGAACTCTTTGAATTATTGGATATTTTTGAGCTAACTGTATAGTGTGCGTTGGTTGAGCATTCGCTATGGCTGTAAAGCTAGCTAATACGCTACATGTCAAAGTTGCAATCAAGGTTGGCGAAATACATAATTTCATGCAGGACATAGGACATCTCCGATATTCTATAGTAGTGAATGTTTATTGATAGTGTAAATTGGGTCTATCAATTCTGTATGAATGGCTTTATGTTGGTTTATATGATTGATTTTTTGGTTTTATGCAGTGCATCCTGATTTTTCATATAAAACCTGGTAACTAACCTATTGTTCAATTATCGAGGAACGTTGGGTTTCCTTACGTCAACCCAACCTTGTATCTTAGTATTCCGCTACTCCATAAATTTATTGTGGGTAAACCAGAAATGACGCATCCTGTCGAAATAAATTGCTACCATTTGGGAGTTCTAGCCACAACTCAAAATTCTTGTGTCGGATGTAGTATTCAGGAAAGTTGAAGGATTCAAATGCAAAACTACCATTATTACCAAACGTTACAGGTTTAATGCAAAAGGTAGCATCTTTCCTAAAAAGCTCCTGATCGATTATCCTTGACAACTGGATTCGGAAATTTTCGTGTCTCAAGAAGTGACCTGGAAAGTTTACAGATTCAAATGAAGAGCATTGGCTATCTGCTAATCCCGGAACAATTTTGAAACTTGCGTCTTTCCTTCCGAGTTCGTCACTGATTGGCTCTAAGTAGCCCAAGAAATTTCTGTGGCGAATATAGCGATCAGGAAAGTTAGACGAACCAAAGGAGTGCACTCGACCGTACAAACTTTTATATTGGGCGTAAACTGAGGAAGATGATGTCAGAATTATCCCACAGACTGACAGACCTAAAGTTGAAATACGCAAAAATCTTTTTAGCCAGTTAAATTTCATCGTTGCTCCTGTTTTGTATTTATTTGAGTTGTAATTTAAAGTTTGATATTGGTCATAATTCTTCTCTATGTTCCCTGGGGTATGCTTGTCCTAGACAGAGGCTACACCACTGAGTATTCCACTACCGATAGAGAGCAGGAATCATATGAAAACCCGAATCTTTCCCGAATAGATCGCTACCATCTACTCGTTCTAACAGCAACTCAAAATTTTTGTGCCGGATGTAGTATGCAGGAAAGTTGAAGGAGTAAAATGACCAAGTATCAACATCATTTCCATTGAGTCCAGTAAATAAGCAAAACGTAGCATCTTTCCTAAAAAGCGTCTCATTGGTTCTTCTTGACAACTTCAGCCGGAAATTTTCATGTCTCAAAAAGTGACCAGGAAAGTTTATGGACTCAAATGAAGTGCATTGGGTATCAGCCAATCCAGGGACAGGTTTGAAACTTGCGTCTTTTCTTCCCAGTTCGTCACTGATTGGCTCTAAGTAGCCCAAGAAGTTTCGGTGGCGAATATAGCGATCAGGAAAGTTAGACGACCTAAAGGAAACCACTTCAGGTAGTCTTTGGGAATAAACTGAAGATGATGATGTCAGCACGATCCCACAGACTGACAAACTTAAAGTTGAAACACTCAATAATTTTTTCAGCCAGTTAAATTTCATACAAAAAATTTCCTTTATATTTGTGAGCGTGATAGCAATATGACCGTTAAGAGAGTAGGTGATAAATTAACAACGAGATGTCAGTTATATCAACAATATTTTCGGGAACACTTGAAGATATAGCAGGTGATAAATAACAGTGAATTACTTTTGATGTAAGAGTCGGATATCTGGATCTTGAGATACCAAAAATAACAATACCAACAATTTTTGATGTTGGGTTTCCTTGCGTCAACCCAACCTACCCTTGCTTTGAATTCTTGGATATTTTTGAGCTAACTGTATAGTGTGCGTTGGTTGAGCATTCGCTATGGCTGTAAAGCTAGCTAATACGCTACATGTCAAAGTTGCAATCAAGGTTGGCGAAATACATAATTTCATGCAGGACATAGGACATCTCCGATATTTTATAGCAGTGAATGTTTATTGATAGTGTGAATTGGGTCTATCAATTCTGTGTGAATGGCTTTATGTTGATTTATATGATTGGTTTTTTGGTTTTATGCAGTGCATCCTGATTTTTTATATACAGCAGATTGCAGCTTGGTGAGGTACAGTTACCCTAGTAGGGGCGCACAGCTGTGCGCCCCTACCCGTGTACCTCATTTACCTGAAAAATGCTTTAAGAGACTCTTCGCCCCCCTTTTCAAGGGGGGATCTAAGACTTTGAAAACACACACTAGTTGCAAGATATGAAAAACTTACCGATACAAAGGACTAATGATACTAAACGTCGCATCTTTGCGGAATAGATCGCTACCATCTGCGGGTTCTACCCACAACTCAAAATTCTTGTGTCGTATGTAGTGTCCAGGAAAGTTGAGGGATTCAAATGACCAACTAGAAGCATCATTACCAAAGAGCCGAGTCTTAATGCAAAATGTAGCATCTTCGCTAAAAAGCCGCTGATTGATTCTCCTTGCCAACTTCAGTTGGAAATTTTCGTGTCTCAAGAAGTGACCTGGAAAATTTACGGATTCAAATGAAGTACAGTTCCTATTTGCCAATCCTGAAACAAGTTTGTAGGTTGCGTCTTTCCTTCCTAGTTCATCATTGATTGGCTCTAAGTAGCCTAAGAAATTTCTGTGGCGAATATAGCGATCGCCAAAATTATACGACTTAAAGGACACGACTTCACCGTTGCTTTGGGAATAAACTGACGAAGATGATGTTAGCAATATCCCACAAATTGACAAGCCTAAACTTGAAACACTCAAGATTTTTTTCAGCCAGTTAAATTTCATAGTTGCTCCTATTTTCTATTTACGTAATAGCAAAAAATAAATTATTCCAAATTGGCGGTTAGTAGGGTGGAATGGCACTTACTTAAAGTTAGTTGTTGCCTAGATCCCCGACTTCTTCAAGAAGTCGGGGATCTAAATCCACCTGATTAATGATTAGACTAAATATGCTTGTATTACTCATTCAGTTGGCTCGAATAATTTTCCACATGACATTCGGTTGATCAACGCACTCCCATAGGGTGATTCTACCGCCATTGTCCATAATGCCTCCGTGTTGGTGCAAGCATGAGCCGATCGCAGACTGAATCTTTACATACGATCCATCAACACGAACTTCACGCCACTTTTGAGAAGATGATCCTGTACAAGTGGATTGGATGATATCAGTACCATTTGCTGACAATCCATTTTTCACGGTTAGGCAGAGGTCACTATGTTTAAAACGGAGAACAAAATAACCATTGTCTGCCCATCCTCGAGTTAATTGAACGTTTGGTTGATTGATGCACTCCCATTGTGTGACAAGTCCTCCGATGTTTCTAATTCCTCCATGCTGGTGTACACACTTGCCGCTATGCTTCGCTTGTATGTAATAGCGTTGCTCCGTAAGGCTTGCAGAGGTCATTGGTGCTAGTGTTGCACCTAATGTCCCAATCACAAACAAACTCACTATGGCACGTTTCATAATGTGAATACCCCTGCTGATCGCTAACTAAGATTATGTTCTTTCATTTAATCACTGTCTATGCCTATTTAAAGATGATTTTTTTGCTTTTATCCATGCTTGTTATAACCAAAGGTCAGATAATCCTGAATATAAATCAATACAGTTCAGTTAAGGCTAAAACCCTTTATCAAAATCAATTTTTTTTAACTAACCGCTAAGGACGCATTCGCGCAGCGTCTCGTCAGAGAAGGACGCGAAGGAAGATGCTTAACTGAACTGTATTGGAATATAAACGCCTTACTTTTTGTTTGTTAGGAGTAGCTACTCCCTCGAATTTAATTGCTGATAAAAATCGCACCCCTTTTAATATTGGTCGGGCAATCACATTAACTAAATTTCAATTAGATGAAGTGGAATCTTTAATTAGAGGTTTAGAGGGAATAGTTGCTAGACCAAAAGTGATATTAGAAGAGGCGCAAGGGTTTGAGACTTGGGTTGTGTACTTCACCAACTTTAAATATGCTGTAACTAAGGCGACTGGTTTAACGCCCATTTCAACCACTGCCCAAAGGAACTTACAACATTCAACCGATGAACTCCAGGCGCACGGGTGGCGGCGAGTCCATCAACGGCGACTAATGCGGCGTATTGCAAGCCCAAAAAACTATCGACTGCGGCATAAGGGCCACCAAGGGTAATCGCCCCTGCTGCATACATTTGTCCTTTGTCGCTACGCATTTCTACTAATTCAAAATTGTTCGCTACAGTTAATCGCCCCAGATTATTCAGTGGCAAGTTGTAATGTTTAACAAAATCTTCTAGCAGGGGATTAGCATTTACCTTGGCATCCAGTCCAGTAGCATCAACAATAAAGTCAGCTATCAACTTCATTTCGCCAAAGCTTTGTTCTCGGATATGGGTAATAGTCCGGTTTTGGGTGTCTCTTTCCACATCCTGTACTTCACCGAAGGTAATTTGATACCAGCCTTCGCTGATCCCTTGGGCAGTGATGCGCTGCCAATCGTGCCGGTCGGCGGTGGTGGTACCACCCCAGTCTGTTAGTAAACGTTTGCGTTCATCGGGGCTGGCTTTTTCTAACATTGTGCGGAGTTCGCCGCCCCAACAAGCTTTCGGCCAGTTAAACGGTTGAAATTCGTAATGATTTTTGACTAGGCGCTGGGCATATTGAAATTTGTTGCCTTGGGGTTTAGGCGATCGCATTAAATGCAAAACTGAAATATTCCGATTTCGCTTTCTAGCTTCAAAAATCCGCTGCAAAATCCGCGAAGCCACAATTCCCCGCCCCCGAATCAATACTGTACCACCGCGATCCTCTAATTGCTGATAAACATGATCGTGTGCTTCGTAAGCATTCACAACAGTTTTAAAGTCTTGATATTTTTCTCTATAAGCTTGCAAATCTGGGAGAAACTGAATCGCTGGATATCCAGTAGCTAAATGTAAATAACGAGTAACTAAAAAAGCATAATTTCCAGGGGCGCGAGAATAGGCTACGCAATACCTACCATCATCGGTTTTGCGAATTGCCCTGACTCGTCCATAGCGATAAATTTGGTTCCAGCCAATGCGCTTGGCCTCTCTGTCTATGGAATTAAAGACATTACCGGAACGGGGTGTATAAGTTTCGGCAAATGTTGGTTCAGCAAACACCTGCCACAAATATTTAAATGCTGAGTTAATTTTTCCCTTGGCCAAGTCAGCCCAAGCTTCGCGCAAGGCATAACTAGGCCAGCCCCAAATATTATCAGGGCAAGAATCGGAATTAGACCGGAGTCTTTCATATAAGGGAATCTGGGAATTCATACACAGGCGCTTATAACGGGCATAAGGTTCGCCTTCTAATCCCACAGCGACAATTTTTTCAGCACGCACACCACTAAGTCGCAGCAAATCAACCCAAACAAAGCTACCAATTCCCGCCCCGATCGCCAGATAATCAGTTTCATCCACTGGCAGCCCAGTAGCATAAAGGGCTAGTACTGGAACTTTTTGTGCTTGAAATGCTGGAGGCGGAAAATTAGTGCCTGCGGTAATCCCAGGCTGGGCTACAGGCAAACTGGGGTCTGGGATATTTGTATTTGGGTTGAAGCGAATCGTTGAAGGGGGGCTGGTATCTGGTACGGTAGCGCTAGCAGCAAACTTGATTGTAATTACATAGGGACCAATCTGCAAAGTGTCGCCATTAGCCACAACACTGCGCTTTTGTTGTTTACCGTTGACATAGATACCGTTAACACTGCCTTGGTCAGTCACCACCAGATGATTTTGTTCCCACTCAATTAGGGCATGGTAGCGAGAAACTTCATTACTATTTAGCAGCATCCTCGAAACCCGCTGTCCTCCAAGTTCAGCAGGTAACCGCCCGAATTCCCGACCAAAGGCGATCGGTATATTCAACATTGGTTCTCGCCGTTCTCCGGTTGTTGGATCTTCCCAACTTAATTGGATTTGTAGGTGATTAGTCATTGGTCATTTGTCATTTGTCATTTGTTATTGGGTATGGGGCATTGGGCATTGGGCATGGGGGATTGGAGGTGTGGGAGGTGTGGGAGGATGGCGAAGAAATCTTTCCCCCCTCTCTCCGCACACTCCCCCATCCCCCTCATCCCCCTCATCTCCCCACTCCCCACTCCCTAACTCCCAGGTGCTACTAACACACTGACTGCCGCAGCTAAAGATGTCCCACACCACGGACAACCAATTTGCAGATTCTCTGGTGGGGAAACTTTGTAACATTTGGGACATTTTAAACCATAAACTCCTGGCGGTGGTGCTGGATGGTGGTGATGGTGATGTCCGATATTTGCTGGTGAATGGGGGTTAACCGCTGGCGGTTGCGGTGGCATCAAAATTGTTGCGGGAATGTTGCCTGTGGAAATGCTAGTAACTTTGAGTTGTATTTGTCCCAAAGAGATGCTAATGCCCTCAGCTAAAGGCATTTCACCTTGGACTAGTTGTCGTCCATCGACAAGGGGGGGATTTTGCGATCGCAAGTTCCTCAGATAAAAGCGCTGTTGCTGGGGATGAAAAAATATTTCAATATGCAAACCAGATACTGTGGGATTACTCAAAACAATATCGCACCGGAGAGGATCGCGACCGATGCGGACAGTGCCAGGATTTTTACTTGGCTGTTGTTCGTAAATGTTCTGAGTTTTATCTGCACCTGCATCGTGCCACTGTAAAGTTAGTGCGTTCATTGTTCTAACTTTTTAACTTGTATTTTAGCTACTTCAACTTCTTTCTGTGCGATTCCTAACATGATTGAGTAGGCGCAAGCAAGTATTTAGAAAAAACTTCAATAACCTTTATCTTGCCGACGCTAATTTATCAGCAATGCGTGTAGTTTCTGGCAGACGATATTTAGGTGTGCAGCGTAATACGTAGTCAATTGCTGTCGGTAAACTGATTCGATGACCACTGGAGACGTATAGGGGTTTGACTCCTGTGCGCGATCGCAAAACTGCTCCGATTATTTCACCTTGGTGGATGAGCGATCGCCAATTACCTCTAGTTTCTGGTAATTCTTCATGGTTACCTATCAACAATGACTTAGCTACACCAATTGTCGGCATATCCACAATTAACCCCAAATGGCTAGCTATACCAAATCTGCGGGGATGGGCAATTCCCTGGCCATCACACAGAATAATATCTGGTGTTGTTTTAATTTTCTCCAAAGCATCCAAGACTGCGGGAATTTCCCGAAATGAAAGGAAACCAGGAATATAAGGAAAGGTCGTAGGGCGGTGTGCTAGGCTCGTCTCAACTACTTGCAAATCAGGAAAACTCAGTACTGCCACAGCTGCACGGCTAATAGTGCCATCGGCTTCAAAACCCATATCCACTCCGGCGACATACTGCACAGGTTCTTCCAGTCGATCTGATGTAATGACCTGATTTCGCAACTCTTCTTGGATAGCGATGGCTTCTTCCAAGGTCGATGGCCAAGCATGACGTTGATAAATGTTCATATTTAAAATTTGAATGAAATTAATATTAATCGTGGTAATTTGCCTAGCACAAAAAACAATAGTTTTTTGAGTCAGAATCCCTGCAAAATCAAGAGTCGTAGGACTGCTTGATTTTCTCGCAATTATAAAATTATGGTCTCAAAGTCTGATAAATTATGAATTTTGAATTCTGAATTCTGACTCCTTTTTTATATTAGACATTTCAGCTTTGGCTTGTTGATACCTTGCATCATAATGTTACTTAAGTCTCTCAAGAGGGAATCCTGAGAATATAAGGTTATTTTCTTTTGATTTTCTCATTTATTGGTTATGACGCAGCCAAATATTCTGGAACTTGCAAAACAGGGAGATGTAGAGGCGATCGCATCTCTGATGAACCGCCATCTACAACCCAAAGGGATCGCTGCAAAAGTTGCCTTCAAGGAAACTTGCTTAGAGATAATACTAGAATCTGCTGAAATACCAAATCAGGAAACCTGGGTTGCATTTATCCGTAGAGGGTTAACTAACTTAGGGGCTGCATCTGTTGAGAGAGTGAAGGTTTATGGACAGCACATAGATAAAGAGTTTCCAGCTTGGAGTCAAGAATTTGAGCTAGGCTTCGCAGAAGCTGAAGAAAATGATGAAGAGTCTTCTAGTAATTCTCAGATGCTAACTGTTTCTATTAACTTAAATGGTGATAGTGTTCGCCAATTAAAAAACCAAGAGTTTGAAAATATTGCAAATCAAATAATCAATGATATTTTATCATCTTGTAATGATATTTTGATTCAAAAAGTAAGCATTAGTAATGATAATTGTGTAATTTCAAAGGAACGTTAGTATTCAATTTTCCTGACGATCCAGATGCGGATAAAGAGTCTAATCACAATAAAGATAATCAATATATATTTTAAACATATAGTTATAAAATTTGTGAATATGTTGGTTTTGTCTGTAAATAGGGAATCCTAAGATAGACGATATTTTATCAGGTTTTCGCGTTTATTAGTTATGACACAGCCTAATATTATGGAAGCTACTAAGCAAAAACTACAAAAATTCCACTGGCCTTTATGGTTTCCTTATCCTAGTTCTTGGCTAAAAGCATTGATTTTGGCTTTATTGTTGAAAGTTATTATATTTGTAGTTGATAGTACAGGAAAGGTAGGCTACCGGATCGCATATTTTGTAAACAGCTTAGAATTATTTGTTATGTTTACAATACTGTTAATTCTCTCTCCAATTATAATAATTACTTTTACCCATCACTGTCTACACTTGCTTATTAGTCGGTTTATATCAGAAATTCAAGCACCAGAAATAGGTAAAACGCAAGGATTTTTTCCAGGAATCATGAGCTGGTGGGAAGGATTATACGCTTGGCTTGTGATTGTGATTTCTACACTGATAGCAACTTTTTTTTGTACAATATTTTTGCCCGATTTTAATCTGAGCTATGCCCAACCACTTGAATATTACAGAGGGTTTCACAATAAAATAATAGTACTATTTGGCTTGTTTTATATTTTGACTGGGGCACTCATTTATCAAATTGAATATTTAGTAAGACAGCGAATAATATCTGCATATTCTGGCAATAAAGCAACAGGCACAAATAAATCTAATACAGATTTAAAGACAGACACAGAACTTAATAGATTGGGCGTAGAGATGGATGTAAACAAAATAAAATCAAATGAGCAAGAAACTAAAACTACCAATAATCGACGAAAATATCGTAATATAAATAAATATTGGCTGCTGTTTTTTTTGATATTTTTAATTTCTGTAGGAATATATCTATCTTCAGAAGTACTAGAAATATTTACCATATCTTCTAAAAATCAAACAGAGATACCATCAAAAACCGTATTAGTTACACCCTCACCAGTAACTTCAGAATCGCCGACTGTATTACTTCAAACTGATACCTTTCGAGAGGCAGTAAACAAGGCAATCAATGCAGCTAACCTGACTCAATCAGCAAAATCTCCAGATGAATGGAAGACAGTTGTGAGTGAATGGCAAGGAGCGATCGCACTTATGAAAAATGTGCCATTTTCTAGCCCAAATTATGCAATAGCCCAGCAAAAAATCATAGAATATCAAAAAAATCTCACCTACGCGCAGAAAAATACTGTTAAATAAGTAAGGCGATCGCCTCTCAAAGCTAAACTAGAAAAAATAGTGCCGCAGCTACGCCCGTCGTAGACATCGCTGCTATTTCCACCTATCTTAATGAAATGCTATATTCTTACACTAATGAGGATAAATTATCATGCTTAATGGACTTAGACAAAAGGCCATAGTCAAACCTGGTGGTGTAGTAGAAATCTGCTCTCCAGAACTTCCAGCAGGTGCAACTGTCGAGGTAATAGTATTTCTAGAGTCACCTGCTAAGCATTCTGAAAAGCCTCTAACTAGCTTCATTGGATCTGCTAGAGGTAGTTTTGCCACGCCTGAAAACGTTGATGAGTTTATTCGCCAAGAACGGGATGCATGGGAATTCTAGAGGCTATTCAAGGCACACGGATCTACCTAGATAAGCTGTTAAGCACCTAATTTGCACATTTAGACAGCAGGGGAGCAGAGGGGCAGAGGGGCAGGGGAGAAGGATTGACGCTTTTTCTACAAAATCAACAATATGCAAGTTAAATGCGTATTAGCTTACCAACATTTGGATCTATATTCTCCGCAGCTAACATCTTTTTCTACCCTTACTCACTAGTTGCTGCTTCTAGCCAGACTTCCACATCATCTGCTAGCAACTTTTGTGCAGCTTCTAGCATTGATGCTGCAATGTCTTTGAGGTCTTCACGATTGTTCAAGTAAGTTTTCAAAGCTTCCATTGGATCAATACTACTACTGGCAGTCAATTCGGGAATTCGCGGTCGAGCCAATTGACTCACTAATTCTGCTTGGATGGTGTAGGTGTGAGCCAGATTTAAAGCAGTATGTATAGAGGAACTGTCAATTAAATCCATCTGTTCCGAGCGGAGTTTATAAATTAGCCGCACTACAGCATCTTCAATATCATACTTGGCGATCGCTTTCATTAATAGCGCTTGGGGATCTTCTGCTTTCGAGACATCCACCTCAATTGTGCAAAAGTCCCGAACTGGTAAGGGACAAAATTCCCACTCTGCTTTACCCCGCTCCAGTTCTATCATGACATAGCCTTTGTCTTCTTTCTCTTCACTAAAATCTACCCGCTCAATACTCCCTGGATAAATCACTGGCGGATTGTTGGATTTATTCAAATTTTGATGACGATGGACATGTCCTAACGCTACATAATCAAAACAAGGTCGCGTCAATAAAGATAACGGTAGAGTAAAGCCTTTACCCACAGCCAAGTAGCGTTCTGCACCTAAGGTAGCATTATCAGCCATCAAGTGAGCCAAAAGCACAGTTGGCACATCGGGGTCAAGACGGCGAATTTCCCCTTCCAAAACAACTCGCAAGCGTTCCGTTAACAGTTCATTCACTTCTGCCAAGGACAAACCTTCAGTCTCTTGACGAGTCATCAACGTGGAACGAGTCAGCCAAGGAAGGGTAATTACTTGCACTTTGCCATTGGGGGTTTCGATGCAGTGTGTAGTCAAGGTATCACCAACAAGAAAACCAGGCACCCCCAAGGTGCGGTAAATACATAAACTCGCGCCTCCTAGTCCTTGGGAATGTTGGTCGTGATTCCCCACTAACAGCACTGTGGGAATATTCGCATCTACGAGACGGCGAAATTGGGTAGCAAAAGCTTGTTGTACATAGGGTGGTGGTGTCGCATCCGGAAAAGCATCGCCACCAAATATCACTAAATCTACGGCATCTGCGATCGCTCGGTCAATACATTGAGATAATGTATTGACAAAATCCTCCAATCGTGTATTTAACCCAGTTAGCGGATTAATTCGTCCGTGGGAAAAGCCGCTTCCCATGTGGATATCGGAAAGGTGGAGGATTTTGATCATATTTGTCCTTTGTCCTTAGTCATTTGTCCTTGAGGTTTTGATTTCACAAAGCCCGATATCAGACTTATCTCTTTGTCTAATACTAATGACAAATGACTAATGACCAGTGACTAAATATGAATTCCACATTCTGTTTTATTGCTTCCCCGCCACCGTCCGGCGCGTTCGTCTTCGCCTTCACCTACTTTTGTGGTGATGGGTTTGTCGCCGATGCTGGGATAACCTTGGTCGTGTAGGGGATTGTAAATAACTCCATGTTCAGCTACGTAAAGCCAGCTGTCTTTGCGTGTCCAGGTAGCTATGGGATTTACTTTCAAACGACCCTTGCCGTCGAATTCAAATATGGGCATATTAGCACGGGTTACTGCTTGGTCGCGGCGGCGTCCAGTAATCCAAGCCACGCTGTTGAGTTCGTCTAAACCCCGTAGCAGTGGTTCAATTTTGGTAATGTCGTGGAATTTGAGAATATCTTTGTCCCAGAGTGCATCGCCAAATTTGGCTTCAAAAGCTGCGGGGCTATCCGCTTGTAGAGTTTTGTAAGTTTGCAGATCCAGATTGTATATTTGTTTGGCTTTAGCAACTAGTTCTAGGGTTTCGTCGAAGTGGTACAGGGTATCGAGAAATATCACAGGAACCGGAAACTTCAGTTCGCTGTAAAGAATATGGGTAATTACCATGTCATCCACATTAAAGGCGCTGGTTTGCACCAGTCCCGTTGGGATATTTTCTACAGACCATGCCAAGATTTGTTTTGGAGTGGCAGTTTCAAATTCTTGATTTAATTTTTCTAAGTCAAAGGCGATCGTTTCGTTTTTAGATGCTGTGGAAGCTGTCATGATAATTTTCTATTCAAATAATTTCTACCTTGATTAAGATTTATTTTACTGCATAAAGGCTCATATTCCGCTAGGAGATCAGGTAATTATTTGTGGGTATGGGAGATAGAGAGCAGAGGGGAAAGAGGTAATTTTTCATTCTCCCCCTTGCTCCCTACCCCTCTAGCTTTTGTCAATGACCAATATCAGTAAAAACTACTATATTAGTAAATACTGTAGTTTTTACTAAGAGATATTACGGTAATTTAAGTTTTACAGGCTTTTTATGGACATATATACTGATTTTGATATGGTTAAGAAACAATTAATAAAAGGGATTTTACTTAAATGAAGAATTCAAAAATCCGCAATCCATTAAGTGAATCTATAGTTATGGGCGCTTTAATCGCGTTGACCAGCGTTAGTATTATCACGATCATGAACGCTTTCTAAGATAAAAAATTCTAATTTTAGCAACAAAAGTTTACATAGCCCTGCTCAAAACTGAGTAGGGTTTTTGCATTTTGTTTACATCTCCACCCTCCAGCACCAGTACGTAAATAGAGCAACCACTTAAAAACCCTAAAAAGCCATTCGATTGATGGAACAAGGAGCAGTCAAGCGTTCTGGTCGGGGTCGTCCGCGTTTACGTCCTTTGAGATTGGTTGGAGACAAAGGCTATACAGGTCGTCGAATACGTAATTACTTACGCCGTCGTGGTATTCGTCTTACTATCCCACGACTCTCAAATGAACCACGTCGAGGTTATTTTAGCCGTGAAATCTATCGTCAAAGCAACATTGTTGAACGCGCTATCAACCGACTCAAGCAATTTCGACGGATTGCTACCCGATACGAGAAACTTGCTGCAAATTATACAGCCATGATTACGATCGCCTCCATTCTCTTGTGGTTATAGTTTGAAAACACGCCTTAGCCCTATAAGCGTACCTTCACCCCCAATTTTAAATTGACACTAAAAAGCGCCCCCCTTTCGGAGAGCGCTTTTTATTCTATTTAATTTTCACTTGACTTGAGTAGCGATTAACCGTTGATAGCAGGAGCGGTTAGAGCCACTCTAGCTTCATCAGCAGCAGCCAAGTCTAAGGGGAAGTTGTGAGCGTTACGCTCGTGCATTACTTCCATACCCAGGTTAGCGCGGTTGATGATGTCAGCCCAAGTGTTGATGACGCGACCTTGAGAGTCGATGATGGACTGGTTGAAGTTGAAACCGTTCAAGTTGAAAGCCATTGTGCTTACACCCAAAGCGGTGAACCAGATTCCGATTACAGGCCATGCTGCTAGGA
>JAESFX010000173.1_pt1 | contig 58460 bp, 56 predicted proteins | sample 9269501 | NCBI WGS metagenome assembly JAESFX01 (sample SAMN14515570, study PRJNA621655) | algae metagenome | isolation source: Desmonostoc geniculatum HA4340-LM1 and co-occurring heterotrophs from cave... | place: USA: Maniniholo cave, Kauai, Hawaii | collected 2009-07-28
GCTGCACGACCTTCGTGAAAGCGGCGCGCCACCATATATGCTTCTTGCGGTCTGCGTCACTACAATGCCCCTTGTCTCTGCTCAGTTGGCCCCGTTCAGGGCAAATCGATTATAATTATCCTGTACCGCACCGGATTTGCGGCGCTTGTGATGAAACCATCCTTGTCGATATATTTCTGCGCTACAGGTTGCGACCCAATGGACTTCGGACGTTTTGCGTGAGTTCGACCATCCCCGATCGTCTCGGTCGTCACAGATGGTAGAATTGTCGCCGTAGCCTGTGCCTGCCTGGATGTGGGAGTGGCGGCATGTGCCCCTTCCCCGATGTGGACCAGTACACAAGGGAAAAAAACTATGACGGCCAAACGGCGACAATTCATTCCATTGAAATGCCTTGCTTTTCGTGCTATTAGCAGTTTGAAACCGTTGCAAAGTCCGCGAAACGTGGCTTTTTTGCCTATTCCGCCGGAACACCAAGTCGCATTGTAACGTTTACGCACGGGTCCAGAGAAATTTTAACCGATGTTACATTTGCCGATGTAACGTTACGGGCCGTGTTCCGGGGCACGACCTTCTGTAGGGCAACGCATCTGCGGGAGTTCAACGGATGGCATATCATGAGCCTGGCCAGCGCCAAGGCTTCAATACCAAGCTGAGAGCCGAGGCGGAGGCATTGTTGGCAGACGCCGTCTTTCAGCGTTCACCCGTGCTGTCGAAATTGCTGCGTTACCTGGTTGAGGAAACGGTAGCCGGGCGGTCGGGCGAGCTCAAGTCGTTCGTCGTCGCCGTCGACGGCTTGGGACGTAGCGAAAATTTCGATGCCACGTCGGACAGCAGCGCGCGCGTCCAGATGGTCCGCCTGCGCAAGACGCTTGAGAACCATTATGCGCAGCATGGGCCGGTGGACGAGCTCTGCATTTACCTGCAGCCCGGTTCCTACACGGTTCGGTTGGGACGACTTCCCACCGCGTATCCGACGCTTTACCGGCCATTGTCGGATGCCGCGCCGCCACCGGCCGCCATCCTGCCCGAACCGCTTGTAGCGCTATCCGAAACACCCCCGCCGCCGGTTTCGCCGGTCACCGTTGCGGAAATGCAATCCACGCCATCCGCGCCATCGAAAGCTGGCTATGGCTGGGCAGCGCTCATCGTGGCATTTTTAATGATGGCGGCGGCACTGACCGCTTTTGTCGGCTGGCGCCAACTCGGCCCCACCAAAGCGCCCGAACTCAGCCCAATTCTCGAACTGATGCCCGTCGAAAGCAGCAACCGGCCGGAACTGGAACAAACCGTCCGCCTGGTCTCCAGTACATTTGCCTCGGACCTTCCCCGCTTCAAACTGTCGCGTATCCGCGTTGTTAACGAGGCGGAAGCCCTGCGCCTGACGGGTAACCCTGAAAATACCTACCGACTTTTTAGCAGACTTGAAGACAGCGCCGAAAAAGGGCTCATGCTGTACCTTAATCTCGATGATGCATATACAGACACCTCGATCTGGTCGCGCGAAGTCCGCTTGCCTGCTGGTGAGGGGGGAATGTTCGATGCGCTGATCCCGGTTCTGGGCGAAATCAACGGCCCTATGGGCATCATTTCGATGCACGGCAATATCGTACACAGGGAAAACAAAAGCGGCGGCTACCCTTGTATGCTGAAATATTTCGAATTTGTCCGCACCCGCGAACGGGCCATCGAGGACAGGGTCGCCGCATGCTTCGAAAAACCGGTGAAGGAAAAGCGCATAGAAGCGACCATCCTGGCAGCGCGCTCCCTGTTCGCTATCGAGCGGAAGGAAAGCTATATCGATTTTGCGTCCGCAACGAAAAAGGCGATTGCATTTGCCCGTGCGGCGGTAGAAGCCGATCCCACCGACGGTTCGGCGAACTTCGCGCTGGCCCGAATGTCCTATCTTGCAGGCGATTGCGTATCGGCGCGGTTTTACACTGATCGCACGCTCGAACTCAATCCGTACAGCCCGATGTTCATGACGACGCTCGCGGGCATTTCCAACATGTGCGGCTATCCCGACGGTGCAAAATTGCTCGATCAGGCCTTCCTCACACAAAGCCCGCAATTTGCCAAAGGCCGCCTGATGCTGATCCTCGGTGCGCTTGGTCAGGACCGGCCCGACAGGATTGCCGAAATCGGCCCCAGCGACTTGCCGCAGACGCGCTATAACCGGATCAATTATTATCTGTCCGAAACGCTGATCGCCGCAGCACAGGGCCGCCGCGCCGATGCGGTACGCTACTGGAAGCTGTACTCGGACGCTATCCCGCCCGGCAGCCGAACCGCAAACGACAAATTGCGCGACATTGTCGCCTTGCCGGCAATACGCCGCAAGCTGATTGCGTTTCTCGTGAAAGCGGGAGTCATTGGCCCTTCGGACTAAAAGAACGTGCGGCTCAAAGGCTCAGAACCCCAGCGCCACCGATAGCTGTACGGCATCGCCCGACAGCCGTCGCCGCGCCGAAAGTTCGCGGGTATATTTGGCCTTCAGCGTCAGCGATGCCTTGCCCAGCTTGGTCGAATATCCTGCCACCGGCCCCACGCCGAACACCCTGGCCTTCAGCGAACTCGTACCCAACGCCGCGCGGTACAGATCAGCACCCGCGCCTTTGTCCTCGCCCAGTTGCTGATACCAGTAACCGGCAATGCCGATCCGCGCCTGCTTCGACAGATGCTGTGCCACCGCACCTTCGAAATGCAATTCGGGCGCGGTCTGGTAATCGGTCGCCTCGTTGCGCGTGGAAAAGGACAGACCTACCGCGCCCGAAAATTCCAGCCCCGTCGGCGGCAGATGAGTGATGCTCAGCACCGGGGTAAAGCCGAACCGGTTCTTGCCAATGCTCAGCGCCTCGATCGTCAAAGTCGCGGGATCGACGCTGGCGCGCTTATATTGGCCCAGCGGCAGGAACACACTCGTCTGCAATGCAATATGGGCGGCCCCTTGTCCCACCCGATGCCAAAGGTGACGACAGGATCGCCGACGCCGGTCTGTGTATCCTGCGCGCGGATCGGACCCAGCGGCGAGACAGTGTCGAACAGCAAGTCACCCGTCGCAACTGGAACAGTGACCGAAAACATGGGTCGACCGCCCAGTACATCGCCCTTCCAGCTGGCCACAAAGTTCAGCTTGGTCAGCAATATCTCGACCTCGGCATCGGCAAGTACGACACCGCCGATGGACAATTGGCGGATACTGGAATCAATGGCGATCGTATCGGCGGAGACGTAAACGCCGGGCGGCGGTACGATGCCCGACACGATGTCGCGTGAACCCAGCAGATAATGGCCCGACCCGCCTTCGGTCGCACAAGCCGGCACTGCAAAGCCGGTCAACAACAGGGGCATTCCAAGCGCGGCGTAGTATAGGCGAGTCATAGCTACGGCCCCTTTGCGATAATGCCATCCTTCATGATGACCGCGAAATTGCCGGCCGGGTCGCCTAGCAGGTCGATGTTGGCGATGGGATCGCCATTGACCAGAATCAGGTCGGCCAACGCGCCTTCCTGCACCACGCCCAATTTGCCCTTATAGGGGCTGCGCGGCCCGGACAGCGCCAGCAGCTGCGCATTGTCATGCGTTACAAGCTTCAAAATCTCTGCCGGTGTGAACCAGCGCTTCAGCTCCAGCATATTGGTGTTTTGGGTGTCGTTCAGCTCGGGTTCGAACAGAAAATCGGTTCCCCACGCCAGCTTGACGCCCATCCGCTTCGCTGCCGCCCAGACTCGCGGCTGACCCTCGATCACCGGGCGCCGCTTTTCGGCGCGCAGCGGCGTCATGTCGGGCGTCGTGTCCTTCAGTATCTGCAGCGACAACCACACGCCCTTGTCCTTCATCATCTGCAGCGTTTCGTCGGACATCATCTGGCCATGCTCGATGCTTTTCACCCCGGCCTCGATTGCCCGACGTATCGCGCGGTCGGTATAGGCATGGACCGTGACATAGGTGTTCCAGTCCTCGGCAGCATCGACAGCAGCCTTCATCTCGTCGAGCGTATATTGGGTTACATCGACGGGGTCATAGTCGGAAGCCGTCCCGCCGCCCGCCATTACCTTCAACTGGCTCGCACCAAAGCGCAGGTTTTCGCGCGATGCCGTCAGCACCTCGTCGCGCCCGTCGGCGATAAAGCCCGCGCCCAGCTTCTCGGCGCGCGGCTGCTGCCCGCTGAACCGCCGCGACGGTTCATTTGGCAGCCGGTAATCGCCATGCCCCGAGGTCTGGCTGATCGTACCGCCCGAAGGCCAGATGCGCGGCCCGCGAAACTTGCCCGCGTCAATCCCCGCCTTTAACGGAAATACCGGCCCGCCCACGTCGCGCACTGCGGTAAAGCCGCGCAGCAACATCGCTTCCGATTGCTCTGCTGCGGCCATAGTGGCGGATTCGGGTGTCAGATTGGGGTTTAGCAGGCCCGGCATGGTCAGCGCCGAGAACACCAGATGCACATGCACATCGATCAGCCCCGGCATCAACGTCCGGCCGCGCCCGTCGATTACCTTGGCGGAACCCGCGCTTTGGCGCGGCGCAATACGCACAATGCTGTTGCCGCGCACCAGCACATCCGTCGGCGGTGACAGGGTCGGACCCACACCGTCGAAAACGCGCACATTGCGGAACAGCGTGTCGGCGGGAGCCTCCTGCGCAGCAACGGGTGCTGCCAGCGCAAAAATGGCCATGGCGATTATCGGGACAAAGCGCATCATAATCAGCTCCCCAGCCGTTGGTCTGAGGAAAGAGGCTAAACCTCTAATATGACTGATTTGCTACCAGATATAATGTATTGGCGGAAGCCGGAAATTATCTAGCCTGAACTCTGCCGAATGACTTGAATAATAATATCGCAACGTTGAAGATAAATTGCGCGACATAGTTGCCTTGCCGGCAATAGGCCGCAAGCTGATTGCATATCTCGTGAAGGCCGGAGTTTATCGCTCCTTTCGACAAAAAGAAAGGGCGGCTCGAAGGCCGCCCCAGTCGCTTCGGTCGCTTCGAAACTTTACCGTCCGTTATTGGCCACGATGTCGACGCTCGTGCCTCCGCCCGGATGCGGGTTGAATGTGATGAAATAGGCACCGCCGTCATTATCGCGGACGCCGCCCAGTGCATGCTCGCCCGCGCGCAACTGGTGTTCGGAGCTGAAGCCCGATTTGCGCGCGCGGGTGTAATAATAATCGATGACATCCTGCATCTTTGCCGATGTCGTAAAAGTCGCAACGCGGATATCGCAGATGCCGCCGTCAACGCCGGCAGCCTCTTTCACCCGGCCGCGCGGATAGACGGGGAATTCGGGCGGCATCCGCCGCGCCCAGCCCGCACCATATTGCAGCTTTGCATCGCAAGTACCCTTGCCGCGCATCACCCCCTGATCTGCGGCAAGGGCACCCAAGGTCACGGCGCGTTGTTCGCCGCAACCGTTACAATTCTCGGCAGCAACGACTGTTGCCTTCGGCGCGCGCATGAGCTTCGCGCTGTCCAGCGCCTCGATCGATGCATCGCCGTCATAGCCGCCATCCGCAGGGACTGCGCCTGACAGCGGCCGGTTGGCAGCCTTGACGGTGTTGACATTGGCACTGTCGGTCAGGTTGGGATCGACGAGGATGCGGTCGTTCAGTGCTGCATTCGCTTCGGGATCGGTGCCCTTACCCACCAGCTTGCTGTCGAGCTCGGCCACCGCAGCGTCGTTGGACTTCTCGCTGCCGCACGCCGCCAGCGGCAATGCCAGCGCCACGCCCAGCAAAAGCGGCAGGGTGAGGCGCGGAACGGCGCGCATGAGATGGACTCCAGTGAACTTCATAACGACACGCTGCGTCGGCCAAGGCCCGAAAGCCAGCCCAAAAAGTGGTTAATCGGGCAGCCAAGTCGCATTTACCCTGTCCAAACCACGCCTTTGTACCAGCGCGGGACAGGCAAAAACCTATTTGATAACGCCGCGATAGCTGATCGTGCGCTTTCCGCCCGGCGCAATCGCGTCGGGGAAGACCCAGCGGACATGCGTCACATCGGCAACATCCGCTGCGCGCTCCACGGGCGCAGCGCCTTCGGCAGGGGCCTTTTTAACCTTCAGCGCGGCAAGCTTGCCCCAGTTCGTACCGCCGTCGACCGAAACTTCGGCCCAGTCTTCGGCAACCGACACAAACTGCACGGGTCCCGGCATTGGGTTGGTGGCACGGAAACCGGAAGCAGGCTGCGCGCCGGTATTGACGACTTCGAGCGTGAACAGCACCTTGTCGCCCGGCACCACGACAACCTGTCTGGGCGCATAAAGCGTGACCTTTTCCTTGCCCTCAGCATCGACCTCCACGCGCTCGATCTTCACATCGCTGGTGAGCGTCACTGGCGAGGCCGCTGCTGGAGCATCGGTTTGCGCACTTGCGCCCACCGCAGCGAAAACTGCCGTCGCCAGCGCCAGCGTGTAGATTGCGTAAGAAATAAACTTGCCCATGACATCCGTCCCAAATTACCCATTACGGTCGCATGAACGTTATCACGCCGGGATGGTTAACACCGCGTAAATGCTGCGCCGGAATGAAGCGAATGGGCGGCGCAGGTCCAACAAAGAACATCCTTGGTTAGCGTTATATAAACCAAATCGCCTTATTCCGCGTTGGCAATGTTGCGGATCGATATCTTTACCAGGCTGACCAGATGGCTGTAAAAGGACTGTTCAAGGGCTTTCCCGGGCTGTCTGGCCATGGCGCCGATTCCGGCCAGGTGGCAGTGATTACTGCCGCCGATTCCGCGCGCCGGATCGAGATACTCGACGATTTCGAGCAGGCCGGCATCGGCTGGCTTTGGGCAACGGATGCCAGCGGCCATCTCATCTACATCTCCGAGGGTGCCGCCGAACGGCTTGGCCGTCCGATTGGCGAATTGCTCGCGCAGCCGTTCGACGCCATGTTCGAAACCGATGCCGAAAATGCCAGCGAGCGGTCGGACCGGTCACTCAAATTCCAGCTTACTGCGCGCAACAAGATTATCGACCAGACGGTGCGCTTCACGCTCGACGGCACCGCCGCCGAAACCCGCCAGCGCTGGTGGTCGATATCGGCGCACCCCAAATTCGACAAATCAGGCGAATTCCGGGGCTATCGCGGCAGCGCCAAGGACATCACCGTCGAATATGAACGCAAGCTCGTCGACTCGCGCATGGCCGAATATGACTCGCTCACCAGCCTCGCCAACCGCCACCGCATGGACAAGCGCCTCGAAAGCCTGCTCGGCTCCTACAAGGCGTCCAAGCGCAGCTGCTCGCTGGTCATGCTCGACCTCGACCGGTTCAAGCATGTCAACGATACGCTCGGCCATCCCGCAGGCGACGAACTGCTCCGCCAGGTCGCCCGCCGCCTCGAACGTGTTGTCGGCAAGCGCGGCGATATCGGCCGCCTCGGCGGCGATGAATTCCAGATCATCCTCCCCGACCTCGACGACCGCGGCAAATTGGGCGAACTCGCCAGCAAGATCATCCAGATCGTCTCGCAGCCTTACACCATCGACGACAAGCGCGCCACGATCGGCACCTCGGTCGGCATTGCGATTTCGCCCTATGACGGCATCGAGAAGCTCGAACTCGTCGACAATGCCGACCTCGCGCTTTACGCCGCCAAGAACGGCGGGCGCGGCCAGTTCCGTTTCTATTCGCACGACTTGAAGGACGAAGCCGAGGAGCGCCGCCTGCTCGAAGAAGGCCTGCGCGACGCCCTCCAGAACAACCAGCTCGAACTCCATTACCAGCCTGTCGTGCGCACCGCCGACAATATGGTCGTGACCTTCGAGGCGCTGGTCCGCTGGGACCATCCCGAACGCGGGCCCATCGGCCCCGACGTCTTCGTCCCCATCGCCGAGGAATCGGACCTCATCAACCAGATGGGCGCCTGGGCCCTGCGCAAGGCCTGCGCCGACGCTGCGCAATGGCCCAAATCGGTCCGCGTCGCCGTCAACGTCTCGGCCAAACAGTTCGCGCATTCGGACCTCGTCGGCATCGTCACCGACGCGCTCGAAAACGCCGGGATCGAGCCCGACCGCCTCGAACTCGAACTCACCGAAAGCGTCTTCATGAACGATGGCGAGACCATCGACGACATCTTCCGCGAACTGAAAGCCCTCGGCGTCCGCCTCGCGCTCGACGATTTCGGCACCGGCTATTCGTCGTTGAGCTACCTGCGCTCCGCCCCGTTCGACAAGATCAAGGTCGACCGCAGCTTCGTCGACGACTGCACGCAAAAAGACCATAACAGCGCCAAGATCATCGCCGCAATCATCGGCCTGTCCGATGCGCTTGGCATGGAAACCACCGTCGAGGGCGTCGAAGCCTTCGACCAGTTCGACGTCGTCCGCGAAAAGGGCGCACGCTTCATCCAGGGCTGGATTTACTCAAAGGCGCTCGAACAGGAAGTCGTGCTCGAACGCATGGCCAGCGGCGAGCTGCGCATCGAGCCCGACGGCCCGGAGCGCCACCGCCCCGAACGCCGCCTGATGTTCCGCAAGATCGGCGTGGTCCACGAAGACCACCGCTACGACGCGCTGATGCGCAACCTGTCGAAAACCGGCGCGCTGATCGACGGCCTGCTGGGCGTGCCGGAAGGCGAAGGGCTGGTGCTTGATCTGGGCGGCGGCCAGCTCGTCGTCTGCACCGTCACCCGCGTCGAGGACGCGATGATTGCGGTCGAATTTGAAACGCCTTTGGTCAGCGACGGCGCCGGCGGCCTCTGCACCCGCCACCGTGTCAGCCCCTACGCGCTCGCGGCGGCAGGCCTGCAAAGCGAGAAACTCCCGCGCGGCAGCTATCCGGCGTTGGTCAATGACCCGCCCAAGAGCGCGCCTGCATTCATCCAGGTAGCAGCAACGACATCGGGAAATCTGGACTTCCCCGGCTGAAGCCTCCGCCAGGCCGTCAATCCTCCTCCATCGGAACTCCCTCGAAATGGTCCTTGATGTCGACAAGGCCAAGCAACGTTATCGCGATCAACGACTGGCGCGGCCAATCGGGCGGCAGTTTCTGGTCGCAACACGGGCAAAGCTCCCCGCGCGCCGCCCGCGCGCGCAATCCGTTCATCAGCTTCGAGCATCGCTCGTCGAGCAGACGCTCGGTCACGACCGGGTCCGGCGCCTCATATTTCTGCCCCCAACGGTTGAACCGGACATGCCGGTCCCGCCATTCGGGCCAGCTAATAATCTCTTCCCGCGACAGCTCTGCCAAATCCTTCAACTCGCGCGGCAAGGCCCCGCCACCCACCATATCGCCGCGCTTGATCATCAGCCCGAGGATCGCATCGGAAGGCGCAATCCGCCGCTCATATTCCTCGCCCTTGCGGATAATAACGGTCTCGCGCCCTGAAACCGCTCGCTGATAGGCAATCGCGATCAACCCCTGCTGCCCGCGTTCCAGCGCATCGTTCCATGCCGCATCGAACAGCGGAAACCGCGCCCGCATCCGCCGCGCGCCCACCGTAGACATCCCTGCTACCCGCGCCGCATCCTTGACGCAGCCGGTATAGGCCAGCGTATCGAGAAACCGCTGCGTCCGCACCTGCGTCCACCCGTCATGCCGCGGCCGCAGCCCGGGAAAGAGCACTTTTATGTCGACCTTCGATCCCACAGGAATATGCTGCGGCGGATTGGCCGAAGCCAGCGCAAGGTTATCGCCGCGCGTGTTACGCCGTGCCATGGTCAATCCTCCTCCACGCAATCATGGTCGTCGCCGTCATCGAGCTGCGACAAATAGCAGGGCGTGCAAAATCCGAGCTTTTTCAGTTCTGCGGCAGCCCAGTCGAATTCCTTGCGCAAGTCCTCCAGATAATCGACCAAAGCGGTCGTCCGCTCGCTTTCTGCAATGGCATGGAGGCGTTGGTAGATGTCGGCCATGAACGGCGAAAAACGGGGTGGGATTTTGGGAGAGGGCATCGGTAATTCCTTCCTTGGCTCAGAAACGAATCATTTTTAACCGATATGGATATTTGTAGGAAAGTTTTTATTGCCGTGGTGCCCAGAATTACAACAGGCAAGCAATGCTGCGTTCACCCCAATATGGCACGAACCACATTGATATCTTCCGCCTTGGGGGCACCTGCGCCGGGTGGTTGCAACCCTCTCAATGCCTCACGCGCAGCCTTGGCTTTAGCCGCTTCATCAGCATTGGTCTTGGCGGACGCCTCCGCCGATGTTACGCGCGCTTGTTGCACCGCTGTTCCCAACAGCACGCCAGCGGCTGCGACTGCGAGCGTTTGCACTGTGTTGAAGATTGTGATCAAACGTTCCCATTTATATTGCTCGTCTTTTGGCAATGTTTGCCCGACATCGATCATAAAATTGGCTATCAAAAGAAATCCGCCAAGCAGAATGACCGCTGTCAGTAACGAATACCAAGGTAGCTTCGGCATAATATCCCCCTATTGCGGCAATTTGGCGCGCAACGCATCGAGCGCAATCTGGGCTTCCAAGTTGGTGATTTGCGCTTTTAGCAAACTTGTTTCGGAGTTTAGCGTCGACATCGACTGCGCATTTGGATCGGCGGCTGCGGGTACCAAAGCGGCTTGTGCGTCGCGCTGGTCCTTCAATGCTTTGAGATAATCGGTCTTTTCCTTCAATTTCGCGGTCGGATCGAGCGCCGTTGCAAGCTGCGAAGCCGTATCGGCTAACGCTCCTGTAGCTTGCTCCAACGGAGCCGCCTTTTGCTCGAACTCGACCGCTTTCAGACTTGAGTCCGGGTTAAAGTCGGCGGTAAAGCTGTTGGTGCCGAATGCGCGACCGCGAAATTTCAGCACATTGACATAACCCAATTGGGCAACCGGCCCCTCAAACGAAGCCAGAATCGAGTTGTGATCGAGATGCGCGGGACTGTCGACGGGAGCATCGTCAAGCCCGCATTTCGATCGGGTGCAAACCAGCAATTGCCCTTTTGCAGGCATCCGGTAGCGCAGACCTTTAAGGCTTGCACTGGGAGCCCCGGCACCGGGAAATCTTGGATCCTGCCCGAAACTGCCCAGTCGGTCGATCTGTAGAAAAATGCTCGGCGCCCTACCGCCTGGGATCCATCCCGTTAGTGTTGCACCGTCGATTTTATACTCATTGCTGGAGAATGTTTTTCCATCCGCCGGCCAATAGAATTTGCGCGTGAAGCTGATCGCTTTTTGTGCCTTCGCCAACGCCTCGGTAGCGACATTTTGAGATTCTTTCGCTTTAGTCAGTGCTGTGATGGCATCGGCGTACCGTTTTTTCGTGAGCTTATCGATCGATGTGCCGAGCGCATCGACTAGTTGCTTGACGGTGGTAAGCTCTTCAGTCGCTGCTTCAACGTCCTCGGTCTTGATATCGAGATCCGCTTTCGCCGTTTTGGCTTTTGCAAGCGCTGTCTTTGCTGAATCGGAACATGGCAGATATGCGTTGCCTGCCGCGGCTCCTGGCCCGCCAAACAACTTTATCGCGCTGATGGCGGTCTTTGTCAGATTACCTATGATTTGGGCTGTCCGGTCTTCCACCGACGCATTGATCGAGGAAAGCTGGTTTGTTCCGTCAATCCACTTTGCGCCGAAGGCCGTAACGCTCGTCGGTGTTTGCAGTTGACCCGGATCGATCATGAAAGCCAGTTCGGCATCATCGGCGGTCCCTCGCGTAGCTTCGGTTTTGACAACGATCCTTGCTGCCTTGTCATCAACTGTTGCATCAGCCGGACAGTAATCAAGTCGCCAAGTGACCGACATTGCATATTGCGTGAAAGGAAGGACATAGCCGATACCGGCGCGATCCCCACTTGTATTCAGCTTTGTCGATTCGAGATTGCTCGTGCAAGCCGAGGTCAAGGCTGTTGCAACGACCAGCCCCGCAAATTTTTTCGAATGGGTCATTCTACGCTCCCCTGTTCTTGATCGCTTTGGCCAATACGCGGCCCTAACCCGCGAATTGGCTCCTCTTTTGCCAGACGACGGACAAATTCGCTTGAGTCGATCAGACTGTTCAATTCGATTTGGCTGACGCTTCCCGCCATCGAAGACACGACGACCGCATCTATGTTCGGTCCATGAAGCCAAAGACCGGATAGGAGAAACTCGGGAATCGAAATAAGCTCTGCCTCAGCCTCCTGCTCGACATTGGCGTCCACCCATTCAATCGTTTTTTGAAGGGAGTTGCTTATCGAAGAGGTGACCACCTCGACAACTTGGTGCCCCGACGGGCGCTCAGCCGTCGCCGCAGAACGGGCAAATTGATCTGCTTTCTTGCCGCGGTAAAGCTGGTGATGCAACAACCCCGTCTGCTGTAACCGCTCCTCAAATGGCTTGTCGCCGTCTTGCAGTTCCGCAAAAGGCAATACGCTCATTTTCAGGCTTTCACCCAAGCTGGTTGCCGGGCCGCCCGGCGGCGCGAGCGCCGCAGAAAATGGTTGCCGCTGCGCAATTTGCATTACGATGTCCTGTTTTGCTGCATCGGAAAGTTGCTCGGCGTTTGCCATCGGCATTCCCTTTAGAATGTGAAACTAAAAACCCATGATCCCTGTCCATATCCCGACTGGATCTGCGAAAAACTCCGGGGTCCCGCACCAAACCAAGGATCAAGGACTTCGAAATCGCCATTGGGATGCTCACCCACAATGACCGCTACGTGCGTGGCATTGCTGGTGGCCCATTGATAGCAGACCTGTACTGGTCGACCAGCCGAGAGCTCACTTTGAACATTGCTGAGCGATAGCATGGATGACGTTGCCGTCGTCGGAAGTCCCCTTGGCGGATAGGCATCGTCCGGCCAGCACCCCAAATCGCAACCTCTCGGTGCTCCTGGGCTGGGACAACAAACCAGACCGAATTGTCCCGATGCAAAATTGCACTGGGTGATAACCGGCTTTCCCAGCAACGGGAAAATCATCTCGCCGCAGGCGGCCCAGCACCAATAATCTTCGCTTTGGCGGACATAGCGTGCGGGAAGCATGGTGCCTCCCGGAACTCCCGGTGCAGAAACGGTCCGCAACGTCTGCGGAATTCGGGTACGGCGGTGCGATTTGATTGGCATTATTGGCTTTCAAAAATCAACAATTACCGATTTGTCGAGTCAGATATGTCTATAACTCACGTTGAAATGGCGATGCGTGATCCAAATCACGGTGAATGGCGTTCTTCCGCGCTGCGCAGCTTGCGCAGAAAGCTGTGTTCGGCTACGTGGCGCTCGTCAATCGAATCTCCCGCTTTAGCGCTGGTTTGACGCAGGTTCAGGGCTGCAAACAGGCACCGTTCCAACCGTCATCCCCAACCGGTGCAAAGTACCACTTTGCAACGAGGTATTTTATGACCGCCATCGGACTCGACAGCCTGCAGACCCGCACCACCCTCAAGGTCGGTGCGCAATCGGTCGATTTTTACTCGCTGCGCAAGGTCGCGGAGAAGCTCGGCGATGTTTCGCGCCTTCCTTTCTCCATGAAGGTGCTGCTCGAAAACCTGCTGCGCTTCGAGGATGGCGGGTTTACCGTTTCGGTGCAGGACGTGCAGGCGCTGATCGACTGGCAGGCGGACCCCAGGTCCACGCGAGAAATCCAGTATCGCCCTGCCCGCGTGCTGTTGCAGGATTTTACCGGCGTGCCCTGCGTCGTCGATCTCGCCGCAATGCGCGATGCGATGACCAAGCTGGGCGGCGATCCGGAGAAGATCAATCCGCTGGTGCCTGTGCATCTCGTCATCGACCATTCGGTCATGGTCGACGAATTCGGCCACCCCAAGGCCGCCGAGCAGAATGTCGAAATCGAATATCAGCGCAATGCCGAACGCTATGATTTCCTCAAATGGGGTTCGAAATCGCTGAACAATTTCAAGGCGGTGCCCCCCGGCACCGGCATCTGCCACCAGGTCAATCTGGAGCATATCGCGCAGGCGGTGTGGACCTCTGTCGCCGAGGACGGCACGACCATCGCCTATCCCGACACCTGCGTCGGTACCGACAGCCATACGACGATGATCAACGGCCTTGGCGTGCTCGGCTGGGGCGTCGGCGGGATCGAGGCGGAGGCAGCGATGCTCGGCCAGCCGGTGTCGATGCTCATCCCCGAAGTCGTCGGCTTCAAGCTGACCGGCGCCTTGCGCGAAGGCATCACCGCGACTGATCTCGTGCTCACCGCGACGCAGATGCTGCGCGCCAAGGGCGTGGTCGGGCGGTTCGTCGAATATTACGGGCCGGGGCTGGATTCGCTGACATTGGCGGATCGCGCGACGCTGGCCAATATGGCGCCCGAATATGGCGCGACCTGCGGTTTCTTCGGCATCGACGACAAGACGCTGGAATATATGCGGCTGACCGGGCGTAGCGAGGATGCGGTCGCGCTGACCGAAGCCTATGCCAAGGAACAGGGGCTTTGGCGACTGGCGGATATGCCCGATCCGGTGTTCACCGACACGCTCGAGCTCGACATGGGCAGCGTGGTGCCTTCGCTGGCGGGGCCGAAGCGGCCGCAGGACAAGGTCGCGCTCGATAAGGTCGACGACGTGTTCAACGGCGAATTGTCCAGCGTCTACAAGCATGACGGTTTCAAGCGCACGCCGGTCGAGGGTGAAGCGCATGACATCGGCGACGGCGACGTGGTGATTGCGGCGATTACCTCCTGCACCAATACGAGCAATCCGAGCGTGCTGGTGGCGGCCGGTTTGGTGGCGAAGAAGGCCAATGCCTTCGGCCTGAAGCCCAAGCCGTGGGTGAAAACTTCGCTCGCGCCGGGGTCGCAGGTGGTGACCGATTATCTGGTGAAGGCAGGCTTGCAGGAGCATCTCGACGCGGTCGGCTTCAACCTCGTCGGCTATGGCTGCACCACCTGCATCGGCAATTCCGGCCCGCTGGCCGAGCCGATTAGCAAGGCAATCAACGGCAACGACATCGTCGCTGCGTCGGTGCTGTCAGGCAACCGCAACTTCGAAGGCCGCGTGTCGCCCGACGTGCGCGCCAACTTCTTGGCCTCGCCACCGCTGGTCGTCGCTTATGCGCTCAAGGGCACAGTGACCGAGGACTTTACGACGACGCCCATTGGCCAGGCGACCGACGGGACCGACGTGTTCCTGCGCGATATCTGGCCGTCGAACGACGAAGTGAACGACGTCATGACCGCGAACATCGACCGCTCGATGTTCACTGCCCGCTACGCAAAGGTCTATGAAGGCGACGCGCACTGGCAGCGCATCCAGGTCGAAGGTTCTGACACCTATCAATGGCGCGCAGGCAGCACCTACATCGCCAACCCGCCTTATTTCGAAGGTATGGAAATGACCCCTGCGCCGGTGACCGACATCATCGACGCCAAGCCGCTGGCGATTTTGGGCGATTCCATCACCACCGACCACATCTCCCCCGCCGGATCGATCAAGGCGGACTCGCCTGCCGGAAAATTCCTTTTAGAACATCAGGTTAGCAAAGCCGACTTCAACAGCTACGGCGCCCGCCGCGGCCATCATGAGGTGATGATGAGGGGCACATTTGCGAATATAAGAATTAAAAATCAAATGGTTCCGGGCATCGAAGGCGGGATGAGCAGCTATAATGGCGAGGTCATGCCCATTTACGATGCAGCAATGAAGCACAAGGCGGACGGCACGCCTTTGGTCGTCATTGCGGGCAAAGAATACGGCACCGGCTCAAGCCGCGACTGGGCCGCCAAAGGCACCAACCTGCTGGGCGTGCGCGCCGTCATCGTCGAAAGCTTCGAGCGCATCCACCGCTCGAACCTCGTCGGCATGGGCGTATTGCCGTTGCAGTTCATGGAAGGCGAAAGCCGCGATACGCTTGGTCTGACCGGCAACGACAGCTTCACCATCACCAGCGTCGCGTTGCTCCAGCCGCGCCAGAGCGTGACGGTTCAGGTGACGCGGCACGACGGCAGCAGCTTCAATTTCGACACGCTCTGCCGCATCGATACCGCCAATGAGCTCGAATATTTCCTCAATGGCGGCATCCTGCATTATGTGCTGAGGAAACTGGCGACCTAAACCCGCGCCAGTATAGACAGCGCCGCCTTTAAATGCGGCGCGTCGATCATCTTGCCATCAAGTTGCAGGACGCCCGCTCCGGGATTGTTGGCGAATGCGTCGACGACTGCTTGGGCGTGAGCAAGCTGTTCCGTTGAAGGAGTAAACCCAGCGTTGATGGTCGCTATCTGCATTGGATGGATCGCCAGCATTCCGGTGAATCCATCTCGCGCCGCTCGCGCGACATATGCCTTCAAAGCCATCTCATTATCGATATCCGGAAACACCGTATCGATGGCAGCAACCCCCGCCGCGTACGCCGCGAAGAGCGTCAGCGAGCGCACCATCTCGTAAGGCGCTGTGTAGCTCCCGTCGGCCTCGCGCGAAGTCGCCGCTCCGACAGCAGCAGGCAAATCCTCCGCACCCCAACTCACGCCCACGAGATAGTGCGAAACCTCGCGCAAAGTGCCGAGGTCGAACACCGCGCCGGGTGTCTCGGTCGCAATCGGCAGGATCGCCGGTGCATCGCCATCGGGATTATCCGCCACCGCCGCTGCTTCGGCACGCAGCCAATTGACCGAGCGCGCGCCTTCGGCCTTGGGCAGCACGATGCCATCGGGCACATAAGGGAGCACCGAAGCAAGATCGTCATGCGTAAGATGGCTGTCCTGCGGGTTCACACGCACGAGCACAGGCACGGGCCGGTCGCCCGACAGCCACTCCGCCGCCGCCTCGCGCGCCGTCACCTTGCGGTCGAGCGCAACCGAGTCCTCGAGATCGATGATGATGGCGTCGGCACCGCTTGCCGAAGCCTTGGCAAAACGTTCGGGCCGGTCGCCGGGGACGAAAAGGAGGGAGCGCAGTTTCATGCCGCCCTTATGGCCTTCGCCCGGGCCCATGGCAATCTAGGCCTTTTTGAGCAAGGCCGCCCGCTCGCAACTGCACACCACCTCGTCGCGCTGGTTGAGGCAGCGGTGGAGGAAAGTGACCACGCCTGCATCGGGCCGCGATTTGCTTTCCTTGAGCGCGATGACTTCGGTCTCGGCGCGGAGCGTATCGCCGAGGAACACAGGTTTGGGCATGACGAGCTTGTCATAACCCAGATTGGCGACCAGCGTGCCGAGCGTCGTATCGCCCACCGACAGCCCGACCATCAGCGAAAAGGTGAAGGTGCCATTGACAAGGATCTGCCCGAACTCGCTCGCCTTCGCCGCCTCCGCATCGATATGCAGCGGCTGCGGGTTGTGGGTCATTGTCGAGAACAACAGATTGTCGGTCTCGGTCACCGTGCGGCGGATGTCGTGGGCGATGGTGTCGCCGATTTGCCATTGGTCGAAGTATTTGCCTGCCATTACATGTCCCCCCGCCCAGAACCGTCACCCTGAACTTGTTTCAGGGTCCATCGTGCAGCACGACCGGAGCTAACCGGCGAAATGGACCCTGAAACAAATTCAGGGTGACGAGTGCGTGAAATAGAAGTCAATGCTCTTCCCCCGCCTCAATCCGCACCAGCAGCGCCTCGACCTGCACCTGCGCGCCAGCTTCCGCGTTGAGTTCCGCCACTACCCCGTCGAACGGCGCGGTCAGCGTGTGCTCCATCTTCATCGCTTCGAGCGTGAGGAGTTTCTGGCCCTTGGTCACTGTGTCGCCTGCCGAAACCTCAACCGCGATGATGCGGCCCGGCATGGGGGAGATGATATCGCCATCGTGGGCTGAGTGGTGACCAGACCCTCTCACCGCATAAGAGCGGAAAGCATGCGTAAAACCAAGTTCGGGCACCACCGCCCATTCAGCGCAGCGCGACACGAATGCTGGATCGACGGAGTCGCCGCGTTCGAACGAAATGGTTTGATTGTGCTGGTCGACAAGCAAAGCACGGGTTGCTGATATAGAATTCAAACGGAACCCGCTCCATTGCTCCCACGCGCCGGTTCGACGCAGTTGGTGGTCAACCACATCACATGCCGTGAACGCATGTCCGTCTAAAGAGGTAGAAAGCACCTCCAACGCGGCATTCAGAACGCCATCGCTAGCGGGTTCAGGCTGCGTCAGCCTATCGAGCTCGCGGCCGATCAGTCCCGTGTCGATATCGCCATCCAGAAATGCGTCATCGCGCAGCAGCCGAACCAAGAAACCGGCATTGGAGCGAACCGGCCAGATGGCACAATTTAGCAGATCGCCAGCGACGGCCTCCGCCGCCTCTTCCCTTGTCTCACCGCGACCGATGACCTTGGCGATCATCGGATCGTAATAGGGACTGATTTCGCTGCCGCGCTCAACTCCGGTATCGATGCGAGCGGCAGAATAGTAGGGGTCGAGATCGAATATCTCGAGTTTCCCGATGCTCGGCAGGAAGCCAGTGCTCGGATCCTCCGCATAGAGCCGAGCCTCCATAGCCCAGCCGTCGATACTCAGCTCGTCCTGCCGCAACGGCAGCGGTTCGCCCGATGCCACGCGCAATTGCCACTCTACCAGATCGACGCCGGTAATCTCCTCGGTCACCGGATGCTCGACCTGCAGCCGCGTGTTCATTTCCATGAACCAGATGCGGTCGGCGCGCAGGCCTTCTGACGCATCGGCGATGAATTCGATCGTGCCTGCGCCGACATAATCGACCGCCTTGGCCGCCTTGACCGCCGCCGCGCAGAGTATTTCGCGCGTTGCTTCGTCCATGCCCGGCGCGGGAGCTTCCTCGATCACCTTCTGGTGGCGGCGCTGGAGCGAGCAGTCGCGTTCGAACAGATGGACGATGTTGCCGTGCGTGTCGCCGAAGATCTGCACCTCGATATGGCGCGGACGCTGGATGTATTTTTCGATCAGCACATGGTCGTTGCCGAACGAAGATGCTGCCTCGCGCTGGCAGGAGGCGAGCGCGTCGGCGAAGTCCGCCGCGTCCTCGACCTTGCGCATCCCCTTCCCGCCGCCGCCCGCGACCGCCTTGATCAGCACGGGATAGCCGATTTCGGCGGCTTGGCTGGCGAGAAAGGCCGGGTCCTGATTTGCGCCCATATAGCCGGGGGTGACGGGCACGCCCGCCTCTGCCATCAATTTCTTGGCCGCATCCTTCAGCCCCATGGCGCGGATGGACGCGGGGGTTGCACCCACCCATACAAGCCCCGCGTCAATCACGGCTTGCGCAAACTCCGCATTTTCGGACAGGAACCCGTAACCCGGATGGATCGCCTCCGCGCCCGTCGCGAGCGCGGCAGCGATGATCTTCTCGCCCACCAGATAGCTCTCGCGCGCCGGAGACGCCCCGATATGCACCGCCTCATCCGCCTGCCGCACATGGAGGGCCTTGGCATCGGCATCCGAATAGACCGCGACCGTGCGAATACCCATCGCCCGCGCGGTGCGGATGATGCGGCAGGCAATTTCGCCCCGGTTGGCGATGAGGAGGGATTGGATCATCTGTCGCGAAGCTCGTTCGATAAGATAGTGAAGAACAGATTAGGAGTCACTTAGTCAGGTCTCTCGAAAACAAGCGTTTATAATCACCGAGCGGAATACCTTCGGGTTTGTCATTTGGACCAAACTTTTTTCGAATGTCGTCCAGCAGCCACCCCAACCGCTTCTCAATTACTGCAGTAATTGGCTCGGCTGTCGCCTCGACGGTTATCTGTCTGAGCTTCACCCCAAGCCCGAAGGCGCCCGCAAGGTTTGCTGGATCAAGTTTCTGCACACTGGTCGGATCACTCGCATCGGAGAATGTAACCAGCATGGGTATCGGATCGGTAATCGGCTCCCGGATCACCGGCACCTTCGGCCACAGTTCATGAGGGCCGCCCTTGGGATCCTCACCGCGATCCATCACTCGGAAAATCGTCGAAACGCCACCGCCCGCATAGTCCACGTAGCCATCTTGCCCGATCAAAAGCGCAAACAAGGTCTTGCCCGGTGTTACGTCAACAGCGACGGCTTCACCCTTGACGTAAAGGCGCCCCTTGCTCTCGCCAAAAGGAAACCAACTGGAACCGGCGTCATAGGCTATTTCTCGTACCGCAGAACCGGATTTGACACTCTGCGGCGTGTCAACCTCAACCGTCATTTTGTATCGGAAGGTTTTTCGGGAACCGCAGCCTGAAAGCAGCCCTACAACGCCGCCTGCGAGTAGACCCGAGAATGTCCGTCGCGCCATCACATCCGGAACACCCCAAAGCGGGGCGCCTCCTCGACCGGCGCGTTCAACGCCGCGCCCAGCGCCAGCCCCAGCACATCCCTTGTCTGCGCCGGATCGATAATCCCGTCGTCCCACAGCCGCGCAGTGGCGTGGTAGGGGTTGCCTTCGTCTTCGTATTTCTGGCGGATCGGGGCCTTGAAGGCTTCGGCTTCTTGCGGAGACCATTTCTCGGCGTCGCGGTGGACGGTGGCCAGCACCGACGCTGCCTGTTCGCCGCCCATCACGCTGATCCGCGCGTTGGGCCAGGTGAACAGGAAGCGCGGCGAATAGGCGCGGCCGCACATGCCGTAATTGCCCGCGCCGAAGCTGCCGCCGATCAGCACGGTGATCTTGGGCACGCTCGCAGTGGCGACGGCGGTGACGAGTTTTGCGCCATGCTTGGCAATGCCCTCCGCCTCATATTTGCCGCCGACCATGAAGCCCGAAATGTTCTGGAGGAACAGCAAGGGCACGCGCCGCTGGCAGGCGAGTTCGATGAAATGCGCGCCCTTTTGCGCGCTTTCGCTAAACAGCACGCCGTTGTTGGCGAGGATCGCGACCGGCTGTCCCCAGATATGCGCGAAGCCGCAGACGAGTGTGCTACCATAGAGCGCTTTGAATTCGTGAAACTCGCTGCCATCGACCAGGCGGGCGATAACTTCGTGGACGTCATAGGGCGCGCGGACGTCGGTGGGGAGGATGCCGTAAAGCTCCTCCGCATCATATTTGGGCGGGCGGGATTCCTTGAGGTCGAGGTCGGTTTTGTGTGCGGGGCCGAGGTGGCTGACAATATCGCGCACGATGGTCAGCGCATGTTCGTCATTCTCGGCGACATGATCGACCACGCCCGATTTGCGCCCGTGCAGGTCGCCGCCGCCCAGATCCTCTGCGCTGATCTCCTCGCCCGTCGCCGCCTTCACCAGCGGCGGGCCGGCGAGGAAAATCGTGCCCTGGTTGCGGACGATTACCGTTTCGTCGGACATCGCGGGAACATAGGCACCGCCTGCGGTACAGCTGCCCATCACGCAGGCGATTTGCGGAATTTGCCGCGCGCTCATATTGGCCTGATTGAAGAATATCCGCCCGAAATGGTCGCGGTCGGGGAAGACCTCTGCCTGATGCGGCAGGTTCGCGCCGCCGCTGTCGACGAGGTAGATGCACGGCAGCCGGTTCTCCAGCGCAATCTCCTGCGCGCGGAGATGCTTCTTGACCGTCATCGGGTAATAAGTGCCGCCCTTTACCGTCGCGTCGTTGCAGACGATCATCACCTGCCGCCCCGAAACGCGCCCGATGCCGCAAATGAGGCCAGCGCCGGGTACTTCGCCGTCATAAAGGTCGCAAGCCGCAAGCTGGCCGATTTCAAGGAAGGGCGAGCCGGGATCGAGCAGCCGCTCGACGCGCTCCCTCGGCAGCAATTTGCCGCGCGATGTATGCCGCTCACGCGACTTCTCGTTGCCGCCCAGCGCCGCCTCCGCCACCCGCGCCCAAAGCTCATCCTTCAACGCGCGGTTATGCGCGATGCGGGCTTTGGTGTCTTCGGCTTCGAAATTGATCTGGCTGGATAAGGTCGGCGCGCTCATGGCAGCGTCCCCGTCGGCGGCGCATAATATACCCCTGCTCCCGGCCCGAGCGGCAGGTCGAACGTAACCCAGCAGACAACCATCGTTATCCCGACCGCCATAAAGCACAACGCATAAGGCAGCATCAGCGCGAGCAGCGTGCCGACGCCAGTATCCTTGTCCCATCGCCGCGCGAAGGAGAGGATAAGCGGGAAGTAGCTCATCAGCGGGGTCATGATATTGGTATAGCTGTCGCCCATGCGATAGGCGGCGGTGGTCATTTCAGGACTGATGCCCAGCAGCATGAACATCGGCACCACAACAGGGGCAAGCGCGCTCCATTTCGCGCTGGCCGAGCCGATGAAAAGATCGAGCACCGACGAAAGCAGCAGCACGCTGACAAGCAGGAACGGCGCGGCAAGCCCTAATTCCTTGAGCGCAGTTGCGCCGTTGATGGCGATGATCGGCCCCAGCCGCGACCAGTTGAACATCGCCACGAAATGCGCGGCGAAGAAGATGAAAACGATATAGGGGGCCATCGAGCGGATGCCCTCCTGCATCATGCGCAGCGCATCGTTGCTGTCCTTGACCGTGCCCGCGCCGATCCCGAACGCGATGCCGCTGCTTATGAACAACAGGAAGAAGCCCGAAACGAGCGCACCGTAAAAGGGCTGCATCTGCGATGTTCCCTCGGCGGTCTCGTCGATCAGCGGTGTGTAGCCGGGGGTGAGCGTGAACATCAGGAACAGCCCGACAATCACCAGTGCCGCAAGTCCGGCATACCGCAACCCGGCCCTTTCGCCTTCGGTAAGTTCGGACTTGGCCAGTTCCGCCTTCAATTCTTCATCCGGCTCCTTGCCCCATGTGCCAAGGCGAGGTTCGATTATCCGGTCGGTCACGAACCAGATGATGGGCGTAAAAAAGACAACGATCGACAGGATGAACCACCAGTTGCCCACCGGATTCATTGTCCAGCCCGGCTCGACAATGCGCGCTGCTTCCTGCGTGAAACCGAAGAGCAGTACGTCGATCTGGCCCGGCGTGATATTGCCTGCATAGCCGCCCGAAACTGCCGCAAAAGCTGCCGCAAGCCCGACCAAGGGATGCCGCCCGACCGCTGCATATAGAATTGCCGCGAGCGGAATAAAGACGACATAGGCGGCATCTGATGCATGATGCGAAACCATACCGATGATAGCGACCAGCGGCGTCATGATCACGCGCGGCGCATTGCGCAAGGAACCCCGGATCAGCGCCGAAAACAGCCCCGCCTTTTCGGCGACCGAGGCACCGAGAACAATGGTCAGCACCAGCCCCAGCGGGGCAAAGCCCGCCATCGTGCGCGGCATTTCGGTGAGCAGGCGACCGATATTCTCCCCGTTGAAAAGGCTGGTCGCGCGGTAGGTCAGCGTGCCGTCGGCAAGCTCCCCCCATTGCGGCGCTTCCTCGCCGGTGTAGGGCAACGACGCGGACCAACCAATCCAAGAACCCAAAGCCGACAGCAGCATAAGCGCCACGATCAGCCAGACGAAAATCATGATGGGGTCGGGGAGAAGGTTACCGATACGCTCGACCGCGCCAAGAAACCCGCGTTGCTGTTTGGAAACGGCTGTGTTCATGGCCGGACTATAGCGTCCGGTACGCGCTTGGGAATACGCAACTTTATTACGCGAAACGCTTTTGCAATTCGAGCAATGCAATTGCCGCCTTCGCCGCTTCCCCGCCCTTGTCCTTCTGCTTGGGGTCGGCGCGAACGATAGCTTGCTCTTCGTTTTCGACGGTCAGGATGCCGTTGCCGATAGCGATACCGTCAATCGTCAGCGCCATAATCCCGCGCGCGCTTTCGCCTGCCACGATCTCGAAATGATAGGTTTCGCCGCGGATGACGACGCCGATGGCGACGAAGCCGTCATAGGTCTGGCTCTCCGCTGCCATGTCGATGGTGCCCGGGATTTCCAGCGCGCCGGGCACAGTGACGACCTCGACCTCATGCCCTGCGGCTTTCAACGCAGCCTTCGCACCCGCCACCAGCATGTCATTGAGATGATCGTAAAACCGCGCTTCGACTATCAGAAATTTCGCCATTTTCTTACTCTGCTCCTAAAATAATAGCGGCAGCGCCAGCCACGATCAGCAACCCGGCGGCGATGCGCCAGCGGTCCATCCGCTCTTTCAGCATCAGCGCCGCCAAGACAAGCGCGATCAGCGCGCTCGATTCACGAATGGCGGAAACCATGCCGACGGGCGCCAACCGCACGGCATAGGACCAGGTCGCGAAAGAAACCAAGGTCAGCAGCCCCGACTGCCATCCGATGGGCCACGCCATCTGCAGCCGTGGCAGCGCTGCCCCCCGGAACCGCAATGCCAGATAGGTCGGTAGCAGTATCCCGTCGGTAACGAACAGCCACGCCAGAAAGGCGATGACGTCGTCCGCTTCACGCATCCCCTGAGCGGCCACGAGATTGTAGATGATCGTCGTCAACCCGGTGAAGGCCGCCGCGCCCCAACCGTGGCGGCTCATGCCCCGACCCAGCGCCAGCGCCAAAATCCCGAACGTGATCGAGAGGATACCCAACATGGCAGGGACGGTCAGCGTATCGCCGAGATAGACGACGCCTAGCACCGCCATCGCCAGCGGCACCACCCCCCGCGCCACCGGGTAAGCGTGCGAGAAATCGCTGAGCTGGTAGGAGATGACCAAGGTCAGCTGGTTGATGAAACTCAGCAGTGCAAAGCCTGCGAGCAGCAGCCAGAGGTCGGGCGGCAAGTTCCCGGCCCATAGCGCCACCGGCAACGCCAGCCCCGCACATAGCAGCGCCGACCATACCCGCACCGCCAGCTTGTCTTCGCCTGCCTTCAGAAAGGCATGCGAGGTCGCAGCGGCAAAGGCGGACACCCCTGCCAACGCAAGGCCGGCACTAACCGACACCCGCCTATTCGCCTCCGGTGCCGGGTATCGGCCGTTCGCCTACAATCGAAAGGCCATAGCCTTCAAGCCCGACCAGCGTGTGGTGCGTATTGGTGAGCAAAATCATGTCGTGCACGCCCATTTCGGTCAGGATTTGCGCACCGCCGCCATAGTCCCGTAATTCCTCGATTTCGGGCGCGCCTGCCTGCTTGCCCTCGGCGCGGAGCTGCATGAAGCGGGTGACGATGCCTTGCATCGGCTTGTTGATGACGACGATAACGCCGGCACCTTCTGCCGCGATCGCCTCCATCGACTTCGACAGCAGCCCCGACCGCTCATGCTCCTCGCCGAAAACGTCGACGAACATCGACATGGTGTGCATGCGGACCAGCGTGGGCTTGTCGGGATCGATGCGGCCCTTTTGTAGCGCCATCGTTTCCTGACCCGTTGCCTTGTTGAAGAAAGTCATCGCGGTCCATTCGCCGCCCCACCGGCTGGTGAATTTCATTTCCGCACGTTTTTCAACAAGATGGTCATGCTTCCTGCGATAGGCGATGAGGTCGCGTATCGTGCCCATTTTGAGATTGTGCATCCGCGCGAACGACACAAGGTCGTCCATCCTCGCCATCGTGCCATCGTCCTTCATGATTTCGCAGATCACGCCGGAGGGATTGAGGCCGGCAAGACGACTGATATCGACTGCTGCCTCGGTATGTCCGGCCCGTACCAACGTGCCCCCATCGCGCGCCGTTAGCGGGAAGACATGTCCTGGTGAGACGATATCCTGCGGCCCCTTCGAAGCGTCGATGGCAACCGAAACCGTGCGCGCGCGGTCCGCCGCACTGATCCCCGTTGTCACGCCTTCGCGCGCCTCGATGGAAACGGTGAACGCCGTCTGCATGCTTTCACGGTTGTGCTGCGCCATCGGCGCAAGCCCCAGCTGGTCACAACGCTCCTTGGTCATCGCGAGGCAGATAAGCCCCCGTCCATGCGTGGCCATGAAGTTGATTGCATCGGGCGTCGCCATCTGTGCGGGGATTATGAGGTCGCCCTCATTCTCGCGGTCCTCATCATCGACCAGAATAAACATCCGCCCGTTGCGGGCTTCCTCGATGATTTCTTCGATCGGCACCAAGGCAGGCGTATCGTCATTGGCGAAGAGGTAACTTTCAAGTTTGCGCAGCGTGTCGGCGGTGGGGTTCCAGTCCTTCTGGTCGAGATCGCGGAGCGTATTGGCATGAAGCCCCGCCGCACGGGCAAGACCGGAACGCGAAAGGCCGCCATCGGTGACGAGGTTTCGCAGTTTTTCTATCAACTGGGTGGACATGACGGCTCCAAAATTGCCTAAGCTGTTGTCGAGATGATTCGCTGATTTCACATTGTAATGTGATTGTCAAAGAAGAATCACATTATACTGTAGGAGTGGAACTATGGCGTCGACCGTTTGGGTGAAGAAAGCCGCACTGGCGGAGACCGAAATTCACGAAGGGGCGCTACCGCCGCTCGGCGATGGCGAAGTGCGCCTGAAAATCGAGAGCTTCTCGGTTACCGCCAACAATATCACCTATGCGGTCATCGGCGACATGTTCGGCTATTGGAACTTCTTTCCGGCCGAGGGCGAATGGGGCGTGGTGCCGATGTGGGGTCACGCGACGGTCGGGGAATCACGCCACCCCGATATCGCGGTCGGCGAGCGTGTTTATGGTTATCTGCCGATGGGCACGCATCTCGATGTCCTTCCGGGCAAAGTCGCCGGCGGCGGCTTCACTGACATGGCCGCGCACCGGCAGCCGATGAGCCCGATTTATAACCAGTATAGCCGCCTTGCCGCCGACCCGGAGCATGACCCCGCCAAGGAAGCCGAGCGGATGCTGTTCGGGCCGTTGTTCAAGACCGGCTTCCTTATCGAAGCCATGTTCCGCCGCGAAGACTGGTTCGGCGCGCAGAACCTGATCATGACCAGCGCCTCGTCCAAAACTTCTATGGGCCTTGCCAGCGTCGCCAAAGACCTTTCGCCGACGATCGAGCGGATCGGGCTAACTTCGGCTGGCAATGTAGAGTTTGTTCGCCGAACGGGACTTTACGACCGCGTGCTGGGCTATGACGATCTGGAAAACCTGCCGAAACAGCCATCGGTGTCGGTCGATTTTGCCGGTAATAGCAACCTCTTGCGCGGTATCCACGAAACGCTCGGCGAGCATCTGAAATATAGTTGCCTCGTGGGCGCGACGCATGTCGATGCGCGCGGACTGGGCGGGGGAGGCGACCTGCCGGGACCGAAACCGGTCCTGTTCTTCGCCCCCGATCATGCCGTCGCAACGGTGCAGGAGCTGGGACCGAAAGGTTTCGGCGAGGCGGTTGCGGTCAGCTGGAAGAGCTTTCTCGCCGCCGTCGACGGCGTGGTCGATCTTGACGAGCGGCAAGGGCTGGATGCCGCTGCCAATGCCTTTGCCGAAACGCTTCAGGGCAAGGCCGACCCGCAAAAGGGGATTATCATCCGCCCCTAATTGCTGCGGCGATAGCTTGCCTTTGCGAAGACGCGCCAGTTGCCGTCGGCGGCCAGCACGGAATCGCTGACCGTCAGCCCGCCCTTGTCATCGAGCTCATAAACCGAACGCCCGATTTCAGTACTCGGCTGTCCCCACACCGTGACCATCCGCCCCGCGCTGACGTTGCCGCCAACAGGATGAAAACTGCCGTTGCTGTCACTCCACCGCCCCTCGACTTTGCCCTTGTCGGCAGCGCGATAAATGCCTTGCCCTTCGAAGCGGAACGTCGGTACCGCGTCGGTAGCAGGCAATTGCGCCGTATAGCGCAGTTCCGTGGCGCTGCCATTCAGCGTGGGTTTGACCGACAAAATGACGCTGCTCGGGCGACCGAACATTTCGCCACTCCCGCTCCATTCGCCATGCATCCAGGCGAGCGGCGAGGCTGTCTCCGGCGCGGCCGCCAACAAGGGAATAGCAAACAGCGCCGCCAACACGCGGCGGCTCATACCTGAATCTCGCTTTCCGACAGCATCATCTGGTTGCCGTCGGGGTCGTAAAAGGTGATCAGTTTCACTAGGCCGGGAATATGCTGGATATCGCCGTCCTGCCGCACACCTGCCGCATCGAGCGCAGCCTTTGCGGCAAGGATATCCTTGACCGCCCAGACATTTGTCGCGCCGCCGCCCTGCGCGACGCTCTCATTCTGGCTGAGCCCGACATTGACGCCCGGGACCATCGTCGACAGCTCGCACCAGCCGATTTCGTCGGCGCGGTAGAGCAGCTTGAAACCGAGCACGTCCTGATACCAGGCAATCGACCGGTCGAGGTTGGTCACTCCCATCGAAGCGGTCAGTTCGGGATTGTAGTCCAGTGCCATGTGCGCCTCCCTGCTTGCATATAAAGTCTGGTTTGTATAGTAGCTTGCAAATGCCGTCAACACCTTCGCTCGATGACCATATTCGTCTGGCTCAAGGACGCTGGACCGCAGCCCTGCTTGCGGACCTTGCCGCACATGGCGGCGCGCGCTTTGTCGAATTGCTGAACCGGATCGGCGTTTCGCGCGATAGCCTGTCGCGCACCCTGGAGGCGGCGACTGCCCAAGGGTGGATCGAGCGCAACCCTGGCTATGGGCACCCGCTGCGTCCAGAGTATGTATTGACGTCGGAGGGGAAACGTATGGCAATGCTGGCCGTGCAAATCGATCTGGCACGCCGCACGGTCGGTATCGAGCCGGGGGGACTGGCCCGATGGTCGGTGCCTATCATCTGCTCCATAAATGCCGGAAACCGGAGGTTCAACGAGCTATCGCGTGCGCTGCGCCCAGCGAGTCCCCGCGCGTTATCGCAAGGTTTGCGCAGGCTGTCCGAACAGCAGCTAGTCACGCGCGAATTGCTGGACGGATATCCGCCTGCCAGCCTGTATTCGCTGACTCGCGACGGAATGATTCTGGCTCAAGCGGCCTGACCGCGCCGGAAATCCTCAGTCCCGCGAGGCGCCAATCAGCGTTTTCAAAAGATAGTCGCGCATCGCGGCATCTTCGGTCAGGCCTATGGCGCGGTCTGCAGCTACCCTCGCCTCGCCGGTCCGCGCCAACGCCAGCATGACATGCGCGCGCATAACCCAATAGGGCTGATGATTACCGATCCGGTCTGCGGGCAATTGGTCCAATATGCCGAGTGCGCCACCCGCGTCTTCCAGCTTCAACAACACTCCCGCATAGCCAATCAATGCCCCCACGCTCGGGTGCTGACGCACGAGCAGCGCATAAAGCTGGCGCAATGCCCGATAATTGGTCGCGCCGAAAAACGGTCGCTGGACATGCACCGACTGGATTGCCGCTTCGGTTTGGTAGCGCCCGAAATGCTGCACTTGCGATGCCTCGGCAAGCAGCGCTTCTGCTTCCAAGATCATCTCGCGTGACCAGAGAGTTGCGTCCTGTTCGTCGAGCGGCACGAACGCGCCGTCCGGCGAACGCCGCGCGTCGCGCCTTGCCTCGCAATAGAGCATCAGTGCGAGCAAGCCCTTGGCTTCGGGATCATCGGGCAAAAGCGACACCAGCAAGCGCGCGAGAAAAATTGCCTCGGCGGTGAGGTCAATCGCGCCATCGTCGCCTCCCGGTACGGCATCCCATGCCTGACCGAAAGCGGCGTAAATCGCGTCGAGCACATCTACCAGACGTTCGTGTGTATCTTCAGGGTCGGGGACTTCGAAACGGATACCGGCATCGCGGATTTTGGCCTTTGCACGCACCAGTCTTTGCCCCATCGTCGTCGGCGATGTCAGGAAAGCGTTGGCGATGCGCGCGGCATCCAGCCCCAATACGGTTTGCATCATCAAGGGCGTGCGGATGGCCGGATCGATGGCCGGATGCGCGCATACGAAGAGCAGCTTGAGCCGTTCGTCCGGAAAATCGCCGGGCATTTCGGAGAGAGCAGCATATTGCCGCTCGATATCCTGCACCGCGGCATCGCGGGCTTGGGTCTGGCGATAACTGTTGTTCATCCGGTTCCTCGCCGCAGTCATCAGCCACGCATCGGGATTTTGGGGTACGCCGGTCTCGGGCCAGCTTTTGAGAGCGGCGATAAAGGCGTCGGAAAGCGCATCTTCGGCTGCCGCAAGATCACGCGACCGTGACGCAAGCAGTGCCAATAGCCGGCCATAGGAAGCGCGCGCCGCATTTTCGGCAACACGGCGCGCGTCCATTTTTAAGCGGCTGCCTGCGGCGGCGGCATGACCGGACGAACCTCGACCGAAGCGGTCGATGCCGACGGCGCGCGCGCCGCCCATTCGAGCGCGGTGTCAAGATCGGCAGCTTCGATCACGAAATAGCCCGCCAGTTGCTCCTTGCTGTCGGCAAAGGGGCCATCGTGGATCGTCCGCTTGCCGTCGCGCAGCCGCACGGTGGTCGCAGTGTGCGGCGGTTCGAGTCCGTCGCCGTTGACGATGATGCCTGCCTGCGTCATCGCGCCGATATAGGCGTTCCATCCGCCCCAGTAATCGCCCGCTTTTTCAGGGTCATTGCGGCTGGCGAAGTCCGCTTCGGTTTCATTGAGTATCAACATATATTGCATGGAAGTTTCCTTAACCTGGTGAAGCGATGGGCAGGATCAGCCGAGGCTGCCCTGCCGCACCGAGCGCCGCGCGAACCAGTACAGTCCGGCAGCAATGGCAACGACGAATGTGAGAATGACGACCTGGCTGACACCGAAAGCGGCAAAAACCCCGTTCACGATGTCACCAACGAACAAGGCGACATAGGCCGCCAGCGACGCCGCAAATACCGGCACTGCCATTTTGTTGCGCAGCAATAGCAACAGGCAGCCGATTGTGCCTCCTACAGTCCCGATGCCGAACACCGCATCCATCCATAATGGCATATTGGTGTAGACCGCGACCTGCTCGGCGGTCATGCCTGCACCCATCATGGCGCTTTCGGTTTGCGTGACCTGCCCTGCAAATTGCGCGACACCGAAAACATTCCATGCGAGGCCCGATATGGCGACTGCCCAGAAACTGCGCGGCATCGCCAGCCTGCTTGCTTGTCCATCCATCTTCATTCTCCAATCGAAGCGCGGAACGACATGTCCCGCTGAAAGGATGACAATCGGGAACACGCCATTTCGACAAAAATGGTCGATGAACGCAAAATTTATTTCTCTTGCTTGAAAACCCGTCCGTCTTTCATCACGAATTTGACCATCTTGAGCGTGGTGACGTCACCTGTTGGATCGCCCGCAACCGCGATTATGTCGGCCGCCTTGCCGGTTTCGAGCGAACCGACTTCTTTCTCCACGCCAAGCAAAGTCGCCGCATTCATCGTTGCCGCCTGAATCGCTGCGCTGGCGGGCATTCCGTGTTTGACCATCAGCTCGAACTCGTCGGCATTCTTGCCATGCTTCGACACGCCAGCATCGGTTCCGAAGGCGATTTTCACGCCAGCGGGGTAAGCTTTAGCCAGGCTTTTGCCGGTGACTTCGATCCGCCATTTGACCTTCGCCAGCACATCGGGCGGATAGGCGTTCGGGTCTTTGGCGAGGCGCTCGATATAGCCGTTCACCGTCGACAGCGTCGGCACATAATAAGCACCCGATTTCTTGAACAGGCGAATGCCTTCATCATCGAGCATCGTGCCATGCTCGATCGAATCCGCGCCCGCCGCCAGCGCCGCGTTGATGCCATCATCGCCGTGCGCGTGGACCGCCATTTTCTTGCCGTAGAGATGCGCGGTATCGACCAGTGCCTTGACCTCATCGTCGAAAATCTGCCGTCCGAGGCCGGCACCGATGCGGCTGTTGACGCCGCCGGTGGTGGCAATCTTTATGACATCGACGCCGCGGCGGATCTGCTTGCGCACTGCTTGGCGGCAGCTTTCGACGCCGTCGCACAGATTCTCCTGACCTATAGCGGAATGCAAATCCTCGCCGAGACTGAGCGTCGCATCCATGTGTCCGCTAGTGGTCGAAATAGAACGCCCGGCGTCAAGGATGCGCGGTCCGGGCAATTCGCCTGCCGCAACCGCGTCGCGCAACGCCAGCGTTGCGCCTGAACCGTCGCCCAGATTGCGCACAGTGGTGAAGCCCGCCATGAGCGTCTTCTTCGCATTGCCCGCCGCGCGAAACGCGGCTCGTGCTGGGCTATCGGTAACACCTTCGATAAGCGCGGCGTTGCCGCCCGCATCGCTATCCAGATGGACGTGAGAGTCGATGAGCCCAGGGAGGACGAACCTGTCCTTGAGATCGATGAACGTTGCGCCTGCGGGAGCCGGCTGGTGACCATTCGCGACTTCGGCGATTTTGCCGTTGCGGACGATGATTGTCGAAGCCCCACGCGGGGCTTGGCCGGGCTTGTCAAGCAACTGGCCCGCATGGATCACTGTGACCTGATCCGCCGGTTGCGCCGCAACAGGAGCAGCCAAGGCCAAAGCGGCGGCCGAAACCAGTGTCCATTTTCTCATTCTCTCAAACTCCCCTGCGAAATCTAGTGCCCGGCGCGGGCGGATCTTGTGGTGGTCCGGCGAAGCATTGCGCGACCGCCATCCATTGATGCGCGACATCGCCGGTGACTTCAAGCGAAGTGTCGGCGATGTTGCGGCATTGTGTGACGACCTGGCAGAATTCTGTGGCGCTGCCTTCTATGGAGTCCTCTCCGTCGCCATATTCCCAAATTGCACCCGACGGCGCGATGAGGCGCAGGCGCGGCATCGGACCCGGCGGCTCTTGCTTGCGGTTATGCCAGGTGAACCCATAGGTATTGACACCCAAACGGACGATATTGCCGATGCGGTCGGTGTCGATGCGCTCGACTCCAAGCGCATCGTAGATCGCCTGAGCGTGCGCCCATGTTTCCATTAGGCGCGCAGTGATTGAGCTTAAAGCACTCATTTCGGGGCCGACCCAAGGTACGCGCGCCTTAGGATCGGCGTGTTGGAAAGCACTAGCCGTGAGGCTTGCACAGTCGATCCAGTTTACCGCTAGCGCGTACCCGGCCAGATTTCTGACGAACTGCGCTTCGCTGTCTTGCAGGGTCCCAGAACGCATGCCTCGAAACATGAACTGTAGAAAAGCGTCAAACTCTTCTCTTTCTTCATTTTCCAGCGACAGACATGCGCCGACGTTCCAAACATGAAGGTGGCGAATGATCTCGTCGATAGTCCAGCTCTTGAACTGCGTCCGCGCGGCGTAATCGGCATCAGTCAGCGGCGTAAGAAGCACAGCCAGCGCTTTGCTTTCGTCAAGGAAATCCTGAGCCTGTTGCATCACCCCATGAACCCGAACAAATGCCCCGCTACCTTGCGCATTTGTATCTCTTCCGCACCTTCGGTGATGCGATAGCGGCGATGGTGGCGGTAGATATGTTCGAACGGCTTATGCCGCGAATAGCCGATGCCGCCGTGAACCTGCATCGCGAAATCGGCGGCGTTGCAGACGAGGCGATTGGCCTTGTAGTTGCACATGCTGACCTTGTCGGAGAGGCGGATGGCGACTTCGGGCTTGGTCATCATGTCCATCTCGGCGGCGGTCTTGTAGATGAGTAGCCGCAGCATTTCGGCATCGGTTTGCAGCTCGACCAGCGGGAACTGGATGGCCTGGTTGACCGCCAGCGGCTTGCCGAACGGCTTGCGTTCGCGCGCATATTTGACTGCCTCGTCGATGCAATATTGTGCAGCACCTAACGAAGATGCAGCCTGCCGTATGCGGTTTTCGTGGACGAAATGCTGCGCGACCGCGAGGCCGTTGTCGAGCTCGCCGAGGATCGCGCTTTCCGGCACCCAGACGTCAGTATATTTGATTTTCGGATGGTCGGTGGGCATGTTGAAGGTCCACATATATTGCCCGATTTCGAACCCCGGCGCGTCGGTCGGCACGACAAGGCAGGTAATGCCCCGCGCTTTGCCATCCTCGCCGCTGGTGCGAGCGAAGGTCATCACATGGCTGGTGTAAGGCAACCCCGTCGTCCACATCTTGTTGCCATTGATAAGGTACCCCGCCACGCCATCGCGCACCTCTGGCACGGCACGAGTGTCCATATGGGTCGCGTCGCTGCCGTGATGCTCCTCGGTCAACCCGAAACTCCAGCCCATCTTGCCTTCGAGCATAAGCGGAATGAAATCGCGTTTCTGCTGTTCGGTACCGAAATCGCGCAGCATCAGCACCTGCACCAGATTGCCGACGATGCTGCTTTCGTTCTGCAAATCGTTGTGCAGCCCCAGACCCTTATGCGCCAGATGATGGCGGATCACTGCCATTGACAGGTTGGAACCATCCTTGCCGCCAAATTCCGCCGGAATGGCGTAGCGGTAATGCCCCGCCTTGTCCGCAACGCTCCGCATCTCGGCCAGCAATGCCCACCAGTCGGCACGTGGCAGGCCGTCATTGTCCCAATCGGTCCGCGCATGTTCGCGGCGGTGGTCGAAGAAGCGGATATTATCGTCGCGTCGCTCGATGGGCTTGATTTCGCGCTCGATAAAATCGTCGAGTTCGGCCAGATATCCAGCGATTTCGGCCGGGATTTCGAACAACATTTTGGTGATTTCCTCTTCCGTCAGACCCGCAGAAAACTGCGCAAGTTCACAGTCGTTTCGAGGTTCTGAAATCCTGCAGGACGGCCCCGATTTTGCGTAGCCTGACAGTCCGAACCCTACATTTCAAGTTCGATTTAAGCGCCCGATTAAAGCCAAAGTTTTCGCGCCCTTGCCAGCGCCGAGTATTTCGGCTGATCCGCCGCCAGCTTGGCGAGCGATTGCGCTTTCAGCATTGCAAGAAGGCCGAGTGTATCGAGGGATTTTTTTCCGGCAAGCAGATCGTCCGAAAGCGCCTTGTCGTGAATGTCGACCGCGAGAGCCGCTTCACGCTGCAACATGCCAAGCGCGTTCAACGCCACCGAAGCCATGAAACGGTCGCGGCCTTCCGCGCCCGGCTTGACGCCGTTTTCGACCCAGCTAGCCAAGGCTTCCAACATTTCGGTCGTGGACGGCTCACCCAATCGGCGGGCAGCGGTCGAAACGGGCATTGTTATCGGCCCGCGTTCGCTCTCCGGTGCATCTTCTTCGAGCAGTAAAAGCAAATCGACCTCAGTTTCAGATGCGCGCCGTCCGATTACAGCCCGTTCCAAACCGGCATCCAGACCGCTGCGCCAAATATGCGCCATTTGCAGGCAGCACACGCCCCACCAGAGCGTTGAATAGACCAGCCACCAGCGGAATCGCGCCGGATCGACCGCGACATGGCTCTCGCGGACATAGGCTATCCAATAGTCTTCGAGCCCGCCGACGCCGAAGGCGGGTCGGTCGATATGGCCGAAGCGCCAGCTGTTGATGCAGCCGAAGGCTAGGTCCTGATGCCGGTCGCCAATATGCGCCAGTTCCCAGTCGAGCACGGCAGCCAGTCCGTTTGCGTCCACCATGACATTGCCCATACGGAAATCGCCGTGGAGCAGGACGTGCTCTGGGGGCGATGGCAGGCGGTCCTCTAGCCAGCGGAAAGCCAGCGCCATTACCGGACGGTCGCCGCCATATTCGACGAACTTTGCTTTGAGATCGGCGAGCAGGCTCGCAGCATCGGTGACCGGCAAAGGCGGAACGCTGTCGAGCGGCATGGCGTGGATCAGCGCTAATTGACGCGCGAGATCGGCAAGCAAAGAGGGTGGCGGATCGGCCAGTATCCTGGCAGGGCTGACTTCGGCCTCGACACGGCGCATCAGATAGCCTGTGCCGAGTCCGTCGCCGGGCGCGATTTCGCCGACGACTTCGGGTGCCTTCACCCCGGCAGCAAAAGCAGCACGCACCAAAGCAGCCTCGACATCATGGCCGAACATCCGGCCCGCCATCAATTCGGCGCTGGACGAAAACCGCAGGACATAGCCCTGGTCGCCATGATCGAACGACCAGCTTTCCATATTTGCGCCGCCGGAAAGACGATGCAGATCGGAAACCGCGCCCGTCCCGAGAACACGCCCGGCAAAACACGCCACCTTTCTCTCGAACTCCTCCATGGAGGATGGATAGCGCGGCGGCCTTATAGCGCAAGCGTGATCGGGTTAACGCTTTTGCCAGTAAGCGAAGACCTTTGCCTGCAAGCTGCGGATATAGGCCTGCGCCTCCGGCCCCGTCCATTGCCCGCGATAGTCGCTGCGCCCGGTCCACCAGCCCTGCCCCGGCAGTCCATCGCCTTCGCGCACCACCAGCACTGCCAGCGCAGGCGCGCCTTCCGCCATGCTTTGCCTGTCGATCTCATCCAATGTCTTGCACACCGCCCGCATTTTCGGGCGTGTAAATCGGAAGCCCAAATTCAGCAAAAGTTCGGAGTAACTGACCGCCCTTCCCTCACGCGCCGCCTGTTCGAGAATCGCCTTGATCCGCGCGACATCGTGCAACGCGGCCAAATCGGCAGCGGGGTCGCTCAGGAAATCTTCGAGGATCGGGTCCATGGTGCCGGTCATAAACCGACGTGCGACAATTGCCACGCCGCTTAACTATTTGCTCGCGTCACGGTAGTTTCGCGGGCTCATCCCTGTCCAGCGTTTGAAGGCATGGGAAAAGGCAACGGGATCGTTAAATCCCACCAGATACGCCGTCTCGTTGACCGATACTTTCGACCCCTGCAAATATTGCAGCGCGAGCTTGTGGCGCAAGGCATCCAGCACTTTCTCGAATGTCGTCCCTTCAGCCTTGAGCCGCCGGTACAATGTCTGGCGGCTCAAGCCGATAACGGGAAGAATGCTATGCATCGTGACATGGCCGGTGTGCAGCAAAGGGAGGATAACGTCTTCGACGCGACGCGCGAGGGAATCGCTATGGTCGAGCCGGTCGACCAATTCGTCGGCGTGCGCGCGCAATATGCCGAATACATATTGCGGCTGCAGGTTGAGGGGATAGCTCAACCAGCGCGCGTCGGTGCGATAGGCGTTCCAGTGCGAGCCGAAAACGACAGGGGCACCGAGGATACGCTCATATTCGGCTGCATAAGATGGCGCGGCGTGGGTGACATGCACCTCCTCGAGACGCAGTTCAGGCGCAAACCGGCGGACGCCGCAGATCATTCGCGCAAAGGTCGCTTCGGTCAGTTCCGGGAAATCATCGGGGTCGGTCCGCCGGTCGACCATCCAGTAACCACCGTCATCCGTCACCCGCTCGAAACGCTCATGCTCGGACAAGGCAACGTCGATGACCAGCTTGCCGTAGCGATTGAGCTGGGCAAGCGCGTCAAGCAGCGTCGGTGCGGCCCGGCCAATCAGGCCCACCACCGAGATCTCCGACAGATCGACGGCCTCGCCATAATGCAGCGCGAGCGCCGGATCGCCCGACATCTGCTTGCCTGCCCGCATCAGCGAAACATAATTGGCAAGCGGTACGCGATTGTCGCGGTCGGACAGCGTTTCGGCCAAAATCCCGGCAGCAAGCAGCAGCTCGTCTCGATCAGCGCCCTTGGCAACCGCCAGTTCCAGCAGTCCGTTGGCCAATGCTGCGGAGACCGTCTGCCCCACCATTTGTGATTCCCTCAATCAAGTTTTTGAAACGCACAATCATGTGATGCGCTGTATTGCATCACTAATACACGACTATCGTTATGCACTCAACAACGGAGTTTTCGATGAAGTTAAAACTGCTTTCCGGGATCGCAATCATCCCCGCCCTGTTGTCGGCACAGCCCGCAAAGGCCGACACTGCTACCGACTGGATCGAGCTGACCATCAAGATCAACAACATCCTGCGTGCGCCGCCCGGAACACCGCCCCGCCCCGATCGACCACGCGCCACCACGCGCTCAGCTTTGGCCATGTTCGAAGCGCTGAATGCCATCGACCGCCGGTATGAAAGCTATCTGGGCATGCCAGTCGGCGACCCGGCTGCTTCGAAAGATGCGGCTGCGGCAACGGCTGCCTATCATGTCCTCCTCGATCACTTCCCGAACCTCAAAAAATCGCTCGATGACAGTCTGGCGATTACCATGGCCGGAATTCCAGATGGTGCGGCCAAGGACGCGGGCAAGGCGCTGGGTCAGGCGGCGGCCAAACTCGCGCTTGCGGCGGGCGGTATCGACCCGGAGGTCAAACCCGTTCCCTACCGCCCCGTCACGACGCCGGGCATTTGGGTTGCAACGGATTTGCCGAGCATCGATCCGGTCGATTCCACCTTCAAACGCTGGGCCGTGTCCGATATCGCCGCGCTGCGCATCGACCCGCCAGCAATCAACAGCGCGCGCTGGGCGAAAGATTATGAGGAAGTGAAAAAGCTCGGCGGTGCGGCAAGCAAGGACAGGACCGCGCACCAGACGCTGATGGCACAATACCGGATTGTCCCCGATATCGCCCCTGCCTTGCGCGCCGCCGCCGATCAACCTGGGCGCAGCCAGCTACAGAATGCCCGGTTGTTTGCCCGGCTTTACATGGCAGCGGATGACGCCAGCCTGTCGATGGCGGACGCAAAGATGCACTACAACACATGGCGACCGATTACCGCCATCCGAAACGGCGACCGGGATGGCAATGACGCGACCGAACGCGATGCCGAATGGACGCCATTGTTGCCGACCCCCAACTTCCCCGAACATCCGTGCGGGCATTGCATCTACGCGGGCGCAGTCGCCACCGTGATGGCGGCGGAAACCGGCGACAGGCCGACGACCGGCGTTCGCGTCTATTCGCTGATCGGGGGTAATTCGGTGCAACAGATACTGCCAAGCTGGAGCCAGTGGTTGCAGGAGGTTTCGGACTCGCGCATCTATGCGGGTGCGCATTTCCGTTTCGCCAATGAAGCCGGAGAGAAGATGGGACAGGCCGTAGCCAAAGCCGTGCTCGACAAGGTGATGAAGCCGCTGCCAACGGCAAAAGGAAAATAACGCGCTCGGGAGTTTTCGGGAAGGCCATGCTCAGCATGGTCATCCTGAAAAACTGGTGGGCGATACAAGGTTTGAACTTGTGACCCCACCCGTGTGAAGGGTGTGCTCTACCGCTGAGCTAATCGCCCGTCCCGTTTCGGACAGGAGCGGGCCTTTGCCAGAGCGTCGCCCGCTTGGCAAGCTTCAGGATACGATTTTGATATGCGGTTCCGGCACCTCGGTCGCCACGACTGCAGTACCGCTAAGCCCGACAAAGATAGTATCGACAATGCGCGCCAGTTTCTCGGCTTTCAGCTTGCTGGTACCGATGCTGATGACAGCGTCGGGGTTCGTATAGCATTGCACCATCTGGTTGATGAGTGAAACGGCCTCATCGATCGACAGGCCTGAAAAATAGCCCTGTTCCATCGCTTCGGCCACGATCAGCGCCAGATAGTGGTCGCCCAGGTCAACATAGCCGCGCACGACCTCGAAATACTGGTTGCCGATTTCGAGATAGCTTTTGAGGAGGTCGGGATCGGCTTCATATTGTTCGACCATCACCGCGAACCTGCGGGCGAAGTAGGCGAACATTTTTTCGCGGACAGGCAGGTCGGAGGCCGTGACCTCCTCCATGATCGCAATCTTTTTCTCGAAGAATTTCTCCGCGACCGCCTCCATCAACGCTTCCTTGTTTTCGAAGAAGCGGTAGAGATTGGACGGCGACATGCCGGCGGCATTGGCGAGATCAGTCATCGAGATATCGCCGGAACCGCGCTCGCGGACCAAATCGTCGACGACCTCGAGCAGCCGACTTCGCGTGGCTTCGATATCGGTCTGAGGGCGGGCCATATATTACTCCCGTGTATTAGGCGCCTAAGTCAGTTTTGTGATATGTGAAGTATATCTTCAGTTTTCAATGGGGTCGAATGCAAAACTTCCCTGCGTGGTTGCAATGTCCTGAACGCCCTCTTCGCCGACGAGGCCCGATAGCGTCAGCCCGAGCAGGCGAATGCCCAGTTCGGCGGGCAATATCTGGTCGAGCAGGGCATGGCCGAGTTGCGCAAATTCGGCGCGGGTGGCGATCACATGGCCGACGGTGCGAGAGCGGGTGACCGTGCGGAAGTCGCTGTAGCGCGCCTTCAAAACCAGCGTCCTGCCGCGTGCCTGATAGCGCTCGATCCGCTCCCAGACGAGTTCGATGATTTCCTCGATCGCGTCGCGCAATTCGGCCTCGCTGCGCTTGTCGTCGAAATAAGTGGTCTCGCCGCCCAGCGATTTGCGGATGCTGTTGGCGTTTACCGGGCGGTCGTCGATGCCGCGCGCGGCCTTGAACAGATATTCGCCCCAGCTGCCGAAATGATGCGCGAGCCACGCCTCGTCCTTCGCCGCGAGATCGGCGCCGGTGTGGACGCCGAGCTTCGCCATTTTCTCGGCGGTGCGCGGACCGACGCCGTGGAAGCGGCGGACGGGGAGCGTCGCGACGAACGCCGCGCCCTGATCGGGCAGGATGACGCAGAGGCCATCGGGCTTGTTCTGGTCGCTGGCGAGCTTGGCGATGAACTTGTTGTAACTCACCCCGGCGCTGGCAGTGAGGCCGGTTTCTTCGCGGATCGCGGCACGGATCGCCTTGGCGACTTTGACTGCCGAGCCTAGCCTCAATTTGTCGTGCGTGACGTCGAGATAGGCCTCGTCGAGCGACAGCGGCTGGATGATGTCGGTATGCCGCGCAAATATCTCGCGGATCTGGCGGGAAACCGCTTTATAGGCTTCGAAGCGTGCTTTCACGAAGATGAGATCGGGGCATAGCCGCGATGCGGTGACCGAAGGCATCGCCGACCTCACCCCGAATGCCCGCGCCTCATAACTCGCCGCCGCAACGACACCGCGTTTCGACGAGCCGCCGACGGCAACGGGCTTTCCACGCAACTCCGGATTGTCGCGCTGTTCTAAAGACGCGAAAAAGGCGTCCATATCGACATGGATGATTTTGCGAACGAGCGGAACATCGGACACGGCGTTTCGCCGCCTAGACCCCGACCGCCATTCGCAACGCTTTGCGGTCGAGTTTGCCAATCATCGTTTTGGGCAAAACGTCCATGACCACAACCGACTGCACGCGCTCATGCTTGCCCAATTGCGGGTTCAGCCAGGCGAGGATCGCGTCGGCATCGGCTTTTGTGCCGTCCTGCAACGTCACAAAGGCACGCGGCAGTTCGCCATGATAAGCGTCGGGCACGCCAATCACCAAAGCCTCCTTTACCGCCGGGTGGCGGTAGAGCACGTCCTCGATCTGGCTCGGGAAGACCTTGAAGCCCCCAACGGCAATCATGTCTTTCAGGCGGTCGACGATTAAAATGAAACCATCCTCGTCGATGGTCGCGACATCGCCGGTGCGCAAATAACCATCGACGAACACCTGGGCATCGGCATCCGGGCGGTTCCAATAGCCACGCATGACCTGCGGTCCGGCAAAGACGAGCTCGCCCGGTTCGCCATCGGGCGCGGGCTTTGTTGCGTCTTCCTTGTCCACCAGCTTGACATGCGTGCCGGGGATCGGCTGGCCGATGCTGCCCAGTTTGTTCAACCCCTCATAGGGATTGCACGATACCACGCCCGAGCTTTCAGTCAGGCCATAGCCTTCGATCACCACCGCGCCGCTGCGTTCTTCGAACCGTGCCTTGAGTTCGGCAGGAAGCGGCGCGCCGCCTGAAATACAGGCGCGCAGCGAGGTGAAGTCGGTGTCCTCGATTTCAGGGCAGTCGAGCAACGCCTGATACATGGTCGGCACGCCGGGCAGCGAGGTGACTTTCGTGCGATGCACTGCGGCCAGCGCCGCCTTTGCCTCGAAGCGCGGCAGCATGACGATCTCTCCGCCATTGTTGATAGTGCGGTTCAGCACAGTCGCGTTGGCAAAAACGTGGAAGAAAGGCAGCACGCCCAGGATGCGGTCGGGGGCGGTTTCGACCGGATTGTTGGCGTGGCTGTGCGGGTCGAGCAGGTTGATCTGCCGCGCATTGGCGGTGATATTCTGGTGACTCAGCATCGCCCCCTTGGGCGTGCCGGTGGTGCCGCCGGTATATTGGAGCTGCGCTATGTCGGTTTCGGGGGTGCAAGGCACGACCGCATAGTCGCCCTTGTTGCGGACGAGGTCGGAATAGCGCGTAATGCGGCTATCGGTGGGAATACTGGCAATGTCCTTGCCCTTGAACAGCCGGTAGGCCCAGCTTTTCGCCGTTGGTAAAGCCTCTGCGACAGTGCCGACAACAAGTTCCTTCAAACCCGATTTGTCGAGCACCTTGATGGCGTTAGGCAGCAAGGCAACGGCAGAAACGGTGAAGAGTATCGACGTCCCGCTATCGGCAACCTGATGTGCCAGTTCATCCACCGTGTAGAGCGGCGAGAAATTGACCACCGTCGCCCCCGCCGCCAGCGCGCCATAATAGGCCGCGATATAATGTGGCACATTGGGCAGGAACAGGCCGACATGGTCGCCCTTGCCTATCCCTTTGTTTTGCAGACCCTTCGCCACGCGGCGCACCGCGTTAGCCATTTCGGCATAGCTGTATTTGCGGCCCATGAAGTCGGCGAGCGGCGCATTGCCCATACGCTCGGCAGACTGGAAAAACATGTCGTGCAGCGCCAAAGGCTCGAAATTCCGGTCCCACTGGCCGGGGTGCAGGTAATTTTTTGTCCACTCCATTGAAGTGCTTATGCCGCGTGATACCAGCCAACGCCATCGCGGATTTCAAGGTTGATCCGCCTGGTCAGATGCAGGTGCCGCAAATGCGCCTGCGCTTCGCCCGTGGCGAGGCCATAGACATAATCGTCGATCTCGCGGTCGAACAGCAGGTCGAAGGTATCGACCGCGCGCATTTCGGTGCTCCGCAATGCCGCTTCGAGCTTGTCGAGCCGCTCGTGATGTCCGGAGGCAAGCTTGTCGAGCCGCACATGCACCCCGGTAAACGGCTCGCCATGCGCGGGCAGCACGAGCATGTCGGCGGGCAGCGCCTCGCGGAATTTGTCAATCGAGGCAAGCCATTCGCCGAGCGGATCGGCCTCCGGCTCGCTGTCCATCACCGACACGTTCGAGGTGATGCGCGGCAATATCTGGTCGCCTGCGATGATCATGCCATTGGCAAAATCCACAAGGCAGGCATGTTCGGGCGTGTGCCCGCCGCCGGTCATCACCGTCCAGTCGCGCGCGCCGATGCGGACCACCTGCCCATCGTCGAGCCGCACATGTCCGGTCGGCAGCCGCGATACCGCGCGGGCAAAACTGCCCCAGCCTCCTTTGCGCATCGCCTCGATCCGCGCCTCGTCGAACCCCGCAAAGCGGCGGCGGTTCAGCACTTCCTCGGGCACAGTCTCGGGCTGGTCGCCGGTCAGCATCCGCGCCATCAACCATTCGGTGCGGTTCATCCAGATCGGCACCTTGAACCGGTTCGCCAGCCAGCCCGCGCAACCGACATGGTCGGGATGAAAATGCGTGACGAAGATGCGCTTCAGCTCGCGGTCGGCCAGCACGCCCGCGAACATGCCTTTCCATTGCTCGATGGTGTTCGGCATGAACAGCCCTGTATCGGCAATCGCGTAACCGCCGTCATCGTCCAATATCCACAGATTGATATGAGCGAGGTTCCCCGGCACCGGCATCCGCGTCCAGCCGATATCGGGCGCGAGCGGATAGATTTCGCCATACTGCGGTGCATGGTCGCCGAGCGGATAGGTCAGCCCCTTGAGCTCTTTCGCTTCGAAACCATGATCGGCGAGCGATGCGTCATAATCGGGGGTTTTGGTGGCCATATCCAAGGCCGTGCCTTAATCGCGCGATTAAGGCAATGGTGACGTTAGGGAAGGCATTTTCCCTCTCCCGTTGGGAGAGGGTTGTGCAGACTTGGCAGCTTGCTGCCTAGTCGTAGCTGGGTGAGGGGTTGTGCGCTATCTGAAGGGCAGACCCCCTCACCAACTGCGCCTAAGCCTGACGGCTAAGGCTTCGTATCCTCTCCCAACGGGAGAGGGGATTTACTCCCCAGCCTTCTTGAACAGCGTATCCGCCGTCAGCTCAGGCTTCGTACCCTCTTCCTCTTCGCCCGAAAGCGCCGCTTCCGCCTTACGTGCGGCTTCGGTGCGTTCGGCGCGGAGTTCTTCGATCAAAGCCTCGCGGTCGGTGCCGAGGCGCGCGTCGTCGGCGGCGCTGTTGTCGATGCCGGCTTTCTTGGCGATGCGGTTGATGATGCTGTCGAGTTCGCGTTGCGAAGTCAGGCCCAAGGTCACCGGGTCTTTCGGCTGGATTTCGGCGATGTTCCAGTGGCTACGCTCGCGGATCGCGGTTATCGTGTTGCGCGTGGTGCCGATCAGCTTGCAGATCGCGCCGTCCGAGATTTCGGGGTGGTTGCGCAGCAGCCAGGCGATGCCGTCGGGCTTGTCCTGACGCTTTGACACCGGCGTGTAGCGCGGGCCCTTGGTGCGGCGGACCTGATCGGGGCCGACCGACATTTTCAGGACATAATCCTCGTCGGCCTGACCCTTTTCGATTTCTTCCATCGCCAGTTCGCCGGCATGGACGGGGTCGCGGCCGGTATATTTCGAACCGGTCATATCGTCAGCCATCGCCTGCACTTCGAGAATGTGAATCCCGCAAAATTCGGCGATCTGCGAAAAGCTCAATGCGGTGTTATCGACCAGCCAGGCGGCGGTCGCGTGCGGCATCAACGGGGTGGCCATGTTCTTCACTCCAAATAAAAGGGGCCGCCCCTTTCGGAGCGGCCTGAAACTGTTGCCCGCCATTTAGGCTATGTTGCCGCATTCGTCTAGTCGGTAATCCCGATATAGTCGGGCAGCTCCCAAACACGCGCCAGCCAGCGTTGTACTGCCGGATAATCGTCGAGGCGAAAACCGCCGCCCTCTTCGGCGACATGGGTGTAGGCATAAAGCACAATGTCGGCGAGGGTGACGCTGTCGCCGACAAACCAGTCTTTCGTCTCGAGATGTTCGTCCATCAATTTGAGCGCGGCGTTCCCGGCTGCCCGTTTGCCTTCGATTTGTGCCCTCTGGATATCGTTCAGATTTTCCTCGCCGACAAACGCCAGCCAGAAGCGCATGGTGGCGACATTGGGTTCGTGATTATATTGTTCGAAGAACATCCAGCGCAGCATGTCGGCATGATCGAACCTGTCCTTCGGAATCAACTTCGAGCTGTCAGCAATCCAGATACAGGCCGCGTTGCTTTCGGGGAGGAAACGGTCGCCGATCTGCAACACGGGAATACGGCCATTGGCGTTGACGTCGCGAAGAAATTCGGGCGTGCGTGTCTCGCCGTTCAAGATGTCGTAGGAACGCCGCTCGATATCGATGCCGAGCAGAGCCGCCGTCAGCCTGATCTTGTAGCAATTGCCGCTCGGCGCATATTCGTGGAGGGTCAGCTTTTCGGTCATGCCGCTTGCGCTACGCCGCTGGATAATTCAATTCAAGGGGCAAGGGAGGCTCGTGATGAAGCGTTTTTTCAAATGGCTGGCGATTGTCTTGCTGCTGGCAATCGCGGCTGTGTTCATCTGGGGCTACGCACCCGATACCGACGCGGCGGCAATGAAAGCCAAATATGGCGGCGGCTCATCGAAATTTGTCGAGCTTCAACCCGGGCTCAACGTCCACTACCGCGACGAGGGCAAGCGTGACGGGCGGGCGGTCGTGCTGATCCACGGATCGAACGCTTCGCTACACACATGGGAGCCTTGGGCCGAACGGCTGGGCAAGGATTACCGCATCATCAGCCTCGACCTGCCGGGCCACGGCCTCACCGGCAGCCATCCTGGCGGGGTGTATGACTATCCGGTGTTCGTCGATGTCGTCGACAAGTTGATGGCCAGATTGGGCGTGCCGAAAGCCGTCATCGGCGGCAACTCGATGGGCGGCGGTGTGTCGTGGATGTTCGCGCTCAAGCATCCCGAAAAGACCGAGGCCTTGCTGCTGGTCGATGCAGGCGGCGCGCCGCGATGGCAGGCGCGCAAGGTGCCCATCGGCTTCCGTCTGGCGCGGATGCCGGTGGTGAAGGAACTCGCCCGCATCATCGCCCCGCGCAGCATGTTCGAATCCAGCCTGAAAACCTCGGTCAGCGTGCAGTCGCTGCTCGATGACGCCTATATCGACCGCTACTGGGAACTGAACCGCTATCCCGGCAACCGCGAGGCGACGATGAAGCGCTTTTCGCTACCGCATAACAACCGGCCTGCGACCAAGGAGCAGCTTGCGGCGATAAAGGTGCCGGTCATGGTCATGTGGGGCGAAGAGGACAATCTGATACCGGTCAGTTCCGCGCGCTGGTTTGCCGATGCAATCCCGGCGTCCAAGCTGGTGATCTACCCCAAGGTCGGACATATTCCGATGGAGGAAATTCCCGAGCGAAGCGCGGCGGACGTCAAGGCTTGGCTGGATTCTTTGCCGAGCGGCGGCATCGCGCAAGAATAAAGGCTTGCAAACACAGTATAGCGGTTACCATTTATTTATACTGGACTAGTAAAGCCATGTCCGAACTTTAGGGGGTCGGATCGATGAAATTCAGAGCTTTTCCAGTCGCAGTCGCCATTTGCGTTGCCGCTTTGTCAATCCAGGGGTGCTCGTTATCGCCGTCCTCATCGTCGGTTATGTCATCCACCTTGCAACTCAATCAGTCGGCCAGTGCCGCTTTCGCTGCGTTTGAGGAAAGCGAGGACATGACGTCGGACGTCGGCAGCATCGCCAACAGTGAAAATATCGTCATTACGAAAGAAGACGGCAAATCGATCAGCTACAAAATCGCCTCCAGCCTCGATGCGGGCGGATCGACCATTACCTTCCGTTTCGATGATCTGGGTGACGACAAATCTACCATCCGCGCCGAAATCGATGTGCCGCCAGTGGCGCGGGGAAAGCAATATCTTTCAGAACGCAAGATACGCAACGAGATCGAAAAATCGCTGAAAGAATTTGCTTCTGCGATCAACAAGGGGGAATCGGTGGCATCGGCCTTGCGACAGATAAATTCGATGATGCTGACGGTCGAAATCGTGACCAACAGCACGAATGAGAAAGACGATATGCAGCTTGCCATCGATATGTTGGAAAGCAGCGGCGATAGCGAAGCATCGTTCGCAAGTTCCGATTTTTCCCAAGGCGATGTTTCGGACGGTGCAATAACCGGCGAGCCTTCAACGAAGCTTGACGAAAGCGGCGCTTCCAACTGGAACGATAGCGAAGAAAGCAGCGAGTTCTCTACCGAAGATTATTGACTTACACCTGAAGCACGATCTTCCCGACATGGTCGCCCGATTCCATGTGCGCATGGGCGGCGGCGGCTTCGGATAGCGGAAAGCTTTTGTCCATTTCCGGCTTTAGCTGCCCGTCCGCGACCATCGGCCACACATTTGCATAAATTTCCTGCGTCAGCAGCGCCTTGAACTCCGCCGACCGCGCGCGGAGGGTCGAGCCGGTCAGCGTCAGGCGGCGCATCATCACTTGCGCCATGTTGATTTCGGCGACCATGCCGCCCTGCACCGCGATGGTGACGTGGCGGCCATCCTCGCGCAGGCATTGCAGGTTTCGCGGCACATAGCTGCCCGCGACCATGTCGAGGACGACATGGACACCTTGCCCGCCGGTGATTGCCTTCACTTCCTCGACAAAATCGGCGGCATTGTAGTTGATCGCATAGTCCGCGCCCAAAGCCCTGGCCGCATCGCATTTATCGTCGGACCCGCAGGTGACGATGACCGTCAGCCCGAACAGCTTGCCAAGCTTGATCGCCATCGTGCCGATGCCGCTGGTGCCGCCGTGGACAAGGATCGTCTCGCCCTCGACCGCATAAGCACGTTCAAAGACGTTGTGCCAGACGGTAAGCAGCGTTTCAGGCAATGCCGCCGCTTCGGCCATGCTCAGCGCTGCCGGAACCGGCAGGCATTGATCGAAAGGCGCGACGCAATATTCGGCATAGCCGCCGCCAGATGTTAGCGCGCAAAACCGAGCGCCGATTTCGCCTGCATCGACACCCTCGCCGACTGCAACTACCGTTCCCGAAACTTCAAGCCCCGGAAGGTCGCTAGCGCCGGGGGGTGGTGGATAAAGGCCCTTGCGCTGGACAACATCGGGACGGTTCACACCTGCGTAGGCAACCTTCAGCAGCACCTCACGGGGCGCGGGCACCGGCACCGGCCGCTGGCACGGCTTCAGCACTTCCGGACCACCCGGCGTCGAAATCTCGATTGCGGTCATCATTTGCGGCACGTCGGCCATCTTTTGTCCCCCTGATCGACGGCGCGCTTTTACCAGCTTGCGTATTGACAGCAAGCGCAGCGGTGTCAAAATATACCGATGGACGCCGAGGAGAATTTACCGCTGCGCCGCGACGATCCGCTGGCCAATCTGGTGCGGCAGGATCTGGACCCTTTGTCCGTCGACGAGCTTGAAGAACGCATTGCCACGCTCAAGTCCGAAATCAGCCGTTGCGAGGGCAAGATAGCCTTTGCCACCCGACACCGCAGCGCCGCCGACGCGCTGTTCAAGAAGTGATCTGGTGCAAGCCTTTATTAACCACTTCGGCGCTTAATCCTTTTTCTGTCGCAAGCCTGTTGAAAGCGGGCAGCGACGGCGCGATATAGTGTAGGAACCAACCAGCGACCCCAGTTTAAGGAACGACCATCATGCCATCATTTGCGGAATCGCTGGAAGCCACGCTTCACAATGCGCTCAAGCATGCGGGCGACCGGGCGCACGAATATGCGACGCTGGAGCATCTGCTGCTCGCGTTGATCGACGATGCCGATGCCGCCAAGGTCATGCAGGCCTGCGGTGTCGACCTGGGCGAATTGTCCGACATCGTCATTACCTATCTCGATACCGAGCTCGAATCCTTGCGTGTCGAGGGTAAGGTAGACCCCTCGCCGACCAGCGGTTTCCAGCGCGTGGTGCAGCGGGCGATCCTGCATGTGCAGAGTTCGGGCAAGGATGTCGTCACCGGCGCAAATGTGCTCGTCGCCTTGTTCTCCGAACGCGAGAGCTACGCCGTTTATTTCCTCCAGCAACAGGATATGAGCCGCCTCGACGCGGTCAGCTATATCAGCCACGGCATCGGCAAGGACGGCAAGCTGGCCGAACCGCGCCAGGTGACGGGAAGCGAGCAGAAGAACGAGGAGCCTGAGGACGGCAAGTCGAAAAAGGAAAAGAAGGAAGGCGCGCTCGACCAGTTCACTGTCAACCTCAACGAAAAGGCCAAGCAGGGCCGCATCGACCCGCTGATCGGCCGCGGCGCCGAAGTCGACCGGACGGTGCAGATCCTCTGCCGCCGTTCGAAGAATAACCCGCTCTACGTCGGCGAACCCGGCGTGGGCAAGACCGCGATTGCCGAAGGACTGGCGCGGCGGATTGTCGAAAATCAGGTGCCCGAAGTGTTGCTGCCAGCGGTCATCTACTCGCTCGACATGGGCGCTTTGCTTGCCGGAACCCGCTATCGCGGCGATTTCGAGGAGCGTTTGAAGGCTGTCGTCAACGAGCTTGAAAAGCTGCCGGACGCAATCCTGTTCATCGACGAAATCCACACGGTTATCGGCGCTGGCGCGACCAGCGGCGGGGCAATGGATGCCTCCAACCTTTTGAAACCGGCGCTGTCCGGCGGCACGATCCGTTGCATAGGTTCGACCACCTACAAGGAATTCCGCAACCATTTCGAAAAGGACCGCGCGTTGCTGCGCCGGTTCCAGAAGATCGATGTCAACGAACCGACCATCGACGACACGATCAAGATCCTCGCGGGCTTGCGCAGCGCGTTCGAGGATCATCACAAGGTCAAATATACGCCCGATGCGCTCAAGGCAGCCGTCGAACTGTCAGCGCGCTATATCAACGACCGCAAATTGCCCGATAAGGCCATCGACGTCATCGACGAGGTCGGCGCGATGCAGATGCTGGTTGCGCCCTCGAAGCGCCGCAAGCTGATCACCGCGCGCGAGATCGAAGCGGTTATCGCCACCATCGCGCGCATACCGCCGAAAAATGTCTCGACCGACGACAAGACTGCATTAGGCACGCTCGAAGCCGATCTGAAGCGCGTCGTGTTCGGGCAGGACAAGGCCATCGAAGTGCTGGCGAGCGCCATCAAGCTCAGCCGCGCGGGCCTGCGCGATGGCGATAAGCCCATCGGCAATTACCTGTTCAGCGGCCCAACCGGTGTCGGCAAGACCGAGGTCGCGCGCCAGCTTGCCTCGATCATGGGCATTCCATTGAAGCGCTTCGACATGAGCGAATATATGGAGCGCCATTCGGTAAGCCGCCTGATCGGCGCGCCTCCGGGCTATGTCGGTTTCGACCAGGGCGGTTTGCTGACCGATGCGGTAGACCAGAACCCGCATTGCGTGTTGCTGCTTGATGAAATCGAAAAGGCGCATCCCGACCTGTTCAACATATTGTTGCAGGTGATGGATAATGGCCGCCTGACTGACCATCATGGCAAGACCGTCGATTTCCGCAACGTCATCCTGATCATGACGACTAACGCCGGGGCCAGCGACATGGCCAAGGAAGGCATCGGTTTCGGCAACAATATCAGCAAGGAAGATGCAGGCGACGAGGCGGTGAAGAAACTGTTCGCCCCCGAATTCCGCAATCGCCTCGATGCGCAGGTGCCGTTCGCGTATCTTCCGACCGAAGTCGTGGCGCGCGTTGTGGACAAGTTCATCCTGCAACTCGAACTGCAGCTTGCCGACCAGAATGTGCATATCAAGCTCGACGACGAGGCACGCGCCTGGCTCACCGAGCGTGGTTATGACAAGCTGTATGGTGCCCGCCCGATGGGCCGCCTGATCCAGGAAAAGATCAAGCAGCCGCTGGCCGAGGAACTGCTGTTCGGCAAGCTGGTGCATGGCGGCGAGGTTGCGGTCCACATGAAGGATGGCGCGCCGGTTTTCGAAGTGACGCCCGCCCCGCCCAAGGCGAGCAAGCCCAAACCGCCTAAGAAGAAACCGGCGGCGAAGGGCAAGGCCAGCAAGGCGGAGTAAAGCTTTCAGTTAGATTTCGTCATCCTGAACTTGTTTCAGGATGACGAGATACTGTCGCGTGTTATCCCGAAACAAGTTCGGGATGACGAAACGGTTGCTAATTGCTTACCCCCACCAACTGGGCCGTCGGCCCTATGTCATCGAACAGGCTTGCCTCCGTGCCTGTCATCCAGACCTGAGCGCCGGTATCCGCCAGCCGTGCGAACAAGGCCGCGCGGCGTGCGGGGTCGAGATGCGCGGCGACCTCGTCGAGCAGCAATATGGGTGGCGTTCCGCGTTGCGCGGTCACAAGCGCTGCGTGCGCCAGGATCAGAGACAGCAGCAGCGCTTTCTGTTCACCGGTAGAACTACGGTCGGCGGCTTGGCTGTTCGCTCGATTGTGGACGACAAGATCGGCACGGTGCGGACCGGTGAGCGTTCGCCCTGCCCCTGCATCGCGACGTCGCGATTTTTGCCAGACGCTGCGCAACTCTTCCGCCGTCGTCGGCCCCGCGATTTCGAGCTTCATATCGGGCACCGCAAACGGTCCGGCAGGAGCCGCATCCAGTTCCACAACCAGCGCCGACAGCATTCGCGCCCGCGCTTCGATAATCGCAGCACCGCTGTCGGCCATTTGCGCTTCGAGCGCGTCCAGCCAAAGCGGATCGGGCGCGGTGGCCCCACCTAGTAGCCGGTTCCGCTGCTGCACCGCTTTTTCGTAACGGCTGCTCTGGCGGGCATGCCCCGGCTCCAAAGCGAGCACTAGCCGATCGAGAAACCGCCGTCTTGCCCCTGCCCCGTCGACAAACAGCCGGTCCATCGAAGGCGTCAGCCAGATGACCGACAGCCACTCAGCGAGATTGTTGATCGTAGCGTTCGCACCGTTGATCCGCACCTTCCGCCGTTCCGGCGCGCCTGCGTCAACACCCGTGCCCAGTTGGGCATCGTCGATCTCTGCCGAAACCGCGAAGCCGCCCACGCCATCACTACGGATCATTTCCAACAAAGCCGCACGGCGTAGCCCCCGCCCGGGCACCAGCAGTGAAATCGCTTCCAATATATTGGTCTTCCCCGCGCCGTTCGCCCCATGCAGCGCGATAAATTGCGCCTCCGGCTTCAGGCTCAGCACCGCATGATTGCGAAAATCGGTCAGGGTAAGGCGGGAAAGGGCCATGCGCGGTTTCTGCTATATCATGGCTCGCGTTGGTCAATCGCATATTTCACCAACTGTCTCTGCCAAACATTGGGATAATTTCCCAATATATGAAATGTTACAATACTGTCGAAACAGCAAGATATAGCTTAATATACTGTTATTATTATATTTATCAAAACTGGCACGCCCCGTGCAATAACCTTGGCATAGCCGGAATGGTCCGGCAAATGACAAAGGAAATAGAAATGACCCTCTCTTCACGTAATCAAATCGCTTCGGTTTTTGCTGCTGTTATCTGCGCCTTCATCACCGTCGGCATGAGCGTAGCCCCCGCCGTTGCTCCTGTTGCAACCCTCGTCGCTTAAGACCGACGAACACAAGGAAATGACAATGAACCTCTCCTCTCGCAACCAGATCGTATCGGCATTTGCCGCTATCCTGTGCGCCTTCATCACTATCGGCATCAGCGTTGCCCCCGCCGTTGCTCCCGTCGCAGGCCTTGTCGCTTGAGACGGGACAACACTCCATCCTCCAACAATTCAGGGAAGAATAAAATGACACGTCTGGTACTCGACAAAGCCAACAAGAAAATCCTCGGCGTCTGCGCCGGTCTGGCAAACTGGTCCGGAACGGACCCGATGATCGTCCGCCTGATCTTTGCGGTCGCGACGCTTGTCGGCTTCGGCTCGCCGATCCTCATCTACATCGTGCTGGCGATGATACTCGACTAATCGGTGCAATCGGGCTAACCCTGCGGCCAAGCTGCAGGAAAAGCCACATATGGCCACCGACGACACGAATATACCGGGCCGCCCACCACTCAACCATCGCGCATATGAGCGCGGCGAAGTGTCGATAACGGCGTCCATTCGCGAGCATGGTGGCGGGCGACAGCAGGTCGAAATCGTCGATTTGTCTCGAACCGGATTTTGCATGCGAACAAGTTCCTTCGTCCCCGAAGGCCGGATTATCTTTTTGACGCTGCCAGGCTACGCGCCGCTTGAATCTCGCATTGCATGGCACCGGCAGGAACTTTACGGCTGCCAGTTCGAACAGCGCCTGCATGAGGCGATTTACGACCATATCGTGCTGAAATATCCCCATCTGGGCAGATAGATTCCAATCCAAAATGGATTTAACCGGGCCTCAGCTTAGTCCGGAACAGGTCGTTTGATGCTGCATGCCAGTAGTATCGAGATGACCATGTTGCCCTTTCCCAACCGACGATTGCTGTCCGAATCCATCGACCATCGACTTAAAATGAGAACCCATGTGATGATCACCGCCGAATTGAGGACGGCGGACGGCTTTCGCATAAAGGTAGCCTTGCAGGATCTGTCGGCTTCGGGATTCCAGATGCGAACCGCCAATTATCTAGGCGTCAACCGGCAAGTCCACCTGACTATCCCTGCATTTGAATCACTGCCTGCCCGTATCGCGTGGAATGTCGACGAACATTACGGATGCGAGTTCGTTCGGCCCCTGCACGACTCGATTTTTGCCCATATCGCCGCAAAACATCCGGTTCTGGTCGCTTCTTGAGCCATGTCATCGAACCGCCGGTCGGTTAATTGATATTTACCACCCGCCGTCCGCCAACCGCAGCTTTTCTGCGGCAAAGCGAGCGCCCTATAGCCAAAGGCCTTTGAACTCAGGACGAACCCATTTAAGCTTATGCCAATCGAAAAAATCCGGGCCGCTTTAGTTTCCACTGTTCGGGAGGGCAGACGGCCATGGGTAATTCGCTTGAAGATTTTGCGCTGGAAGCGCTCGCCGCGATTGTCGGCCATGACGACGTCAACGAATTTCTGATCAACAAGCTGTGCAATGCCGCGCGCAACCGTCCGCATCCCTGGTCGACGCAATATCCCTATATCGGCTGGAGTGGCCTCACCGATCGCAGCTACAGCGCGCGGCTATTGCCCGCCAAGCCTTATCCGCCGAACGAAGCGCTGGGGACCCGAAGGCCGCCGCTGGCCGACACCGCAAGGCTGTTCGATGCCCCCGCAGCCGGCCAGCGCATCTGCCCCAAATCGACAATGCTGTTCCCCGCCTTCGCGCAATATCTGACCGACGGCTTCCTGCGCACGCAAATGTCGAACGACCCGCCCTTCGGCACGGGCAAGGAGGATCGCAAGCGCACGACATCCAATCATGATATCGACCAGAGCCCGCTTTACGGGCGAACACCCGCGCAAACGCTGGTGCTGCGCGACCTGCGCGGGACGACGGGGACCAAGGGGCGGCTCAAGTCGCAGATGATCAATGGCGAGGAGTTTCCGCCATTTCTGTTCGGCGCAGATCGCAAGGTTAAGCGCGAATTTTGCGATGCAAGCGGTACGCCGATCCTCGATCTTCCGCTCGGCCTCAACAACCTGCCGCCCGGCGCACCTCATTTTGCCAGGCTGTTCGCCGTCGGCGGCGACCGGGCGAACGCGACGCCGCAGGTTTCGATGATGAGCACGCTATTCCTGCGGGAACATAACCGGCTGGCGGCAATGCTCGAAGAAGCGAATCCGGCATGGGACAGCGAACGGGTTTTCGAAACCGCGCGCAACATCAGCATTGTGATGTTCATCAAGATCGTCGTTGAGGAATATATCAATCACATCAACACCTCGGTCTTCCGCTTCCGCGCCGATCCCCGCGCCGCGTGGAAAGCGGACTGGAACCGCCCCAACTGGATGACCACCGAATTTAGCCTGCTCTATCGCTGGCACTCGCTGGTGCCCCAGCGGCTGAAATGGGCCGGGCAGGACATGGATGCAGGAGCGCTGCTGCTCAACAACGAGATCCTGATCGCCTCGGGCCTTGCCACCAGCTTTGCCGAGATTTCGGCGAACAGTGCGACCGAACTGGGCCTCGGCAATTCTGCGACATTCCTGCACGGGGCGGAGGAAAAGGCGATAGCCCAAGCGCGGACTAACGATGTTGCAACCTATAACGACTATCGCCGTGCAATGGACATGGACCCGGCGGAATCCTTCGCTGATCTCGTAGGCAAGACCAAGAATCCCACGGAGAAAGCCCGCCGTGCCGCGCTCGAGACGGAGTTGAAACGGCTTTATGGCAATATCGACAATGTCGAATTCTATATCGGCCTGTTCGCCGAACCGCGCGAGACCAACGGTCCTTTGCCCGACCTCATCCTGGCAATGGTGGCTATGGATGCTTTTTCGCAGGCGCTGACCAATCCGCTGCTCAGCGAGCATATTTACGGAGACAAGGCCAATCGCGAACTGGCCTTTACCAAAAAAGGGCTGGCGGAGATCGAGAATACAAGACGATTGCGCGACGTCCTTGTCCGCAATTCGAACGGCCTCGGCGACCGCTTCGTCGGCATGACCCGGCCCGACTGGAAACGCGCTTAGGCGGCCTTGCGCAAGACCATCGACCCTGCTGAATAGCGCGATGCGCAAGTTTGGTTCCTTCCTGTTGGTGTTGGCTATCGTCGCAGCGTGGATCTATCTCGAATTGGTAGACACGCGCGAACCTTTCACGATCGGCAGCGAAAAGCTGACGGTGGCCGACGGCGACAGCTTTGCCATAGGCCCCGAAAAGCTTCGGCTCGATGGCATCGACGCCCCGGAATATCGCCAGACCTGCAAGGACGCCGCCGGTCGCGATTGGGAATGCGGCAAGGCAGCCCGCGCCGCGCTCGAGCAGATGCTTCGTCAGCCGGGTGTTTCGTGCATAACCGAAGCCAGGGATAGCTACGCACGCTCTATCGTGACCTGCTCAAGCACCGGCACAAAAGACATAGGTGCCGCGCAGGTCGCAAAAGGCATGGCGGTCAGCAACGAGTATTACGAAATTCGCGACTATGGCGATGAAGAAGACGCAGCGCGAGAGGCCAAGAACGGAATCTGGGCGGGCACATTCGCCCGGCCATCGGAATGGCGTGCCGCTCAGCCCACCTTGCGCACGAAGACGCTGCCTGCCGAATAGCCCGCGCCGAACGAACATATAAGGCCGATATCGCCCGTCGCCAGATCGGAATTGTGCCTGTGGAAGGCGATGATCGATCCGGCGCTCGAAGTGTTGGCATAGGTATCGAGCACCGTCGGGCTTTCGTCCTCGCTTGCTTCATGCCCCAAGACCTTATGTGCAATCAGCCGGTTCATTCCGGTATTCGCCTGATGCAGCCACATACGGCGCAGGTTCGCGCCGGACAGACCGAGCGTTCCCGCATGCTCAAGTATCATCTGCCCGACCATCGGCACCACTTCCTTGAACACTTTGCGGCCTTCCTGCACGAACAATTTATCGGTGCGCGGGCCGCTCTGGTCGACCGGGCCTTCGCCATGCGCGCGGTTGAGGAAGCCGAAATTGTTGCGGATGTTGTTGGAAAACTGGGTCTTGAGGCGCGTGCCCAATATCTCCCAATGCTGCGCAGGCGCGATGTCCTTTGCTTCGACCAGTATCGCGGTTGCCACATCGCCGAAAATAAAATGGCTGTCGCGGTCGCGCCAGTTGAGATGGCCCGAGGTAATCTCGGGATTCACCACCAGCACCGATTTTGCGTTTCCGGCGCGGATGTAATCCGCCGCCGTCTGGATACCGAAGGTCGCCGACGAACAGGCGACATTCATGTCGAAACCGAAGCCGCGCTCCATGCCAAGCTCGTGCTGGATTTCGACCGCCATCGCGGGATAGGCGCGCTGCATGTTCGACGCCGCGCACAAAACCGCATCGACATCGGCAATATCGCGCCCGGCACGTTCGAGCGCATCGCGGCAGGCGGCAACGCCGATTTCGGCCATGATCGAGATTTCGTCGTTCGAGCGTTCGGGGTAACGCGGCTCCATGATCTCGGGATCGAGGATTGCGCGCTTATCCATCACATAACGCGACTTGATCCCGCTCGCTTTCTCGACAAATTCTACCGAGCTGTGCGTCAGCGGCTCTGCGTCGGGGTTGGCGGCGTTGTATCGGTCGGCATAAGCGTTGAAGCTCGCGACCAGTTCCTCGTTGCTGATGCTGTCCTTTGGCGTGAACAGTCCGGTTGAGGATATGACCGGTATTGCAGCCTGGCCGCTTTGCGACATGATTATTCCCGTTTGTGATTATCGATTGCGTCCGGATGCCTAGCGCCTGCGTAACTGTGAAACAAGCGTTTGCAGTGCCGGACAAGGCGGCTAAGGTCCGAAGGGGAGGAGAGCAGTATGTCCATGGAGGAGCGCCAGCCAAGCTGGCTTTCCCGGTTATTCAGGCGCGTGTTGGTGGGGATCTATAAACGTCACGGCTGGCGCGCGCATGGCGTGGTTCCGACCCCTCGCAAATTCGTGCTGATCGCCGCGCCACACACCAGCAACTGGGATTTTGTCTATTTCCTCGGCCTGACCGACGAGCTCGGCATCAAGCCGCACTTCATGGCCAAGACCTCGCTGTTCCGCTGGCCTTTCACCAATTTCATGCTCGATATGGGCGGCGTGCCGGTCGACCGGTCGTCGAGCAAAAATTATGTCCAGCAAATGATAGACGAGTTCAAACGCCGCACCGAATTCATGCTGACGATTGCGCCCGAAGGAACGCGCGGATCGGTCAAGGCATGGAAAACGGGTTTTTATCATATCGCTATGGGGGCTGGCGTCCCGCTGGTTGTCGGCATGATGGATTATGGCACAAAGACCGGCGGGCTTGGCCCGGCGATATGGCCCACCGGTGACTACAAGGCCGATATGGCAAAAGTTGCGGAGGTATATGCAACGGTGACACCCAGACATCCCGCTAAGGGCATGACTGCGGTTTTTGCGAAGGACGATATATGACGCCATTGACGACAGTGCTGATGGTGAACGCCGTTGCCTTACTGGCGGTGATACTGATGCTGTGGGCCTATTCGGTGAGAATAAGGGACGTGTCGTTTATCGATGCCTTTTGGGCATTTGGCATGGTGTTGCTTGCCTGGGCGAGTTGGGCGCAATCGGGAGCGCCGGGCGCGCGCTCGCATTTGCTACTTGGGCTGACGACTTTGTGGGGATTGCGCCTCGCATGGCATTTGTGGAGCCGCTGGCGTGCGCATGGCGAAGACCCGCGTTATGCCAAGATCATGGGCGCAACGATGGAGAAAAAGCGCTGGAGCTGGGCCAAGACCTCGCTTCTGTCGGTGTTTCTGACGCAAGCGCCTTTGCTGTTCATCACCTGCCTGCCCGCGCAATTAGGCATATGGGCGAGCGATGGCGGGCGGACGGTAATCGGGCCTTTGGGGGCAATCGGTGCAGTCATCGCCCTCATCGGCATCGCCTTCGAAACCATCGGCGACGCGCAACTGAACGCCTTCCGCGCCGATCCTGCGAATAAGGGCAAGGTGCTCGACACCGGCCTGTGGCGCTATACCCGCCACCCCAATTATTTCGGAGATGCCTGCACCTGGTGGGGCATCTGGCTGATCGCGGCTGAAACCGGCCTGCCGGGCTGGATCAGCGTAATCGGACCGATCTTCCTGACCTTCACGCTGACGCGCTGGTCGGGCAAGCCGTTGTTGGAACGTGGCATGAAAAAGACGCGGCCCGAATATGCGGAATATGTGCGGCGGACTTCCGGGTTCTTTCCGCTGCCGCCTAAATCCTAAATCCTCCCCGAACCGGGGAGGTGGCAGCCCGCAGGGCTGACGGAGGGGAACGTGCCGTCTGGCGCTAAGCTACTTGGCAGGTGCCCCTCCACCATGCTTCGCATGGTCCCCCTCCCCGTTCCGCGGAGGATTACTTCACCAACCAAATCTCGCCATAGCCGTTAAAGGCGGGCGCGATCTTGTGTTTGACCTCACGCTCGGGCGCGAAGGCAAGGTTCGGGAAACGCTCGAACAGCATCGGCAGCGCAATCCGTCCCTGCACCTTGCCCAATTGCGCGCCGAGGCAAAAATGCGCGCCGCCGCCGAAGGCGAAATGCTTGATATCCTTGCGCTCGATATCGAACTTGCGCGGATCGGGGTTGAGCGCCGGGTCGT
>JAESFX010000174.1_pt1 | contig 58300 bp, 71 predicted proteins | sample 9269501 | NCBI WGS metagenome assembly JAESFX01 (sample SAMN14515570, study PRJNA621655) | algae metagenome | isolation source: Desmonostoc geniculatum HA4340-LM1 and co-occurring heterotrophs from cave... | place: USA: Maniniholo cave, Kauai, Hawaii | collected 2009-07-28
GTGCGTTGATACCAACATTCTCCCATTTGAAGTGGATGTTTGAGTGGTTTATTAGACACACTACTTTTGATTTTCCCACTCTTGAGATGTACGGAATTTGTTCAAAACTCAAATAGGATTCCTATATTATAGAACTATATTTGATTATTGAAATATAGGTAGGGTGCGTTATGCCAAAGGCTACTAACGCACCACACAAAGGTTAGGGTGCGTTAGGCTACGCCGTAACAGACCCTACATACTACTTAGATTTTTAAGAAATCAAATCATAGTCCTATATATAATTTAGTTAATAGAATAGCGATCGCTATTACTATTTATTCACCCCCAAGTCTTACTAACTTCTATGACAATCTACTTTTATAGCATTCGTGAACAATATGGCTGTTTCTCTAACTTTTCAGCCCACGGCTTCGAGTTAGATGGATTGTATTGGCCGACTAGCGAACACTACTTTCAAGCACAAAAGTTTGTTGGTACGCCTCATGCAGAACAAATCCGTCTGGTTAAAATGCCTAAAGATGCTGCAAAAATGGGGCGTGAAAGAAAGCGTCCATTACGTCAAGACTGGGAACAAGTTAAAGACGACATTATGCGCCAAGCAGTGTTATGTAAATTTCAAACTCATACAGATATCAGGGATATCTTACTTTCCACAGGCGATGAAGAAATTGTTGAAAACTCACCCATCGATTTTTACTGGGGTTGCGGAGCTGATGGTAGTGGCAAAAATATGCTAGGCAAAATTTTAGTGGAGGTGCGAGAGATCCTATGCCATGCCTACAGCAAAGATATTGATAATAGTACAGTAGAATAATATTGTTACGATGAATGCCTAAACTTCGCAAACACTCCGTTTTCCTAGAGTAGCTTGAAAGCAGCAATTCCTCAAAGGAGTAAATTAATTATGTCTCTTTTAGTAAAAGCAAAAAAATATTGCAAATGGTTCTGGGATGAATCCCTTGGAGGTGAGTTTGATACTTGGGGTACTAGCACCTATTTTATGGAAATTGGTAATAATTTCCATGTGGTTAGACAAATAGAAGTTTATGAAAATGGCAACGTCTTATTTTATGATAGTAGCCATTTTGCTGATGATTATGGAATGTTATCCGATCAACGAATGGCTGAAGATGATATACGCGACTTTGAAATTACAAAGGGAGAATTTGAACAAGTTTGGAGTACAAAAATACCAATAAATAGATAAAGTTTATTAATTAAAAACTGCATAAATATTAATTGCCGAATTACAGTTTGTTAGTTTAGGTTATTTATGTTTGGAAGTTGTTTGTCGGCTAAGTGAGTAATCACTATAGTTATGCTTGTTTTTTACACCTGCCTTGAAAATAGGGACTGGGGATTGGGGATTGGGGACTGGGAAAAAGATATTTTCAAGGCAAGTTTATTAGTGGTAAGTTAAGCGCGATCGCTTCATCGATTAACTTTCACTGGTACTATCCTCAATGGGGCTATTCAATGCAAGTATTTGGTATCCACGTTGTGGTAAACCAGCTTCATGAAAGATGCATTCTGGTTTTGGGAACACTAGATTTACCACCAGACTAAACAGGAAGGGGTTGATGTCTAAAGACAGATGGAATAATAGATCAAAAAATACAGTCCCCCTGAAATTACCCATAACCTACCTAAAACCAGTGAAGCGCAATACAATTACCCATGAATTTGACTCTGGTTCACAAGCAGAAATACCACCTCCATCGGAAAGTGACGAACATTTATCCGAAGCATCTCGGCTGCTACGACAAGGTATTCAACAGCAGCAAGCTGGTGAATTAATAGCGGCAATGAAGTCTTTACAACAATCTTTGGTATTGTTTCAAGCAGTTAAGGATTTACAAAAACAAGCACAGGTACTTTCTTTTTTAGGATTGGTAACTTACAGCGCAGGAGACTACAAGAGTACTATCTCTTATTCTCAACAGTGTATGTCTTTAAGCGAGGAGACTTCAGATTTAGCATTGCAGATGCAAGCACTTTCCCATTTGGGTAATGCATACCGTCACCTAAACGACCATAACAAAGCAATTGAATTTCTAGAAAAGTGTTTGAAAATAACCAAGCAGCTACAAGATAAACGCAGTCAAGTAGCTGCACTAAATAATTTGGGATTGGTATTTAAAGCTTTAGGTAACTTTACACAAGCTATTGAGTATCAGCAGCAAAGCCTAGAAATTGTGCGGGAACTCAAAGATAATTGGGGCGAGGAACAGGTACTCAAGAATTTGGGTAATGCTTGGTATGGTTTGGACAATTACCCAAAAGCGATCGCCTACTATGAGCAATGTGTAATACTAGCACGCTCCTTAAAAAATGTTCGCAGTGCTTCTCAGGTGCTAAAAAATTTAGGTAATGCTTGTTATGCTTTGGGCGATTATACCAAAGCCATTAAGTATTATGAGGAACGGTTGCAATTAGCCAGAGAAATTCAAGACAAGCGTGGCGAAGAACAATCCTTAGGTAGTTTAGGCGTTGCTTGTGAAGCCTTGGGGGATCATCACAAAGCAATTACATATTATGAAGAACGTTTACTTTTAGCTAGGACAATCAAAGATCGGCGCAGTGAAGAACAAGCCCTTGCCAGTCTAAGAGTCGCTTGCTATGCTTTGGGCGATTATGCTAAAGCTATGCAATACCAGCAAGGGACATCTTCAAATAGTTAATATTATGTTCCACTAGATACCATTTTGGATTTTAGATTTTAAATTTTGGATTGGGAATAGTCTTGGTGAATTTGGGTTTAGCGAATCCATCTGTCGCAATCATTTTTCAAATTGGTATAAGTTTTACAAGATACGAAGGCTGTTTTTCTCCTGACTTCTGAATTCTGAATTCTGAATTCTGCTTTACTTACTCGCTCTGAGTTGTCCACAAGCAGCATCAGCTTCCAAACCACGAGAGTAACGGACGCTAACAGCAGTTTGTTGTTGCTTGAGGACATTGAGAAATGCTTGAATACGATCGCGGTTAGGGCGTTTATAGTCTACTTCTTGGATGGGGTTGTAAGGAATCAAATTCACATGACTTTGAAATCCCCGCAGACATTTCGATAGTTCTAATGCATGTTCTGGCAAATCATTCACACCAGCCAGGAGAACATATTCAAAGGTAACGCGGCGTCCAGTGATTTCCACATATTCCCGACATTCAGCCAGCAAATCTTCTAGAGGATAAGCGCGGGCGCTGGGGATGAGTTTTTCTCGGAGTTCTTGGTTGGGCGCATGGAGACTAACCGCAAGAGTGATTTGCAAATGGTGTTGCGCGAACTGACGGATGCGATCGCGGATACCAACTGTAGAAACAGTCAGCGATCGCGCTCCTATACCGACATCCTGATTGAGAGATCTCAGGGCTGCTAGGACATTTTCAGTATTCAACAACGGTTCACCCATACCCATGAATACCACATTACTAACCCGTTGTTGAAAATCTTCTTGCACAGTCAGCACCTGATCGACAATTTCATGCACTGCTAAGTTGCGCTTGTAGCCTCCTTTACCAGTAGCGCAGAAATCACACGCCATCGGACAACCCACTTGAGTAGAGACGCAAACCGTCAGCCGATTTTCCCAAGGGATACCAACAGTTTCAATAATTTGCTCATCTGCTAATCGCAAAAGATATTTCACCGTGCCATCGGGTGCTACAGAGCGATAGTGTAAAGTTGAGCGTCCGATGGGAATCTCTGCAAGTTCTGCACGCCATTGCTTCGGGAAGACAGAAATATCAGCGAGCGATCGCACTCCCTTGTGATATATCCATTCATGTAGTTGCTTTCCTCTGTAAGCAGGTTGTCCCTGTTGTTGCACCCAAGCAGTTAACTCCGCGACGGTTGCACCAAGTAGGGGAGGAAGTAATGCTGATTTGACTGGGTTGTGTGAGTCAACCTGAGATACAAGAGGCGTAGCAGACATAAAAAATTACGAGTTGATGCTGAATCTCTATCCTACACCTGCCAGATCGATTTCGTCTTAACCAAAGAACACGACCAATTAACCAAAGGTAGTGCCATTCCAGCCCCACATTGCACCCTTAGCATCTGCAAACTCTATATAAATTCGATTTTTAGGCACACCCAGCGTTTGGTTAATCTGCTGACAAAAATCTTCACTCATCGCTTTAGTTTGATCTGGCTTCATGGTGCCAATGCTCTTAATTTCAATGTAACAAACTGGGTCTGTATTACCCGCAAAAGTCATAGGAATTTCTGGTTCAAAAGCTGTCATGACATAGGATTCTGGTTTTTCCAAATGTTTTGCTAATTTGGCTGATAGGCTCAAAAGCATTGACTCAATTTCAGCTTTTTGAGGAGCAGATGCAGAAGTTTGGACTTTAATTAATGGCATAGTAAAAGGGACTGGGGATTGGGGATTAGGGACTGGGGATTAGGTCAGAAGCTGCAAAATTATGGAATTTGCTTTAACTTCTTCCAAATTTTAAAACACTTTCGCAATCCCCAATCTTCAATGAGACGAACGAAATAGATGACTGTGTTCGGGATGATATAAACGCGATCGCCCTGTGGCTGGCGACAGTGCTGGACTGATTATATAAAGTGTGGTGCGAATTAGTTTTTCTTGATGAGTACAGTCTGCCATTTGACTCAGAGGCACAACCCTAATTTTTTCATCTGGCCATCCGATGCGAAAGCAGATTGCTACTGGGGTTTCGGCTGGGTAGTGTTCGAGTAGCTTGGCTTGGGCATTTTCGATATGACGCGCACTCAAATATAAGCAAAGGCTAGCTTGATGTGCTGCTAGGGAAGTTAATTCTTCGGGGGCGGGGACTTCTGTACGTCCGCTGATGCGTGTCAAAATAATGGTTTGGACTAAACTAGGTACAGTCAGTTCTACTTTGAGTTTGGCAGCAGCAGCTTGAAAAGCGCTGATACCGGGAATGACTTCAAAAGGAATATTTGCCTCAGCGAGGAGGTGCATTTGTTCGTGGATAGCGCTGTAGAGGCTGGGATCGCCGGAATGGAGACGGACTAGAGATTTGTGTTGCGATCGCACCTTTTCTAGCATAATCGCCAAAATCTCTTCTAAAGTTTGATTTGCAGTTCTAACGATCTCCGCATCTTTTCGGCAAATTTCTAAAATCTGTTCTGGAACTAAAGAATCAGCAAATAAAATCACATCAGCAACAGCTAATAGTTTCTGTGCCTTCACCGTTAAAAGATCGGGATCTCCAGGACCAGCTCCGACAATGTACACAGATGGTTCTATAGTGTATGGTGTTTTTTTATAACTCAGATTTTCTGTATATTTACTTTTATCAGAACACACAGCAATCCCTCAAAAATTTTTTTGTTATTTTCTCAGTATCTTTCCGGATTCACCCTCTTTCCCTAGTAGAGAGTAATGGTAGATGCACCCTGGTTAAGCCCTAGAGAAAACTCTGGGGCATTTTTTATTTTTGGGCATCGGGCATTGGGCATCGGGCATTGGGCATTGGGCAAAGGTAAGAGGATGGGGGGAAAGAAGAATTACTTTCTCCGTCATCTCCCCATCTACCCCATCTCCCCATTTCCCTTAGGAATAGGAATGACATCAGGCAAAGGGCGCTTGAGTAAATAAAGCCAAGCTAACCCAAATAATCCCAATAAAATTCCCAGACAACTCACTACTTGTGCCATCCGCAAAGGGCCCAGCATCAAGCTATCTGTGCGAAATCCTTCAATCCACAGGCGTCCTAAGCTGTATGCTGGCCAATAAACTAGAAACAAAGTGCCTACTTTCAGGCGTGGCTTACCGGATAAAGACCGGAAAAACAAGGTTATTAGCAGCGCAAACACCATTAAATCCCACAGAGATTCGTAGAGAAAGGTGGGATGAAAGTAATCAAAATTAACATACTCTAGAGGACGACGTTCTGGGGGAATGTATAGCTTCCAGGGCAAATCAGTAGGATCGCCAAAAGCTTCTGAGTTGAAAAAATTACCCCAACGTCCGATCGCTTGCCCTAAAATTAGCGAAGGCGCCACTAAGTCCGCCAGTTGCCAGAAAGAAACCTGCTTGAGTTTGGCAAAAATTAAAGATGCCAAAACCCCGCCAATAATCGCTCCGTGAATGGCAATACCTCCTTCCCAGATAGCAAAGATTTTTTCTGGAGTGGAGGCATATTTTGGCCATTCAAACAAAACGTAGTATAGTCGTGCGCCGGGAATTGCACCAATTAACAACCAAAAGAACAAATCGCTCAGTAACTCCGGATTAACATGACGGCGCTTTGCCAAATGCTGGGAAAGCATGACGCCAATCAACACAGCTGTAGCAATTAACAAGCCATACCAGCGGATAGTCAATGGCCCTATTCTCACCAGAATCGGTCCTGGAGAAGTAAATTGAAATGCCAAGGGCAAGGTGGAAAAATCCAGTGCCATGAAAAATTACCTAGAAGAGTTCGTTAACTACCCGCGCACTTTGCTAAGTACGGAGTTTCTTACGTCTCGAATACCAGACTAACCTTGAATCCTCTACAACATTGTGAAGACAGAGGTAGAAATCTAGCATCCATATTTAGGAGTCTAATTCCTAAAGCTTAGTTGAGCATAACTTGTGCCACCAGAACAATTGACTTTAGCATTTTTACTCAGAGTGCAAGATGATAGATTTAAGTAAGTTACGCAAAACAATTTCAATATAATCACCTAAATTAAGTTTGATATATCATTGTGATTGCGATTTATCCTGGCAGCTTTGACCCCATTACTTTAGGACACCTTGACCTCATCCAGCGCGGCAGTCGGCTGTTTGAGCGCGTAATTGTCGCTGTATTGCGGAATCCTAACAAAATGCCACTGTTTAGTGTTCAGCAACGGCTAGATCAGATCCGTCTTTCTACACAACATTTACCTAATGTGGAAGTAGACAGCTTTGACGGTTTGACTGTCAATTATGCCCAAATGCGACATGCACAAGTTTTGCTACGGGGCTTACGGGCTGTGTCAGATTTTGAAGTGGAACTGCAAATGGCTCACACAAATAAAACTCTTTCTACCCAAATAGAAACAGTTTTTCTCGCAACGTCAAATGAGTATAGTTTTTTAAGTAGTAGTGTGGTAAAAGAGATTGCAAGGTTTGGTGGCTCTATCGATCATCTCGTTCCCCCACACATTGCCCTAGATATATACCAATGCTACAATCACAACTCCCCAATGTTGAACCCAATCTCAACGGAAGCAACTCCCCCCCTCAAGAGTATGTCGGCACAGAGGGAAGCATAGATATTCAGGAGGAACTCAACCGCCTAGAGGAAATGGTTCTCTCTAGTCTCCGGATTCCCCTGACGGGACGCACACTCATCGATGAAGAAAAGCTGCTAGATCAGCTTGACTACATCCGCCTTGGTTTGCCAGGAATTTTTCAAGAAGCAGCCGCAATTCTGGAACAAAAGGAGGAAATTCTCCTGGAAGCAGAAGAATATGGCCAGCAAATAGTTGAAGCCGCCCAAGCAAAAAAAGCTCAAATTTTAGCTGAAAGCGATATTCTTCAACAGGCAAAACAAGAAGCTGAACAAATGCGGCGACAAGTGCAACAAGAGTGTGAGGCAATAATGCAAGAAACTCTGGCTGAAATTGAGCGTAAGCGGTATGCTTGTCAGCAAGAGTTGGAGCAAATGCGACAAACAGCGATCGCTCACGCTCAAGAAATTGAAGATGGTGCCGATCAATATGCCGATAGCGTCCTAGAAAATATTCAGCAGGATCTCCAAGAAATGTTGCGAATTATCACTAATGGACGGCAACAATTGCGAGTTGACAACCTCACGCAACGCAATTCACCTCCTGGTAACAAGAGATAAAGGTTCTGAGAAAATGAGCAAGAATTATCGGTTGGGTTTTGCCACTGCTTAACCCAACAATTCTTAATTAAAAAAGCTTTTGGGCTTCCATATTCTGTTAGTAAAACATGACCTACATAAACGCACAATTATAGAAAAACAGCCTACAAAATGACTTATTGATAAGTGTATTTTGGTTTTTATTTTTCCTGGATTTGATTAGTAATAAGTTTAATATTTTGGCTTGTATAATTAAGCAGGATTATTAACAAATGGTCACTTTAGCTCAAGTTAATTTTGGATTAAATCTAGCTGGTTTAATTGGAATTATTTATTTGCTTTTGGCAATTGTCTACTTTATTTTGACATTGGCTTGGCTAGTCCAACGGGGAACTAGACTTAGAGGTTGGGCTTTAAGTCTTTATATTACCCAAGTGATATTTACGCCAATTGTCTTGTTATTATGCGGAGTAATATTATTTTTTCAAGGTTGGCGTTTAGACCCAATTCTTCAAATTGAACAATTTTTATTATCGCTATTAATTATTTATTTGACTATCAAAGATATTGTGATTAATGCAGTTTACAGATAATAATTTAGAAACCAGAATTTTTCTTGCTAAATGACTTCAATTCCTACCAAGCTAGCTTTATACTAGCCCAGTGTGAGAACGTGGGATGAGGGAGATGAGGGATAGGAATTGATAACTAATGCCCCATGCCCCATGCCCGGATTTTAATTTAGCTATTTTTGAGATGAGGAAGATGAACTACCACCTTCTCTGGGGTAGGGAGAGTCAACAAAACCCAATTCAAACAACTGTTTATAGGCTTTCTTACCTAAATCCCGCGTTGGGTTTTGACTCTTAATTATTTGAATCAACAATGGCACTGCTAATTCTGGCTGATTTTGTGCCCGATGTACCAACGCTAGTTGAAAGGTAGCTTCATCTCGTTTTTGGGCTGTTAATAAAGCTTTTTGACGCTGAGAATCAGAAACTTTATTGTCAATTCCTGAAAAGCTAGCGTTTAAATCTTGATAAAAATTAGATAGCTGATTATAAACCTGACGTGCTTCTTGGAGTTTCTTTGCAGCTAAAGTGTAGTTTTGAGCAGAAACGGCTTGTTCTGCATCTTTCATTAAGCGATCGCCACCTTCAATGCTCAAAAGGCTGTTATTTTGAGTTACCGGACGGAGGTTATTAGGATCGTTGGGATCGATGGGTTGTGGTTGGCTGGTAGTGCCTGGTAACTGTGGTACCTGAGCATTCACAGGTGATAGCAAGCTAAGGACTGCTAAGACTGGTAAAAAAGCGCGGTGCATCAAGGTAACAGCGGCAGCAGTGTTCATGGGATCAATTAGTGCAACAACTATATAGAAAAGTTATGGATACTTTCGGTATCTTAACTCTGTTTTGGTCTTGGGCAAACCAAAGCCACATAACTCAGTTTCTCAGATTTAGACTTAAAATTGCTGCAAGAGAGTTCCCATTCCCCCTGTATAATCTTCATCACTGACTAATTCTGTACTTTGTAGTCAATAATTAGTTTTTTGCTCAAAAACTGCCAATTTGGCTGAATGTTGTCTCAATAGAGGCTAATCTATAGATATAAATCCTCTAATATCATTTTGGATTTTGGATTTTAGATTTTGGATTGGGAATCATTTGGGACTGGAGATTTCTCATTGTCCTCCCATCCTCCTGTGTCCCCGTGTAAGAGTCTCCTCTTTTCCATCCCTCTTTGTTTGATCGATCGCATGAACGTCTAACTTGAAAATGGGAGTGAGAAGTTGGGAGTAAAAAGCAGGGTATATTCCTGTTTCATAGTAGGTTGTGGGGTTTTCCTGTAATTAGCTGTCTTCAGAGTCTTGACAGAATCAAGAATTGGTAATTTCTGCAAATGTGTGATTAGTAATTTCTGTTTCTTGGTGGCTTAATTGTTGAAGTACCTTTGCTAAATCAGCTGTGAGGCTTTTGGCATCTTGTTTTATAGAGCCACGTATGTAATCCTTAACTCTGATTGGACAGCCAATGTGAATACTCACATCTGTACCCCAATTAGGATATGGTTGGCTGTAATTGATGCTGATGGGTATAACTTTGACTCCCAAAGAGCGATCGCTAGATTCAGCAGTCAAAGCCAGACGTGCAATTCCCGGTTTCAAAGGGGCTTGACCATGACGGTAAATATTACCTTCTGGAAAAATTACCACGGCTTTTCGCTGTTTAAGCAGCTCAACTCCATGTCGCAGACTGCCAATTGACGGATGTCGAGTATTTACAGGAAAACCCCCCAAACGTCGCACAAACCAGCCTTGCAATCCTTGGCATTCATCAATAGTGACCATAAACCGCAGGTCTTTTGCTGTCATACAATTAGCAACGGCATAGGGTATGAGCAATCCATCCCAACGTGCCCTATGGGTAGGAGCAAAGATCACAGGCCCAGTTGTGGGGATATTTTTTTGTCCGGTTATTCTAATTCGCCCAAAGAATAATGGTAATAGGCAGTGACGACCAAATAAATACGCCAGAGGACTTAACCAAGGAGAAACCCTTGAGGTAGTAACATCCGTTTGAGGATTTGCTGGTGTTTGCTGGCAAGTATCGAATAAAGAGTAAAATTCCATCATGATGGAGACAGCTGATTGACGGATAAAATTTAACGAAAAGCCTGATTAGTTACACCGTAGATTCTCTTGCGTGACTTGTGTCCTGTTAGATGGACAGTTTTACCTCTGTCTGTTATTTTCTCTTACCCCGCTTAGTCGCAAACCAAGCCTGTAACTGTTGACGACAAGCTGATTCTAGAATGCCTCCAATTACCTGCAAACGGTGATTAGAAGCAGCGCTGTCGGGTATGTTAATAACTGTGCGAATTGCGCCAGTTTTTGTATCGTCCACCCCGTATACAACTAGTCCTACACGAGCTTGGACGATCGCACCTGCACACATTGGGCAAGGCTCCAAAGTTACATACAGAGTACACTCATTCAGATGCCAATTTTGTAAAGTTGTGGCGGCTCTCTTGAGAGCAAGAATTTCCGCATGAGCGGTAGGGTCTTGGTCGCGTTCTTTTCTATTCTCTCCCTCGGCAACTAAATTGCCAGCGGAATCGACGATCGCAGCCCCTACAGGGACTTCACCTGCATCACCTGCTGCTTGTGCTAATTCTAAGGCACGATTCATCCATTGTTGATGTATAAGATAATCACCATATTTATTCAGCATCCTCTAAGTAATATAAAAATTTCATACAATTTTTACAATTCAATAGTCATTAGTCCAATGACCAATGACTAATGACCAATGACTAATGACTAATGACTATTGAGCCAACAAAGGATCGAGTTGACTTTGTGTATCTAGCTGATAAAGATCGTCGCAACCACCGATGTGTTCGTTATTGATAAAAATTTGTGGTACGGTGCGCCGTCCGTTAGCGCGTTCCGCCATTTTCGCTCTGGCTGCTTCGTCGCCGTCGATTTTATATTCGGTAAAGTTGACACCTTTCCACCACAGCAGCATCTTGGCACGAATGCAGTAAGGACAAGTTTGCCATGTGTAAATTTCGACATTGGCTTTAACTCGCTCTGGATGGCGATTTAAAAGGGGATTAAGAAAGTCCAGCATATTTAATCTTAAGCAAGGTTTTTACTATATCTCTAGCCTAGATCATTGCTGGCATTACTTACCGCATGGTTGCTGGAACCCACTTTTGAAAACTTTCTAGATGATTCCAGTAAGCCAAATATCCAGTCACTTCCAATTCGCTTTTTCGCATTCGCAATTCGCAATTAACACCCCACGGATGAATGCAGGGGCTTGAATATTGATACTACGTGTTTTGTTTTTTTTCATAATTGAAATTAGGGGGGCTTGTACCCTAAACAAATCAATTATTCAATTGCAATTGCGAATTGACAATTGTTTTGGTTAATGCCCAAATTAGAACGCTATTCTCAGCACTGCTACATCAACATTAATTATTTCTTTACCCATGCACAAAAACCATGATTTATATATAAAAAAATATAATAAAAACAATATTCTTTCCAAGAAATATTATCATATTTCTCTTTAATTTTTCTCTTGTTTATATTATAAATAATCAATAAATAAATTTTTAACAAAAAATTAGTTATTTTACTTAAAAATTCACCTATTTTAGGAAACTTGCTGATGTTACTAATTGTTAAAATGTACCAAAAAACAAAACCGAATCCCTGAGCATCTCCAGGACACAATATTTTAATTTCAGAAAACTTTCCCAACATTCTTGCAACTTCAGTAAAAGTAAATCTGTGATAGTCCATTTGATCGTGAAAACTCCAGAAAAAGGGTACATAAAAAAATGCTTCTCCTTTGTCCTCCAAAATATTATAAATATTGTCTATTGCTTTCCAATATTCTTGAACATGTTCCAATACAGCATTACAATAGATACCACTAAAAGAATTAGGCTCTATTTTAGTATTACAAATGTCATCGATTAGGTCTGGTTGATAATCAGCAATAACATCTGTAGATACAATTATATTATTAGGATTTCGATTTAATAAATCGATTCTCTGACGACTTACTGAATAGCTATTTCTTCCACCAATATCAAGCAATCTATCTTGGGATACTACTCGTTTTTCATACTCATCTCTGGCATGGGGGTTGAAATCGATTTTTGTTTTAATACCTTGAAATAAGTCCGTAGTATTGGTTCTCATCTTTTCTGTAGGATTCTTTATCATATGTCTTATAGCCTGTTTAGAAAGAGTTTTTGGTGTCAGATTGAATGCAATGAAAAGTGCTGAGTTACGAGTGCCTCGGCTAATAGTTAAAAGACCGCCTACAAGGGGCAGGACTAATGGCTGCGTACATCACTCAGCCGTACTTTTCACTCAGCACGAGCGCGATAACCGGGAGCGGTGGATTTTTTGGGCTGATATGAACTTCGGTTTTCGCCACTCAGGAATGAGTAAGCTAGTATGGCCAGTCTGTTGATTAGTTACTACAGAATGTTCTATTCCGTTTACAATGACAAATTCAGGGCTTAGGCAAAAGATAACGAAAGTAGCGGCAATTCATGAATTAAAGCTACGCAAGAATAAGTTTTTCAGTCACATCTTGCGTAAGTCCTGAAATTAATACTTTCTTTGACTTTTAAAAATTACAATAAAATATTACTATATTCATGGCAATAATTGAGCATCAACTTGAGAATGCGATACTGAAATTTTGTGTGTAAATAACGTTGTATAATTTACCATTAAAATATTATTTCCTAAGTATCTTGATAAATTACGCGATGAGAAGCTGTAATATTTATATATAAATATTTGGTAAACTATCACTTTATCTAAATTTTAAAGATTGTTATAGATATCGGTAAAATTTACATTTTTCTATGACAGCAACATCTTGGCACGAATGCAGTAAGGACAAGTTTGCCATGTGTAAATTTCGACATTGGCTTTAACTCGCTCTGGATGGCGATTTAAAAGGGGATTAAGAAAGTCCAGCATATTTAATCTTAAGCAAGGTTTTTACTATATCTCTAGCCTATAGGAATCCGATTTGATTTATGAAAAAATCTAAGTATCTGTAGGGTGTGTTACGCCAGTCCGCTCAAGTCGGGAAACCCGCCCACGCGGCTGGCTCCCCTACGTATACTTCAGAAATCAAATATGAGTCCTATAGATCATTGCTGGCATTACTTACCGCATGGGTGCTGGAACCCACTTTTGGAAAGTTTCTAGATGATTCCAGTAAGCCAAATATCCAGTCAATGCCCAAATTAAAGCGGCTACTACTAATACACCAACACCAATTAGCCGCCAAGTTCGGTTGGTTTTCCAATAGAGAGTTGGTGCCGCAAATATACCACCTAATCCTGTTAAGATAAAACCGATTCCTGACAACAAGGGTTGCTTTGTCATATTCAAGTTGATGATGCGGATACCTACTACGATCGCTACTAAACCCGCAAAAAATCCGTAAACTGCGATTGTCAATAAATCCCAACCCATAGAAAGGGCGATCGCCGCTGCAACAAATAAGATAAACACAGATTAACTCCAAAATAAAGCGTAGCAAAATTTAATGAAAGCCATAGTAAGTCCATACTTTGACGTTCCTGGTCCGGCAAAATTCCTTTGGAGAGGGCACTTTATTGAACACCCTGATGTTGCACAAAGAGGTAATCAGATTCGTTTGGGGCTGGAAAAGGCGGAATGTGAGATAGTGTTTGCATCGCAGCCAGAACTTCACGAATCAAGGCTGCGTGAATCAATCTTAGCGGTACAAGACCCTGCGTATGTTAATTATCTTGAGAGTGCTTGGCAGCACTGGTCAAGAATGGAGAATGCCAGTACAGAGATTTTTCCCAACATTTCCCCAAACCGGCATCTGGTTCACTTCAACGAAAGTCCAGTGGCTTTGGCTGGATGGTACATTGCTGACGGCGCAGCACCAATCGGAAAATACACATGGCGAAATGCTCTCGGAAGTGTATCTGCGGTTATTGAAGCAACTTCATATCTCAAAGCAGGAGAGTTGGCTGTCTATGCCTTGTGTAGACCAAGTGGACATCATGCTTGCCGGGATATGGCAATGGGTATGTGCTTCTTGAATAACGCTGCGATCGCTACACAAGAGCTTCGCACAAAGTTTTCCCGAATTGCAATTCTTGATATTGACATGCATCATGGTAACGGCACCCAGCAGATTTTTTATCAGCGCGGTGATGTTTTAACAATTTCGATTCACGGTAATCCCACCAACTTTTATCCTTTTTATACAGGCTTTGAAAACGAACGCGGCAGTGGCGATGGAGAAGAATGTAACTTGAATATTCCCCTACCTCCTGGAACTAATGAGGCTTCTTATCTACAAGCTTTAGAGAAAGCCCTAGTTCTGGTGTCGTCGTTCAATGCAGAAGCTTTGGTCGTAGCGACTGGCTTTGACACGTTTAAATCAGATCCGCTGGGTTGTTTTGCTCTTGAGTCCACCTCTTACAATCAAATTGGCAGGAAGATCAAGTTACTTGGTCTGCCGACTCTTTTTGTACAGGAAGGTGGCTACTTTGTTGAAGCCCTAAGTGAAAACGTTCGACAATTAGTCACAGGTTTTAAAAGTACTTAAGTAAATATATTTATTCAAATCAAAATTTCTTGTAATTAGTTTTAAGTATTTACCCTTATAATTGACAGGTTGATATCTCTAGTAATTATTGAGAATAGTGTCAATAAGTTGGAAATTGACACTTCGTTAACATTTGTAATCGAAAATTGGTAACCGCCCTTTGGTAGACTTAAAGACTGAAATAGCCAGATAAAGTAACGCAAATTCAAGCAGTTGAGAGGGCAGACTCTGTGGAAAATACACTTGGGTTAGAGATTATTGAGGTAGTAGAGCAAGCAGCGATCGCATCCGCAAAGTGGATGGGTAAAGGCGAAAAAAACACTGCTGACCAGGTAGCAGTGGAAGCCATGCGGGAGCGGATGAATAAAATCTACATGCGTGGTCGCATTGTGATTGGGGAAGGCGAACGCGATGACGCTCCCATGCTTTACATTGGAGAAGAAGTAGGTATCTGTACCCAACCAAATGCCGAAGCTCTCTGTAACCCAGATGAACTAATTGAAATTGATATCGCCGTTGACCCCTGTGAAGGTACCAACTTGGTAGCTTACGGACAACCTGGTTCAATGGCTGTGTTGGCAATTTCTGAAAAGGGTGGATTATTTGCTGCTCCTGACTTTTATATGAAGAAATTAGCAGCACCTCCCGCAGCTAAGGGTAAGGTAGACATCAACAAGTCAGCAACGGAAAACCTCAAGATTCTTGCTGAGTGTTTAGACAGGGCTATTGATGAACTTGTAATCGTAGTCATGAAGCGCGATCGCCACAATGATTTAATTAAAGAAATCCGTGAGGCTGGAGCGAGAGTACAACTGATTTCTGATGGTGACGTGGGTGCAGCCATATCCTGCGGTTTTGCTGGAACCAATATCCACGGACTGATGGGTATCGGTGCGGCTCCTGAAGGTGTAATCTCAGCCGCTGCAATGCGTGCTTTGGGTGGACACTTCCAGGGTCAACTGATCTACGATCCAGAAATAGTGAAAACAGGTCTGATTGGAGAAAGTAAACAAGCCAACCTCGATCGCTTGAAGTCGATGGGTATCAATGACCCAGATAAGGTCTATGATGCTCATGAACTGGCATCAGGTGAAACTGTTCTGTTCGCTGCTAGCGGAATTACCAGTGGTAATCTCATGCAAGGTGTACGCTTTTTCAGCGGTGGAGCAAGAACTCAAAGCTTGGTAATTTCTAACCAGTCGAAAACTGCTCGGTTTGTTGATACAATCCACATGTTTGGTGAACCGAAGAGCCTCCAACTGTACTAATTCTTAGGGAATGGGGAATGGTAATACTAGGGGTGAAGCATAATGCTTTATCCATAGAGTAGTTAGTAGTTAGTAGTTAGTAATTAATTTTTGTTTGTTGCTTGGTAATTTTTCTAAGCAACAACCTCCAATTCCCCATTCCCCATTCTCAATGCCTTATTGCCAACTACCAACTAGTAACTACGATTTAGCAAATGAATATAGCAGTGGTGGGGCTAAGCCATAAAACAGCCCCAGTAGAAGTCCGGGAAAAGCTGAGCATTCCAGAACCACAAATTGAAAGTGCGATCGCTCATCTAGCAAGTTGTCCCCATATTGACGAAGTTGCAATTCTTAGCACTTGTAACCGTCTGGAAATCTACATTGTTACCAGTGAAACAGACCAAGGTATCCGAGAAGTAACTCAATTTCTGGCAGAACACAGCAAATTACCTGTGACTTCTCTGCGACAACACTTGTTTATGTTGTTGCATGATGATGCAGTCATGCACGTGATGCGGGTAGCAGGTGGTTTAGATAGTCTGGTACTCGGAGAAGGTCAAATTCTGGCTCAGGTGAAGACAACTCACAAACTGGGACAGCAATATAGCGGTATAAAAACCATTTTGAATCGATTATTTAAACAAGCGCTAACAGCTGGCAAGCGAGTTCGCACTGAAACTAGTATTGGTACTGGCGCCGTCTCTATCAGTTCGGCAGCTGTGGAATTAGCACAAATGAAAGTAGCAAATTTAGCTGCTTGCCGAGTGGTAATTCTGGGTGCTGGGAAAATGTCGCGGTTGCTAGTACAACACCTGATTTCTAAAGGTGCGGTGCAAATTAGCATTGTCAATCGCTCTCGTGAACGCGCGCAAGAATTAGCCAAGCAGTTTGCCGAACAACCTATTCAAATTCACACGCTATCGGAAATGATGACAGTAATAGCCGATAGTGATTTGGTGTTTACAAGTACTTCGGCAACAGAGCCGATACTTGACCGTGCAAAATTGGAAATGGTTTTAGAAGCTCAGCGTTCTCTGATGCTATTTGATATTTCTGTGCCGCGCAACGTTCATGCAGATGTGAATGAACTGGCAAATGTGCAGGCGTTCAATGTGGATGATTTGAAGGCTGTAGTAGCGCAAAACTACGAAAGCCGTCGGAAAATTGCACAGGAAGCAGAGCGACTTTTAGAAGAAGAAGTGGAGGCTTTCGATGTTTGGTGGCGTAGTTTAGAAACTGTCACCACTATTAGCTGTCTGCGAAATAAAGTCGAAACCATTCGGGAACAAGAATTAGAAAAAGCTTTGTCCAGATTGGGTTCGGAATTTGCGGAAAAACATCAAGAGGTGATCGAAGCTTTAACGCGAGGAATTGTTAATAAAATTTTACACGATCCGATGGTGCAATTGCGATCGCAGCAAGATGTGGAAGCCAGACGGCGTTGTATGCAAACTCTGCAAATGCTGTTTAACTTAGACGCAGGCGAGCAATTTAGTTAAACTCAAAAACAAGCTCCCCAACTTTTGTTAAAAGTCGGGGAGCTGAAATTTTCAAGTTTTACAAAAGTTGTTCTGGGTCAATTCCCCGTTCTCGGAGGCGTATCAATAAATCTTGATATCGTTGGCGTTCTTCCTCTAGTTGTTGGAGAGCTGCTTCTTTGGCTTGACGTTCTTGTTCAGCACGTTGACGTTCTTCTCTACGTACTTGGTCAAGTTCAACCGGTGTGAGAAATTTATATCCATCGACGTGATATATTTCTAAAGTTTCTGGGGTGAGTTGAAAGCGAATTCCTAAACGGGGACTTATCCATCCATGAATCTGGTCAATTTCCTGTAACCAATGTTCTGAATGCACAAACCCTGTTAATTCATTGCGGTCTGGGTCGTAAATGTAATATTCTTCAACTCCATAGCGTTGATAAAACAGGAGTTTATTTGTCATTTCTTTAGTTGTATTACTAGGAGATAAGATTTCAAACACTACTTGTGGCGGAATATTATCTTCTTCAAATTGCTTGTAAGAACCTCTATCTCCCTTGGGTCTACCAAACACTACCAGAATATCAGGTGCTTGTTTGATGTTAGGATTGCCTGCAACTGGATACCAAAATAAATCTCCGGCGATGAATACATTTGGTTGGGATGCAAATAAAATTTCTAAATTTTCTTTAATAGTTACTATCCAGCGAAATTGCTTGGTATTATCCGCCATTGGTTGTCCATCGCTTTCGGGGTAGATGACCTCAGATGCAGTATTAGGAGTGATTACCATAACGCTACGCCTCCAATCTTCGGTTTTTGATAATTGACTAATGGTAATTATGTACTATTATATGTTGAGCGATCGCTATAGAATATTGTGCCGTTGCTGAATCAAAATATTAGATGCCAAAATTACCTTTCTTTTTCTTTGTATCTTTGCGCCTTTGCGCCTTTGCGTGTTGGCATAGCGGGGCGTAGCCCGACAAAAAAATATTTATGCAAGAGGTCTATGGCTGGTGGTTTATTATCCAATTTCATTCCTGATTTATCTAACCCTGCTTGGGATATTAATGTCAGAAAGGTGTTAGTAGGAATTGCTGAGTTTAATCCGGTTTTCACTTCTTCATTTCGATCGCCAGATTCGTTTTGCACTGTCGCTACAGTATCGCCTTGTCCGTGAATTCCCACAACACGCCCGGAAACGTCGAATACCGGGCCCCCACTCATCCCTCGCCTTGTCACGGCATCGTAGCGCATGGCGTAGCCTTCGGCGTTACCAGAACGGATATTAGTAACTTGTCCGTTGGTAAAGGCATATTCTCGTTCTGTTCCGCCGCCGGTGGGAAGGGGATAACCGGAAATATAAACTCCAGAACCGATACTTGCTTCGTCGGAATTTGTCAATGGCGCAATGGGTAATTCTTCGTTGCTTTCAAATTTGGCGATCGCTAAATCCAAACTACCTTGATTTTCTGACAAACTTTGCACTGTTGTTACAGCATATTCTTGACCTTTGGATGTCCGAATCATGTATTCAGAATTCGGGTTTTTGACGACATGATTGGCGGTTAATATAGTATATGTTTTGCCATTTTTGGCAATAATTACCCCAGAACCACTATCACCAGGACTCAGGGTATTATTAATTTGCACTGTGGTGGGAATTGCAGTTTTCGCAACTTCTTTGGCAGATTTAGCAAACGCAGGCTGAGTAATCACAATACTGGCGACAACTGCGGTTCCTGCAAGTAACTGATTGAAATAATTCATGTTAACTCCTTGATATCGAATTTTTGATTTTTTTCTAGATTGCTAGAAAGTCTTACCTAAGACACTTGACAAATTTAAAACGTTGCATCATTTCTTCAAATACTGAGCCGTAAGCATAGATACTTGTTGCAGACCACCGTTGACCAGTCCAGACATATACTTGTCCATTGGCGATCGCAATGTAAACTGGACGATTCCAATCAGACATTCCATAAAAAACAGGAATTTGACATCCTTGGGTAATCAGAAACGGCTTTCTAACAGATTCTTCAACGGATTGTACGACTCCAACTTTTACATTTTGGTTATCTCTCAAAACTTCTTTCGTCAACAAATTGTCTACAGAAGTTGTGTTTGTGACAGCAACAACCACCAATGCTGATGCCAAAAATTGTTGAAACATACACCTAAAAACTCCTTAGTTTTAGATAACTACTAATAGGAATTCCCCAACTGGAATGAATCATTTGATCTAAGATTTCTGGCTGTGGCGAAGTTCCATCATCAAAGGTATAAACCCCAAAATCTGGGTCACGGTTTTTCACTCGTCCGTTAATTCCCACTAGTAAACCTTGTTGGTTAAAAATCGGCCCGCCACTCATACCAACGCTGATATCGTTGGTGTAACCTAAACGATATCCTTGGTCTAGGGATTTGGGTAAAAGTAGAGATACTACTCCTTGGGTAAGGCGAAGCCCCCGGATACCCCGGTCAAAGGTTGTGGTCAGGTGGTCTGGGGCGTACATGGGAAACCCTGCGGTGTATAAGGGTTCACCTGGTGTTACAGGTTGCGGATCGATTGGGGCGATGCGATAAGGCGTTGAACTCCGAAACTGTACGATCGCCATATCCAATTTCCCAATCTGCACAAAATTACGTGTCGCGGGAAGATATCGCCGACTATCAACGGTCATAATCGTCAGTTTGTCGCTAAATCCGACTACGTGCCAGTTTGTCAGCACCGTATAAATTTCACCTTGACGCCGGACAATCACACCAGATCCCGATGCTGAACCTGTGAAAATCCGAACTGTGGTTTGGCGGGCGATTTGTTCGATTTCTGACCTCGCTACATCAGTTGCGATCGCGGTACGAGTTTCCGCTGTGCAATTGAGGGGATGAGCGATTAAAATTATGCCAATACTCAGTCGCAGCAATCCCCGCATCAATGACATTTATAATTCCCTGCTTGTGTTGGATTCTGGTTGCTGCGGTGCAGGTTTGGAGTTACTGGGAGACACTACCGGAGTTTCATCACTACCCAAGCGGCTACTGACATCGATATAGAGCTAATTTGATTTTTTCTAATTAGATTGACATCTAATTTGATCGTAACAAATTATGGAGAAAGAACAGTTTCAGACCCTGCTACGATTTTTCAAAGCTTTAGCGGACGAAAGCCGATTGAAGATTGTAGGTATCCTGGCGAATCAGGAGTGCAGCGTCGAAGAATTAGCTGTGTTACTGCAACTCAAAGAACCGACAGTATCCCATCATCTAGCGAAACTTAAGGAACTAAATTTGGTGACTATGCGCCCTGAGGGTAATAGTCGCCTGTATCAGTTGGATAGCGGTGCTTTGCAAAGGATCAGCAAGCAAATTTTTACACCTGAGCAAATTGCTTCTTTGATTGAGGATGTAGATACTGAAGCTTGGGAAAACAAAGTGTTGAAAAACTATTTTGAAGGCGAACGCCTCAAAGAAATCCCCGCTAGTCGCAAAAAGCGCTTAGTAATTCTCAAGTGGTTAGCAAATAGATTTGAAATTGGGGTTCAGTATCCAGAACGTACAGTCAATGATATTCTCAAGCGCTACCATCCTGACTACGCCACCCTACGACGGGAATTGATCGGCTACCAGCTAATGCAGCGAGAGAATGGGATTTATTGCCGTTCGGACTGATCAGTGATGTGGTTGAATTAATTAAAATTAGATATACTTCTAATTAGATCTCTGTCTAAATAGAAGTTAGTTATGCAACCACAACAACTTAACATCTTGCTGGGCTTTTTCAAGGCGTTAGCAGACAATAGTCGATTGAAGATAATAGGTATTTTGGCGAATGAGGAGTGTAGCGTTGAAGAGTTGGCGGTACAAATGCAACTCAAGAAGCCAACGATATCCCATCATTTGACAAAACTTAAGCAGCTAAATTTGGTGACAATGCGCTCTGATGGCAATAGCTATCTATATCAATTAGATAACGACGCTTTGCAAAGTATCAGCAAGGACATTTTTACACCTGATAAAATAGCAAGTTTGATAGAAGATATGGGTACTGAAGATTGGGAAAGCAAAGTTCTGAAAAACCATATAGAAGAGGATAGGTGTAATCAAAACTCCGTCCAACGCCTCAAAGAAATTCCTGCTAGTCGCAAAAAGCGGTTAGTTATTCTCAAGTGGTTAGCGAGTCAGTTTAAGGTAGGAATCAACTACCCGGAACGCCTGGTAAATGAGATTCTTAAACGCTACCATCCTGACTACGCTACTTTACGACGGGAGTTGATTGGCTATCAGTTAATGCAGCGAGAAAATGGAATTTATTGGCGTATGACATAGGTGTGATATCACGTCCGGTTAAAGACTTATCATTAGGGCAGCAGGGGGGCAGACGAGCAGGGGAGCAGAGGGGAAGGGTTTTTGGTTTTCTGCATAGATTCGGGAATCATAACTAATTAGCCGGACATGATATGAGAACAAGATCGAATACCAAATTTTGTGGCAGGCATTTGGCTTTTAAAAGCTGCTACTTAGACTCCTCGAATTGGAGACTTAAACAAATACTTTTCCAGGTTTTATGGATGAATAATCGTGAATTACAAGATCCCCGACTTCTCTAGAAAGTGGGGGATCTGTGGCCTTCATGAGCAAATATATTTTTACTCCGCAAATTATTTTCCCAAATAAGCTTCGAGAACTTTGGGATTGCTTTGAATTTCTGCTGGCGTACCGTCAGCTAAATTTTGTCCTTCAGCAAGTACCCAAACGCGATCGCACAATGACATAATGACATCCATATTGTGTTCAATAATCAAAAATGTCATGCCATCTTGGCGGTTCCAAGTGAGAATGCGATCGCAAATATCATCAATTAATCTCGGATTTACCCCTGCTGCTGGTTCATCCAACAAAATTAACTTGGGATTAGTCATCAGTGCGCGTCCCATTTCCAACAGCTTACGTTGTCCGCCAGACAAACCACCAGCATAATCCTGGGCTTTTTTTGCCAAGCCTACGGATTCTAACAGAAACATTGCTCTTTCTTGGAGTTGCTTTTCTTCCTTGGCGACGATGTGCGGTTGTAACTGCACTTGCCAAAAGTTCTCACCTGTTTGTTTTTGCGCCGCCAACAACATATTTTCTAACACCGACAACCGCGAGAGAGTCCGTGCGACTTGAAAGGTGCGTACTACCCCTTGTTGCGCGATTTGATATGGTTGCAAATTGTGAATAGGTTCGCCGTCAAAAATTACTCGTCCTTTATCTGGGCGGATAAAGTTCGAGAGTAAATTAAATAAAGTGGTTTTACCAGCACCATTGGGGCCAATTAAACCCGTGATGCTGCCTTTTGCAACTTCAATTTTCGCTTCATTGACTGCTTTAATACCACCAAAGCTTTTAGAAAGTCCACTGGCTACCAGTAGAGGAAGTGGTGATGATTGGTTATTTACCAAGGGTGAGCTCCTCCTTTTTCCCTAAGATACCTTGAGGACGCCAAATCATCAGTACCATTAAAATAAATCCGATTACCATGATGCGAAATGCACCCAAACGTGCTTCATCAAGGGGGACGATTCTAGGCAAAACTTCTCGCGTAATGGCATCGTAAGCAAAGAAAACTACCGCGCCTAAGATTGTGCCAATGTTATTACCAGAACCGCCTAAAATCACCATAATCCAAGTATCAAAAGTCAACTGTGGTTGAAAATTATCAGGGTAAATAGCGCCGAGTTGCCAAGCGAAGAACGCACCAGCGATGCCAGCGATCGCACCTCCAAGCATGAGAGACTGTAATTTATACCAGAACACATTTTTTCCCAGTGCCTTGGGAATTTCTTCATCTTCGCGGATAGCTTTGAGAATTCTACCCCAAGGCGATCGCACCAAAATTTCTAACCGCCAGAATACAAGTGCTAAAACCAACAGCAGCACCAACATTAAACCTGCTTTTGGGTTGTAACTATACAATCCAATTACCCCAGAAATATAAATTGCTACTGCCAAAACTGCTAACACAATTCCCACTCCCAAGCGCGATGCAAATTCTTGTTTGCTACTCAACCTTTGGCTGGAATCAGCAGCTCGAAATTTTTGGGCAGTGCGAATCCATCGCCACAGCGTAAACAAAGTTACAACGGCTAACAGTGTTAACAGCCCAATCATCACTAATCTGAAAAACAAACTCGGTTGTGTGGAGAACGGGATGGGATAACTTTGCACCCCAAACGCCCCAGAAACCCAAGAATTTCCCACAGGTAATTCTTGATTATTCACCACTAAACGAATTAATTCTCCTGTACCGATGGTGACAATTGCTAGGTAATCTTCCCGCAAGCGCAGAGTTGCAAAACCAATTATTAAACCCAACAAAGCGGCTACCATTGCCCCAGCCAGCGCCGATATCAATAGGGTAACGCCCTTTAAGCTTAACAACACAGTTGTATATGCTCCCAGGGTCATAAAAGCAATGTGACCAAAGTTAATTAATCCGGTAAAGCCCCACTGCAAATTCAATCCGAGAGCAAATAGGGCAAAACTGGCTGTAGAAATTGCTAAGAAAATCAGATATTCAACCATATTAAATAGTTAAAAGTTGAGAGACACGATTCATCGCGTCTGTACAAGAGTTGGCAGTCTGTTCGCTCGATCGCCAAGAAATAAATTTTACAGGATTTTATTTGAAGTTCGCGTTTTCTGGACTGCGATCAAACCAGCCATTAATTGAGTTTAGTCCTCTTGAGAGGATTTAAGGAGTTTTCAAATAAAAAAACATTCAACTTTTCTTGTGGGGTGGGCGTCTCGCCCGCCCGTAAACAAGGGCGGACAAGATGTCCACCCCACAAAATTGGATAATTATTTCAAGGTCAACAAAGTTGAGCTTCAGAAGGTCAAAGTTGAACCTCAGAAGCTGATATCACCGGAAGCAGACGCCCAAAATCCAAAATCGTATTAGCTCGATCGCAGTGCTGTATTATCGTTAAACCTGACTAATTTTCTGGGAATACTATTTATTGTTAGTGTTTGTTTATAAGGAATAATTAACCTATGAATTTGCTCCGACTGAGAATGCATCATTTAATCGAGCAGTTAGCCGACGACGATCTGCAAAGCATTTGGAACGTTCTTGAAGCTTTACATTGTGACTTTTATATGCTAAGAGCCATACAAAAAGTAAAGCGATCGCAGCAGCCGTGGGACATCTTAACCCATGATGAAGCAATACGACTGTTAATGTTTTTCTGATGCAGCAGTGCTTTTTATCTCGTCCCAGTATCCATAGCTTGCTTGTTTGCAGAAGTACACAATCTAAAATCTAAAATCCAAAATCTAAAATCCAAAATGGTATAACGTCTAGTGAGTCTGGAAGTGCGCTATGCAAGGTCTTTTTTGCTAGACCTGAAAAATTTAGAACCTGCTGCTTACGAGCGGGTGTATGATTTTGTGTTTATCGAATTTGCCCAAAAGGGGCAGTTGAGTGGACTCAAAGAACTACGACAGCTTGATAGTGAGGGGATTTATCACCGCTTCACTCTAGATAATTATCTTATTGGTATAGAAATTAGGGGTGAAATTGTGAAATTTTTGCGTGTCATCCCTATGCCAGATGTTTAAGGTAAAGAGCTGAGGGAACACTTAAAACTGTAAACTGTATAAGGCTAGGCAGGGATCGCTATGACCTTCCATTAAACTGGTTTTTGAAAAACACTTTATTTGAGATTTCCCTATGGATGCTAGGGCACTTTGGCAACGATACCAAAACTGGTTATATTTCCACGAGGGATTAGGACTGTACTTAGATGTGAGTCGAATGCGGTTCGATGATGCCTTTGTGGAGTCGTTGCAGCCGAAGTTTGACAAGGCGTTTGCGGATATGGCTGAACTGGAGAAGGGAGCGATCGCAAATCCCGATGAAAACCGCATGGTTGGACACTATTGGCTGCGAAATCCTGATTTAGCGCCAACTCCAGAACTTACACAAGAAATTGTCCAAACCCTGGAACAAATCGAAGCCTTTGCGGAAAAAGTCCAAACAGGTGCTATTCATCCTCCCAGAGCCAACCGCTTCACGGATATTATCTCTATTGGTATTGGTGGTTCCGCCCTCGGCCCCCAATTCGTCGCTGAAGCCTTGGCGCATGATTTCCCGCCCCTGAAAATTCACTTTATTGATAACAGCGATCCCGCAGGTATCGATCGCGTTCTCAATCATCTGCGAAACAACCTTGCCAGCACTTTGGTATTGGTGATCTCCAAATCTGGGGGAACACCAGAACCTCGCAACGGCATGATTGAAGTTAAAAAAGCTTACGCCGGACACAATTTAGAGTTTGCCCAATATGCGGTAGCTATTACCAGCCCTGATAGCAACCTTGATAAGGTAGCCAAAGAAGAAGGCTGGTTAGCTAGGTTTCCCATGTACGACTGGGTGGGAGGACGCACCTCAGAAATGTCTGCTGTAGGGCTAGTACCAGCAGCACTGCAAGGCATTGATGTCCGCGCCATGCTGCAAGGTGCAAAAGAAATGGATGATGCTACCCGCGTCCCAGATGTGAAGAATAACCCAGCAGCCTTGCTTGCTTTGTCTTGGTACTTTGCTGGCAATGGAAAGGGCGAAAAAGATATGGTTGTTCTACCTTACAAGGACAGCTTGTTGTTATTCAGTCGCTATCTGCAACAGCTGGTGATGGAATCCTTGGGCAAGGAAAAAGACTTAGACGGCAAAATTGTCTATCAAGGCATCGCCGTTTATGGTAACAAAGGCTCAACAGATCAACATGCTTACGTCCAGCAGTTACGCGAAGGTGTGCCGAATTTCTTTGCGACCCTCATCGAAGTTCTAGAAGATCGTCAGGGTGCATCGGCAGAAATAGATCCTGGAGTGACATCAGGCGATTATCTTTCCGGTTTTCTCCAAGGAACCCGACAAGCGCTTTATGAAAATCAGCGGGATTCCATCGCAATTACTATTCCCCAAGTTAACCCCCGAATTGTCGGGGCATTAATTGCTTTGTATGAACGTGCTGTTGGTTTATATGCTAGCTTGGTCAACGTCAACGCTTACCATCAACCAGGGGTAGAAGCTGGCAAAAAAGCTGCCGCCAGTATTCTTGACTTACAAACACGAGTAGTGGCAGTTCTACAAAAAGAAAAAACTCCCCTTTCTGTGGAAGAACTCGCCGAAAAGGCAGGTGCATCAGAGCAAGTTGAGGCAATTTACAAGATTTTGCGTCATCTCCATACCAATAAGCGCGGTGTGGTTTTGCAAGGCGATCTGCATAAACCCAGTAGTTTGAGAGTTTCTGCTAGCTGATAACTCTAGTGCAGATATCACATTTTGTGGATGATTGTTGTATCTGCAACAATTCTTTACTGTGAAGCATCTTAGATAGAAGGTATATCTTCAATCTAGGATGCTTCACTGTATGATTGTCAATACCATTTTGGATTTTAGATTTTAGATTTTGGATTGGGAATAGCGTTCTGACTTTGGGTTTACTGAATCCATCTGTCGCAATCATTTTTCAAATTGGTATAATTCACCATTTTAATTGTGAATTGCCATTAGGCGTTGGTTAAAGTAGCTCTTGGGTAAGAAACAGCGATCGGGTAAAAAAGGATTGTTGACATTTTGAGACAAAAAAGTACTTGGCTTATCTCGATGACAAAATGGTGGTACAATTCCCCAGTCTTCTGCCAGCCAAATCCAATATCCTGTCTCAATTCTGCCGTAGTTTGATACCGTCAGAATCTCGCCAACGCTGTTGTTAATTGATACTAATTCGGACGACGATTTGATTTCAGTTAACAACCAAGCTAACTCTTCTACGGAAAAGTAATAACCATTCTCCACACCTATATCGACAAAATGCTGTGGGCTTTTAGCTGTTAGTAATTGTTCTTTAAGAGACGGCGTTTTTTGTGCAAAATCAAAAAGATCCCAAATCTGTTTTCTGGTGATTAAAAACCAAGCAAGTTCTTCTGCGGTTAGATTGTAACCATTTTCTGTTGCTAACTTGAGAAATGGCTCAAGACTATCAGTTTCTCCTAGTTTATATTTTAGTGCGAAAGTCTGCTCTACCAATGACAAAAAATCAATAATCTTTTGCCATGTAACTCTGTTAAAACTTTTGTTAACTTTTATTTTTTCTTTCCAATAGTTATATTTCTCTTCTTGAAGAAAAAAGTTCCAAATTTGATAATACATAATTCATCTTTCCTGAGTCTTTAACTTGCTAATGAATTGTAATTAGTGAATACCAGTGTAGTCAGTATAAGAAGACTCTTCGACAGTATTGAGGTGACTATCTTTTGTAAATGAAGTTACACAGTAGCTAAGTATAAAATTTTTGTAAAGTTTATCACCATAAATCAAAATTACTGAGAAAAAAAGCAACAACGAGCTACGGTTGGGTTGAGCAGCGATCGCTAAGACTGAAGATGAAGTTTTTGATCGGCGTTGTCAGGCAATTTTTGAACGTGTGCGTCCCGATTTGATTCAGGAACACTATGGTTGGTATATTGCAGTGGAGCCGGATAGTGGAGATTACTTCATTGATGTAGAGAAAGAAGTAGCTAGTCAAAAAGCACGTCAGCACTACCCTAATGCTATACACTTTCTGTTTTGCCTGAATGAGACTGGAACCACTGGCACAATATGATTCAGGGTATTTTTGACAATAGGGGACAGCTATTTTTTGAAATTGAATTTATTAGTGATGATGGATTAAACCTGCCTGTAGATGCCATATTGGATACAGGTTTCACAGGTTTTATAGCAATTAACAAACAAGATTTAGACGGTCTTAATTGGCAGTTTATACGTAAGGAACGTCTGCGAACTGCACAAGGAGAAGCGAGATTTAATATCTATTTAGGTAAGGTACTATTGGATGCACAGGAGTATGAGATTCCTGTTTATGTAGGGGATGAAATTACAGAGGTTTTGTTAGGTTCAGAGTGGCTAAAAATTCTGCCGTTGGTAATTAATTATCAGGCTAATATTTTGACTCTGGGATAACTGCAATATCTATTGGTATTAATAGGTAAATAGCGTAGAAAGTAAAAGCGATGCCTACGGCTGGCTACGCCTACGCTATTCAAATTATCTTAGTTGAAATGCTGTTATAACAAGATTAAAGCTATCAATTAATTGGAAGTAAAATCATGAATATCCAAATTAAACCTGAATTAGAGCAAATTATCCAAGCGCAAATTGCTACAGGTAGATATGCAAATCCAGAAGAAGTAATTAGTAAAGCATTAAAGTTGCTATTAGAGTGGGAAAAAGGTTATCAACAGTGGGTTGAAGAAACAAGAGAAAAAGTTGAGGTTGCTATTGAACAACTAGATAGAGGAGAAGGTATTGATGGAGAATTTGTAGTTGAACAATTGCGAGAAAAGCTGCGTCAAGCGAGAGAAGCGCAAGGATGAAGCGGCAATTTTACGCTAGCTTATTCTAGATTAATTGGTAACTTGCGTAAAAAGTAAAAGCGATCGCTCCTCCAATCACTGCTTTTAATTCGTCCTAAATAGCCTGTTAATGGCGAAGAAAGTTCTATTAGAATTTCGTGAATTTCATCTGTTTTTAGTGCCTGTGGTGGATGTGAACCGAAGTAAGCACCATGTAAAGCTTCGACACCAGCAGATTCTGTACCTGAGTTTTCCAGATAATTTTTGACAAGCTGGATAATGTGCGATCGCAATTTAATCTCTTTTTCCACTTTATCAATATATTCATTAATTTTGTAATCAATCTGTCCAGGTTCTAGATTTTGCTGTAATTCAACTAAATTAATAGCACCTGGATATTTGGCTTTGAATTCAACTAATTTTTGTAAAGTCATAGCATTAATAATACTTACTTTCCATTTTTGCGCGGCTTTTAGTATATCCGTAGATGGATTACCTGGCCCAATTACTAATTTTGCTGAATCAAGAAATTTATCAGCACCTAAATGCATTCCACCTAGCTTAATTAATTCCTCAACTGTACCGCTAGGAATAAGCCTACCCGCTTTACACTCGCAAACAATAGGGTAAGGTTTTGAACAAAATAAATCTAAGCCTCCAGCCCCGCCTTTGTAAGCATTTTCAACCTTGAACCCTAAAAACTCCAGACTTTTACGTGCAATGTTTTCAAAATCTGTACCAGCTTGATAGTTGCTTTTTTTCTCCTCTAGCTCGATGCTGCGATCGCCTAATTTTGCGATATCATTTATCCAAGCTAAATTTGCGTCAGGTTGCTTAATAATGAGATTGTCACTACTCCACCCTAAAAATACTTGAATATCACGATCTAATTCTTTAGCCGCTGGTTCGGTAATGGCAAGAGATGCGATCGCACTTTGTAATTCTTCAAGTTCAGGATGCAGTGGTGCCTCTAATTTTTCTAGTTGATGCTTGCGTTGGGTGAAAGTGCGATCGGTTAATATTGGCTTGTCTTCAGAAACCGTTAAAAAATTAGGTAAACTAACAAATTTTCCTAACTTTTCCTGAATGTTGGGATTAACAGATATTTCTTGTAAGTGAGGTAACTGATAAACACGCAAGTAAGTTAAAAAAAGATACTGTTGTTGCCGGAGTATCTCTTTTAGCACTTGTGGTTTCCATATTGTTGATTTAGACAAAATATCTAATGGCTTAGTCTCGTCTAAAATTTGACAAAGTTCACATTTAGCCCAAGCTTTAATTGAAACTGAAGACTCACCAGAATAAAGTGCAAATCTCTGCCCAGGACGAATAAACATCTTGGGTAAAGCTGCAATTGTTCGCCCCTGTATTAAAGCTTCAATATCAGAGGCGGGTAGACACAGTGCTGTTGGAATTGAGAACAGCTGATTCATTTTTATTTTGCTATGGTTTCATTTCTATATTGTCAACATTTGCAAGAATCTGAGGAATACTTATAGGAAATTCATCATCTGTTAAATTATCGGGTATTTGCCCCGAAGGAGCGCTTAAAATTTCTCTAACCAGAGGATTATTTATCGCTAGCTTTTTCTGTTTAATAAAGTCAAAAATTTGTTCTTCTGTTAATTCGCAACTTCTCCAGTTATAGTAAATAGATGAGATAGCTAAAAGAGGTTTAATATCTTCCTTCTGTAATAGTACCCATTCTCCACCTCTTTTTTTCAAAAGAATTCTCAGACATTCTTGAGGCACTGAAGCTCCAGGATTAATTTTTTTGGAGCGAACTAAGCAACCACGAGTCAGATCAAATTTTTCGTATTCAATTAGTCTTTTCAATGCTGCACCTATAAACTTTCCACCGGATTGTTGAATAACAACTATTCCTATCTTGACTTGTCCATTATTACCAACAATCCTGAAATTAAGGTATCCTTGATCTACTTTATTGGCTAAAATTTCCTCGACTTTTTCAACTTTTACTTTTTCTATCTCTACTGTATCCTTAGCTAAACTAGTGAATGCTACCTTTAGAGCAGCAGCAATTGCCACCTCATCTTCTATCAGTAAATCGATGGCAGTATCAACATTTACTACAGCTGCCTTAAAGTACGGTTCAACCGGATGAATATCTAGATTAGTCAAAGCAAAATTCTCTGCACACCATTTTAAAACCGACCTAACAGTAGGTCTTTCTTTACCGAGTTCTCGAACTTTATTTTCATCAAATGGATAGAGAGAATGAGGAGGTGACTGTTGATTTTCTTGATAAAACTCTCGCAACCATTGACTAACTATGGCTATCACATCGTCAGGATTTAAGAAATTTAGCCGAATTGGTCGCCGATCAACTTGATTGCTAACTAATCTATCCATAACAGCTTCAGCCTGTGGTAGTAGCTTAATTTGCTGCTCCCAAGTTTCACGGTACATCGTCAGCAGAAAAACACCTGTTTTCAAGCTGTTATACATATCCTTAACTAAATTGGCAACAACCTGGGCTGTTGTAAAACCAGATTCAGAAATTTCCAAATTATCTAATTCATCGAAGCAAATAACTGGGATTCTATAATCACTAGTTAAATCTATAATTTGGCGAACAGTAATTAATGCGTCAGCTTCTCTATCATCACTTTGAAAATTTGGCAGCCCCATTATTTCAGCTTGTGATTGTGCTAATTCCAAACCGGATAACCAATAGCTTGCATAATTAATATGGACTGGAGAAAGTGTCCACAAAATTGCTTTTACTATGTAAGGATTAGTGATTTCGGGCTTGTTTTGTAGAATAAGTTCTGTAAAGTGTTCAAGAAATTTAGTTGAGTATTTATTTAACCAAGTTGGATATTGACTAATATACTGTTGTGGTGTGTGGTTCCACTGTTTAGCTTCGTTAATTAAAGCTGTTGCAATTTCCTGCCACTGCATTACTTTTTGGCTACCAAAAGCTCTAAGGCTAGAAGCAACACTTTGTAAAAATTGAAACTTAATTTCATTTAAGTTATCAAATTTACTCATGTAAATAAATAAACTGCTATTTTCTGTCTGTAGACGGTGACGAATTCGACTAATAACATGGCTTTTTCCAGCACCTTTTTCAGATGCGATTGTGATACCTATAGTTTCACTTTGTCCTTTACTAATTTTTTCAATTGCTTCAAATACTGCATCTGAAGCATGAGCATTAATTGAAGGTACGTCGGGAAAGCTTTTACCCCATATTTGTTGAGGTCTGACAACAATATGTCCGGCAAATGGGTTTTGATTTCTAATCAATTCGTCAATGGTAGATGTATTAGTAAGCATAATTTTGGTGAATGAATGTGTGATGATTTAAAACAAAGTTGAAGGTTATAAACTTATGGCGTAGCAGCGTAGTCCATTAAGTTTGGTACTAATAGAATCTTCTATTTTGTCGCTTGCATTATCTTCTACAGTTCCACCTTGCAACTGCAAAATATCGTTAGCTTGCATTTCTAGTAGCCAATCATTAAACTCTGTACGACTCACCCGATCGCCAATTCCTCTCCTAATCCGATAAATTGGCACCAGATGATTAAAGTTGTACTCATAGTTCAGCTTGTCGTATACTTCCAACACCACTGACTTAAACTCGTCGTAAGAAGCGATCGCCCCATTCTTCCCATTAACCGCTACATCTGCACTAGCTACCGCAACACCAATCTCACCAATCCATTTCACTAACGCATTCGCCGCCCAAGTTCCAACAATCCTCCCTTCAAACTTAAAATCATCGCTCCTCAAACCATCACCTAATACCTCTAAACCCTTGGGAGATATCAGAGAATATCCCTTTTTGGAAATGGCGATCGCTCCTTGATTCTGTAATTCCTCGAATATCCCTTGATAATCTGCTACCTTTTTATTTTTGGAGACAATTCGTTTCGTAAGTACACCTTTACTGACTTGCTGTTGAATTCCTCCCAAATCCCACAAAGCTAAAAGCACACGAGTTCTGGTTTGGGTTGCGTTTTGTGATGTCATACTTAGTGTATTTTTTTGAAAAATATCATCGTAGTAACTGTATCTTTTTAAGTTATTGAGCCACGCAAAAAGAACCGAGAAATTGCTGAATATTTTTGTTTTTCCAGGAAAAAAATTCATCAAAAATCAACAAGATATTTCGTTGGGATGAAGTGAGTTTCTCTCAAAGGCAGGATGGAATATTTGATAAATTCGCTCATGATGTTAATCAAGTGCTGTAATTGTGCTGTTGTAAATTAGCAGTAAATGTTTTTGCAATCCCAGGCAAAATAACAGGAACTTAAACTCTGTAGTTGCAACAGCAAGGCTTTTAGTAAACGTAGGTGATGATAAGATCCGATGATTACAATATTTAAAGAACGTAAAGTAGTTTCACGTTTGCTGGCAGTGTTGCTGTCGGCATTGCTAACAGTGCCATTGCTGAGTAGCTGCGGAGGAGGTTCTCGAAATGCATCTGTACCACCACCTGTTGATGATACCGTTGGTAGAACAGTAAGCGATCGCACCACAAACCAACCCGAAGTTAAAAAGGGCTTGTCTGGTGGTCAAAAAGTGGCAATATTGGCGGGTGCAGCAGCACTTTATTACCTCTACAACCAGCATAAGAATGCTCCACAAGAAGGAGCGCAAGGTAAGTACTATCTTTCCAAGAATGGGCGTGTATACTACCGTGATGCTGAACATCGCGCTCATTGGGTAACCCCACCAGCAGAAGGAATTCGAGTACCAGAATCTGAGGCGCAACAGTATCGGCAATTCCAAGGGTACAACGGGAGTTCCTCAGGCCGTGACTTAACTGGCATAACTTCATCCGCAGCTCCAGCTCTCTAGATTCAGCCAAGCGTGTGTAAATCTCAAGCGGGTTTCCCGGAGGATAACGCCGATCGCGCACGTGGAATACACGAAACTAAACAAGGAGACAAAACATGGTAAATGAATTTTTGCGAAAGGCGAAGGATTTGCTGTTGGGGTCGAACAGCGATCGAGGTGAGCAAGACGCTGAATTCCGCGATCGCAACGTCCGCCCAGCCAGCGAAGACCCCTACGGCGACCCCGCAGACCTAGCATCTTACGGTGATGTCCGCCCAGCTAGCGAAGACCCCTACGGTGACCCCGCAGACCTAGCATCTTACGGTGATGTCCGCCCAGCTAGCGAAGACCCCTACGGTGACCCCGCAGACTTGGGATCGTATGGCGATGTCCGCCCAGCTAGCGAAGACCCCTATGGCGACCCCGCAGACCAGGATTACCGCCGTTAACAGGAAACTAATATTTTGAAACTCCCCATGCATAGAATGCATGGGGAATTTCATAGCAATTACAGTAAAAACTTTTAATCCAAAATCCCAAATCTAAAATCCAAAATTGCTATCATCTATTAGCCAAAATTTCCTGCGATCGTTCAATATTTTTTCGCACAGATTCAGCCGAAGTATGCAAAGCTTCTGTTTCTTCATCGGTGAGATTTAATTCCAACACACTCTCAATTCCGCCGCATCCCAACCGACAAGGAACACCAATCACAACATCTTCTAAACCGTATTCACCTTGCAGATAAGCCGCCACCGGCAACAACCGCGACTGATTCAATAAAATCGATTCTACCATCACACTAGTAGCCGATGCCGGAGCAAAAAAAGCGCCACCCGTCTGCATCAATTCCACAATTTCTGCACCACCGTTGCGAGTTCTTTCTACCAAACGTGCAATTGTAGCTGCATCCAGTAATTCTGTAATGGGAATGCCGTTAACAGTGGCATAACGAGATAAGGGCACCATTAAATCGCCGTGGCTACCCAATACCATTGCTTTGACATCGGCAGGTAAAACCCCCAATTCCAGGGCAATGAAGGTTTCAAAACGGGCAGAATCTAACACACCAGCCATACCCATAATTCGGCTGCGTGGTAAACCAGTAGCTTGCCAAGCTAAATAAGTCATCACATCCAAAGGATTGGTGACGACAATAAAAATAGCATTGGGAGAGTGAGCGATCGCATTCTTCGCCGCTTCGACTACAATCTTGGCATTAGTTTTCAGCAAATCATCCCGACTCATACCTGTTTTTCGGGGAATTCCTGCGGTAATCACCACAATTTGCGAACCAGATGTATCAGCATAATTATTTGTGCCAATAATCTGACGATTATGTAATTCAATTCCCCTAGCCTCAACCAAATCCAGTGCTAGACCTTGAGGCATTCCTGCAATAATATCTAGCAGAACCACATCTGCCAGGTTTTTCTCCGCAATACGTTGAGCTAAAGTACTGCCAACCCTACCCGCGCCGACAATAGTGACACGAGGTAAATTACACACAATTGGAGAATTAGAAGAAAAAGACATAAATTAAAGAAGAATACAGAATTCAGAATTCAGAATTCAGAATCAATTAATGGGGGATTCAAACCCACTATTAATTTTAGACCACCAAATTTTAGATTTGCTAGGGAACTTAAACCTGTTTATTCATCCACAATTCACACAGAATTCAATTGGATAATTCTGATTCCTGACTCGTGAATTCTGTTTTATTAAAATGCAACTTTTTTCAAAAATAATTCAGAATCCAGGAGACAGAATGAATGCTCAATTCTGACTCCTGAATTCTGAATTCTGAATTCTTATTTAAACTCTTCTAGTTGATCTACACGCAACCAAATATTTGGTGTTGGCACTTTCCCAAACTTAACAAGTGCATAATCACCTTTGAGGTCTACAATTTCGCCCTTAGAGTCAAATAAATAGGAAGGAAAGCGACTATCACTAGCTTTTGCTTCCAGACTGTTCTCCAGTTTCTCGCGCACAGCGCGAACCATATCGCCTTTTTTGACTGCCATGAATTCCCCTCTCAAATTTGTAACTTGCTTTATCTGCATTTTAAGAGAGTTAGAACTCACAAGTAACAAATGAGGTCTAAAAACTCCTAACCCCCAACTCCTAACTCCTAATACGGTTTCATCCTAAGGTTGATACAAATACCTTGGTAGAGTAGCACAGCTATGCTACCCTACGGTAAATCTATATGTATCAAAATTTTCGTTAAATAGTATAACTCCCAATTCCTAACTCCTAACTCTTAACCCCCAACTCCCAACTCCCCACTCCCCATTCCCTACATCCTTTGACACTCAGGACAAAAGTGACTCGATCGCCCAGCAAGCCTAATCCGCATAATTGCTGTACCACAAACTCGACAGGGTTCTCCAGCGCGGTTATAAACCCAGGCTACCCCCCCATAGTTGCCATTGACACCCTTAACATTGAGAAAATTACTAAAAGTCGTACCACCAGCCTCAATGCTGGTTTCTAACACTTGAATTATCGCTGTTCGTAAATCCTCGATTTGCTTTAGCTGTAAATCGGTACACAATGTCTCAGGTAAAATTCCACTCTTAAATAGGGCTTCATCAGCGTAAATATTACCTAATCCCGCCACCACCGACTGATCCAGTAGGGCAGTCTTAATGGGACGGCGACGCTTTTGGAGTTTATTTGCTAGATACTCAACAGTGAATTCATCTGAAAATGGGTCTGCTGCCAACTTTGCCAAACCCGTTATGACACTTTCTACAGGAACACCAGGCGGAACCCACCACATTTGGCCGAAGGTACGCTGATCCACAAAGCGTAATTCTTGGCGATCGCCAAAAAATAATCTGACTCGCGTGTGCTTGTGTAATGGTTCATCTCCATGCACCCAAAGTAGCTGACCGGTCATTCGCAGATGAACCCCTAGCCAACTGGTTGAGGAGTGGGAGTGTGGGGGAGATGAGGGAGATGAGGGGGTGAATTCAGCTAGCAAATATTTGCCGCGACGATGCCAAATAGCGATCGCATTGTTTTTAATTCCATCAACAAACTCACCAATAGAAAACGGGTAGGCGATGGTGCGATCGAGCAACACATCTCCACCCGTGATTTTTTGGTTGAGGGTCAATTGATTTAGACCCCTCCGGACTGTTTCAACTTCAGGCAGTTCAGGCATTCAAGCTGATTAAGCAAGCAAATTTTAGTATATTTGGGGACTAAGCAATTTAGAGATGACGTAGTGTGTAGACACCCGTAGGTGACCAAAACCATACTACTGAGGAGAAACCGTAAATACCCGCAGGGCGGCTTCTCATAGATTAAGGTAGGCTAAGAGCAAGGATAAAAGAACTGAAAGTTTCATATTTCAGACTTCATACTTGAGACTTCCCTTCATCATCCCATTAAACAGTCCCCTTGTGGGTTTGCTGCTTATTTTTTAGCCTTAGCCTTTGGTGCTTCGACTTCTAATAGCTCGTCTGCGGCAAAGTTGTTGGTATTGATACCAGAGTAATTTACCTTTTCAAAACGGACAATTACTGGGTATTTGATGCCGCTTTGATCGACAGAAGCCACAGTTCCTACATCTTGAAACCAGTAGGATTCAGGGCGGAGAACACGTACTTTAGAGCCACGTTGAACCATGATTAATTTCCCTTTTAGTTATCAATTGCCAATTTAGAGGGCTAATTGATTTCACTCTACAACCTGAAGGTCGCAGCAAGAGGCTTTGTTAAGTTATTTGTCTGAATTGGGTGTAGGGTATGGGGCATGGGCATTGGGCATGGGGCATTGGGCATGGGGCATTGGGCATGGGGCATTGGGCACAAGAGGCAGAGGTGCGGAGGGGCAGAGGGGCAGAGGGGAAAAACTTACTGCTCCCCTGCTCCCTCATCTCCCCAATCCCCAATCCCCAATCCCCAGTCCCAAATAGTGCCTAAACCCTATTGACAAAGTTTTCGCAATCATGTACCTTCGTTCGCAAACAGTACTTTTGCATCACCTTATGTTTTACTCAATACGAACACACTTCCCTCGTTACCTCTACCGATTCGCAAATCGTTATCTATATAAGTAATATCTAACCAGCCTTGCTGTTGATTGTTGTTTATAGCAACATCAATCCCCGGAAATTTTCTACCTGCTTCAATTTGTTGGATAAAAGTTACCGGAGAATTGTATTCTATTAAACGTTGTAAGCCGATAATAGACCGCTCAAATTTTACTTGGACACGTTGGGATGAAACTGGCTCAAATTTGGCAGCTACGCTGACTAATCCTTCTAGATAAGGTAAGCCGTAAATCTCTGCTATGTTGTAAACGCTGGTAGTTTCTACCCGAATACACTGATAGATTTGACCTAGTTTGCACAAAGGTAGACGATCTAAGTTTAAAAGAGCCTTGCTAGTGGTGTATAGTAATCGCCAATTGCCATTTAGCAGGTCGTTAGCTTCCACCGGACGTGGCGTAGGATTAAAGCCTTCTAAGTTGGCGATCGCTGCTAGGATAGCCTGTTTCTGTACTTGGGTCGCCAATAGACCGCGATTTGTACCAGCGATGGCATCGATCAGAGCCGCTTTTCCAATCATTGTCTGTGACCTCAAAAATCACTCACTTTTCATCAGCATAAACAAGTTATTCATAACCTATGTGTAAAACCAAAAAAATTACTAATAACGACTTGACCTAGACCATCAGCGTATTAAATAAAAAATTTCTATCTGAATGCGGATTTCTCGACTCAAGGGTTGAAAGGATAACTAAATTAATCCGTGTCGAGTGATAGACTCTAAATGTCAACTTACGTAAACCTTTTCTTGTCTTCGTCGATATGTTGAACTCTCCATTACGTGAAGAACCCCGTAATCAACGAGCTGGTGTAATCCCCCTAAAGCAAGAATCCTCGCTCCTAGATTGGTTACAAACTAACGGTCGTCTCATTGCGCGTGACGTTCACGAACCGGATTTTCAAGATGATGAAGAAGAAATAGACTCCCTAATGGGCGTAGAAGATGGAATTGTGGATTACGACCTTGATGATGACGACGATATAGGAATTGCTGAAGATTAGTCTTTTATCTTGAGAAACTTGGCGATCTGCCTAGTTTCTGGTATTTAGTTTTATAAGTGTGGAGTGAAGGGAAACTTCTGTGGACGCTAAATTATCTCCTGAGCAAGGATTAAACATTTCTGGAATCGCTCTAGCCTCTTTATTAGCCGTAGGGTTAGGCACAACCGCATTTTTCTTGGATTGGATGGCGAATCGGTCACCCTGGCAAGCGATGTCGCTAACTCTGCCACTATTGTTGTGTGCCCTGGCTTCAGGTATTATGGGTTATCTAGTAATACCTGTACTACAAGCGCTCAAAACTGGACAAATAATCCGCGAAGATGGGCCCCAAGCTCATCTCAAAAAGGCAGGAACTCCCACAATGGGCGGCATATTTTTTGTACCTGTAGCTGTGATACTAGCCTGCGTATTGTCCAACTTCGCCACAGAGGTGCTTGCAGTTTCGGCGTTAACAATCAGCTACGGATTTATTGGTTGGCTCGACGATTGGCAAATTCTCCGCCGGAAGTCAAATAAAGGTATATCCCCCCGGATGAAACTGGCTTTACAGGTAAGTTTTGCCGTGGTGTTTTGTGTATGGCTGATGTTTAATCAACCTTCTAATATTACAAGTATAGCTTTGCCTTGGGTTAGCTTTACACTACCCTTAGGGTTCCTATTCTGGCCTCTGGCAGGTTTTGTGCTAGTTGCAGAAAGTAACGCTACTAATTTAACTGATGGTATTGATGGCTTGGCAGGCGGAACAGTAGCGATCGCTCTTTTAGCCTTGGGTGCCCTAATTGCACCTACAGCACCGGGTTTGATGGTTTTTTGTGCTGCTTTAAGTGGCGGTTGCTTAGGTTTCTTAGCCCATAACCGTAACCCAGCCCGTGTTTTCATGGGAGATACTGGTTCTCTCGCACTGGGAGGAGCTTTAGCGGCTGTAGCGCTATTGACAAACAGCTTAGTAGGACTGTTCATTCTCAGCGGTATCTTCTTCGTAGAAACTCTGTCTGTGATGGCACAGGTAAGTTACTACAAAGCCACCAAAGGTCCTGATGGCAAAGGCAAGCGTCTTTTCAAAATGGCACCCCTACACCATCATCTAGAATTAACTGGCTGGTCAGAATTGCAAGTAGTTGGAGTGTTTTATATCATCGCTGCAATTTTAGCTGCCATTTGTTTAGCGATCGCACCTTTCTAGAAATTGTTGAAAAACTAATTTAATAAAAAAGAACCCTGGAAGTTTCGGGGTTTCTTTTTTATTTATTTGAATAACAATCTACAATCTTTTTATCTAGATTTACAATATGATGTTTCTAGAGCCAGGAACTAGAGGATAAAAATGACAGTATATGCCCTAAATTTACCTGACCAATTGAAGCATGAAGTTGAGCAATTAGCCCAGAGTCAGGGCGTTTCCCTTGACCAATTTATTTTGTGGGCTGTAACAGAAAAAGTAAGTACCCTCAAAGCATCTTTTGGACAAATTGCTTATCGTCAGGGGACAAATGGACAACTTGTGCCAATTATTAAGGGGACGGGAATTAGGGTACAGACTGTGGCGATCGCTTCTCAAAAATGGGGTATGAGTCCAAGCCAAATTACTAATGAGTATGAACTTGCCGAAGCACAGGTAAGAGAAGCTCTAAGTTTTTATGCAGTAAATAAAGAGCAGATTGACGCGGCGATCGCTTCTGAGCAATCTTTAGAAATTACTAATGGTTAAACTCAAGCTTCATCTGGATGCAGATGCCTCAAGTAAATCACTGCATTCAGCATTGGTGTCTAAAAGCTATGATGTGACTCGTACTCCAAATGACTGGATGCCCTTGGATGCTAGTGATGAAATTCAATTATTACGCTCAACTGCTCAGGGCAGATGTATCTTTACTTTCAACGTGAGAGACTTTATTGTTCTATCGCAAAAGTATCCTCAACATGGCGGTATTATCCTTGCTGCTCAGAATAGTTGGTCACTTTCGGACTTGATTGCGGCATTAGATTGTCTATTATCTGACGCAGAAGCAACAGATTGGGTTGGTACGGTAGATTGGCTCAATCGGTGGCGTTAGACATTCTGAAATAGCTGAATTGCTAATGCGATCGCACCTTTCTAGAAATTGTTGAAAAACTGATTTAAGAAAATAGGACTTACGCACTGTACAAAAGAACTATTTTGTGTATCAACGTAAATACGTTGTTCCAGGCTTTTGGAGGTTGCTTTTGATTGCTGGCGATCGCCAAAATATGATTGAAAAACCTAGATAAAAGCTTTGAAAACTCTATCTGCCATTTTTGCTTTTATGTCAATGCGTAAGTCCTAGAAAAAACCCTCGAAGCTTCGGGGGTTTTTTTATTTGGAATCTGCATTACTCCACAGAACCCCAAAACCAGTTGCCTACAGCACCGGGTTCCTTTTCACTTAGAAATTCTCTCTTAGCAGAAACAAACTCTTCTTTAGAGAGGATGCCGTCTCGATCGATATCAAGCTTGGAGAAAACAAAAGCTGATTTTTCAGCATCTAAGTCAAACACACTGAAAAAGAGACGATGCTCTTGTTGTGATATCTGACCATCACTGTCTAAATCAACAATGTCAAACACAGTCTCTATTAAAGGGTCATTGTAATCTGGATTTGAAACGGCTTTCTCTATGCCCTGACAAAATTCTTCGGGACTTACCTTACCATCTCCATCCAAATCCGCTTTAGACCAAAAATTTTCCCAAACATCAAGCCACTTAAACAACAAATCTTTGTGAATCTCTGAACCAAGGTCTGCGCCACGGATGTTGGCGAACCTCTGAGCAAAAATCTCAGCATCTTCTTTCCCAATGAAGCCTGAATTATTGGCATCCAGACAGTGAAAGTGATGCAGTAACTTTTTTCTATGATATTCGCTTAACAATGCTTTTCCCTTTTGCTCACCACACGTACTTACATTACCACAATAGTACGTAATATTTATTTTGATAAATACCAGCAACAGCGCGAGAAGCGATCGCCCACCCTTCCCTAACAAATTTTACCAAAGCGATGTCTAAGGGCGGGCTACGCCTACGCCTTTACAACACCATCATTCAACTGACGTTATCCGTCAGATTCATCAATTTTTTAACGTAAGATTAAACTGATAGCACAACGCGAGATTTCATGGCCATAAGATTTATTCTGAGCGACTATGTTGAAGTAGCGATCGCCCAGGCAATTTATGACAAACTCGAAGATGGCAGTTTTGCATGTAAGATTCCTGTTTGCAAAGGAGTTATTGCTTTTGGTGTAACTTTGCGCGAGTGTGAAAATGAGTTGCGTTCAACACTCGAAGACTGGATTCTGCTTGGCTTGAAGCTCGGACATCCTCTACCAGTAGATCGCTCTTTGGATTAGTCAATAGTTGACGTTATCCTTGAGTAAATAGTAATGTAAACTCAAACATATATCCTATGCCATGAATATATCTTTAACACCAGAACTAGAGCAGTTTATCGAGTCAGTAATTAAAACAGGTAGATATTCATCTACTTCTGAGGTAATTCGTGCTGCTTTACAACTACTAGAAAAACGAGAGATGGGGAGTGAACTGCGATTAGAGGAACTCCGCAAAGAAATTGCTGTTGGAATTGAACATTCAGATCGTGGTGATGTATTTGATGGGGAAGAGGTATTAAGGGAACTACGAGAAGAAATTCAGCAGGCACAGCAGAGTTAAGAATGAGTAGATATATTTTGAGTGCTGCTGCCAAACAAGACTTAAAAGATATAAAAAACTATATGAGCCGATTTAGCTTAAGTGCAGCTAGTCGGTTTCTTGATGCTTTTGAGGAAAAATGTCTTTTATTAGCAGATTTTCCGGAACTTGGGCGTAGTCGTGAGGAACTAGCACCTAATTTACGCAGTTTGCCAGTGGATAATCAGGTGATTTTTTATCGTCCAGTTAGAAATTGTATCCAAGTTGAAAGGGTGTTGAGTGGATATCGAGATTTTGAAGATATTTTTCATGAAAGCGAAGAAAATGAAAGCGATCGCTTTCCATAATTCATACGCACAAAAAAGCGATCGCCTGTAGATTTACACTTGAAAGTGGAGCGATCGCCCTCACAACACTTCTGAACAAAAGCGATGTTTCTACACTTTCTACCAGTGTCCAAGGAATAGGAGCCAAAGCAAATAAACTCAGTTACACCTTTAAGCAAGATTTGCTTAACAGTTTCGTTTGCTTGCAACTGTGTCATTAGTGCTTGCAATTGCTTGGCAAAAGCTTCGTCTTCTTCCATAATTACGCGATTATACTTAAATATTCACCAGTCTAAACTCTATTTCCGCATTTGACTTACTAAATGAGCCAGTTCGGGTAAAATGAGTTTTTCCATACCTAACCGCACAGCATTACTAGAACCGGGAAGCGAAAAGATTAATTTATTTTGATAAATACCAGCAACGGCGCGAGAAGCGATCGCACGGGAACCAATTTCTTGATAACTTAATAAACGAAATAACTCACCAAATCCCGGCAAGGTTTTCTCTAATAACTGCTCAATTGCATCATAGGTAGTATCTCTGGGTGCAATACCTGTACCACCATTAAAAATTACAACATCCAAATTTGCACTTTTACCCAGATTTTCTATCTGCTGTTGAATCTGTGTTGGCTCATCTTTAATAATCGCATAGGCTCCTACAGTATGGTTAGCAGCAATGAGTAACTTCTGAATTAGCTGACCACTTTTGTCTGTTTCCGTCGTGCGTGTGTCGCTGACGGTAACCACGGCACAAGTCAGCGTAATTCCAGATGAGTCTGGGTGGGGTTGTTGCGTCATGGGGAGGGGAGTGGGGAGATGAGGGGGACGCGGGGACGCGGGGACACGGGGACGCGGGGACGCAAAGAGAGATGGGGAACAAAGAATAACTAATGCCCAACAACAAATGACAAATGACCAACGCCCCTATGCCCCATGCCCCATGCCCTATGCCCTATCCCTCATTTTTACTGAGTCCAAGACCGTTTTCATCGCCATATCGCTGCATGAAGCGCAGAAAGCGATCCCATTCTTCGGGAGATTTCATCAAGTAAACTGCTTCTAATGCTTCTGGTCTTCCGTTGACAAATTTAGCTTTAACTTCACGGGTGATGATTTCGCCTTCTTCGTCAATCAGGTACATTCCCGTGATGTCGTCGGTGCTGGCTTGGTCTAGAATTTTGGGATTTTCAAAAATAAATGTTGCCGTGCCAGTTTCACCACTGCGTCCTCGCGTCAAACGCACGTCTGGGACTACTTCTTCGTCAACACCTCTAGAAAACTGGATTTTCGCCATGATGAATGAATTTAAATTTTTGCGATCGTTAGTTTAATATTCTCTCATTAATTAGAACTCCACGGTCTATAGGCGACTGTAATTCATATTTTTGTTAGTGTATATACTTAAGGTGCTTCTTTTTCAACTACTAAAGTCACCGGACCATCGTTTTCGATTGTAACTTGCATCATTGCACCGAATTTACCAGTTTCCACGAGCAAACCACTGGCTTTTAACTTGGTAACAAAACGATTATATAAATCTTCTGCTGATTGAGGAGCGGCTGAGCGATCGAAAGAAGGACGACGACCTTTGCGACAGTCACCATAAAGGGTAAACTGGCTGACTACCAACAACTCGCCGCCAATTTCTTGTACGGATTTTTGCCAGCGTTCGTCCCCTTGTTCATCAGGAAACAGCCGCAATTCTAAGCATTTACGCACCATCCAGTCGAGTTCAGCATCAGTATCGCTACTGGCAATGCCTACAAGTAAGTTGAGTCCCCGCCCGATTTTACCGATGATTTCGCCATTAACGATAACTTGAGATGATTTAACTCGCTGGATGACAACACGCATAGGAAGTTAGGAGTTCAGGGGAGGAAATGCGATCGCTATTCTCTCATTTTCATCATTCAAAATCGATGCCAGAACCAATAAAAAAGTATTCCCAGGCTGAACCTGGGAACAAGAACAAAATTTCAACTCCTAACTCTTGTAGAGACGCGATTCATAGCGTCTCTACTCCTAACTTTTATTTCCCAAACCCTTTACCGCGACTGGTACAAGGTAAACAAATACAGTTTTCTATTTGAGTCGTTAAAGTTTCACGATCCAAATTTTGACCAATCAGCACTATTTGGTTTTTGGGTTGACCTTGCCAATCATCATCATCCAAGGTGAAGCGTTTACCACAGAGGTGGAAAATATGACGCTTCGGACTTTCATCAAACCACATAATCCCCTTTGCTCGGAAGATATTTGAGGGTAGCTGGTTGTCTAAGAAATACTGAAACTTTTTAATAGAAAAAGGTTTGTCACTCTGGAAAGATATGGAAGTAAAGCCATCATTTTCTAAATGGTCAGAGTGATGATGGTGGTCATGGTCATGGTCATGATGGTCGTGACCGCATGTTGAGTGGTCATGATCGTGGTCATGGTCGTGATGGTGATGATCGTGATGATCGTGTTCATCCACCACTGTGTCAAAATATTTATCAGACTCAAACAGACCGACACTGAGAATTAAGGGAAGTGGTACTTGCGATCGCGAAGTACGGAGAATTCTCGCTCCTTCCTTAACTTCGTTAATTTTCCTCTCTAAATCAGTTAAAGTGGGTTCATCAACCAAATCGGCCTTGTTCAAGATAATCACATCTCCATAGGCAATCTGGCTGTATGCTGCTTGGGAATTGAATAAATCTAGACTGTAATTTGCCGCATCTACAACGGTGATAATCGAATCCAAACGGGTTAAATCCCGCAATTCTGTGCCCAAAAATGTTAGGGCTACTGGTAGCGGATCTGCTAGTCCAGTTGTTTCTACTACTAAATAATCTAGATTTTCTTGGCGTTCTAAAACTTTGTAAACCGCATCGACTAAATCGTTATTAATAGTGCAGCAAATGCAGCCATTATTTAGTTCCACCATGTTCTCACCAGTGGAAACGATTAGCTCATTGTCGATGCCAATTTCACCAAACTCATTCACTAGAACAGCGGTCTTTAAACCCTGTTGATTGTTGAGGATATGATTAAGTAAAGTCGTTTTGCCACTACCAAGGAAGCCCGTAATAATTGTTACTGGCATTCCTTGTTTAGGAGCATCCATTGCCTGAGATTCGGAAGTAGCTGCTGATTGCATAGCGCTGTTATCAAAAAATCAAAAATAGTAATGTAGCGCAGATAGTCCAGAAAACACTAGCATAGGGATGCTGGACTGTCATCCCAGTTGCCTACTTTATTATTATCTCTCTATTTCAGCATTAGTTGATTATGACCCTAACCCTTTACAATACCCTCACCCGTCGTCAAGAACCGTTTGAAACAGTGGAACCAGGCAAGGTTAAGATGTATTACTGCGGCGTGACGGTATATGATTATTGCCATTTGGGTCATGCCAGAGCTTGCATCGTTTGGGACGTAGTACGTCGATACCTCCAGTTTATCGGCTATGAAGTCCGTTATATTCAAAATTTTACTGACATTGATGACAAAATTCTCAATCGAGCCTGTGTTGAGCATTCATCAATGGAGGCTGTGGCCGATCGCTTCATCAAAGCATATTTTGAGGACATGGCACGGTTGGGAATCAAAGAAGCCGATGAATATCCCCGTGCAACTCACACGATGAATGGAATTTTGCGGTTAATTCACGATTTAGAGAATAAAGGCTTTGCTTACCCTGCTGACGGGGATGTGTATTATGCAGTACGGCAGTTTTCTGAGTATGGCAAACTTTCGGGACGCAAGTTAGAAAATATGCAAGCCGGAGCGAGCGATCGCGTCAACGTAGAAGATCCAGAATATCAGAAAAAGAAAGACCCTTTTGATTTTGCCCTGTGGAAGGCAGCAAAACCGGGAGAACCGGCTTGGAAATCACCCTGGGGTGCAGGGCGTCCGGGGTGGCATATTGAATGCTCCGCAATGGTACGCGATCGCTTGGGTGATACCATAGATATTCACGCTGGTGGTGCCGACTTAATTTTTCCCCACCATGAAAATGAAATTGCCCAATCCGAAGCTGTGACAGGAAAACCCCTAGCGCGTTACTGGTTACATAACGGCATGGTGAAAGTGGATGGTGAAAAAATGTCCAAATCTTTGGGCAACTTTATCACCATTCGAGAATTGCTAGATCGAGGAGTTCACCCAATGGCCGTGCGCTTATTAGTGCTGACAGCCCAATATCGCACACCCATTGATTTTACCGACGAAGCGATCGCAGATAAAACAAACGCTTGGCACACCCTTAAAGAGGGTTTACTCTTCGGTTACCAACACGCCAAACAACTAGGCTGGGAACTAGAAGATGGAGAAAATTTCCCAATCCAAAATCCAAAATTTAAAATCCAAAATTCACACGTTGAGCGCTTCCAAGAACTTGTCAATGATGACTTTAATTTTCCTGGTAGTTTAACAGTGCTGTTTGAATTGGCAAAAGAACTCCATCGTCAAGGAAATATTCTTGTGCATCAAGGAAAAACCGAAACACCACCAGATGAGTTACAACGCCAATGGCAAACACTTGTCACATTAGCTGGAGTATTGGGTTTAGAAGCCAAGCCAGAAGTAGAAACTTCCACAACAGAAGGCTTAAGCGATGCGGAAATTGAGGCTAAAATTCAGCAAAGGCAAGCAGCACGTCAAGCCAAGAATTTTGCCGAAAGCGATCGCATTCGTAACGAACTGCAAGCACAAGGTATTACGCTAATTGATAGCCGTGATGGCACACGTTGGCATCGGAATAATTAAATTCAAAATGATGAGCAACCACAAACAAATAACTGATAGAACATTTGAATTTTCTGTTCGCATAATTAACCTTTGTAAGGTACTCAACGAAAGTTCTGGAGTAGGGAGAACACTCTCGCAACAGTTACTTAAGTCTGGTACATCGATTGGAGCAAACGTTGAAGAATCGCAATCAGCACAAAGTACAGCCGATTTTATTCACAAGCTAGAAATTGCTCTCAAAGAAGCTAGAGAAACCAAATACTGGCTAAGACTTCTAATTGCAACTGAGTTAATTTCCGAAGACCGTCTACTGCCAATGCTAGGAGAAATTAACGAGCTAATCAAAATAATTGCCGCCATAGTCCTCAAAACCAAACAAAATCGTCAACAATAACTTCCTTAATTTTGAATTTTGAATTTTGAATTTTGAATTGAATTATGTGGTCTGAACTGAAAAAAGCGATCGCTAGTTTCGATATTCCTGCTGATTGGATTGGTATCAGAGCTGTGAAGGAAACTTCCACCAATCGTTTAGTCCGTGACGGTTTACCCCAAGTCAACGGCAAATCCTTCACCGTAGGAGCAATGCTGGAAGTTTTGGTCAATGGCTGTTTGGGTTATGCAGCCACTAACTCCCTAGAACTGCCATCCCTACAAGCCGCTGCCCAAACAGCCTATAAACAGGCACTAGCAGCCAGTGAATGGTGGATACATCCCTTCCGTGAAACTGAGCGCCCTAAAGTCGTTGGTGAATATAAATCTCCATTTGTTGAGCCATTAGACGCTTTAAGTCCCGGAGAAATCAACGATTTACTGGTTCGTATCTGCCAAACCCTGAAAGTTGACGACAAAATTGTGCAAACCATCGCCACCGCCAACACAACCGAGAGGGAGTCTTGGTTTATCAGCAGCAATGGCTCAGAAGTGTATCAAAAGTTTTTATCCATAGGTACTCATTACGGAGCCACAGCCCAAGATGGGTCAATTGTACAGCAACGCAGCCACAACGGCGCCCAAGCAAACTGTTATCAAGGCGGGCTAGAACTTTTAAACCAAGAAAATTTATGGCATTGGGTACGGCAAATTGGCGAACAAGCCATAGAACTCTTGACAGCAGAAGAATGCCCAACCACCCGTACCAATTTAGTCTTAGCCCCAGACCAAATGATGTTGCAAATCCATGAAAGTGTCGGGCATCCCTTAGAAATTGACAGAATTTTGGGAGATGAACGGAACTATGCTGGGGGCAGCTTTGTTAACACAAGTGATTTTGGCAAACTAGTATATGGTTCGCCATTGATGAATATTAGCTTTGATCCCACCGTACCTGGTGAATTTGCCAGCTATGGCTTTGATGATACGGGTGCTGTAGCAACACGGGAGTATTTAATCAAAGAAGGCGTACTCCAACGCGGTTTGGGCAGTTTGGAAAGTCAAGCCAGAGCAGGTGTACCAGGAGTAGCCTGTGCCCGTGCTTCCTCGTGGAATCGACCAGCGATCGATCGCATGGCTAACTTGAATTTAGAGCCTTTAAACGCTAGTTTTGAAGACATGATTGCTGACATAGAACATGGCGTTTACATGGAATCTAACCGTTCTTGGTCAATTGACGATCGCCGTTATAAATTCCAATTTGGTTGCGAATACGCCAAATTAATTGAAAACGGTAAACTTACCAAAACCCTCCGCAATCCCAACTATCGCGCCACAACACCAGAGTTTTGGCATAGCTTAATTAAAGTAGGAAATGCCAACAACTGGCAAATGTACGGTACTCCGTATTGTGGCAAAGGAGAACCAAATCAATCCATTTGGGTGGGGCATGGTTCACCTGTTTGTGTATTTACTAATGTCGAAGTTTTTGGTGGAGGAGCTTGAAAGAGTGCAGAGTTAAGAGTTAAGAGTTAAGAGTTTAGAGTTTGAAATTAAAAAACTTTTAACTTTAATTAATAACTCCTCATTTTTAACTCCTAACTCTTAACTCTTAACTCCTAACTCCTAACTCCTAACTTTCAACCTATTCCCTATTAATAGTTAATATCCATGAAAATTGAGGAATTATCTGCATTAGAAGTCAGCTTTAATCAACTGATTGAAACTCTGGCGATCAAAAAAGCAGAAAATGAAGAGTTTACTGTAAGACTCAGCAGTGAACGTAGTCAATTTACTCGTTTCAATCGTGCCAAAGTCCGACAAACGGGTTGTGTTACTGATGGTTGGATTGAACTAACTTTGATGAAAGATCGGCGAAGTAGTTTTCGCCTATTTCCCTTTACTGGAAACGGGGATAGGGACTGGCAGTTAGCCTATATTGCTTTACAGGAACTACGAGATGAACTAGTTCTATTACCCATCGATCCCTATCTAGTTTTGCCATCAGGAAATAATACTAGCCGAGAAATACATTCTGGAAATTTATTGCCAGAAGAGGCGGTAGTACCAACTCTACTAGAACTCGTTGCCGAATTAGATTTTACTGGTATATATGCTGGGGGAGTTGTAGTTAAAGCTTATGGTGATTCCAGCGGTCAAAAACACTGGTTTGCCACTGATACTTTTACCTTAGATTATTCTCTATTTATTACATCTGGACAAGCAGTTAAAGGTACATTTGCAGGTAGTGATTGGGATAAAACTGCATATATAGCTAAAATCAACGAAGCTAAAAAGCAACTAGAATTACTTTCTCGTCCAGCCAAAGAATTACCACGAGGACAGTACAAAACTTATTTTGCACCGGCTGCTGTTGGAGACTTATTAATGATGCTTTCTTGGGGATCTGTAAGCGAAGCTGATATCCAACAAGGAAATAGTGCTTTAGCTGCTTTATGGCGTCAAGAAAAACAACTGTCTCCAAAATTTAGTTTTAAAGAAAATTTTCAACGGGGATTAGTACCTCGATTTAATGAATTAGGAGAAATAGCAGCACTGGAGTTACCTGTAATCGAAAAAGGATATTTGGTAAATACTCTGGTGAATTCTCGTACTGCTAAAGAATATGGAAAAATTGCCAATGGTGCCAACGGTTCAGAGACATTACGTGCGCCCGAAGTGAGTCCCGGTAGTATAGTATTCGATCGGATTCTTCCAAGTTTAGATACAGGATTATATGTATCAAACTTGCATTACTTGAATTGGAGCGATCGCCAAACTGGTAGAATCACAGGTATGACGCGTTATGCTTGTTTTTGGGTAGAAAACGGAGAAATTATCGCCCCCATTGAAAACTTGCGTTTTGACGAAAGTCTCTATCGCTTTTGGGGAGAGAATCTTATAGATTTGACCACTTTTCAAGAATTTATTCCCGAAGTCGGAACATATGAAAGTCGTCAACTAGGAGGTAGTTTAGTTCCTGGTATGTTGGTCAAAGATTTTACCTACACCCTGTAAGTGGGCATGGGGCATTGGGCATTGGAAGTGTGGGAGGTGTGGGAGGATGGGGAAGAAATCTTTCCCCCTCTCTCCCCACACTCCCCACACTCCCCCATCTCCCGTACTCCCTCATCCCCATGCCCCATGCCCCATGCCCCATGCCCTATACCCAAAGTTGCCATAGGCATTTGCTCTATATCTGCTAATAATAGAGAAGTAGGTTTTTTCAGGAATTGCGATGATTAGTCCGCAGCAGGTTGAGGCAATAATCAAGGCGGAACTGCCAGACGCTCAGGTTCAGGTGCAAGACTTGACTGGTGGCAATGACCACTATCAGGTGACAGTAGTTTCATCGCACTTTGCAGGTAAAGGACTAGTGCAACAGCACCAACTCATTTATGGTGCGTTGCAAGAAGCTATATCAAGTCAAGCGATTCACGCTTTGTCTCTAAAAACATATACTCCCGAAGCTTGGCAAGCAACATCAGCTTCGTAAATATAAAGTTAGGAGTAGAGACGCAATTAATCGCGTCTGTACAAGGCGATTAATCGCATCTGTACAGGAGTTAGGAGTGATAAATTTTTTACTGTTTACTCCTAATCCCTGATTGTTCAATACAACATAGGAAACGTAAATACCATGACACCAGAACTCAAAGAGAAAATTGATAAGTTGGTACAAGAGAACAAGATTTTGGTTTTCATTAAGGGAACCAAATTAATGCCCCAATGCGGTTTTTCCAACAATGTTGTGCAAATTCTGAATAGTTTGGGAGTTCCTTTCAAGGATATTAACGTTTTAGCGGACGATGAAATTCGTCAGGCAATTAAAGAGTACTCCAACTGGCAGACATTTCCCCAAGTGTATATCGATGGTGAATTCGTTGGTGGTTCAGACATTATGATTGAACTCTACCAACAAGGTGAATTGCAGCAAAAGGTAGAAGTAGCACTAGCTTCTTAAGGGCATAGGGCATAGGGCATGGGGCATGGGGCATGGGGAAAGACTGCTGTAACTGCTCCTCTGCCCCCCATCTCCCCAATCGCCAATCCCCAGTACCCAGTCCCCAGTCCCCACTCTCCAGTTCTAAAAACCAAAAATCCCCTCAGTCGCATTGGCAAGACCAATACAAGGCTGAGGGGATAAGTTTTATCAATACAATATCTCCAAAATCTCACACCACTACAACCCGTTGACCAATACAAATAATATGCTATAATTATCTGCGTTGATTTACGGTTACTATCAATGACCAAGCAAATGGTATTAGTAGTAATCGGGCTGCGGCTGTGGTTGCGGCACTGCAAAATTTGATGCATCGTACAAGTAGCGGCTGGCTTCCTCTTCTAAGCGATGAATCAGAAAAGGTTCAATGGTGTTACCATGTCGCAGTGCGGCTAAATATCCATCCAAATACATCCGCATATCATCCATACGATAACCGCGATTCCATAACTCGACGAAGGCGTCAGTAAGTCTTTGGTAATAGCGGATGGTTTGTGTGTCTTGGAGCATAACTGCTGTATTAATGTCTTTGGAATGAGAATTGTAAATGATTCACGCTCAAATGTGAAGTGTAATTTCACTTTGGGATCAACTAAAAGTAAACATATATTCTTCGGGTAGCACTCTCCTAGTAGCTACAAACTACTTCAATCCTATTCCAGAAAACACGGATTATACTTATCTGCTAAGCTATCTTCATGATTTTGTCTGCCAGCAGGGGGATTTTATTAGTGCTATATTCATGGATGTAAGCGCTAATCTTTTCATGAAAAAGGAATTTTCCATCAGGCTGGAAAGCTTTTTTGGTAAGGATTAATTGCTTAGGTTATGGTTTGCGGATATTATGACCATCTAAAAAGAGAATATTAAGCGACAGGAACTTTTGATAAGTTCAATAGCGCTTTTTATAAGTTTAACAAAAATTTAAGAATATTTCTAATCCCCTTTCGGAAAGGAAAAATTAAAGATATTGCCACCTTTTTTATGAGGAAATGTAAAGCTAATAGCAGTTGAAGTAACAAAGGCTACAAAACCTTAGACATGGGCTTGTTACTTTGAAAGTCATCAACGCTAAGGGGTCTTGCCACCGTGGGTTCGGTTTGTATAGAAATCATTGAAGGGAATCCCCATCTAAGGTCGTTGCTAGGTTGGCACTTGCAACAACTGGAATACCGGGTGCATCAAGCTGCCAGTATTTATCAAGCAAGGGAAGTATTTTTAAGCCATCAACCAACACTTGTGGTTTTGGATGCAGATCTTCCTGATGGTGACGGTATTGAATTTTGCCGTTGGTTGCATCGTCAGCAACAGCCTTTAATCCTAATGCTATCTGCCCGTAATAGTGAGGCTGATATTGTTGCAGGTTTAAAGGCGGGTGCAGATGATTACTTGAGCAAACCTTTTGGGATGCAAGAGTTTTTGGCGCGGGTAGAGGCACTGATTCGCCGTAAGCGCACACCGACTGCACCAGCATATTTGGATTATGGCACTTTGCAAATTGATTTAGTTCAGCGCCGTGTCCGCTTCCAGGGAGAGTTTATTGACTTAACGCCCCAGGAATTCAGTTTACTATACGTTTTAGCACAAGCCGGGGGAGTACCTCTGAGTAGGTCAGAATTACTGCGTCGTGCTTGGCCTGATGCCATTGATAACCCTCGTACCATTGATACTCACGTTTTATCACTACGGAAAAAGGTTGAACTCGATCCCCGACAACCTAGCTTAATTCAAACTATCCGCAATGTAGGATACCGTTTTAACATGGAAATTTTGAACACTAATATTCCACAGTCACAAACAAAGTTAACTAGAGAGAGATTTAGTAATCAACGTTCAACACTTAGTAGTAGTCAGGTATAAACGGGCATGGGGCATAGGGCATGGGGAGATGAGGGAGGCGCAAGGACACGGGAACACAGTGACACGGAGAATAACCAATGCCCAATGCCCAATGCCCAATGCCCAAAATCTAAAATCTAAAATCTAAAATCTAAAATCTAAAATTCAAAATCGTCTTGATCTTTTGCTTTAATCAAGGTTTCTCGTAATTCAACCCAGTTTATTTCAGAGACACTTTGATTTAGCGATAAATGACCTTGTTGTAGGTGTAATAATCGAGTGCAAAACATCTGAGCTAGATCTAGTTGGTGATTTACCATCAAAATCGTGGTTTGATGGGTTTGACTCAACTGGATTAAGACTTGTATTAGATGCAAGGCTGTACCAGCATCTAGGGTAGAAGTTGGCTCGTCTAATAATAAAATTTTAGGCTGGATGAGTAAGGCACGAGCGATCGCTACTAATTGTCGTTGTCCCGCAGAAAGTTGCACCTCTGTTCGCCCTAGCCATTCACTGGGAATGTGCAGTTGTTCTGTCCAGTAACTGACTCGTTCCTGAATTGCCTGTTTGGACAAACCACGCAAAACCAAAGGATAAGCCAAAGCTTGCCCAACTGTCATCCCCAATAGCTTTGATTCTTGCAATACAAGTGTCACCATCTGCCGTAACTGGATGACGGGAATTTGGCGATACTCTTGATTTTCTAGATAGATTTTGCCGCTGGTGGGTTCAATGAGGCGGTTTATGAGGCGTAGTAACGAAGTTTTACCAGCGCCCACTGCGCCTACAATGGCAATGCGATCGCCTTGGAACACCTCAAAGGAAATGTCCTGCAATATGGGATATCCCTGCTGATTTCCTGAAAGTTGGGTTTTCAGCTTTGTAAATAGATTAACTTGTTCTAGCCTGAGTGTGGCTTTTGCTGTATTCAAGGGGAGTGGGGAGTGGGGAATGGGGAGTGGGGAGATGAGGGAGTGAGGGATAAGAATTAATAACCAATGCCCTATGCCCTATGCCCCATGCCCTATTCTATAGTTAAGGCTGTGGCGATCGCCCAACCATCGAGCAACAGTAACAGCAATGTGAATCCTAGTAAAATCGCATACATCCACGGTTGTGCTAAAGGACGAACATCTGTAGTGTCAATATTGGTCTTTGCTTGGACAATCTGCACCAAACGGGCAAATCCAGCTACACGCATCGGTAGTAGATAAGCTTTCCCATCCTGGCTGAGGAAATAATAAACTATACCTCCTTGACCTGTGGTGCGGGGTTTTAACTCTTTGACTTCTGACCAAGGTAAAAACCAGCCTTTACGAAAAAAGCGGGGCACCCAACGGGGGTAAGTAACCTGAATTCCTTGTTCATCTACTATTACTTGTTCAGTCAAAACTGCATACAGGGCAACTAAGCCGATGCTAATCGCTGCCCATAAAAATGTTGGGGGTATGGATGCCCCTGTTACCTGGGATAAGAAGGGTAATGGAACTGTGAGTGCTACGTATAGACTCAGCAGCGTTATCCGAATCAAAGGAGAGAGGTGAAAAACAGAAGCTGAGATATTGGCTGAATTTGCTGTCACGGCTCAATTACAATGCTTTTCTTCATTGTAGGATAGGAGTCTGACCGTGCTGATTTTAGATTTTAGATTTTAGATTTTAGATTAAAAATTATTTCGGTTCATAGCCAGTCCCTAGTGGGCGGAACAAATCCAAAATTTAAAATTCAAGCCCCTACCCAGAGTGGTCTGTTTCAATCCAAAATCCAAAATCCAAAATCCAAAATTGACTGTCTTCCTACCTGATGCATTGCCTATGGTTACAGGCGATAGCTGGCACTAAAATAAAAACCATCATCTTGGGCATTGTTGCGTCGATCCTCTAATTCCACAAATGGAATAGCATAATCCAACCGCAAGTTAAGATTTGGTATTGGTTTCCATAACATTCCTAGTCCTGCACCAGCGATAAACCTCTGTCTTTGTATGAGGTTGGGATTTTTATCTACGTTCCAAATGTATCCCAAATCGAGAAATGGTGCTAGTTGCAGGGCTTCCTCTCCACTGGCGTCTCTTTCCAATGTGATACGGTCTTCTAAAGTAAATCTTAATCCGTTATCACCAGCCCGGACGTTTTGCCGATAGCCGCGTACTGATTGCCCACCTCCAATGACAAACTGTTGGGAGGGTAATAAACCATCTGGTGTTAGTTGCAGGTCTGCTTGGGCGATTAAAAGATTGTCTGCACCCAAACGTTGCTGGCGCTGTACTTGCAATAGCCAGCTGAAAAAGCGACCATCAGGCTTGTTGGGGTCGGAGTTTGTGGTGGCGTCAAAAGCGCCAATCCCGAAGTTAAATTGCGATCGCAATCCCCAAACTCCGTGTAGATCCCGTCTAACATAATCTTGGGCAAATCTAATTGTTCGGGTGCGACTGTTACCGTCTTCGTCTGGGCCAATACCAAAGGGTGTGGGACCGGCAAAGGTAAATGTCTGACCATTCTGGACGCTAAACCCCAAGGATAAGGCAAATTCTTCACGGAGCGATCGCACTATGGGTTGACGGTAAGTAAATTCATACAATTCCGATTGTCCACGAATATCAAAAGCGTTGAGAAGGGCTTGCTAATACCCAGATTCAACCGCGATCGCACATACCTTGAATTTATACGTTTTGTCGGCGGATCAAGTTGAATTTCTTCAATGCTACCCTCAATCACCCTAATTGGTACGATACCATCTTTAATGGCAGATGCTTCTAAAGTCGCTACTGACTTAACAGTACGCCCCACCATAATTTTTTTTGTAATATCAAGCACCTACTTTTTTGTTTGTGTCGGTAGATTCTGGAAAAAGTCTTCATTAATTTTTATATAAAAACGTAACAAATAGTACATCTAGTTTGACTGTGCCGATTTTAGATTCTTTTGGTTCATGCCCCGTCCCTAGTGGATGGAAAAAATCTAAAATCCAAAATTTAAAATCATAATGCCCCGTACCCTCTTGTGGCGCGGGGTCAATCTAAAATCCAAAATTTGTTGACTATTTTAGAGTTTTTTGTACCACATAATACAAGATTGAACCGTTTCAATGGAAGTTATACAAAAAACTGAGTCTACATAGTCCCAAAAGCTTAGTGTAGAAGCAATAGTGCAACTGTCATCCTTCACTAGTGGTAGCGTAATCGCAAGCGATTCTGAGGCATTGCTCTTGGATAGTTGCGATGGTTGATTGGTGTCATTCTGCAAACAGAACATAGTTGTCTATGCTGTTAATAACCGTGTATTTAGGATTAATCAGATTCAAAATTCCTGAAATGCGAACACTTCACAATTTAAGTAAACTTGCTAAGTGGAGGAATGAAAACTATGTTAAATCGATACATTTTACGAGGTTTTTTAATCGGTGCATTAATCATCACGGGAGTCAGTGAAGTTTTTGCACAAGAAGCTGTACAGTCGGCACAAACACTTAAAGAATTGCAACCAACCGAAGTAGCCGCAATTGCTAGAGGAACCGTAGTACGGATTGAATCGACCACTGGTAGTTCTGGTTCTGGAATCATTAGCGATCGCTACCAGGAAGGAGGAAAAAATTTTTATATCGTAGTTACAGCTAAGTCAGTAGTGCAGGACAAAAGTGCTAATTATGACATCGTAACACCTCTAGCCCAAGGAAATAAAGGAAATAATTTTATCAACTCAATTGGGTACAGGTAATATCACCACAGGTAACTTAAATTCTTCAGCCACCGGCGTTGGAAGTAATGGAGGTGCAATTACCTTAAGCACAGCAGGTGGAACCATTACCACTGGTAACATAAACTCTTCTGGTGCAGTCAATGGCGGCGACATCAACTTGACAGGGCCTGTCATCTTTAATGCTGTTCCAACAACCGTTACCAGTGGTGCTGGTGGAGGTAACATCAACTTCAACAATACAGTTGCTGGGGCGAGTGATTTAACTGTGACTGCGGGGACAGGAAATATCACTTTTGTCGGTGCAGTTGCAGGTTTAACCGGTTTGACAACCACCGCCGCCAATACTAATGTTGCCAATAACATTACAACCACGGGCGACATTACCTTCAATAGTCCTGTGACTTTAAATGACAGTAGTAGCAAACTTTTCAGTGCGGGGACTGGTGCGATCGCCTTTAACAATACCATTTCAGCAGGTACTAACAATCTCACTTTGAACGCCGATGAAATTAACTTGCCATCAGCAACTGATTCAGTCAGCGGTACAGGCAATTTATTTCTTGAGCCGCAAACGCCATCGAGATCAATCACCCATTCATCGAGCTCAAGGTAATTGTGTTGATTCTCACGCCACCAAACGGTTAAACAATCGACAATAAAATCAGTAGTTTCAGCCGACTGACCGAAGTAAATTGATAG
>JAESFX010000175.1_pt1 | contig 56800 bp, 45 predicted proteins | sample 9269501 | NCBI WGS metagenome assembly JAESFX01 (sample SAMN14515570, study PRJNA621655) | algae metagenome | isolation source: Desmonostoc geniculatum HA4340-LM1 and co-occurring heterotrophs from cave... | place: USA: Maniniholo cave, Kauai, Hawaii | collected 2009-07-28
AAAGGAGACCAAAATGCCCAAGCTCAAGACCAAGAGCGGTGTGAAGAAACGCTTCAAAATCACCGCAACCGGCAAGATCAAACATGGCGTCGTTGGCAAACGGCACCGTTTGAGCAGCCATAATGCAAAATATATCCGCCAGAACCGCGGCACCTCGGTCATTTCCGACCCCGATGCCAAGACGATCAAGAAATGGGCGCCCTACGGTCTCTGACCGTCCGCGACATTCGAGATATTTCGAAAGGATATAGATTATGGCACGTGTCAAACGCGGTGTTACCACCAAAGCCAAGCATAAGAGAATTTTGGAACAGGCGAAGGGCTATTATGGCCGTCGCAAAAACACCATCCGCGTCGCGCGGCAGGCGGTCGAAAAGGCCGGTCAATATGCGTATCGCGACCGCAAGGTAAACAAGCGCAATTTCCGCGCGCTCTGGATTCAGCGCATCAACGCCGCTGTCCGCGGCGAAGGCATGACCTATGGCGTGTTCATGCACGGCCTGAAGCTGGCGGGCGTCGAACTGGACCGCAAGGTGTTGGCCGATCTGGCGATGAACGAAGGCGCGATGTTTAGCACCATCATTGCGCAGTCGAAGGCGGCGCTGTCGAAGGCAGCTTAAACCTCCAACTTCGAAACAATGCGCAAAAGGGCGTGGGCGGCACTTGCCGTTCGCGCCCTTTTGCTTATGCAGGCGAACCGAGATGACAGAGATAAATCAACTGCAATCAGAACTGCTTTCCGCCATCGATTTAGCGGAAACACCCGACGCGCTTGAAGCTGTGCGTATCGCGGCGTTGGGCAAGCAGGGCAGCGTTTCGGCGCTGCTCAAGACGATGGGTGCGATGTCGCCCGACGAGCGTCAGGTGCAGGGACCGATCATCAACGGGCTGCGCGAGACAGTATCCGCCGCTCTTGCCGATAAAAAGGCGGCGCTCGAAAGTGCCGCGCTCAATGAACGGCTCGCCACCGAACGACTGGACATGACCCTGCTTGCGCCCGAAAGCCCTCGCGGTTCGGTCCACCCGGTAAGCCAGGTGATGGACGAGCTGGCCGAAATCTTTGCTGATATGGGCTTTGCCGTCGCCGAGGGGCCGGAGATCGAGGACGATTGGCATAATTTCACCGCGCTCAACATTCCCGAAACGCATCCGGCGCGCGCGATGCATGATACATTCTACTTCCCGCCGGACGAAAGCGGTCAGGCCAAGCTATTGAGAACGCACACTTCTCCGGTACAAATCCGCACCATGACGTCACACGAACCGCCGATCCGCATCATTGCGCCGGGCCGCGTCTACCGGTCGGATAGCGACGCGACGCATACGCCGATGTTCCACCAGATCGAAGGACTGGTGATCGACAAGGGCATCCATCTGGGCCATCTCAAATGGACGCTCGAAACCTTCCTCAAGGCCTTTTTCGAGCGCGACGAACTAACGATCCGGCTGCGCCCTTCCTATTTCCCCTTCACCGAGCCATCGGTCGAGGTCGATGTCAGCTTCTCGCTCGAGAACGGCAAGCGCATCCTCGGCGGACAGGGTGGCTGGATGGAATTGCTCGGCTCGGGCATGGTCCACCCCAAGGTGATCGCGATGTGCGGCCTCGATCCGGAAATCTATCAGGGCTTTGCCTTCGGTGTCGGCGTCGACCGGCTGGCGATGCTCAAATATGGCATGGACGATTTGCGCGCATTCTTCGACGGCGATTTGCGCTGGCTGGGCCATTATGGCTTCGGTGCGCTCGATGTCCCCACGCTAAGCGGGGGAGTAGGCGCATGAAGTTCACCCTGAGCTGGCTCAAAGAGCATCTCGAAACGCAAGCCGATGTGAATGCGGTTGCCGATACGCTGAACCGTATCGGGCTTGAGGTCGAGGGCATCGAAAACCCTGCCGAAAAGCTCGCCGACTTCCGCGTTGCAAGGGTGCTCACCGCAGCGCCGCATCCGCAAGCTGACAAGCTGCAGGTGCTGACCGTCGATGCAGGGGGTGAAGCGCTGCAAGTTGTCTGCGGCGCACCCAATGCGCGTGCGGGAATGCTGGGCGTATTTGGTCCGGCGGGCGCGACCGTGCCCTCCAACGGGATGGTCCTGAAGGTGGCGGCGATCAGGGGTGTCGAATCGAACGGCATGATGTGCTCGGTCGCCGAACTCGAGCAGGGCGACGACCATGATGGAATTATCGAGCTGCCCGGCGACGCGCCAGTTGGCATGGCCTATCCTGAGTATGCTGCGTTGAACGATCCGGTCATCGATGTCTCGGTCACGCCGAACCGGCAGGACTGTATGGGTGTGCGCGGCATTGCGCGCGATCTGGCGGCCGCAGGTTTGGGAACGCTGCGACCGCTGGCAGGAGTTTACAGGGCCGAGACAATCGCGCCGATCGAGGGCAGCGATCCGGCCCCCGATGTTGCGACGCTCGATACAGAAGGCTGTCCTGCTTTCTATGCGCAGGCTGTCTCCGGCGTCACCAACGGCGAAGCGCCCGAATGGATGCGCGCCAGACTGAAGGCCATCGGCCAGAAGCCGATTTCGTTGCTGGTCGATATTACCAATTTCATCTCGATCGATCTGGGACGTCCCTTGCACGTCTACGACCGCACGAAACTTTCGGGCGCGCTGGTAGCGCGCAAGGCGAAGGACGGCGAAGAGGTCGTAGCGCTCAACGGCAAGACCTACACGCTCGATGCAAGCATGACCGTTATCGCCGACGACAAGGAAGTGCATGATATCGGCGGCATCATGGGCGGCGAACATTCGGGTGTGTCGGAAAGCACCACCGATGTGCTGATCGAATGTGCCTATTTCACCCCCGAGCATATTGCGCGGACCGGACAGAAGCTCGCGCTGACCAGCGATGCACGGCAGCGGTTCGAGCGCGGGGTCGATCCGGCGTTTCTTGATGACGGCCTTGCCATTGCCACCAAGCTCGCGCTCGAACATGCAGGCGGCATGGCAAGCCAAATCGTGCGTTCGGGCAAACCACCAGTTGCGCCGCGCAACATTTCCTATGACACGAGCCATTGCCTGCGGCTCGGCGGAATCGATGTCGCGCCCGAAAAGCAGCGCGATATTCTCGAGCGATTGGGCTTTGACGTCAGCGCCGATTGGCAGGTTACCCCGCCCAGCTGGCGTCGTGACGTCGAAGGCGGTGCCGATCTGGTCGAGGAAGTCGTGCGCATGGTCGGGCTCGACCATGTCCCATCGACCCCGCTTCCGCGTGCAGATGGCGTGGCCAAGCCTACCGCAACGCCGATGCAGAAGATCGAACGCAAGCTGCGGCGCACTGCCGCCGCGCGCGGCCTGAACGAAGCGATCAACTGGTCGTTCCTGCCCGAGAAGGAGGCGCAGGCGTTTGGCGGCGGCTATTGGTCGCTCGCCAACCCGATCAGCGAGGACATGAAGGTCATGCGGCCTTCGCTGCTCCCCGGCCTGTTGTCGGCCGCGCAGCGCAATATGGATCGCGGCGCGGACAGCGTCCGGCTTTTCGAACTGGGGCGGCGTTACCTGGCCGATGAGGAGAGGCTGACGCTTGGCATCGTTCTTGCGGGCGAAAAGGCTTCGCGTGGCTGGGCCAACGGCAAGGCGACAAAATTCGATGCGTTCGACGCAAAGGGCGAAGTTCTGGCGCTGCTCGCGGCTGCGGGCGTTGCCACCGATACGCTGATGGTCATGGGTGAAGCAGGCGAGCATTACCATCCCGGCCAATCAGCAACGTTGCGCATGGGGCCGAAGAACCTCATCGCCGCATTCGGCACACTGCATCCGGCAACTGCCAAGGCGTTCGATCTCGACGGCCCGGTTATGGCCGCCGAAATCTATCTCGACGCCATTCCCGCAAAACGGAGCGGCGGCTTCATGCGCGCGCCCTTCACACCACCCGCTTTGCAGGCGGTGACGCGCGATTTCGCATTTCTCGTTGCCGATGGGCTCGCCAGTGCCGATCTCGTTCGCGCAATCAGAGGCAGCGACAGGGACAATATCGTCGCCGTCCGGCTGTTCGACCAGTTCGTCGGGCAAGGCGTGCCGGACGGCCAGAAATCGCTGGCGGTCGAGGTCACCATGCAGCCGAAGGACAAAAGCTATAGCGAAGACGAGCTGAAAGTGATTTCCGACCGCGTGATTGCCGCAGCAGCCAAGCTGGGCGCAGCCTTGCGTGGCTGAACTCGTCCGGATTGCGTCGGACGAACTGTCGGCGACCATCAGCGCGCGCGGCGCCGAGTTGCAAAGCCTGACCGACCGCGACGGCCGCGAGTTGATGACCGATGCCAACCCGGCTTACTGGTCGGGGCGCGCGCCTTTGCTCTTTCCGATTGTCGGTCGGTTGCACAATGACACACTCCGGGTCGATGGCCGTGCATATGCGATGCAGAAGCATGGCTTTGCCCGCAAGTCGCTGTTCGACCTGATCGAAAGCGACACGGACCAGGCACTTTTCCGGCTGTCCGACACCCCCGATACGCGCGCGCAATATCCGTTCGCGTTTGAGCTTGATGCCGAATATCGGGTGCAAAACGCCACTTTGTTCCAAGCGGTAACGGTGCGCAACGGCGGCAAAAGCGTGCTAAACTTCAGCTTCGGCTATCACCCCGCCTTTGCCTGGCCACTGCCTTATGGTGGCGCGCGGGAGGCGCATGAGATGCGGTTCGAACAGGCTGAGACCAGCGCGCTGCGCCGGGTAACACCTTATGGCACAATCGATCCGTCCACCAAGCCAAGCCCCGTCGAAGGCGACACGTTTCGCCTCGCGGACTGCCTGTTCGACGACGATGCTCTGGTCTGGGATAGCATCGAAAGCCGCAGTCTGACTTATGGCGCGTCTGGCGTCCCGTCGTTGCAAATCGCCTTTCCCGACACGCCGTCGCTCGGCATATGGACCAAGCCCGGCGCTGCTTTCGTCTGCGTCGAGCCTTGGGCCGGCATCGCCGATCCAGAGGGCTATTCGGGAGAATTCGCGGACAAGCCCGGCATCGTGCATCTGGGACCCGGCAGCGAACGTATCTTCCGGATGAACGTCACCCTGACGATATAATCGAGTGGCAAATGTTACTTGCCGGTCGTCCGCATCGGGTGCAGTTATTTGGCGTTCGATAGCTGGGGTTCAAGAAGTATGAAAAAACGGTCGCTTAAAAACATCGTCCTCATTCTTGCAGCGGCCACCACCGCTTGCGGCGGCGGGGGTGGCGGCTCGGGCGGTGGAATTATAAACGTTCCGCCGACAAGCGGGACGCCCCCACCACCGCCGCCGCCCACATCCAGCGCGTGCAGCCTGTCGAACCGTCAGAATTTCGCCTTTTCCGTACTGAACGAATGGTATCTGTTTCCCGAAACGCTGCCCGCCTCGCTCAGCGGCGCATCCTATAGTTCGGTACAGGCCTATATAGACGCGCTCACCGCCACCGCGCGCAGCCAGGGCCGCGACCGTTTCTTCACCTACGTCACCTCGATTGCCGAGGAGAATGCCTTTTTCGCATCGGGCGCGACCGCCGGGTTCGGTATCCGCCTGCTCTATCAGGGCAATCGCGTATTCATCATGGAGGCATATGAGGGCGCTCCGGCGCTCACCGCCGGTATCGACCGAGGCACCGAAATCCTGGCAATCGGCACGACCGAAGCCAACCTGGTGACGGTCAGCAGCATCATCGCAAGCCAGGGTGCGGCGGGTGTTTCCGATGCGCTAGGGCCAAGCACAGCAGGAACGGCGCGCGTTCTGCGCGTGGCTGACGCTGGTGGCACCCGCAACCTCACCGTCACCAAGGCCAATTTCAATATCGACCCCCTGTCGTCGCGTTATGGTACCAAAATAATCGACAATGGAGGCCAGCGCGTCGGCTACATCAATATGCGGACATTCATTTCGACCGCCGACAACCAGCTGCGCACCGCCTTCAGCGATTTTCGCGCACAGGGCATTACCAATTTCGTTATCGATTTCCGCTATAATGGCGGCGGACTGGTTTCGACGGCGGAACTGATGGGCGATCTGCTCGGTGGCAATCGTTTCAGCAGCGACGTATTTTCGGTCACGCGCTTCCGGGCTTCGAAAGCGTCGAACAACGAAACCCGGCGGTTCCAGCCCGGATCGCAATCGGTCTCGCCAGTAAAAATTGCATTCATTTCAACCAATGCCACGGCTTCGGCCAGCGAGCTGGTCATGGCGGCCTTCCCGCCATTTCTGGGTGCCAACGCTGCTTTGATCGGCAGCAACAGTTTCGGCAAACCGGTAGGGCAGATTGCGCTGGATCAGGCGGCATGCGACGACCGTATCCGTGTCGTCGCCTTCGCCAAGGAAAATGCCGCCGGACAGGGTGCGTATTTTTCCGGCCTCGTCGGTACCATGCAGGCGAGCTGCGCTGCATCGGACGACATCAGCCGCCCGCTGGGCGATCCGCAGGAAGCGTCGCTGCGCACTGCGCTCGATTTCGTGGCCGGACGCGCCTGTACTCCTGTTGCCGGAGGGCCACGTTCGCAAAGCGCGACAGCGCAACTTGACGAACAGCAGGTCCTGCCCATGCCGCAAGACCCGAATGTCGCGCAGCGCGAGATGCCCGGGACGTTCTAGCCCCGGGCCTCCGCATGCCGTTTTTCAGAATTTGAAGCCGAGGCTGACGAACACCTGCCGAGGATTGCCGTAGAAGGCGGTCAACACACCTTCGCGGCCGAGCGCAGGCGCGAGATTGCCTGTCACCGCGTTGCGGGTCAGCGCACCGGTCACCGGATCGGCGGCCATGAAGGTGTAGCCCGAAGTCTTATATTCCTTGTCGGTCAGATTCTTCCCGTGGATACCGATGCTCCAGCGGTCGCCTTCGGCGCGATAGACAAGGCTTGCATCCCATAGCGAATAGCCTTTCTGATCCAGGAACGGGTTGGGGATTTCGAACTGCGTGGTTGTGCTGCGGTATGACAAAGTGGTGTTGAAACCCAGCTCGCCCGTGCCGAGCGGTGTCACATAGTTGAGCGTTCCGGACGCCGTCCATTCGGGCGTATTCTGCACCTTGCGGAATGGTGCCACATCGACCGGGCCACGGCCTGCGATATTGGTGATATATTCCCTGAAACCGGCGTCGATATAGCCGAGCGAACCCGACAGCGTCAGCGCATCGCCCGCCGCCGCCATGTCGCGTGCAAGCTTCGCGCTGGCTTCGATTTCAAGCCCGCGGAAGCGCGCCTTGCCCGCGTTGGTAACGACACCGCAGAAGCTTGGAAGGCCGCCCACGGTGCATGCCGACGATCCGGGGATCTGCACATTCTTGTAATCGGCGTGGAAGGCCGCGATCGCGAAATTGAGGCGCCGGTCGAACAGCGACGCCTTGTAGCCCAGTTCATAACTGTCAACGCTTTCGGGCGCGAAGCTCAGGAAAGCGGCAATTTCCTCCTGGCTGCGCGTACCGTTGCCATCGAGATCCGGCGCATTGGCACCGACGCCGCGCGGGTCGAAACCGCCGCCCTTGAAGCCCTGCGAATAGCTGGCGTAGATATTGTGATCAGGCGTCGGCTTGAAATTGACCGAGGCGCGCGGCGTGAATTTCTTGAACTTCCGCTTGCCGGTAAAGTTGGTGCTCGGCGCTCCGAAAGGCACGCCTGCGCCGCCAAACTCGGGCGATCCGCCGCCGAGATAATTCTGGCGCAAGATGCTCGCCTCGCGTTCGTCCCAGGTATAGCGACCGCCCAGCGAAACGGCAAACTGGTCGGAGAAATCATAGGTGAAATCGCCAAACACCGCGAAGGTTTCGGTGTGGACGACGGCGTTGGTGAAAGCGGTCAGCCCGGCAACAGTTGTGAACAGCCGCACATCGAATGGCGTCGCCGCATCGGCATCGAGGAAATAGCCGCCGATCAGGCCGTTGAGGCCGCCGGTCTGGATCAACAACTGCAATTCCTGGCTGATCTGCTTGTTGTTATAGCGTCCGGGAACATCGACATCGACCGTGGGCAGGGCATCGAAATCGATCGGCGTCGAGCTGTCATCCTTGCGCCATGACGAGATGCTGCGCACGGTGAAGACATCGGTCAGTTCGACTTCGCCGAACAGCGATACGCCATAGGATTCGACCAGCTGCTTCGGATCGGCAAGGCCGCCGCGCGAATCATAGACATTGCCGAGCACAGGCGCGTTCGTGAACTGGCTGGGGATCAGCCGGTGGCCGCCGCGCGGGTTGCTTTTGTCCTTGGTGTAATCGGCAGAAAGGCGGAAGAAGATGTTATCGTCATTGTTGACCTCGGCCGAAAGGCGGCCGGCGAGAACGTCCTTGTTGTAATTTTCCTGACCAGTGGTGAGGTTACGGCCAAAGCCCTGGCGGCTCAGCCGTGCAACGGCGCCGCCGAAACGCAACACGCCGCTGCCCACAGGCGTGCTTGCACTGACGATGGTGTCGGCCTGGCTATCCGTGCCGAAATTGGTGCGGACGCGAAGTTCGGGATCGTCGCCGATCCGCCGTGTGACATATTTTACCGCGCCGCCGATGGTGTTGCGGCCATATAATGTGCCCTGAGGGCCGCGAAGCACTTCGATGCGCTCGACATCGTAAATATCCACGACCGCAGCCTGTGGGCGGTTGAGATAGACATCGTCCAGATAGATGCCGACACCCTGTTCGAAACCGGCGACTGGGTCTTGCTGCCCTACACCGCGGATGAAGGCAGTCAAAGTCGAGTTGGTCGCGCGCGATGCTTCAAGCGTGACGTTGGGCGTGGTGTCGCCGATATCCGTGATATCAAGCGCGCCAGTGGCTTCCAGTTGCGCGCCCGAATAAGCGGTGACCGCGATCGGCACGTCCTGAAGGCTTTCCTCGCGGCGACGTGCAGTCACGACGATTTCATTGCCATCAGCCGCTTCGGCAGCCTCATCCTGGGCCAACGCCGGACTGGCAACCATCAGTCCGGGTGCAGCGATGCCCACCAGCAAGGCGGCGCGGAATAGCGAAACAGGTGACGAAATCATGCGGACTCTCCCTTTTTGAAACGGGTCTTTACCCGTCGTTGAAAAGCGCTATAGTGAAAGTTGAACCATGTTTCAACTTTAAATGAGGAGTGTTGTAGAATGCCCGCAAATAGTGGCATATCCGCAACAATGACGCCGACCGCCAAAACCCCGCGCACCGAACGCGGACGCAAGACCTTGCGCCTGTTGCTCGACGCCGCAGCGGCCGAATTCGGGGAAAAGGGTTTTCACGAAAGCTCGGTGGTCAGCATCACGCAGCGCGCGGGCGTCGCGCTCGGCAGTTTCTACACCTATTTCGATTCGAAGGATTCGCTGTTCCGCGCGCTGGTGCAGGACATGAGCCGACAGGTGGGCGAGGTCGGCGCAAGCGCGGTGCGCGACGTCAACGGCACATTGGCGGGCGAACATGCGGTGCTTGAGGCCTTCATTACATTCGCCCGCGATCACAACGAACTGTATAGGATCATCGACGAATCCGAGTTTGTCGATCCTGAAAGCTATCACGCCCATTATGAAGGTGCCGCCGCGCGCATTCAGGCACGTCTCGAAGCAGGGGCCGCAAACGGCGAATTGCGCGCCGATGTCGGCGACGTCCACGCCTGGGCATTGATGGGGATCAACGTATTTCTCGGCCTTCGTTATGGTGTCTGGAGCAAGGACCGCGACCCGGCTGAAATCGCCGATATCGTCGCTGACATGCTGGCAAACGGGTTGCGGCGCTAGGCGTTCATCCCTAAGCGCGCGGCATGACGCTCAACCGCCGCACATTTGCCATCATTTCACATCCCGACGCAGGCAAGACCACGCTGACCGAAAAGCTGTTGCTGCAAGGTGGCGCGATCCATCTTGCGGGAGAGGTAAAAGCGCGCGGGCAGGCAAGGCGGGCGCGGTCGGACTGGATGAAGATCGAGCAGCAGCGCGGGATTTCGGTGACCAGCTCGGTGATGACTTTCGAGCGCGATGGCATTGTCTTCAACCTGCTCGACACGCCGGGCCATGAGGATTTCTCCGAAGACACCTATCGCACGCTGACCGCCGTAGACAGCGCAATCATGGTCATCGACGCCGCCAAGGGCATCGAGCCACAAACGCGCAAATTGTTCGAGGTCTGTCGCCTACGTTCGGTGCCGATCATCACCTTTGTCAACAAGGTCGACCGCGAAGGCCGTGCGGCGTTCGAGACGCTCGACGAAGTTGCCGACGCTCTGGCGCTCGATGTTTGCCCGATGAACTGGCCCGTCGGCATGGGTGGCGAATTCGAAGGGATTTTCGATTTTGCCAGCGGCAGGCTGAGCCAACCCAGCGGCGACAGCAGGGCGTTCGAAGGCAAATTTAGCGACCACGCCGGACTCGATGCCGAAAGCCTTAGTGCCGTCCTGTCTCCCACAGGCGTCGCGCGTTTGCGCGAAGAGGCCGAGCTGGCGCAGGCGGGCTATGCCGAGTTCGATCTCGAGGCGTTCCAGAATGGCGATCTGACGCCGGTCTATTTTGGTTCGGCGCTCAAGGAATTCGGCGTCATCGAGCTGATCAATGCCATCGCAAGGCACGCGCCGTCGCCGCGCCCGCAACCGAGTTCAAAAGGCACAATCGACCCGTCGGGCAAGGAAGTCACCGGTTTCATCTTCAAGGTGCAGGCCAATATGGACCCGCAGCACCGCGACCGCATCGCTTTCATGCGGCTATGTTCGGGCACCTTCAAGCGCGGCATGAAGCTGACGCCATCGGGGCTGGGCAAGCCCGTTGCGATCCACTCGCCGATCCTCTTTTTCGCGCAGGACCGGGAGATTGCCGATTCTGCCGAGCCCGGCGACATTATCGGCATTCCCAATCACGGCACGTTGCGCGTCGGCGACACATTGTCCGAGCGCAACGATGTCCGCTTCACCGGCCTCCCCAATTTCGCGCCCGAAATCCTGCGCCGCGTGGTGCTGCGCGACCCGACCAAGACCAAGCAATTGAGGAAAGCGCTCGACGATCTTTCCGAGGAAGGCGTCATCCAGGTCTTTTATCCCGAAATCGGTTCGAACTGGGTAATCGGCGTGGTCGGCCAGCTTCAGCTCGACGTACTCATTTCTCGGCTCGAAGCCGAATATAAGGTCGATGCCTTTCTGGAGCCTGCGCCTTTCGACACCGCGCGCTGGCTCATCGGTCCCGATGCCGCGCTCGGCCAGTTTGCGTCATTCAACGGCGGCAATATGGCGAAGGACCGCGACGGCCATCCGGTGTTCATGGCACGGTCGGCCTGGGACGTCGGCTACCAGCAGGAAAAGCACCCCGACCTCAAATTCAGCGCCACCAAGGAGCGCTAACGCCAGACCGCAACGCCATAAGGTTCGATTTCTGCGCCGCCGATGACAAAATCTGCAGCGGCAGGAGCGGGCGCGACAACGGCGCTGTCGGCAAGGTTGAAAGCAAAGGTCAGATCGCCCCGGCGACGCAAACGTAAAGTCGGCGGCAATGGCGTTATCGGCACATTCGCTTCGGCGCAGAGATCGAGCAAAAGCGCGGTGAGGAAAGCATCTTCGGTCAGCGTCCCGAGATAGATGCTGCGGCCAGAGCGGATCGCGGCGGGCGTGCCATCCTCGTATGTCGCCAGTATCTCGGCGATCATGACGTCCAGCGTCTCGCGCCACCGACCGCTTTCGTAAGTCTTGCCGTCATAGTCGATCGTGCCCCCGCAATCGGGCCGCAAGGTTTCGACCGCAATGACTTTCGCTGGCACAAAATCGCGCAACGGCCCCGGCGGCAGGCCCTCACTAATCGAAAATTCTTCGGTCTTCGCGCCAGAGCGCGGTCCGAACAGGACAAGCCCGCTGCTGGCGTTCAAGGCATTGACCGCCGCCTCGTCGGGCATCGCCAGGCATGGCACGATGATCACCCTGTAGCTATCGAGCCGAGCCTCGCCCGCAGACACGAAATCGACATCAACCCCGAGGCTGCGAAGCGCGCGATAATATTGGAACACAACTGCCGGATAGCGATAGCCCGCGCCTTGCCGCTCGATATCGTCAACGTAACCGGATGCGGAGTCGATAATGATTGCAACCGGAGCCTTGTCCGGCATAGCCGAAAGGTCGCCGAGCAACTTTATTTCCATCGCCGCCTGCTCAACCTCCGCCCAGGCGGGCGAGGGCATATCGTCGGGGCGCAACAGCCCGGCATGCATCTGCTCTTGAGCGAACGGCACTTGCCGCCAGCGGAAATAGGCGACGCAGGCGGCGCCATGCGCAAAAGCCTGCAACGTCCAGTGGCGGATCATGCCCGGTGCTGGGCGCGGATTGTGCGGTGCCCAGTTCACCGGCCCCGGCTGCTGCTCCATCACCCACCACGCACCCTTGGACAGCCCGCGGACCTGATCGAAATTGAGCGCGGCAAGGTCGGGATGCCCAGTGCGCATGAAGGGTTGCCATTCCTCCGCCGGAGCCTTTGCCATTAGCTGGTCCGAAAAACCGAGCGGGTAGTTGTCATAGGATACAAAGTCGAGCTGTCGCGTAAGTGCGGCATTATCGACACCCGTCGTCGACGGCGGAATGATATTGTGCGTCACCCATTGCTCCGGCGCGGCATAAAGCCGGATCGCCGCGATCATGACGTCATGGAAGCGGATGACCTGGTCGGAGGAAAAACGCCGGAAAGCCAGCCGGTGCGCCGGGTTGGTTTCGCACACCGCAAAGAAGGGCAGCTCGATTTCTGCGAAGCTGCCATACTCCATCGACCAGAAAACATTGCCCCAAGCGGCGTTCAGCGCCTCGATGCTGCCATAGCGCGCCTCGCACCACGCGCGGAACTTGTCGCGCGCTGCGGGCGAGGCGCTCAGCGTCGTGTCGTGGCAGCACAGCTCGTTGTCGGTTTGCCAGCCAACGACATAGGGGTTGCTGCCATAACGCTCGGCCATCGCTGCGGTGATGCGCTCGGCCTCGACTCGATAGGTCTCGCTCGAAAAATCATAATGCCGCCGCGAGCCGAAGCCGCGCCGTAGCCCGGTTTCGATATCGACCGGCAGAATATCGGGACAGGCATCGACCAGCCATTTGGGCGGCGTCGCCGTCGGGGTACCAAGCACGACCTTTAGCCCCGCCGTCCCGAGCGTTTCGATCGCGCGGTCCATCCATTCCCACGCAAACACGCCCGGCTTCGGTTCTATCCGTCCCCAGGCAAATTCGCCGATGCGGACATAAGTGAGGCCCAAATCGTGCATCCGCTGCGCGTCGTGCGCCCAGTTGGGTTCGGGCCAATGTTCGGGATAATAGCAGACGCCTAGCATGGCCGTCCTGTTACTGTGCAAAACGTCAATCGCAAACAGAACATGGCAATTTCCACCCGATTTGATGGGGCATCGGCCACGTCCCCTCGCAAGCCGTCTCCCGAATGGAACCATCTGCCTGTTTTGCAGTTATATTCCCATTAGGAGCAAGAATGGCCGATCAGGGGCGGGTCCGGAACATTACAGATTTGGCCAAGCTGGCGGGCGTTTCGCCGGGAACGGTGTCGCGGGCTCTGGCAGATTCGCAACTTATCGCCAAGAAAACGCGCGAGCGGATACAGCAACTGGCGCGCGAGCATGACTTCCGGCCCAATGTCATGGCGCGCAATCTGCGGATCAGGCGAACGGGTGCTATCGCCGTTATGATGCCGCTAGGACATCAAACCGGCCCGGAAGCATCCGATACAGTGTATATGGATATGCTGGGCCATTTGGCCGATGCGCTAACCGACCGTGGTCACGACCTGCTGCTATCGCGCGTCATCCCTGACGACTCCAACTGGCTGAACCGTGTAGTCGATTCGGGGCGCGTCGACGGCGTCATCGCGATTGCCGGTCCGGACCAACTTGCCGCCATCGATAACGTCGCCAGCCGACACCAGCCATTGGTCGCATGGAACGCGCTCACATTGCGTCATGACCTGCCAGCGGTCGCAACCGCTCTTGTGGACCTGCTGTTCCGCCGGATTGCCGGGGAAGAGACCGGTTCGGCGGCCAGCGAACCCGAGATAGCTGTGCTCCAGTCGAGTTAGGCCAGCATATCCTGCGCAAGCGCGAGGCCGCCGAGCAGTCCGGCCTTGTCGCCGAGCGCAGGCGGCACAATGATTTCGCCCGCTAACCCTCGAAAATAGCCTTGGCCAAGTTCGGCGGTGCTCTGCCGGACACGCTCGATAAGATCCGGCGTTCCCATCACCCCTCCACCCATTATCACGCACCCCGGTTCCATGATCGACTGGAGCGTGACGACCATTTGCGCCAGATACCAGGCGATCATCTCATGCCCCGGATGGCCGTCGGCCAGTTCGGAAAGCGAAGCGCCCCAGCGGGCCCGAATTGCAGGGCCGCTCGCCAGCCCCTCAAGGCAATCGCCGTGGAACGGGCAGATACCTGCAAAGCCGACATCGCCCGCATGGCGCTGCGGGCGGATATGCCCCATTTCAGGATGGGACAGGCCGTGCAGCGGCTTGCCATCGATTACCGCGCCGCCGCCGATACCGGTGCCGACAGTTATGTAAACGCTGACTGGCTGCCTCAGACCGGCACCCCAGCGCGCCTCGGCCAGTGCAGCGCCGTTGACATCAGTGTCGAAACCAACCGGCAGCCGCATTTCACGCTGGACGCGCCCGCCGAAATCGCTGCTGCTCCAGCCCGGCTTGGTGGTCGCGGTGATATGGCCCCAGTCGGCAGCGGTGCGGTCGAGTTGCAGTGGGCCGAAGCTGGCAATGCCGATGGCCGACAGCGCGCCGTGCCTGTCCTGCGCGCCCTGAAGCCATGCTATGGCTGCGCCTATTGTTTCATCGGGGGTGGTTGTGGCGACGCGCACACTTTCCCTGATGTCGTCGGGTGCGGCGGCGACGCCCACGACAAATTTGGTGCCACCTGCTTCGATGCAGCCGAATAGATGCTTGCTCATAAGCATCCTGAGTGTCGCCAATTGATGCGGGTTGCAAGCATGGAACCTAAGCGCAATCGACGCTTTGAATGAGATTAAGTGAAAAACATCGGCCTTAATTGGCCATTTTTGCCATTATATCGCCACGACCGACGCCTATCTGGCAACCAACGAGAATTTGATCGAGCCAATTAAGATGAGTGAAATAGCAATTTCCCCGCTGGAAACGGCGCGTGATGCGGCGCTTGGCGACGATGTCGCCGCACGTGCCGAACGCCTGAAGCGCGCGCCCGACGATATGGCGATGATTCGCGCCGCTGCCGAGTTGACCCGCGACCTCAACACGCCCAATCCGCGTATTTACTGGGCCGATTTCCTGTTGTCGGCACTGGTGGGCTATGCGGCGCTGGCAGTCGCGATTCTGGCCGCGCCACTTTGGCTGAAGCTGGCGGCAGGCATAGTTGCGATCCTCGGCCTGTACCGTGCGGGCAGCTTCATTCACGAAGTTACGCATATCAAGCATTCGGCGGTGCCCGGCTTCCGCCTTGGTTTCAACGCGGTCATCGGTATTCCCATGCTGGTGCCGTCCTACATGTACGAAGGCGTCCACAATCTGCACCATGCGCGCACGCGCTATGGCACCGATCAGGACCCTGAATATCTACCGCTCGCATTGATGAAGCCCTGGACCTTGCCACTGTTCATCCTCGTGTCGCTGCTCGCGCCGGTCGCGTTGCTGTTCCGCAATGCGGTGCTGGCGCCGCTGTCGCTGGTCGTCCCGGCACTGCGCAAGACCGTTGTCGAGCGTTATTCGGGCCTTGTCATCAACCCTGCTTTCCGTCGCCGTGCGGCCGAAGGCGAAGCGCGGCTTAACTGGATAATACAGGAAGTGGCCGCCAGTCTCTGGTCGATCGCGCTGCTGGCGGGCGTATTGACCGGGCTGATTCCGCTTGCCGCTTTTGTGACGTTCCTCATCATCGCCGCCGGCGTTGCCGTGCTCAACCAGGTCCGCACGCTGGTCGCCCATTTATGGGAAAATGACGGGGAGCCGCTCAATGTCACAGCGCAGTTCCTCGACAGCGTCAATGTGCCGCCGCCGGCGATGCTGCCGGCATTATGGGCGCCGGTGGGGCTGCGCTATCATGCGATCCACCATCTGCTGCCCGGTGTGCCTTATCACAATCTGGCCGAGGCGCACCGCCGCATCAGTACTGCACTGGATGCGAACTCCGCCTATCATCGCGCCAATTATCCGGGGCTTCCGGGCCTTGTCACAAGGCTGGCAAGAAGCACGATGATCCGCGGCGTTTAAGCTCTGAACATCAAAAACGAGCTAACCTTTTCGAATCCAGTCGTCCGCCTGTGGTTAGCCTGCGCCCGATGCTAGTTCGGCGGCAAGCATATCAAACACTGTTCTGACGCGCTTGCTGGTTTTCAATTCGCGGTGCGTGACAAGCCACATTGGCACGATAATGGGGTCCATGGCCGGAAGCACGCGGCGGACCAACGGTTCGGCGTCGCCGATATTTTTGGTGACCACGCCAATGCCAACCCCCTGTTTGACAAACTGCCATTGTACGACATGATTATCGCAGACCACCGGAAAATTCTTTTTGCCGACGTCGAAACCCAGCGCATTAAGCCCGGTGATTAGAATGTCGGTTGTTGCAAATCCCAGAAAATCGGCGTTTTTCAGGTCGGCGAATGATTGCGGATTGCCTATCCTGGCAAGATAGCTGTGAGCAGCGTAAAAATACGCCTCATCGTCCCTGATCTTCTTGGTAATCAGATCGGGTTGCGACGACGCGCCATTGCGGATCGCGATATCCGCTTCGCGACGCCTGAGGTCCGTCTGGGTGTTGGAAGCAATAACTTCCACCACGATTCCCGGAAATTCCGACCGAAGCTTCTCGATTATCGGCGGCAACAGAAACGCCGCATTGACTTCGCTGGCCGAAATGCAGATCGGGCCTTCGACAGATTGCGATTGGCCCGATGCGGCGTGCGATACGCGCGTGGCCGCCTCTCCCATGCCGCGCACATGCTTTAACAGTTCAAGACCGCTGGGCGTCAATAACAGCCCGTTCCCAGCCCGTTCGAACAGCACGAGACCGAGTTCGCTTTCAAGCGCGTCGACTTGCCTGCTGAGCGTAGGCTGGGTCAATCCCAATGCCCGCGCAGCTGCGGAAAGCGAACCTTCTTCGGCCGTGACCAGGAAGGCCCGGGCACGATTCCAGTCGAACTTTACAGAGCGCCAGTCCATGCGTTTTTGCATAGGCGAAATAGAAATAAGAGCAATTACTATTTCAAATATGTATATCTATTTCACGCTCCAACGCTGCAAAGCCAACCGTCAAGAGAGCGAAGCCAATGAAAATTTAATCTCAGCCCCGTCGACCGCGCTTTTGGTCGACCGATAATCGGCAGAAACTATCGATTGCGGATGGGCAGGATTTTCAGCCTGCACCAGCGGCTTCGATGGCTAGGGAAAACTCATGTCAACCCACCCCCGGACGTGATTTTTGCCGGTCCGGGTGAAGGCCAGTCCTGTAGGCTCTCGCACTCCCTCTACGGGTCTGGCCTTCCCCGGAAATACCTTCCCGTCGCCCCGGTGGCGGCAAACCCCATCATTCAGCAGACCTGACATTTACCCGCCAGTCAGGCGCAAACACCCCAAGGAATTTTTAATGCATAAATCCGGTTTCAAAAGCCTTGCCTGTGGCATTGCGCTGCTTGCTTCGATTTCAGCAGCCCACGCGCAGGAAAATGACGAAGGCGCAGACGCCAACCACATAGCGGTCGGCGTTGGGCTATTGTTGCAAAAAAGCCCGTTCAACTCATCGGAAGTGCAGGCGCTTCCCCTGCCCATGATATCGGTCAAACAGGGCGCATTCTATGTCGAAACCGCAGAGGCAGGCATTCGTCTGAACGATACTTTCGGTTCCGTGTCACCATCGATTGGCCTGTTTGTCGCGGCGCGCAGCCCAAGTGGCCAGGATCGCGAGAAACTGACCGCCGATGCCGGGGGCCGCATTTCACTTGCCACAAAATTCGGAACGCTGAGCGGCGAGATACGCCATGACATAAGCGGCAAGTTCGATGGTTGCGAGATGGGACTGCGTTACAGCTACCCGATATCGACCGGAAAATTGACGATAACGCCTTCCGTGCAGGCTTCATGGCTCGACCGTAAAACCGCAAACTACATGTACGGAGTGACCTCGGCGCAACGGGCCAAAATGATTGAAAAGAAAAGGTCTGTGATTTTGCCGGTGGCTCCGATCACCGAGGACGCCCACAATCTGGGCGCCGATATCTCCATGGCGTTGCAGCTTTCGGACCGGCTGATGCTTATAGGCATCGTCGGCGGCACTTATCTCGACAAATCGATCCATCGCAGTCCGGCGATCGACCAGAAATGGGATGCCCAGGCGGTGATGGGAATTAGCTACAGATTCTAGGGGGCTCGCCATGAAAGCCGTCACCTGTCGCCGATATGGGCCGCCCGATGTGCTCAAGATCGAAGAGCTGGAAAAACCGGTCCCAAAGGCCAACGAGGTCCTGGTCAAGGTATATGCCAGCACAGTAACGTCCGGCGATGCGAAGCTGCGGGGCTTCAGGGGCGCAGGCATATTCTGGTTGCCCATGCGATTGATGTTCGGGTTTCTGGGGCTGCGCAACCCGATATTAGGAATGGAATTTGCAGGCCAAATCGTGGCGGCCGGTTCTGCTGTGAACGAATTTGGCGTGGGCGACATGGTGTTTGGCATGAAGCTGGGCGGCGCAAACGCAGAGTTTGTCGCGATCCCCGAAACTGCGGCGGTTGCCCTGAAGCCCGATGCGTTGAGCTTCGAACAGGCCGCAGCCGTTCCATTTGGCGCATTGTCTGCGCTGACTTACCTGCGCAAATTCGCGATGCTGCAAGCGGGCCAGAAGATACTCATTAACGGCGCAAGTGGAGCGGTCGGAATATTTGCAGTCCAGCTGGCCAGGGAAATGGGTGCACATGTCACTGCCGTGTGCAGCACGAGAAATATCAATCTGGTACAATCGCTCGGTGCTGACCGCGTTATCGATTATACTGTTACCGATTTTACCAGGGATGGCAGCGCCTATGACGTGATTTTCGATGCTGTCGGAAACACCTCGTTTTTCGAATGCCGGCGCGTGATGACGAAATTTGGACGGCATGTATTTCTCGTTCAGCAATTGCCGCAAATCCTTCAGGCACTTGGTACGGCGCTAATGGGCGGGAAACGGGCAATATGCGGCATTAACATGACCGAGTCGCGGTCAGACCTTATGGAGATCAAGGAGCTGATCGAGGCTGGCAAAATCCGGCCCGTCATAGATATTACATATCCCGTGCGAAAAATTGTCGAGGCACATCATTATGTCGATACGGGCCGGAAACGGGGAGCTGTGGTCGTTTCTCTGAATGCATCCCGATCGATGCAACGCCCTGTTTCTTCTCAAGCCCATTCGGACAAGGTTTTGGCACTCTAACAATCGAAGTCATCAGGCGCAGCGCTGCTCAACGATTGCGCTGGGGATAGCCGAGGCTTTGGCCGCCTGGCCCGGCATATGTGATGGCCGAGCGCAATCGCCTCCACTTCATGGGTTAACTGCCTAGTCGGAACAGCGGTTGTCGTTATCGTCACAGTAAACCAGAACCCCTCCAATCAACGCGACCATCACACCTCCCGCAACGGCCGCAACCCAGGCAATCTTGTCGCCCGTGCTTTGCTTGTCCCCATCGCCGCCTTCATCATTTTCGGCGGCGCCGAGCTTGGTATAATTGGCAAGGATCGGTCGCCCGGCAAAATTGAGGCTGGCAGAAAATCCCGGCTTTACCTCAAAACCGAACAGCGAGCTTTGGGTGCGTCGCACACCATCCTGCGCCGAAGCATCCGGCATCATCATAACCGGACCCGCCGAAATGCCCAGTTTGACCTGTTCGCTTTTCCTGACCACATGATCCGGTCCGAACTTGATTTTCAAGCCGATGGTCGCCCCCACGCCAGTCGCGCGTTGCCCGATCCCGGTATCATGAATCCGGGGACCTGTGTCCGGAGCCGCCTGAATTGGCGTTGCTCCAAGCAATCCGGCAAGCGCGGCGATGTGTGCAAACTTCTTCACTTTGACCCCTGTCATTGTTCAAGCGTTCGCCGCTCATCAACCCATAATCGACTGCGGGAAAGTAGGCTCCAAGGACTGGTACATGGCAGCCAGACCGCGCCTCCCTTGTGGAAAATTCGGTCGGGGAGGCTGCGCTCGCCCTGTCAAGGGCTGCAAATTGTGCAAAAATTATAAGGAAAACTGGAGCGGGCGAAGGGATTCGAACCCTCGACCCCAACCTTGGCAACGGTTCTAGGTCGCTTTCGCTACGGTTTCCAGAACTTTCCAAGACCACGAAATACTGCTATAAATCAGTAGCTTATATTGACCCGAATCCCGAATCGGCTACGCTACGATTTGCCACGGTTTTCCGTCAACTGCTTCCCCCCTGCTTCCCCGGCTATGCTGCACCTGCGTGTGGAAGCAGATTCCGGTCACGCGCACCGCCCTGGTCCGCCGTCAACGAGAGAGGAATTTTGCCCGAGACGAGGAACTTCACATGACCCGATTGACCAAGCGCGTGATCGACGCGCAGAAGCCCACCAGCCGCGACAGCTTTCTCTGGGATAGCGAGCTTCGCGGGTTCGGCATCCGCATCAAGCCGAGCGGCACACGCACCTTTGTCATCCAGTATCGAAACGTCGAAGGGCGCACGCGCCGCTGCGTCATCGGTCAATATGGGGTTCTGACGGTCGAGCAGGCGCGCGATCATGCCAAGAAGAAGCTGGCGAGCGTGATCGACGGCGCGGACCCTTCCGCCGAACGGCATGCAATCAGGCTGGGCTGGACCATATCGGGCATTTGCGACTGGTATCTGGCGGAGGCCGAAGCAGGAAGGCTCATCGGTCGCAACCGCCGACCCATCAAGACATCATCGCTGTCAGGGGACCGCAGCCGGATTGAGCATCACATCAAGCCGCTAATCGGCAACCGCGTCGTGAGCCAGCTCAAACTTGCCGATATCGAGCGCCTGCAAGGCGACATCGCCGCAGGACTCACGGCAAAGGCGCGCAAAATCGGCCGAGGAGGACGGACAGCGGGCGGCGTCGGGGTGGCATCGCGGGCGATCAGCACGTTGCGCAGCCTCCTGAACCATGCCCGCCGCCTCGGGCTTATCGAGGTCAGCCCAGCGGCGGGCGTTCGCATCATGGCGTCGCAAAAGCTCAAACGCCATTTGAGCGCAGGCGAAATCCGCCACCTGGGCAAGGTGATGGCGCAAATGGAGCGCGAAGGCGAACACCCGACTGGGCTGGCCGCGATCCGCGTTATGCTTCTTACCGGCTTCCGGCGAATGGAAGTGCTTGGCATGCGAAAGGAATGGGCGCAGCCCGACGACAATCTCATTCGCTTCCCCGACACCAAATCCGGTCCCCAGATGCGCGTAGCAGGTGATGCGGCAATGACCTGCCTTGAGGGACAGGCGCTGCGCAGCCATTCCCCGTTCGTCTTTCCGGCGGATTGGGGCGAGGGACATTTTGTTGGCGTCGTCCGCGTTCTCGACAGGGTTTGCGCGCGCGCGGGGTTTGAGAAAGTAACACCGCACACGTTGCGCCACAGCTTTGCGAGCATGGCAGCCGCCCAAGGGTTCAGCGAACTTACCATCGCTGGCCTGCTTGGCCACGCGCCGCGCGGCGTGACGCAGCGCTACGTCCACCTCGATACGGCGCTGATTATCGCGGCTGATCAGGTTGCGGCGGAAATTGCACGGCTGCTGGATGGCGGCGAACTCCTGAGCGTGCGGGAAATCAAACAAGCCAGAACATTGGCCAGTTTGCGTGCAGTGGCTTGAGAGTAGCGCCTTCGCCAAACCATCCCCATTTCTTGGTATGGACAAAGCCGCCAAGACCGCAATCGTGCGAACTCGCTTGCCATGCGTCACACGAACTTTCAGAGTAATCAGCAACATGCGCACCGATCTCGATCACCTTCCGGCAGCCAAGCAACGCGAGATCGAGCGCGTGAAGGCGATCATCTTCGAGGAGTTCGAGGATGCGCTGGTACTGGCAAAGCACGAATGGAAGAAGAAAGGACGGATCGAGAAAATCATCCTTTATGGAAGCTATGCCAGAGGCGGCTGGGTCGATGAACCGCATACCGCAAAGGGTTACCGCTCGGACTTCGACATATTGATCATCGTCAACGACAAGCGGCTGACCGACAAGGTCGACTACTGGCTCAAGCTCGACAACCGGCTGATCCGCGAGCTCGCCATCGACAAGACGCTGAAGACCCCGGTCAACTTCATCGTCCACACGTTGCAGGAAGTGAACGACGGCCTAGCGCATGGCCGCTACTTCTTCATGGATGTCGCCAAGGACGGTATTGCGCTCTACGAAGCCGACGACCGCCAGCTGCATGTTCCCAAGCCCAAGACGCCCGAACAGGCGTTAAAGATGGCGAAAGAGTATTTCGAAGAGTGGTTTCCCGCTGCAATGCGGCGATACGAGTTTGCCAAGTTTGGCGTCGAAAAAGGCCACCTAAAGGAAACGGCGTTTGAGTTGCACCAGACGACAGAAACGCTTTATCATTGTGTCCTTTTAGTCTGCACTTTCTACACCCCTCATGTGCATAATCTTGGCTTCCTTCGTACGCAGGCAGAACGCCTTGATATGCGCTTGGTCGATGCCTGGCCGCGCGAGCTACGCACAGATCGAGCGAAGTTTGAGAAGCTGAAGGAAGCGTACGTGAAGGCGCGTTACTCAAAACACTATAGAATTAGCACTGACGAAATTCTATGGCTGTGTGAGCAGATTGAGCAGCTTGGCGGCGCAATCCAAACGATCTGTTCGGAGCGTCTTGACGCGCTGGAGCTACAGATCAAAAACTGAGGTTTCGGGAAAATATGCTTATTCGGCAGGCAAAGATTAAACTTTGGCATCTGCCGAAAAGCCTCTTCTCGCATAATTTTAATCTACTGTTGATACGTTTGTTGTGAGACTGGAAATAGAAGAAAATAAGCTACTTCCTAGAAAATGGTGATCATGGTCACTCTCTTGTGCACTGATTGCGATACCATTCTGCCTTATGCCGCACGTGAATGCGTTGGCTGCGGCTGTGATGTTGGATTTCCGAATGTCCGAGCTGCCGAGTTAGTCGCTGAGGTCGAAGGACTTCGTGAGCGGGTACGCTATGCTCAAGTCGCATCCCGCGAACGCAATTGTGCAAACGAACTAGAAGCGTTCGGAACGGCGGCATCGGAGGCAGCGGCTGTTATGACGCGCTCACTTGCTACGTTGGACGGCCTTGTATCGACGCAGTCGGCAGCGATGGTGTCGTACTATAAAATGGTGCGGGCAGGAATTCGACTACCCGAGAATAATGAGTTCGACGCAAACCGAGACAGAATTGATGCGACTATCAACCCGTTTGGTGTGCACGAGAATATTCAATTTGCGGCGTTGTCTTTGGACGGTCTTGGCGTAGCATGGTACGGAGATTACTCGATAACGCTTCGCGAGCGAATGATTAGTGCCCGCTCCTCCGTGTTTGAAGAGAATCCATTTAGATTCTGCGATAAACACCCCATTTCCCCAACTGGAGGTGTTCCGCTAGGGTTTCGCGCATCTTGGGCACGGCGTGGAGAATTAGCCATGGCTAAACTGCATCCGCGTATTATGCCAAGGATGCAATTTAACGACTTCCCTGCCATACTCGTCGAACAAGGTGAGAAATCTGCAGATAGTGACTTTATCGAAGTGCATATATATGGGCAAATTCATGCGCGGGCGATTGAACGAGTGATAGGACCAGTGCCTCGCAGAAAAGCTGATCGTGTCATTTGGAGGCGTGTCAAGCGCGCGCTCGACGGTCTTGGCGTGGTGGTCGAAGAGGTTTAATTGCAAGTTCTACTTTCAGGACAGGCAGGGCTATTTGCTGTGCAGACAGCAACGGGATTCACGGTAGCACGTGTTGATGACAATTCGTCGTGCCACGCAGACCGTCGTGATATTGCTTACTATTTTTCGGGCTGTAATGATTTAGTTACGCTATCAGTTAAGTCCGCCGATGAAGCTCGCCTAGCCGCCGAATTTGCTTGGGCCGTTGACCGGGCAATTCGACTTTTTATCATGTTGCTCGACCCTGCGGAATTGCCTGCTGATCTTGTCGAAGTTGGCGAGGCGCTTGACGAGCTGCTTACGGCAAAGGGAGTTGAGCAGCGTGTTGAATTTCAGATTTATTCAGCTCCGCTCCCCGAGCCTATTGACGTTCAAGCTGTACGCGAAGCGCTTGTGGCGGCGCCATTGTCGGCAGCTTTATTTGATCGATTCCTCAGCTATCAGTCGGTCATTAGCCGCGTCCGCCAAGCCTTCGACCTAATAAATGAAGACTTATTTGAAGGGCAGAATGCGCGCGCCAATTTCTTCGAGCAAGCAGTTGATACTGGCAGCGTTAGAGCCTTGGTCTGCGCAGCTTCAAGTGACGCGGGTGTGAATGGCGCTCTTTTTGACCTTTACTCCAATCTTAGAAAGTTCGAAAATCACCGTGCAATCATTGAGTCATGGACGGAATCGTTTGAAAGAACGCATCACGTTCTCACTCCTGTTGTAGAAATTAATGAGGAATACGACGATTGGAGCCACTCGACCGGTGCAAAAGGCCGACAGGCTTTTGAAAGTGTAATTCAGCAGCAAACTGCGATTGTTAATCGCATCCGTGATGGAGATTTCGATAAGGCGCGGCAGTTTGCGCGCGCGCTTGTAACAGGACAGCAAAAAACCAGCCGTCCTGAGCACATAGCAAAATCGCTTTCCAGTCTTGGACAAAAAGCCAAAGACCTTGAAGTTATTGAATTGGCGCTCGAATGGACGCGTGAAGCCGTCGAGATAAAGGGAGACGATCCGCTAGCCCATGCTCAGCTGGCGGACTTGCTTATGCGAGTGGGTCGTTATTCAGAGGCGCACCAAAGTCTGGACTTAGCTCATTCGTTTGGCGAAGAAGCATTCGCGGCATCCGGTCGAGCGCGGATTTTACGATATCAAGGACTGTATTCTGAGGCGCTCGAAGCATATCGTCGCGCGCATGCCGCTTATGCAGATGGCGGAGATAGGGAGCACTTCAATCTTTCTGGGATCGCTGAATGCCTCCGAGACATGGACTTGTTGGAAGAAGCGCTTGCTGCTTACGACGATGCCATCACTAAATTCGAGTATATATCCGCTTTGCACGCCGGTCGCGCTGCTACTTTGGTTGAAATGGGCCAATTCGACGAGGCTTTCGACGGGTACATAAAGGCTAGACAGTTGGACGAGAACGGCATTGTTCCTCGTAACGGCATGGCATCGCTTTATCGGCGTGCTGGCGAATTCGAACGCGCCGAAGCAGAGTTCCGGGCGATTATCGCTGACTATCCTTTTGACGCGCACGCGCGCGGAGGTCTGGTCGGAACATTGCGCGACCTTGGGCGGTATGACGACGCTATAGCTGAAGCAAAAGAGTTGGTGAATTATTTGCCCGCGTCATCCGATGCCCAGTGGACATTGGTTGATGCCCAAATCGAAGCGCGTGAATTTGAGGCGGCGCTGGTCACCTTAGAATCTGCCGTCGAAGATCACCGACATCTTGCAGGTCTACGCACAGCATATGCGCGGATAGAGAAAGCGAAAGGAAACTATACGGCTGCACTGGCTGAGTTTGATAAGGCTGCCAGAGATTTTCCATCAAATTCTTGGATTCAGTTGGGCCGCGCGGACATTCTTCGTCGACTCGGCAATACTACAGAAGCACTTCGCATCTATGAAACGGCGTATAAAAAACACCCTCAGCGTATGCCTATCCGCAATGCCTTGGCGAGCATTTATACTTATGAACGTCGCTACTCTGATGCTGAAAAACTTCTAACAATAAATGATCCTCGAACAAGCGACGAATGGCGCAATTATGTTCTTTGGGGTATGTTCGAGAGCCAAACCGGCGACGTAAAGACAGCCCGAGAGCGCTTTGAATGGGGAATCGACCGTTGCCGCTTTCGCCGCGAATCAAATATGCTTCGTGCCGCACTCAGCCGTCTAATGCTACAAGATGGTGACACGAAAAAGGCGTTCGATATTGCTGCCGAATGCACTGGTGACGTGACTGAAATCTTAAAGTTTCATGCAAGCGCTGCGCTCGATGATAAAGGTCCAGCGTTTGCGTTGTATGAGGTTTTGCAGCAGAGTTATCTGCCAGAACCGTATCATGAATTACGTGATGAAATTGCGCGTCAATATAACGTGATCAGCCTACCCCCGCGACGCAACCAAGCATGGTTGCTAGAGCGGGAGTCTGACGCATTGCTTCTCGAGGCAGCCTAATCCCCAAGCTTTAACTATCCTCGCACGATGTACTTGCGCGCTATCCCAAAGGGTACAGCAACCTGCCATCGATGAGCACGGAGGACTGCACGGCGTATCAGACTAACATCACATCACGTCGCAGCCCAGCGCAGAACCCCCTCGTTCCGGCTAGCGTTACTTGCTATAGAGGAGAAACGACGATGGCGAATACTCGAAAGAAAGCTGGCCCAATTAAGATGGCAAGATAAAGCGAGATTCCTCGCGGGCTGGACATTCGTCCTAAGCCATTGTCTGCACACTGTTTTTCTGGCGATTTCGCACCATTTCTCAAACACCACGGCTGGCAACTCTGCGAGAAATTGATGCAATTCCGCCATTTTCAGCGCCGTCGCTTAACTTAAGTCTGCCTTCTCGGTAGCATCCCTAGCCCGGCTTCCTGCTGTGATGGTGGCACATTATGCCTTACTCTTGGGCGGTCATACAGCGCCGACCAAAGGCGACTGAAGTGCTTGGTGTAACGACTCTCCACGTCGGCCCATTATCGCGGTGACCTGCTCAGCGTTCAGCGCGAGGACGGCCTCGATATCGCGGACACCGGCACGGAATAGCGACAGGATTTCACCGCGCGTCAAAGAGAACCCAAGGCGCGAGATTGGCAGTGCGTCCGCTGGAAGCCCGAGGTCGAGGCGCGCTAGCAAAAGTCCCGTTGCCTCCTGATCCTCAGCGCGACCGAGGACAATGGCAGAAATCCGCAACGCTGATTCTAGTATAAATCGTGAACCGTCTGCATATCCACGGATATCGCCGTGACCAACGCGGGAAAAAGCATTCGAAGAGTATCGCTGCTCGATGTCCGTTGTTGGCTCGCCGGCAATCCAATCGCTGACAATAAGCGCTCGCTTGCACCGTGCGTAAAACGCCCTATCGCTTTCTACACGATAGCTCAAAGCGCGACCGACTTCAAAGCCGAACCTAGCCCCAGCCTCCTGCTGCCACCGTGGTTCTCCATTTTTTCCGGCTTGTGGCGTGTAATCGTCGTCACGCTCGGGCAAGCATTCGATTAAGACAAGAAGGTTCTCTAAAGTCGCATCTGCCGGGTCAATGCGGTGGAGCAACTCAACCAATCGCATCGCGGATTCTAACGTCAACGGAGACTCACCGCATGCACGCCCCAGCATCGTAAGTCTCAGGTTTTCGCCTTCTTGGTCAATTAGACTATCCGCAATCATGCGATCGAGAAGCCGCTCCAAGCTATCGGCCATTCTCTCTCGCCAAGCCGGATTTTGAAGGGCTGCGAGATAGCCTCCGTAGGTGTTGGCGATCAGATCAATGACTGAATCCCGGGGCACGTCGCGCACTTGCGCGAGTAGCCGGATAACCCAGGTGCCGGGCTGATTGGGATTGAACGATGAGGTTATCGCTTCAGGTTGGCCTTGTACGAACCGGCGGAATAGCTGGTTTCGTTCCATCGGCGTCTCGGCCAGCAATATTGATTTTCCTTCGGCCTCAAAGCCAAGGCGACCAGCACGCCCCACCATGTTTTTATATTGTGCCACGGTGTAAGGTACGCGTTCCCGGCCCGGAAAATCTGTCTCTGCAACGATAACGGTTGAAGCAGGGGTATTTACACCGGCCGCGACAGTGCTTGTTGCGACGAGTACCTTGATACTGCCGTTCTGACTTCGGAAACCCCGTTCGACGGCGACACGTTCGTCACGGGTCAGATCACCGTTATGGAAGGCAACGCCTCCTTCAAGAGAGCGTCGTAATCTTTCCGACATTGCGGACGGGTCGCCTTCAGGTAACGCATCTAGAACGTCTTGAGCGGCTTCAAGTCCAAGCTCATTAGCCAGGTACTCGGCGCAGCCGCTAGCCGGACCCCGTGCGTTTCGAAAAACGATAACTTTCTCGCCTGCCGCCACAAGATGTTGAACTAGGGGTACTATGAGGTCCTGGGATGAGGGCTGTGCGCGACGCTGCTGAATTCGATGTCGCTCAATCAATTGTACGGTTTGAGGCCCATCCGGTCCTGAGCGACTGAAGGCACCACTGCGATCAATCACGCCCTCGACCAATGGCACAGGCCGCTCGTTTGTCTCAAGCAGATCGCAATCCAGCCATCGATCAAAATTGTTGGTGTGGCCTATAACGGCACTTAATGTGATAAGCTGCGGGCTAACACCACGCTGTCGTGCGCTGACTAAGCTCGTTAGTAGCAGTTCGACCACCATACCACGCCCAGGCTCGGTAATGAACTGCGCCTCGTCTAGGACCACAAGCCCAATCTGGTTCAGAAGGTGTGACCAGGAGACCGAAAGGCTAAGAAATTTTTCGTAGGTGAAGAAAGCGATGTCATACTTTCCGCGCAACACCTCTCCAACTTGATCTTGCCAATCGCCGCTGCACCGCGCGATGCGAAGCCCGAGACGTTCGCCGTAAAGCGCTGCAAAGTCCTCAAATTTCTCGTTTACTATGGCCTTATAGGGCAAGAGGAACACCGCTTTCTTGCCATCGGCGATAGCTTTAAGAGCGGCCAACTCACCCACGAAAGTTTTGCCCGCACTAGTCGGGGCCACAACCATCAGCGAGTTACCGCTCAATATGCCATTTTCGTTGACTGCCGCGATCTGCAACGGGTTAAGTCCTGCGGGGAAGCGCTCATGCCATGCGTCAATCGCCTCTTGCGGTACACCTGCGTTACTTAGCTCACGGATGTCACCGGTTGTTTGGAAGTTACCGTATTCGGGGAACGCTGCGCGATATCGTTCACCAATGCGACCAGGTGGCAACATGAGGTCGCCTTGGGTTTGACCGAACATGGTGGGAGACTGCTCATATCCAAAGCGTCCCGCGTTTGCGCCGACAAGACGAGTAACGCGGTCAACAAGTTCAAGAACGCTAAATGGAGTTTCCGCTGCGAGAAAGGTATCGATCACAGCTTTGGTAAACAGCCCGTGGCGAGATTGTGGATCTTCCAGCGCTTCTTGTTCAGCGGAAGATGCCGCGAAAAGAATGCGGCCCTGACCCGCCACCTCTACCAGCGGAAAGGCCACGGCGTTTCGCGGGACGAGGCCAACGTCAATTACGCGGGCAGGAGCTCCACCACTGAAGCAGCAGTCGAGCAAAAGAATGACAGCGCGCGCCTTAGTTTCGCGAAAGCGCTGTGCGAGTTCGTCCATCCCCAAAGTGGTTCCCGGCAGGTTGCCCACGCTTGTGTCATGAAGGACGAGGCGATGATCGGGCGTGCCGTGACCTGCAAAGCCGAGCATTACAACGTCATTTTCTTCGGCTGCACCAAGAGTACCGTCCAATGCAGCACGCATTGCGTTTAACGTTGCATTCTCATTGGTGATGAGTTGCGGTTCTAGGTCATCTATGGAATCAGACATGATCGCCCATAAGGCAGTAGCATCGCGCCCAGCTCCCGTGAGGTCGCCGACAAATGGGTCGCGATGCCGATCAATCCCAAAGAAAGCCGCTCGCATCATGCCTAAACCCTCGTAATGCTGAAACTACCACCCAGAGAGGTTGACGACTTTTCCAACGACGACGGTCTAAAGGTAGCCTCTTGACGGATTTGGCGGCTGGCAACTTTCTCAAACCAAACACACCATACGGTGTCTTCGCCTGTCATCCCTCCTTTGCCGACCTGTTCAACAGTCATGAGTGGTCCACCCGATTTCAATTGAACCACATCGCCAGCTTCAAAACTCATAACGTCCTCCGAGTTCGCGATTTGTTCGTTTGGTATCTCAAAGCTGTTTGGCAGGCTAGTAGTGTTGGGCGTTTGTCCCAATTTTTGCTAGTGCAGATTCGTGGGCGAGATAGACTCCGCAGCCGATCCAACCGAAATCCTATTCCTGGCGTTGACCAGCGTCCGAAAGCTCCAAAGGTTGGCTGAAGATATCCTGAACGCCGCCTTTTTTGCCGAACTGCTTTACCGAAACTCTTGCAGCTTGGTCTCGGCTACAGCAAAATGCCGCAATGCGTCCGCAAGTACACGCCAAGAAACACTGCCAAGTGCTTCCCCCCTGCTTCCCCGACGGAGGGTGCGGGGCGGGGAAGCAGATTTCCAGCCGCAGCGATCCGAGTAATATATTGAATTTGTTAGCAAAAACTGGAGCGGGCGAAGGGATTCGAACCCTCGACCCCAACCTTGGCAATCGACCCGAGGCACATTTTCGGCACTATCCGATCCTACGCCACAACCACCTATAGCTATGTTTTGTAGTCATTTTTCTTGATTTCGATCTTGGCAGTGGTAACCTCGCTTACGCCAGAGTTGGATCTGATTTGCTTACAAAGTAAGCAAATTTGGGGATTTGCAAGCAATTTGTAAGCAAATTTGCGTTCAAAAATAAACAGGCTCGATATCGCTTGTAAGCAGCCGCAGATGTTCCAACGCTGGCATGACGAAGGGACTGAAATCATGCCGAAAATCACCAAGCAGCTTGTAGGAGCTCTAAAACCTTCTCCCGATCCCAGAGGGCCTGCTACGGCCTGGATATGGGATAATGAGCTTCGCGGATTCGGGGTTGCCGTAGGCCGCACGGGTGCCAAGAGCTTCGTAGTTCAATATCGCAATTCAGACGGGCGGTCGCGTCGCAAAGTCATCGGTCGCTTCGGGGTAATCACCGTCGAGGAAGCGCGGCGCGTCGCGCGAGGGATGCTAGGGGACGTCGCTCGCGGAGAAGATCCCGCCGAACCGGAAATCGAGCAGCCAGGCCATACGGTACACAGCATTTGCGACTGGTTTTTAGAGCGCGCAGGCGAGGGGAAAATAATTGGCCGAAGTCGGCGACCGATCAAGCCTGCAACTCTCGCTATGGATCGCAGCCGGATTGATGCCCATATCCGGCCGCTGCTCGGCGATTGGCCAATCAGCAGGCTCAAGCTTGGGGACATCGAAGCAGCTCAAGCCGAGATCGCAGCTGGAGCAACAGCCAAGCCAAGACAGGGGTCGCGCGGTGGGATCACCAAAGGCGGTGAGGGTGTAGCCGCAAGGTCCATGTCCACGCTCCACTCGATATTGGAGCACGGCGTTCGCTTGGGAGAGATCGAAAGCAACCCGGCACGGGGTATACGCCGGATTGCCAGCACCCCGAAGATGCGATGGCTTTCGCAAGCCGAAATCCGAAAGCTGGGCGCTGCATTACGTGAGGCAAGTGCCGAACTTGAGCATCCCAAGGGCCTTGCAGCGATCAGGCTGCTGTTGCTGACAGGTTTTCGCCGATTGGAAGCACTTGGTCTCGAGCGTGATTGGCTGCTCGAAGAAGAGCATGCCGTTCATTTTGCGACGACCAAGACAGGTCCGCAGCGGCGCGTCATCGGCGAAGCGGCGTTGGCGGTCCTGAGGGACCAGCCGGACTTGGGTTCCAAATATTTCTTTCCTGCCGATTGGGGCGATGGCCATTTCATTGGTCTGGTCCGCGTGCTTGACCGTGTCTGTTTAAGGGCTGGGTTGAAAGATGTGACCCCCCATGTGCTTCGGCACTCTTTTGCTAGCGTCGCCGGAGGGCTCGGATATTCCGAGCTCACAATAGGGTCACTGCTTGGGCATGCCTCACGGGGGATCACCCAGAGGTATATTCATATTGATGAGCCGTTGCGGGCTGCGGCGACCAATATAGCCGATCACATCGCAAAAATGCTCGATGACGAATAAAACTTGAATGCCAACCGAACGTCTTTGCGGAAATCTTCAGTTTGTAAATGGTTGCCAATCCATAGTTTTGCTAAGCATTATCCATCAATCTCAAACTGGACCGATACGATGTGTCGATTGCCGCTCTCAAGTAGAAGCTTACATTAGCAGCGCTGCTTCGCCGTGCGTTGCGAGGCATCACGCAGAGCAAAATCCACATCGAGAAACCGCTGCGAGCTACCCCTAGGGTCGTTGCAGGCAGGATTGCAGAACTCATGGGTGACCAAGAATTGCGATTGAAGAGCCCGCCAGTTCACCCGACAGCATAAGCCCCCTTTTTTGCGAATCTTGTGATGCAGTTCGGCACAGTCTGAGAGAAGCTTTGCACCGGTGCACATGATTTGTGGTGCTTTTGATTCTGCCGTGGTTCGTGCAAATTTCAAAAACCCAACGCCACTATGTTAAAATTGCGCCTACTATTGATAGGAAGATTCCAATACCAACTGTGTTTGCCCTTGGGTCGGCTGCACACACTGCAGACCGATCAAGCTCACTTTTTTGCCGGAAAGGCGAATAGCCAATTGCCCCACGACATTTCAGTTCATGGCCGTCGTCGGCCGAAAGATCACAAACAATCGGCTGGGACCGTTTGAACTGCCATGACGAACGAGAAGCCTACAACAACGCCGGCGCTTCTGCTCGACGTTGACAAGCTCGACGCCAATCTGGCGCGCATGTTTGCGCAGGTCGACCGGTTAGGCGTATCGCTGCGTCCGCACATGAAGACCGCGAAGTCGATTGACGTCGCGCGCCGTGCGCTGCGCGGGAGGCCGGCACGGATAACGGTTTCGACGCTCGCCGAGGCGCGTTACTTCGCCGGACATGGAATTACCGATATGTTATATGCTGTAGGGATCACGCCCGACAAACTGCCTGAGGTGCGTGCGCTTCGGGATCAAGGCGTGGACTTGAGCATCATACTCGACTCAGTCCAAATGGCGGAGCTTGTGGCTGCGGATGCAGCGGTGCCGACGCTGCTGGAAATCGACTGTGACGGACATCGCGCCGGTTTTGCGCCCGACGATCCCATGCTGGTTGAGGCCGCACAGGCTTTAGCGAGCGCCGGACCGGCGGCGTTTCTCGGCGTCATGACGCATGCGGGCGGGTCTTATGATTGCCGCAGCGAGGATGAGTTGCGGGCGGCAGCGGCTGGCGAACGGCTGGCTCTGGTCGAAGCAGCAGAACGGATCGAGGCAGTGGGCCTGCCTTGTCAGGCGCGTAGTGCAGGTTCGACGCCCACAGCGCTCTTTGCCGAGTCTGCCGAAGGGCTGACTGAAATCCGCGCCGGTGTATTCATGTTTCAGGATCTTATTATGGCTGGCCTGGGCGTGTGCTCGGTCGACGATATCGCCGTCTCGGTGCAGACCAGCGTCATCGGACATCAGGCGGCCAAGGGCTGGATCATCGTAGATGCGGGCTGGATGGCGATGTCGCGTGATCGCGGCACCGCTTCGCAGCCGATCGATCAGGGATATGGACTGGTCTGCGATGCGTCAGGACATGTCTATTCGGATTTGATCATGGTCGCCGCCAATCAGGAGCACGGCATAGTGGCCTTGCGTCCAGGATCGGCGGCAAAGCTGCCTCAGTTGCCGGTCGGCGCCCAGCTTCGCATCCTGCCGAACCACGCCTGCGCGACGGCTGCGCAGCATGGGGCTTATCGGATTATCGGGTCGGCCGACGCCGAGCCGCAATGGGAAAGGATGACGGGGTGGTGATATGATCGAACGCATTAACGTACTAAGCTTGCCAACGCCCAAGGGCCATTATGTGCACGCTGTCCGGCATGGCGAAACACTTTATGTTTCAGGTCAGTTGCCCGTCGCCGACGATGGAAGTCACAAAGCCGATGCAAGCTTCGCAGAGCAGGCGCGTCAGGTAATGCGCAACGTGCTGGGGGTGTTGGAGGGCGCGGGATCGGCCCCCGACAGGCTGCTGAAGGTTACGGTCTATCTGGTTGATGTCGAGCACTGGCCAGAGTTCGACGCAATCTTTGCCGAGATTCTGGGCGAGGTGCGGCCAGCAAGAGCGGTCGTTCCCGTTCCGGCGTTGCACTATGGCTATTTGCTGGAGATCGACGCCATCGCCGCCGTTTAGGGGCTAGTGCGGAATAGCAGCTCCGGAAGCTTCAGGCCTTCGAATTGCCGAAGGCGAGACGGAAGTGCGTACCTCGACCTTTGTTCGCCCTGTCATGGGTAAAGCTGATCCCTGCAGCGTCACACAGGCGCTGGGAAATGTCGAGGCCGAGGCCGCTGCCACTGCTGGCATTGCCCTTCGCAAAGGGAGCGAACGAGTCCGTGTCCGTGTCGAAGCCTGGCCCGTCGTCCGAAATAAACAAGCTGCCGCCGGCAAAATCGACCACCAGCTGCCCGGTTCCGACATGCTGAAAACAATTTCCGATCAGATTGTTGAGCACGAGTTGTAGCGAGACCGGATGGACCAGCGCGGAAGCGTCGCCATCGACCTTATTTGAAACTGCGATCAGGCTGTCAGGATAGCGCACTTTTGCCCAAGATACTGCTTTGTCGATCATCGGTCGGAGTGCCACCGATTCCTTGAGAACGCCCTTATTCTCACGCGCCAATGCAAACAGCTGGTCAAGCGCCAATGTCATATCTGTCGTGGCCGTTTCGATCCGACGCAGCGGGTCGACCAGATGTGGAGGAAGATCGCGTTTGAGTGCGACAACCTCAGCTGCGCCGCGGATGACCGCGAGCGGTGTTCGCAATTCGTGGCTGGCGTCGCGTGTGAAGCGTTGCTCCCTGTCGACAAATCCGCGAATGCGTCCAAAAGCCTGCTCCAGGGCCTCTGCCAGCGCGCCGATTTCATTGGCCGGATAGTTTGATGAATCGATCATCGGGATGTCAGATTCGGGCTTGGCAATATCCAACGCCAAATCGCTGAGCGGCTTCAAAGCCCGATTGACAAGCCACCAGGCGAGCACCGCTACAACAAGCGCGATAATCAGGCTCATCCAAACCAGTAGTTCGATGATGGCGTCCCGGAAGGGGCGAACGAGCAAATCCTGGCTCACTTCGATCACTGCGATCGCCGGTGCCACCGAGGTGTCTGGCCGGTCATCGTTCAGGTCGAAGCTCTGGATGTGATAATGGCGGCCTTCTCGTCCGTAGAACTCGGTCTGCTGCGGATTTTCTGCAAAATCCTTCCGTATGTCTGCCGGGAGCGTTTGATCCCCCCGATAGATTGTAACGTCACGGTTCTCTGGCACCGCGATCTCGCGGGTCCGCGCCCAGTTCGATTTTTGATATTCAACCTCGTCTGCCAACGCGTTCTGGAACAGGTCATCTTCCACCGAATAGGCTATGGCCAAGGCGGTCAGTCCAAAGATCAGGCTCGTTGCCAGCACCCCACCGACAATAGTCAGCACGACACGCATGCGCAGGCTATGCCGCCTTCGCTTCATGGCTCGGCCTTCAAACGAAAGCCCACGCCGTGCACCGTCTCGATCATGGGAAGATCAAAGGGCTTGTCCACCACTTGACGCAACAGGTGCATATGAGCGCGCAGCGAATCGGAAGAAGGCGGCTCGTCTCCCCAAAGCCGTGTTGTAGCGTCATCGCGACTGACATGGTTCGGCCAGGCCTCGGCGAGCATTAACAAAAGTTTCCAAAGTAGCGGAGTCAGCCGAAGTCCCTGTCCGTTTCGTGTTGCCACGCGGGCCTGTCGATCGACCGTCAAGGGCCCGATCGAAAGGCGATGCAGCTGTCCGAGCTGCGGCCGCTGGGCGAGCGCTTCGACCCGCGCCGCAAGTTCCGCCAGCGAAAATGGTTTAACCAGATAGTCGTCGGCACCATGTGCGAATCCTGCCAGCTTGTCATCAAGCGTATCGCGCGCGGTCAGCATCAATATGGGGACGCGGCGGTCCGCGCGGCGGCGGATCTCGCCGCAGACGCTCAATCCGTCACGGCTCGGCAAGGCAAGGTCGAGAAGTATTATGTCGAGGCGGTTGACCAGTGCTTCGCGCAATCCGGCCTCGCCATCGGCAGCATAGTGCAGCCGGTGCCCAAGCGCCTCCAGATATTCGATAATGTTGCTGGCGAGATCAGCGTTATCCTCCACCAGCAATATGTCAAAGCTTTCGCTCAAGGGCATTTTCCCGACTGTTGCCGCAGCACTTTGGCGCGCTCTTTGTCAAAAACACGTCAAAAGGCATTTAACATCCATATGACATGCCCTGTGCGAGACGCTCCGACATCATCAAATATATGAAAGTTTAGAAGATGCAGTTCCGGATAACAACAATGCTGTCGTGCGCACTCGCTTTACTGATTGTCACGCCAGCCAATGCGGCCACCGACACCGGTAATCGCGTCTTGTTGGTAGTCAGCGGTTATGGATTGGATGATGGGAAGACACGTCCCGGTTTCGAGATGGACGAGCTGACCCAGGCCTATGCGGTCTTTACCGACAATGGCCTCGAGGTGGACATTGCAAGTCCCTCCGGCGGAGCGGTCGTCGCCGACCAGTACAATCCCAAAAAGCCCTATAACAACCGTTTCCTGACCGACACTACGGCTGCAGCAAAGCTGACCAGCACCCGCTCTCTTGCAAGCGCGGGCAAGGAAAAATATGCGGCGATCTTCGTGATCGGTGGCAAAGGCGCGATGTTCGATTTGCCGGTCAGTGTCGAACTGAAAACGCTACTCGCCGAAACATATCAGGCCGGAGGCGTCATCGGTGCCGTCTGCCATGGCCCGGCCGTGTTCATGAATGTACCGCTAAAGGGTGGCATCTCGCTGCTGGAAGGGCGTTCTGTCACCGGTTTTTCGAACGAGGAAGAAGCCCTGTTCGGGAAGGGCTGGGCCTCTTCATTTCCAGTTCTTCTGGAAAGCGGATTACGCGGCTCGGGCGCAAAATTCAGCGAGGCGCCGATGATGTTGAGCCATGTTGTCACCGATGGCAGGCTGGTGACGGGACAGAACCCCGCATCCACAGCAGCAGCGGCAGAAGCCATGATCAAGGCGATGGGCCGAACCCCAGCGCCGCGGCAGCCACGCGCCGATGAACGGAGCATGGAGCTAATCTCCCAAATGCTCGGCAACGACAAGGAGAAAGCACGCGCGTCATTCAATGCGGACCCTAAGCTCTATGACGTTCCCCTGGTTGCAATGTGGGGCTTTTTCCGGGCACAATCGGCCAACTTGGATCGCGACGCGCTGGCCCATGCGGTCGAAATGATGGAACTGGCCTTGCCGCATTTCAGTAGGCCAGAGCTGGTTTCCGGGCTCGCCGAGGCCCGAAGCAAGCTCGCGAAAATGTAACAGTGGGATGATTGCTTGACATTGTCATCGTCAAGCAATCGCCACCTGGGGCGGGGCGTCCAGCACATAGTCTAGGCGACTTGTGACGACCCCCGCAGTGCGGGCACGCTCGAAGCCGGCGGCATTTTCCACCCCATCTTTTTGCGACCGTCGCCAGCGCTGCGTCAGCGAGTATCGGCGGGTTTCCTTCACCTTCGTTGGACATCGGCTTGTCTAAACGTCCGGCAAAAGACAGGAACAGAACATGCAGGATATAATCGAACTCAAGGATGTCAGTCATCATTTCGATACGGCCAGCGAACGAATAGAACTGTTTCGAGGACTTTCCTGCTCCGTTCGCGCGGACGAAACTTTGGCGATCGTGGGACCATCGGGAGCAGGAAAGTCCAGCCTGCTGTCGTTTGCCGCAGGCCTGGAGGCCCCGGCGGGCGGTACTGTAAGGTTCATGATCGACGGTGTTCAGGTGGATGCGATGGCAATGCGCGCCCGTTCCGGCTTCATCTTCCAGCAGTTTCATCTGATGCCGGAGCTCGATGCGATCGGCAATCTGGCATTGCCGCTTCGCCTGAAGGGCAGCAGGGATGCGCTCGATATCGCCGCCCTCTGGCTTGAAAGGGTCGGCCTAAAGGATCGTGCCCGGCACCGTCCCCACCAGTTGAGCGGCGGCGAGCAGCAGCGCGTTGCGGTAGCGCGGGCATTCGTTACCGCTCCGCGTTTCATCTTCGCAGACGAGCCCACCGGCAATCTGGATATGCATACGTCCGAAAGCGTAGCCGAGCTGATGTTCGGATGCGCCCGGGAGACGGGGTGTGGCCTCGTCATCGTGACCCATAGCGAACAATTGGCAAAGCGTGCGGATAAAAGCCTGCTTCTGGCAGCCGGGCGACTGGAGCCGGTCGCATGAGCCGGTTCATGCTGATCCTCGAAAACAGCTGGCGCGACCTCAAGGCGGGTGACGGTCGCATCAGCATGGCCACGCAAACGGTCCTCTTGTTCTTCCTGTTGACATTGACGCTGACCAGCGCGTCGATCCAAAACTATCTTGCCGGCAATCTCGACCAGATGCTCGGCTCCGACTTGGTGGTCGAAAGCCATGCGCCGATGACTGGCGAGGATGAAGTCGCACTCAGGTCTCTGGCGCAACAAGTTTCGGTCACACAGCTGATCGACATTACCCTGACCCATGAGGATCAGTGGGCCAGAGTGAAGTTGAAACTGGTCGATGACGCATACCCGTTGCAGGGCAATCTGCAGATCGGCACCAATCCGGTATCGACCCAACGTGCCGTTAGCCAAGGGCCAGCGGTAGGTGAAATCTGGCTTGAATCGAGGCTAGCCACCCGGCTGCAAACGCGGGTCGGAGACATCCTTACGGTTGGAGGCACCGAATTGCGGGTCAGCGGCCTGCTGTTTCATGAACCTGACCGCATCATGGAAGGTCACAGCACGGCCTTGCGCGCGATGGTCCACGCCAAGAGCTTGGCGGGTGTACCGATCGGCGGCTCTAAACGCCGCACGCGCTATCTCACGAGGGCAGACGAAAGCCAGCAGATGGCGATCGAAAGCTGGGCGCAAGACGCTCTGCCTGGCGCCAATGTGATCAGGAAAATCGGTGGTCAGCACCCTCTGGCGAGCTTCTGGCAGCGGACTGAAAATTTCCTTGGGCTCGCATCGGTCATTTTGTTCTTCATGGGCGCAGTGGCACTCGATATGACCAACCGCCGTTGGCTCGCCAAAAAGCGTTATCGGCTCGCCATCTATGCCAGTTTTGGTACTGACAAGCGCACCGGCATGCTGATGGCGCTCGCCGAATGGCTGGTCGGCTTCATTCTTTCAGTCCTCATTGCAGCGTTGCTGGCAGTGCTCGCCTTCAACCTCATCGTGGACCAGTTGCAAGACCAGTTTCCCGGGCTTCAGCCTTCATCGCACTGGCTCGACGCAATGAAGACGATCGGCCTTGTGTTCTTGCTGTTGATCGCGCTTCAGATTCCGAGCTTGATTCAGCTTTCTCGGGCCTCGCTGCTTTCGCTCATTCGTAATCCAGCTGAAGGAAGTTATATGTGGCATCGCCTGCTGTGGAGCTTCACATCGATCACCCTGCTCGCTGCCTTCTATTCCGACAATTGGCTGCTGACCGGCATGACGCTCGCGGCGATCGCCGCTGCTCTTGCATTGATGGTGGCGCTGACCTGGGCTTTCGTTCGGCTGGGTGATCTATGGGGGCAGCGGCGGACCGGGTTGCTTCCCTTCGCATTTTTCATGATGCGTCAGCGCCTGTTTGCCAAATCGGCACAAGTGCTGGGCTTGGGCCTGTGCGGCCTATTGCTGCTGTTTACCTTGATGCTGATGCGCGATCTTGGGGAAACCATGGAAAGCTATGGCCGGAGCCATGACGGCAATCTCATGATCTCAGACGCGCAAGCCGGCCAGCTTGACGGGATCCATCATTGGGCCTCCCAAACGGACAGCAAGATACGCTCGCTGCGCCCGTTTGTGCCGGCACAATTGGTTGCGGTAAACGACAAACGGCTGGCCGAAATCCAGAAGCCGAGCGACACGCTTGCGACACTCCGGGATCCGGTCCGGCTGAGCTGGGCAAATGAAATGCCCCGAAACAATCGCCTCGTAGGTGGCGACTGGTGGCAGCCAGATACTGCCAATTGGCGACAGATTTCAGCTGAACCCGAAGTGATGACCGACCTGGGGCTGAGCTATGGCGATGTTCTGAAATTCCAGATCAACGGCAAATCCTATGATTTTACTCTGGTCGCTAACCATGCCTACAGGCCGGGGGGCGGCTCAATCACTTTCTGGTTCCAAGTTCCGCAATCGGCGCGAGCGCAAATCGATGCATCGACACATTATATGGGCAGCATGGAACTACCAGAACCGGCCTGGGATGCGCTTCCAGCCCTTTGGCAGCAATACCCCTCCCTCGAGCTGGTGCCGCTGAAGGAATTGACCGAACGGTTCGACCAGACGCTCGGGGTGGTCACCAAACTGACAACTGGTTACGCCAACATGGTACTTCTGCTGGCGCTGTTTGTGCTTGCAGCTTCGGTTAGCGGTTTCAGCGCCGATGACCGTCAGAAAAACGGCTTGCTGATGAGCATGGGACTAAGAGGCAAAGATTGCTTGAAGCTGAATCTCTATGAGTGGGGCGGCACTGCCTTGATCGCCGCTGCAGGCGCCGTCGCAGGCACATGGATTGCAGGTCTCTTGATCTACCAAACCCAATTCAATCTTACCTATAATCCAGATGCAATCTGGGTAACTGCTGTGATCATTGCCATGGTGATGGCAGTGTGTCTTGTCGGCTACCTGGTCTGTCGGCAGAGCCTCAAGATCTCGGTACGAGATCTGCTCACATGAAGGGCCGCAAGTTGCAGGGGGGCTAATCGAGATCCGGCATGTCCAGCCTGCATCTTTGTAAAAATTCAACTGAACCAGCTGGTCGCCCAAAGGCAAGGGTGCAAGAAAACATCTATGGTGCGTTTTTGCATGAGCGCTCTTCGCCAGTACGCTTTTCCTATGTAACTCTCACTTCGGAACTCAAGTCTCTGTGTAGCGCACCCTATCGCCAAACAGCAATTTGGTACGAAGTTTATTGATGGTATTAGAGAACGAAGTTCCAATGATAAGTGTAGCAGGTCTGTCATATGCGCCGATTGGTCAGCGCTCTCTTTTTTCAAACTTGCATGCCAGTTTTGGAAGTGAGCTGGTTGGACTGGTTGGCGTGAATGGTGTTGGGAAGTCGACCTTACTCAAGCTTGTCGCGGGGGTACTCCCTGTGCAGGATGGTCATGTTCGACGTGATGGGTCTGTTGGCTATGTGGCCCAGCAGGTCGACCTGTCAGAGGATCCGATCCTTGCCGATGCCTTAGGCATCGGCGCCTCATTTGCCGCGCTGACCCGGATCGAACAAGGAAGCCTTGAGCAATCTGATTTCGATAAAGCGCAAACTTACTGGTCGCTTTCGAGCGCTTTAGACTCGGTATTGACGAAAATGGGCTTGTCGCATCTAGCACCTTCAACCCGGCTGAAAGAATGCAGTGGTGGAGAGCGGACGCGCGCCTTCCTTGCTGGCGCAATATTGGCCAAACCTGACATACTCTTACTCGACGAACCCACAAACAACCTTGACCGTCAATCTCGATCGAAATTGCTGAATATGTTGAAGTCGTTCGATGGCGGTGCGATCATCGTTTCTCACGATCGTGATTTACTCCAAGAAATGGATCGAATTGTTGAACTCACGCCTCATGAGCTCAAAAGCTACGGGGGCAATTTCGCCTTTTACTCTGAGCAAAAGGCCATAAGTGAAGAGACCCTTCAGCGGCAAGCGGCTCATATGGAGAATGTAGCGAAGGCAGGGGCGAGAGCCGCCCAAGCTGACAAGGAGCGCCAGGAGCGCAAAGCATCGTCGGGAACGAAGCGAGCCGCCCGGGTCGGGCTGTCCAAAATCGAGCTGGGCGTAGCAAAGGACCGCGCAAGCGCAACTCGAGGGAAAAGTAGCACCAGCCGTCAGCAGCGGTCTATATTGGCGTGCGCAAACGCAGCTGAAGCCAAAAATGCGCTGGATGTGCAACAGACGGTCAAAATCAGTCTTGGAGGAACGCGGCGCAAGACGGTAAGCCCCATCGTTATTTGCGATCAGTTGGTTTGCACCTTCGACGGCGTCACCCCCATCTCGTTGCCTGTGAGTTTTGAAATTGGCCAAGGCGAGCGAGTGGCCCTCGTCGGCAATAGTGGCGCCGGCAAATCCACTTTGATGGCAGCAATTCTTGGCCGCGCGCGGGTGCTTCGAGGGTCACTACAAAACCGCGCACAGCACGCGGCTTTGCTCGACCAAGATTTTTCCGGGATGCTTGATGGAGAGTTGAGCATCTTTGACAATTTTCGTTCGCTCAATCCCGAAGCAACTGACAACCACATCCATGCCGAGCTAGCGCGTTACCTATTCCGGAGCATCGATGCCCAAAAAATGGTTAAGTATCTCAGCGGCGGAGAGAAACTTCGTGCGGCGCTCGCCTGCGCGACAGGTAGCAAAGTGCCTTTTGATCTTCTTTTGCTGGATGAACCCACCAACAATCTCGATCTGCGAAGCGTCGCGCAGCTTGAAGCAGCTCTGATCGACTTTCAGGGCGCATTGATCGTTGCCTCGCATGATGAGACGTTTTTGAACCGGATCGGCGCTTTACGGCAAATTCTTGTCGAAAATTGCTGCAATCGAACCAGACGTGGCTAAGACGATCTACACCGTTCGTTCGGTATGATTTCCATCATGATCGTACCCTCTCTTTTCGATCATGGTTACGCGGCGACCCGAAAAAGGTCGGCGCATTCTGTCAACATTCCGATGTTTGTGGACATGCTCGTGCGTTTGTCCGCCTCAGGCATTCGCTCATTGCGTGGCCGGAGCAGCTAGCAGCTCATTTCCATCGACGCCTTGGACCGACTCACTTCCGTCCGTTTGACATTCATTTGACGCCGCCAGCATTAACTCGCCTTCAAACATGATGGGGGTTTGTATGAAACGGCCGTTATTGGGCTTCGGCGCATTCTTTTTGGTCGTAACGATCATATCGACGCTCGTTATATCTGTTCCCCTCGCCCAGGCTCCTGATGTTGGCCTGGCTCGAAACATCATTATCAAGGATGTCAACATTGTTGATGTTCAGAATGGCGAGATCATCCCCAACCAGGATGTCATGATTCAGGATGGGCGTTTGAGTTCCATCGAAGCGACATCGACCAAAGCGCACGCGGCACAATTACATGTCGTCGACGGCCGCGGAAAATATCTGTCACCGGGCCTGTGGGACATGCACACGCACTCCTTCAAGACTTCGCCTCAATTCCATCATCCGCTACTCATTGCGAATGGTGTTCTCGGCGTGCGGGACATGTCAGGGTGCCTGTCGGAAGATGACAGCTTCTGGGCTTGTATCAAAGACCGCAAATCCTGGAACCGAGCAACGGACTCCAAAGCCGGCTTATCGCCGCGATATGTTCTCCAAAGCAGTTACCAGACCAATGGCGGCAATGAAGTTCCCGATGTTTTTCCAGAATTTTTCAAAGCGAACGAGGTTGCCAACATCGGTCAACTCGTGACCTTCTACAAAAAAGCCGGTGCCGATTTTATTAAAACCTATTCGGAACTGTCGCCCTCAGCATTCAAGGCGCTCGCTCAGGAGGCCGAAGCACAAGGCTTGGGAATAGCAGGTCACCTGCCCTTGAAGGTTTCGCTAAGCGATGCCATCGCTGCAAAACAGCAAACCATCGAACATCCTCGGCTGTTTTTGATGGAATGCTATAACGGTCGGGATCGGTTCAGGGCGCTTCCAAACCCTCAATCTGCTTACACCACGGACTTCAAAGCCCAGCTCATCGACGACCACGATGCGGGACACTGCAAAAAAATGTTCCAGCAAATGGCGCGTTCGAACACTTTCTGGACGCCCACGCTTCAAGTGTTGAAACTGGGTGCGAAAGCCAGCGATCGCTCTTTTCGCGAAGATGCCCGACTTCGCTATATTCCATCTGTCATCAATTCCGGGATATGGCAGGGCGATGCCGATCAATTGGCGAAACGGGCGTCCACGCGACAAGGTCGCAATGTCGATGTCGAAATGTACGCGCTGGCAATGAAAAACCTGTCTGATGCGCATGGTGCTGGGGTTAAAATCCTAGTTGGTACCGATACGGGCGACAGCTACATATTCCCAGGGTTTGCCGTCCATGACGAGATGGCCGAGTTTGTGACGGCCGGCCTTTCACCGCAGGATGTGCTGCGTATGGCTACGATCGATGCAGCGAAGTTTAGCGGGGTTGACGATAAATTGGGTTCTATTGAGGTGGGGAAAGCGGCCGATATGATCCTCCTAACGGCCAACCCGTACGATGACATCGGCAATACACAGAAAATCGACGGGGTATTTTACAACGGCCAGTATCTCGACCGACGCGCGCTCAACCGGCTATTGGATTTTGCCGAACAACAGGCCGGCAGTGTGCGCCTGAACATCCGTCTTATATGGGATGCTTTGACCAGCCCGCTAATGCGCGTTCAATTGGCGGACTGACCTATTCCGGCTTTTGACGAAGATGGACTTCCAAATCCCCTTTCGCAATTCATAAGCGTTCACGGTATCTGCAACCGGCGCTCAAACATTGTTTCGAAGTTCAAGCGCAGACATTTATCATATTGCACCAAAAATCCTGTTTCAAACGCTAGCAGATTTCGATTGCGCAGCGGTTACCATCGCAAAACAGGATTTTGCGAAAATGTCTGCCATTTCTTTGGGGGAACAGGGCGTTTCACCCTCGACCCAAAGACGCAGGATTGTGAGCTGATGATGCGCAATTCTCAAGGCGTCGGGATGCCCGAGTCCGCTTAAGTTAGTCCGCAACTCCACGCAGAGACCCCTGGCCAGCCTGTTGACATGCGCCGAGGCGAGGACCTCCGCGGCGCCGCGCCGCTGCGCCCAGAAATGTTCGAAAAGACCAGTCAGGGCTTCGGTAACCTGTCCAGTCGCCGCTGCTGTTGCCAATAAGACAAATGGCGACTTCATCGCTTCGACGAGCACAGCGGAGCGGTCATCGAAATGCTTGTAAAGCGTCGACCGCGCAACTCCGGACTCGTTGAGCAATTCGGCTATGCTGGGGAAAGCAGTACCTTTAGACCGCGCAAGATCCGAATATGCGGACACTATAGTGTGTTTCAGGCTTGGCATCCTTCAATCGCTCCGTCGTACTTTTTGACACTTTAGTTTCTATCTGTCCCTAGCCTTTTGAAATTATGCGTGGCGACATCCAAGTCACTTTTCAGGAGCTATGCTCAATGACCGATTGCCAAACGACAGGCTCGACATCAAGTCGCGTTGCGGCATTCGTGCTGATCTTCATCAGCTTTACAACAGTTGTCGGGATGGCGAACCATCCGCAGAGTTTTTCAGAATATGGCGCAGTTGGTGGCCCGTTGCACGGCGCTCTCATAACAGTTGCTGTTGTAGCGCTGGCAGCATTTGCAAAGTTCGCACAAATGAGAGGACTCGGGCGATTTCACGTCCTGCTCGGATTGGTTTTCCTCTCATTCGGAACGCTTGCCAATTTCCTGGCGGGCTCGATCGACGGCTATATCGTGCCCAACCTCTTGGCTGATGGCATTGCCGATAAAACGTTGCTGGCTCTTTGCTGGGAACTCAATCAGCAGATGGCCAATTCCGCAATAATGGCCTCCGGAGCGGCTTTTTTCATCTGGGGCTTGGACATAGCTGCATCCCGCAACAGCACCAATAGGGTTTTGGGGGCGCTCGGAGCCTTGAGCGGACTTTTGCCGATCATACTGCTGGCTACAGACATCATCGACATGAAGACGTTCGGTGCGATCATCGCTTATTCGATCCAAGCCGTATTCGGGCTTGTAGCCGCGTGGGCCCTTCTCAAAACTCAATGAGGATTTTGCCGATCATGTCGAATAAGGTGATCCGGGCACATGACCCCGCATGGTCCGCCCTTTATGAAGCGGAGGCTGCAACGCTGGTCGCATCAATTGGGCAAAATGTGGTATGCATAGACCATATAGGTGGCACCTCGATTCCAGCCATTTTGACCAAGCCGGTCATCGACATACTCGTGCAGGTAACAGACCTTTTCGATCTCGAGGTTCGAACGCCAGAGCTGGTTAGGTTGGGATATGAAGCCCGAGGAGAATATGGAATTCCCGGACGACGTTATTTCAGCCGAAAGACCGCCATGGAAAATATCAGCGGTTACCATGTCCATGTCTACCAGCGGGGATCGGAAAATGCCTTCCGCCATATAGCTTTCCGGGATTTCCTTCGTCTACACCCCCAGATTGCACGGGAATATTCCGAACTCAAACGTAGTCTCGCAGATCCATCTGGTGTCTTGCCATCAGATTATGCCGAACTGAAATCCGGCTTTGTCCAGAATATCGAGCGTCAGGCGCTGGCCTATTTTAGGTGATACGCATGCGGCTCCAGTCGCCAAACAATTCCAAAAGATCGTCGCACCACCCGCAGCCGGTCATATTGCTGATCACGGGGGCGCTGACCCGCCCAAGGTTCCATTGGCTAGGATTAATAAGCGCCAGCGCACCGGTGCATATTCGAACCTGACGAAATTGCGAGCAGCCGATAGCAGCGAAATTGGCAACACTTAGTCCCAGGATTGAAAGTTCAAAAGTCCTGTGTTTTGGTTACAAATCTTTCGACTGCGAGGTTTGATGAAATGAATTTGACTGGTCGTCATATACCGCACAACCCCCGTCTATTGCGTTTCTCGACCATCATGGCAGCCTCACTGATGTTCGGATGCAGCGAACCGCAACCCCTCCAAGACAAGACCGGTCAGCTCGCTGACGCAAAAAGTAGCAACACGATTCCGATGGCCAAGTCCGTTTCGCCCTTGCCGATAAGAGCCGAAATGACCGAGACCGATAGGCTGATGCTTGAATCGGCCGAAAGGGCGTGTTCTGCGCCTGGCGGCAGTGGGTACGTCGAATTCTTTGACGCATTCGCCCGGTCCGGTGCCGTGCGGCGGAAATACTCCGCTCCAACCATCAAATATGTCGTTGCCGAACGTACCGGACAAAGAGTCGAGCAGACATTAGATGCCAACAATTACAATATCTTCCCCATCATCATCGTCGATTATTACAGGAAGCCTGCTGTTCCGTTGCGCAAAGGTGATCGCGAAGAATATGTCGAGGTTCAGTTCAACCAGAGCCAGTCAGGGCATTTTTCCGCAGATTGGACTCGCGTTCATTATTTCGGCGAATCCGAAGGGGGGGACGATCTCGGCAAGCCTGTAGATTTGGATGGAAATCCCTACGATCCCGTCCGCCGAACCGATGGCCAGTTGCTTTTCAACTCTGTTGGTGACTGTTGGCAGCTGGTTGCAGACATCAGGATCGCACACCAAAAGTGATGAGTTTGCCTCGGAGCAACTAGCTCCTAAGTCGATGGGGCATAGGGGCTGGCATCGAAGACAAGACCCATCTCTTGGCCTTCTATCGTCGAAACCTTGAGGGCGGTCCAATATTCAGATGCTTCCTGGCCGTGGTTGATCTCGACTTCCCGGCCTTTGCCCAGTATCCGGAATTTCCCCTTCGCAGGCTTGCAGCGGTTGCGCTGCAGATAGACATTCATAGATTTTCGCTGAGCGGAGGCCGAGGGCTGTCTGATCTGTGCACCGCGCGTTGCTTCGACCACTGACTCAGCGACCAGAAAGGTGGGGCAGGCATAAGCGCGATAATAGCCGCGCGAAGCCCGGCCGGTGAAGGTCAAAACGCCATCGGGCTCTCCGATTTCGATTTTGAACTGTTCCAGCTCTATATCTGATTGCTCTGACTGGGCACTCCCGACTTGGGAAAATAGGCCAGTTGTCGCCAGCAGAATTATCGTAATAAGAACTCGCATGTTGGTCCCCTTCATGAAGTTGGTCAGGCTGCTGTCTCGCGCACCACTATGGTTCTAGCCTGCAACGTTGTACGTCGGAGGGGTGAGTCAGGCGCTTGTTGCAGGCTAGGTAATCTGTTGAGCATAGTAACAAACACCCTGTCACCCTCGCTGATGCACCGGTTCGCTAGTGCGCCAATCATGCGCCGACTAATCAACCTCCCCCGTTCGGCGAACAATTGTCGTGTAAACACCTTCACCGGCTCGCAAAGCGCGCCGTTTCGACCGTTCAAGCGAAAGCGCAAACCACTATTCGGAACGACTGAATTCAGTTTGGAGCCGCATTGCGCACATCCTGCTTCCTTACCTGGGTTTGCTTGTCGCTGTACTCCGCTTTCCACACCATCGCCGCATATATCCTCCGTTCGATGGATGGATGCGTATAGAACAGCATTTCCTGTAGCGCCGATGGTTTTGGATAACGATATTCTGACGATTTCAAAAGCGCTCCAGCGAGCGCATCCGGCAGTCCGACGGCGCTCAACGAATAAGAGTCGGCTTCGATCTCGCCCCGTCTTGTGACGCCATATGAAATCGGTTGCGAGAGAGTTATGAGGGACGTCAAGATGAACATCAGCACCGGCAGGCCGCTTGGGTCCTGAATATCGACCTTGCTGCCAAAGGCGGACGCAACCCTGCCAAAAATGCGGTCGGCGAAGAAAAATCCAAGCACGGCAAGCAAGGCGAATAAAGCGACAAAACGCCAGACATGACCCAACATATAATGTCCGATTTCGTGACCGGTCACTGCCTTGACCTCATCCAGTGACGCCTGCTGGAGCGCCACGTCGGAGATGGCGATCCGCCCCGACCCCAGCACACCTGTCACATTTGCAGTAAAATTATTGGATTGGCGCGAGCCGTCGAACATCACAATTCGATCATGCGGGATGCCTGCCTGGTCGGCCATTTCGAGCAGAGCTGTTCGCACCGGTCCTTCTGGTACCGGCTCATATTCGTTGAATAAAGGTTCGATGAGAATTGGTGAGATCATCAATATTGCCGACGCCGCGAATGCTGTCAGCCCACCGGACCATATCCACCATCTCCGGCCAGCCTTGCGGATCAACGCATACACACCGAGGAAGAACAGTCCGCCCATCAGACTCGTTACTGCAAGATCGACAAGGTTCTGCGCCACAAAATCCGACAATGATTGGCTGGTTCTGCCGAAGGACCGATCATAGCCCCATTCTGAGAAAATGGTCCATGGCAGGCTGACCAAGGCGGAAACGACAAAATAGCCGACGCAGACGATCAAGGTTCTAATCGCCCAGCTTCGAGTTTCCAGCCTACCGGCTAGCCACGTCAACAGACCGCTGCGCACGATAACCCAGGTCACAAGCGCCATGACCAGAAGTCCGCCCAGGATCAGCCAATGCGTGCCAGCTGTATAGGCGGCGGACCGGGCCAATGCTTCGGTACCGAGGCTATCGATGTATCGTGCTGTTTCTGTTGCTGGATCGATCTTCGCCATCGGCACCCCCCAAGTTCTAAAAATTATGTGTTCATCAAAGCTTGCCAGGTTTCGGGCAGACCATCTTTCTCCAATGAACAATGGCTAACCTAAGCTCGCGCTTACAGCTGCCTGCGAAGTGTGCGTCGACTTCCCTATGTTGGCGAAAGGGTCGCAAAGCCTACCTATGACATCGCGCGGTGCATCGGCCAATGCGAACGATGAACCGGTGCGTCTGCCCTCCTCCCTGTCCTGTTATCAGCAGAGAGTCTCGGCGCTAGTAAGCGTCGTCTCGCCCCGGCACCCGTCGCATTGGTTATCGTCAGCGAACGAATTCCAAGAGAGCCCCGATGATGCCCAGTCCGGCACGATACACCTAAACTGCTGCGATCCATCTCATAGAAACAAGTCATGACACGTCAGCTATAAAGCACAAAATTTCCGTGCAGTCCGAGCGGCACCGTTTTGTCGAGCCAAGCGCGCGCCATGAATCCGCGACCAGGATGGCGCGCGTCGAATATGGTCAATGCACTCTGCTGCCGCTTCCAGTTGAGCGCTGTTCCAACCAGCCAGCCGTCGTCCTCGGCCGACGCCGCAGGCCTCGGCACGAATACATGCTCCTCTACCAGCCACTCCGGCCCGTACCGAAAATACTGACTGTGACCGTTGTCGACATCAAGTTTGGCAATCGCATCAAACCAGTCCGCACTTGCCGGATCGCTGATGCAGCAAGCGAAGACGTACCGGTTGCGTCTGCTGTTGAATGCGGGGTTGATCCTTGGAAACTCAACCCGTTCGAGAAGGCGTTCAAAACGCGCTGCCCCCGCTTTTGGTAACGTTACGCGATAGCTCGCCGACTGCCAGTTGGGAAATCCACCCTGCATGGGTTTGAAAAATTCAAGCATGTTGTCGCCGTTGACATCGTGACAGATGTCGAAGCTGATCGTCCCTGCAGAATCTTCCCAGCCATTGCCGAAATGAAACGCAAATCCAGCTGGCAGTTCCGCTTGGCGGATTGGTTCGAGCGTTTCGCAATCGAATACATGCACCCTCATTGGTTTTCCCGCAACACCGCGCAGGCTTCCGAAGCTCCCATTCTCGACCGACCTGCTTCCATCAGACCGCGTCGAGCATTGGACGACGACGATCGAGCGTCCGGTCAGCACGAAATCGTGAATGTAACCCTCATCGCCCAGGCTCTGCAAAGCGACCTTGTCCAATTTACCCGATCGGTCGAGCCGATACAGGACGACGCGCGATCCCAGCGATCCTACATTCCACATTCGCCCGTCCGCGCCGACACGCGGATGGGCACTGAAGGGCACGCCTTTCGTGGCATTGCCGAGATCGGCATAGCCTTTCGTCTGGAGGCTTACCGGATCCACGCGGACCGCGCTGCCACCCTCCCACAGCGCCCATAGCTCGCCATTGACCTCGATAACGCTCGTGTTCGAAGGATTGGTGCTGTCCGTTCCCACCAGTGATGCCTTGGGTCGAATTCCACCACCGGATGTCGGAATGACAAATGTCCCGCTTTCCTGTTCGGTCTCATATTTATGCGTGCCGACAAATCGCCCGCGATATTGCACGCCCGTCCGGTCGATACTCCAGCGCTGCAGAAAGCCGTCCCCATCGAACCAGTGCCGGTAACGTTGACCGTTGCGTTCGAACAGGCCTGGGCCATTACGAAAGAAAGAACCTACAAGATCGTTCGGTATCCTGCCTTCGATTTTCGTGAGTACTGCGTCGAATTCAACGGCATTATCAAAGGCGGCCAAACGCCCATCATCCTGCCTCGCTCTGGCGAATTCGGCCGCGGTCGCCGACGGTTCGGCGCGATGGTTGGCGGCACCTGCTTCGCTTCGCGCGGCCGGCGCTACGGCCATGCATGCTGCCGACGAGATCATGAAAGTTCGTCGGTCGAGCGCGTTACCGTTTTTGACGCTCACGGGGCGTAGGCCATCACTGCTGTTGCCGAACTGTCGGCGTCAACCTTCACGCTCATCTTTTCGAATGGAGGTATGCCGCCTTCGACGAGCGGGGTGTTCGAGAAGGCATAACCCTCGGTCGGTACCCCGACCATGTTCATATCGACCTTCCCGTTCGCATTCTCGTCGTGGTAAAGCTGGACCGCATATTCGCCTGCCGCAAGAGCCGGAAAGCGAATCAGGTTGGTGCCGACAACGGCGTCCTGGACTGCAAATGTAACCGTCCGAGGTTTCGGCTCATCGACAAGCCTGCCCAGCAGTTCGGCGCGAATCTGTCCCTTCGCGGAACGGACACCTTCGATGCTCAGCGTCAATTCAAAACTGCTGTTATTGTTCGGCGTTGGCATTGATTGCGCAGCGCCACCCAATGCATTGTTTAGCGCGCATGCCGACAACGACAGCAGCGAAGCAAGTGCGAGATATCTCATAATGATCCTTCATGATATGGAGTTGAATATCGTTGTTCGGGCAAGCAAGCTGCCCTTTGCCAGCATCCGAACCACCGCTTGACCGGCCTGCAAAGCGCAATTACGCGAACCGTAATTCACGCTTCGCAAACGGGTGACCGGATTTTGGATCGATATCGATGCTGAACGGCAGTTCTCGCAAATCCCATACGATAGAACTGGTCGTTCAGGCGCTTCTGGTCGGGACATGCGCTGGCGGACTACTCGCGATGCTGGCACCATATGAAACAGCAGCCATTTTCTCCGCCCGCGACCGTTTCCTGTTCTGGATCGTATCAGCTGTTTTTGGTTGCCTCACGCTCATGGTTTTCTACGTCGCCGGTCGGAGCATCGCGCACGATTATCGGATTTATCCAGTGGTCTGGCTGCTGGCTTCCGCCGCCCTTGCAGCCGTACCGGTGACATTGATCGTGCATGCGGTCGCACCGGCAGTGAATGATCGGATCGAACTCCAGAATTTCTGGAAGCTGTTTCCATCAGTCCTCATCCTGTGCATTCCGTTACAATTCGTGATCCGGACGCTCGTTGAGAAGCGAAGCCAAGCCGCGCACGCGGAGGAGCAAATGGCGCTGCTACCTGACATGTCACCCCTGCTGGACAAATTGCCATCGCATCTGGGAGGCGACATCATCTGCCTGAAGATGGAAGATCATTATCTGCGGGTTTACACCCCCAAAGGGAATGCCTTAATCCTCATGCGGATCAGCGATGCGGTGAAATTGCTGGCCAGCATCGATGGCATGCGTGTCCACCGCAGCTGGTGGGCAGCCCGCAATGCTGTTCGCCGTACTCGGATTGAACGGAACAATCTCTGGCTCGTTTTGCAAAATGATCTTGAAATCCCTGTGTCACGGGAACGCCGATCGATGTTGGAGGCAATGGGCTGGCCAGGGTTTTGAGTTCGACTTCCGATGCCAGTGTCAGGGGAGGTCGCGAATGTCTGGATTTCATAGCAGACAACGACAGGCTCGAATCGACCGCAGTACGAACGGTAGGTGAAAAGGGCTGGGACGGCTTTTTCTTTCTATGGTTCGCGAACAGCGAATTCGCTGCCCGCGTAACATCCATCGCCGTGATGCTGATACTTTAGAGCGACCTTTGCAGACAACTTATTCGATCCTGACGACGATGTGCTTCTTTCTACCGGCAGACAGCTTGACATTGCCGTTGACGAAATCTCGCAACTCGAGACATATATTCTCCTGCTCCACGGTTTTGCCATTGAGCCGAGCACCGCCGCCCCGAATGAGCCTGCGGGCCTCGCCTTTTGACTTGGAAAGTCCCGTTGTGACGAGCAGGTTAATGAGGGGAAGACTGGCCGTCACTTCTGCAGTTGTAATCCTTATCTGAGGCAGTTCCATTCTAGAAGTTTCGGTTTCGAAGAAGGCGCGGGCCTTGCCGCAAGCAGCATCTGCGGCGTCTCGGCCATGACACAATGCGGTCACTTCATCGGCAAGGATCTTTTTTGCCTCATTGATTTCTGCACCGCTCAAATGCTCGAGCCGCACGATTTCCACGACCGGCAGTTCGGTGAAGAGGCGCAGGAAGCGTCCGACATCTTCATCTGCCGTATTTCTCCAGAATTGCCAGAAATCATATGGAGACAATTTGTCGGCGTTGAGCCAGATCGCACCCGATGCACTTTTCCCCATTTTGCTTCCTGAAGAAGTCGTAAGTAGAGGTGCGGTAAGGCCGAAGACTTCGATACCGTCCGAACGGCGTGCGAGTTCCACACCATTGATAATGTTGCCCCACTGATCCGAGGCCCCGAGCTGGAGTGCACAGCCATGCGTCCGTGCCAGCTCGAGAAAATCAAAGGCCTGCAGAATCATGTAGTTGAATTCCAGCAATGAGAGCGATTGCGCGCGGTCAAGGCGTTGCCGGACGGAATCGAATGTCAGCATTCGATTGACAGAAAAATGGCGGCCAATGTCGAGTAGCAGGTCGACAAAGCCCAGTTCGCCGAGCCAGTCTGTATTGTTGACGATAATGGCATCAGTCGGGCCATCACCGAAGGACAAAAACCGGTGGAACGTCGGCTTGATAGCTTCCAGATTGGCTTCGATCTGCTGCGTGGAAAGCACCGGACGGCTGGTGTCCCTGAAGCTGGGATCGCCGATGCGTGTCGTGACCCCGCCCAACAGAACGATGGGCTTGTGACCCGTCTTCTGGAGCCAGCGCAGCATCATAACGGGAATGAGATGCCCGACATGAAGGCTGTCGGCAGTAAGATCGAAACCATTATAGGCCGTAACTGCTCCGGCGCAGAAGCGGGCGTCGAGCTTCGCAGCATCGGTGCACTGGTGAATGAAACCCCGCTCGGCAAGAATCTGCAGGAACTCGGACACAAAGCACTTGGGGGGTAAAATATCCATTCTGGGTCTCCTCGGCTGTTGCCCAAGGGTCGGAGACCCACATCCATAGTGTCGCCGACCTTGCGGCGTTTTGGTCGTGTGATTGACTGCGCGCCGCTTTATGCCAAGCGGGTATAGTAGTTGCTGATAGTGGAAAATGTGGCTGGCATCGACATAAGATTAATTCGTTTCATAAAGGTCAGGAGTGCACGGTGATCAAGCGATAGCGATATCAACGCTGGCCTGGCACTTCCAATATCCCGGAACAGGCTTGGCCACTTGACGCGAGATTATTGCTGTCGACCGAGACACGCACATCTGCGACGAGAGCTTCGCCGCCCGGGCCGGGCATGAGTATGTAATCGACATCGCAATGCATGTAGATGCCCTCTTCCCATGCCGCGCCGCTTTTGAGATTCTGCACCGCCACACGGTTATCGAACTGCTGGCCATAAGACAGGATCCGCAGATCGCCGGCCGATGTGAGGCTGGGGGTTCCCATCGCGGCGACGACGTCTCTTTCGCTTCGCCCTTGCCAGACCATGACCAATTGCGCCTCTGCGCGGTTCAGCTTGCGGTCGCCGCGAAGCTTTGCCGCCTGCTTGTCAAATTCAAACCCAGCCGCCATGCGCTTGACATTCTGCTCATATTTGCCGCGCACTTCTGCGGCGAGGACGTCCATCTGCTGCTGGATTGCTGCCATCTTCGCCTGTGCCGCCACCCGCTCGGCTTCGGTCGCCGTCTGGTTCCAGCGCCCGCTGGGGTCAGGTCGGACTGCCCCGCGCCACAGGCGTGCCCACGTCAGGTCAAGCTGCTCGGCTGCCGTCGTTTCCGCAAGCACCATGACCGCTTGGGTGAGCCCCATTGGCTTCAGCTTGTCATTGAAGGCCGCCATATCAAAACGACCATTTTGATAGGACGCACGCATGGCCCGTTCGATATCGTCGGCATTGCAGGCAAGCTTGTGGGCCTTGAGCATTGCGGGATCGCTGCTCGTCGTCCATGGCTCGGCGGGAATTTCCTGCGTCTGAAGATCGCTACGTCGCAGGATCGAGCTGCCCTCACCCAGCCTGAGCTTCACCGGCCCGGACGCCGGAGCTGCGCGCTTACCGGGCTTGGCTGTAGCCAGCGCCATAAGGCTTGGGCATTCGAACTGAAGCCGCTTGATGGTCCATTCAGGCTTCGCTGCGTTCTCGTGAACGATCGTAACGTCGAGCTGCTTGATCTCGATGGCCCCGCCGAGCTGATCGAGCGGCGTCCGGCTCATGACGATTGTGTCTGAATAATAAGCCTGGCGATCCCCAGGGGTCCCGTCGACGTGAAAGAATAGCGCCTGCGCCGCAGCGCTCGACGGAAACAGCGCAGCGACAGCTCCGAAGAACAACGCGGCGCGCCCCGCGTAAAACTTCACGCTGCTGCGCCGTGTCGGGCCAAAAAGTCCGATGCCCATATGCTTACGCCTTCTTCCTTTTCGCAAGACACTGTTCCAGCCTGCTCCGGGCGGCCAATCCGCCGGTCCAGTCGACCTTGGCCACCGATTGTCCGCTCACCAGCACTTCAAAACCCTGACTGTCCTTCATCTCGGCCATTGCCGCTTCGATCGTCGGCACGGCAAAAGCGATCGACGCATAGGCTTCGCCCGGCAGCTGGTAGTTGAAAGCCTGCACGGTCTGCGACGAACCATCGCTTTGATTGAGAGTTACCTTGATCTTCCGGACATCTTTCGATCCCGTAATTTTGCCGCCGGAAAAGGTCATCAGTGCGCCCGAATAGCTGCCGCCCGGCCCCGAGATCCGAAGCATCACATCGCCCCTGGAGTACAGCGCAACGCAATATTCGCCAGGCTTCGGACTGATCCCATCCTGAAGATAGTCCCACCCGCCATTATGATAGCGCTCATAGGCTGCTTTAAACTTGAGATCCTTTTTTCGCGCTTCGATTTCCTTGGCTGACTTGCCGACCGATTGGGACACGTTGGACATTGCAGCCATTGCCGCCGCCATAGGATCGCCGCCTGACCCAGCTGAATAGCCCGCATCATCCTGATCATCTCTGGATTGCTCCGGTGTCGCCGCGATATCCATCATATTCTGATGATGCTGCGCATTCTGGGCACAGATATTGGGAAGGTCCGAACACGCATGAACGGGTGGCGTAATGACGAATGACAAAGCCATTAATGCAACCGCCGACACGATGACGGCCAGACATTTTTCGTTAGTCAAGTTCAGGATCGTCCGCATGAACATAGCTTGCTTTGTTGGTTCAAAATCATCGCGCTGCGATAGCCCAAACGATATTCGGAAGCACCCTGAGACATGCACCGGTGCTCGAAGAAACCGCTACCGAACGTTGGGGCGAAGCGCGCGCGCCCCACCCGGCTCAGCAGTGCTGGCTTTGCCGCATCTGCAAATGCCGCGAAAAGAGAACTGGCCGGCGGACATGACGATCTGGCGCGGTGCAAATTATCTGGCCGCTACGCGCGCTTATCGCCATGGTGGCCAGAGCTTCAAAAAAAATCATCTGGCGTCGGACCCGAACAACACCCAGCCAAAGGCTCTACTCAGTTCGCACCGACCGCCTCTCGCCAATCACTGCTTTTCGAGTTCTGCTTTCAGAAATTTGGTGATTTTCGGCCACCCATCCGCTCGCGCTGCTGCGTTGCCAGCTGAACTACCACCTAATTTGCTCCAATATATCCGCCACTTGGGGTCAGCCAATGGTGCACCCATCACGCCATGCCCGGCATCTTGATACTTTATGAGATCAATGGGCGGGCCCTTCATGCGCAATGACCTTTCAGCTATCTGGTCTGCCATTGTGCAACTTGGCCAGACATTGTCCTTCTGACCGCATACGAGC